>Ga0136610_1000683_pt1 | contig 10719 bp, 7 predicted proteins | sample AntDrymUQ1342206_2_FD_104804 | JGI IMG/M metagenome (GOLD analysis project Ga0136610, IMG submission 104804) | Polar desert sand microbial communities from Dry Valleys, Antarctica - metaG UQ134 (22.06) | ecosystem: Environmental > Terrestrial > Soil > Desert | place: Antarctica: Dry Valley...
CTCGGGCTCACACGCGCCAAGAACAGAACGGCGTCAAGGACGACCCGCGAAGCATCCCGCATTTTCATCCGCCCGAGACCGTTCGCGAAGCGGACAGCCCAACTAGCCCTGCACCGCCGCCTTCAAGCGCACGGACCGGCAGATACCTGCTCGCGCAGAGCGGCCCGGAGGGCTTCTGGGCCTTCCATCCGAGTCCGCTTCCACCATCGCCTCCGTTGAGGATCGCAGCCGGCCTGCAGGACCGCCTCGATGCTGGAAACCAGGCCTTGGGACGGCTGGATGGCATCACGCTTCTGCTGCCTGATCCCGATCAATTGCTCTACACCTTCATCCGGAAGGAGGCGGTGCTCTCGTCGCAGATCGAAGGCACCCAGTCCTCGCTGTCGGACCTGCTGCTGTTCGAGAACGACGCCGCTGCTGGTGTTCCGCGCGAGGACGCGCGGGTTACCGCGAACTACATCGTCGCGATGAACTACGGGATCGGCGAGATCTTGCGGCCAGGGGGGACGCCGCTCAGCGCGCGTCTGCTCAGGGAGGTGCACGCGATTCTGCTTGATACCGGATCCGACCAGGCACCAGGGGAATGGCGGCGAGACCAGAACTGGCTCGGCGGCAGCCGGCCGGGGAACGCTCGCTTCGTACCGCCCCCGTGGCCTGAAGTCGGACCGGCGATGAGCGACCTTGAGAAGTTCCTCCACGACCAGCCGGTCGCGACACCAGTGCTCATCAAAGCTGCCCTCGCGCACGCACAGTTCGAGACGATCCACCCCTTCATCGATGGCAACGGCAGGGTTGGGCGCATGCTCATCACGCTCCTGCTGTGCTCGCAGGGCGTCCTGAAACGGCCGCTGCTCTATCTCAGTCTGTACTTGAAGCGCAACCGCGAGGCGTACTACGACCACCTGCAGCGCGTGCGTACTGACGGCGCGTGGGAGGACTGGCTGCGGTTCTTTCTCGATGGCGTCATCGAGGTTGCCGAATCGACGACGGATGCCACACGGAGGATCGTCGGCATGATCGAACGCGATCGTCAGACGATCCATGGCCTGGGTCGTGGCGCGGCGACAGCGCATCGTGTCCACGACCGCGCGGCGCGATACGTCGTCGTCAAGCCCTCGGCGACCGCTCGGGCGCTCGAACTCACCGACCCGCCGGTATACAACGCCATCAGCCGCCTCGAGAAAGCTGGCATCCTCCGCGAGGTCACAGGTCGCCAGCGGGGCAAGATCTACGTCTACGACCAATACCTGTCCCTGCTGAACGAAGGCACGGAGCCGCTCTCCGGCTGACGTTGGCGCCCGGTCACCGCGCGCATACATCGTCGACATGCCCCTTGTCCAGTGGGTCCAGGCAGGTGTAGGTTGCGCGCGAACGGACGTCGATCAGCCACCATGGGAGCCATGTCGATGACCTCGCGGAGAAGGCCGTTGTCTCGCTCGCAGCGGCGCTCTGGCTGGCCCCCGCGACGGCGTTCGCGCAGGTGAGCTTCTCGCACGCCGAGTTCCCCGCGGGCGACGGTCCGAGCGCGATCGAGATCAGCGACTTCGACACCAACGGCGACCCCGACCTCGCGGTCGTCAACCCCACGCCCGACGACGTCTCGGTGCTGCTCGGCGGCGCGGGCACAGCCTTCTCGGGACCGGCGCCGTATGACGCCACGAGCGCGCCCGCGGACGTCGCGAGCGGCGACTTCGACGGCGACGGCGACCCCGACCTCGCGGTGGCCGGCGCCAACGGCGTCGCCGTGCTGCTGGGCGTCGCGGGCGGAGGCTTCTCGGCGCAGACGGTCTTCCCCGCCGGCGGCGCGCCGTCCGCCATCGCCGCGAGCGATTTCAACGGCGACCAGGACCCCGACCTGGTCGTCGTCAACCGCGTGGCGGGCGCGGTCTCGGTGCTGCTGGGCTCGTCGGGCGGGACGTTCCTCCAGCCGACGAGCTTCTTCGTGGCCGAGGGCGGGCTTTCGATGTCGGTGGCGGTGGGCGACTTCGACGGCGACGGCTTCCTCGACCTCGCCGTCGCGAATGCGGGCACCGACAGCGTGTCGGTGCTGCTCGGCGGCGCGCGCGGGACCTTCTCCCAGCCGACGAGCTTCGCCGCCGGCGACTTTCCCCAGTCGGTCGCGATCGGCGACTTCAACGCCGACGGCGACCCTGACCTAGCGGTTGCCAATCGCCTGTCTGGCGACGTGTCGGTGCTGCTCGGCAGGCCCGAAGCAAGCTTCTCACCACCGACCAACTTCGCCGCGGGAAGTACGCCGTTCTCGGTGGCTGTCGGCGACTTCAACGGCGACAAGGACGCCGACCTCGCGGTCGCCAACAGAGACGTCGGGCCGAGCGGCGCCCGCGACACGGTCTCGATCCTCCTTGGAGGCCTGGGCGGGAGCTTCGCGGCGCCGGCCGCCCACCGCCGATCATCGTGGCTCCGCCGGGCCCGCCGGCCCCGCCCGGCAGCCCCGTCCCCGACCGCGACGCGGACACGATCCCCGACGCGCGCGACAACTGCATCGACAGGCCGAATCCGGGGCAGGCCGACCGCGACTCCGACGCCATCGGCGACGCCTGCGACAGCTCGGACGCATCGGTCGGCCCGACGCTCGGGCGGACCGTGATCGCCCGGGTGGTCAGCGGCGACGTCTTCGTGCGCCTGCCCGGCGCGAGCGGATCGCGGGGCGCAGTGCGCGCGGCGCAGGTTCCGCAGGGCTACGTCCCGCTCAAGGGCGCTCAGGTGCTGCCCGTCGGCACGATCGTGCACGCGACCCGGGGCCGGCTGGCGCTGACCTCCGCCGCCGGCCGGCGCAACGGCCGGACGCAGACCCAGCGCGCGGAGTTCTACGCCGGAACTTCCAGATCCGCCAGAAGCGCGCACGCCGGCCGGTCACCGACATCGCGCTGCGCAGCCCGAACTTCGCGAGCGTCTGCGGCTCGAGGCGGTCGAGCGCCAGGGGGTTCTCCGCGCGATCGCGCTCCAAGCGGGTCGTGTCGCGCCTCTGGGGCAACGGCAGGGGACGCTTTCGCACCCGGGGTCGTCAGAGCGCCGCGACCGTGCGCGGCACGATCTGGCTGACCGAGGAGCGCTGCGACGGAACCCTGACGCGCGTGACACGCGGGTCGGTCAGCGTGCGCGACACGCGCGCTCGCAAGACGGTCATCGTCCGCGCCGGACGCAGCTACCTGGCCCGCGCCGCCCGGGCCGCCGTGAAGACGCGCGGCCGCGGCTAATCTGTCCGCACCCGGCACGAGCACCGCAGCAGGCTGCGCTATCGGCTGATCCGTTCGCAGTCCTTTGCGACGCGGTCGCTGGGGTCGGCGAAGACCTGATCCTTGCCGGGACCGCAGGTGATGACGTCGCGGCCGCCGGCCACCGCGTTGATGCGATCGGCGCCGGCGCCGCCGTTGAGGCGGTCGTCGCCGAGGTTGCCGAAGATCGTGTCCCGGCCCGGCCCGCCGTCGATGAAGTCGCTGCCGCGGTCGCCCGTGATGCGGTCGTCGCCCGCGTCCCCGCGGATCACGTCGTCGTTGCGGCGGCCGGCCATGATGTCGTCGCCCGGCCCACCGCTCATGCGGTCGTCGCCGTTGCCGCCGTCGACGTAGTCGTTGCCCGCCAGCCCGAACAGGCGGTCGTTGCCGCCGTTTCCGATGATCGAGTCATCGCCCGGCGTGCCGCGGATGACCTCGGGCTGCACGCTGCCGAAGAACAGCGACGGCGGCGTGGTGTCGTTCGCCGCCTCGGGCGCGATCGGCTCGACGACCTCGCACTCGAGCAGCACGTCGCGCATCGGGAAGTCGCCCTCGACGAGCACGGTGTCGTTGCCCGGCCCGCAGTTGACCATGTCGGCGCTGTCGTCGGCGCTGCGGATCGTGTCGTCTCCGGGACCGGCGTCGATGTTGTCGATGCCCGGGCCTCCGACGAGCTGATCGTTGCCCTCGCCGCCGACGAGCTTGTCCACGCCGGAGCCACCGTCGATGCGGTCGTCCCCCGTGCCACCGTCGAGGTCGTCGTCGGCCGCGTCGCCCTTGAGCTCGTCGTCGCCTTCGTCGCCGCGGATGTTGTCCGCCGCGCGGCCGCCGTCGAGCAGGTCGTTGCCCTGCCCGCCGCTCATCGACTCCTTGCCCGGCCCGCCGGAGATGCGGTCGTTGCCGTCGTCGCCCTCGAGGATGCGGTCCGAGCCGCGACCGCCCTCGATGACGTCGTCGCCCGGCCCGCCCGACAGGCGCTTGTCGTTGCCGAAGCCCTTCTCGACGATGTGGTCGTTGCCGGGGCCGCCGAGGATCGTGTCGTCGCCGTCGCCGCCGTCGAGGCGGTCGTCACCGTCGTCTCCGCTGATCTCGTCGTTGCCCGTGCCGCCGTCGGCGCCGTCGCTGCCGAGGCCGCCGGCGAGCTTGTCGTCGCCGCCTGAGCCGAGCATGAAGTCGTCGCCGTCGCCGCCGTCCAGCCGGTCGCTGAGCGAGCCGCCCGACAGCGAGTCGTTGCCCGCACCGCCGTTGAGGATGTCGCGGTCGCGGCCGCCGCGCAGGCGGTCGTCGCCACCGAGGCCGTCGATCAGGTCGGGCCCTCGCGTGCCCAGGATCGAGTCCGCGCCCTCCGTGCCGGGGCTGAGCGCGAGGCCGGGCTGCTCGGCGACGCCGACCGGGATCGTTCCCGGGAGGCTCACGACGCCGATGCGCCGGCGCGTCGCCGGGCTCAGCACGGACACCGCGGCCGCCCCGGCCTCGGCCAGGTACAGGCGGCTCGCGTCGATGTTCCAGGCCGGAGCGCCGGGGCCCGCGCCGGTGGCCAGCCGCACGACCCTTCCGCTGGAGGGCTTCACGACGGCAGCGCCCGATCCGGCCGCGGCCGGGCCGACGGCCAGCGAGCCGCCGCCGGGCGACAGCAGCAGCGCGCCTCCTGCACCGGCGGGCAGCCGCAGGCCGCCCTTGCTCGCACGGCGCGCGCCGGCCCGCAGCTCGCGCAGCCGCCCGCGAGCGCTGACCAACGTCATGTCCTTGGAGGCGACGGCGACGCCGCGCGCGCCCGGCACGCGAGCGGACCGAACGGTGCCCGAGCCGTCGAGTGCGACGCGGGCGATGCGCCCGCCGGCCAGCACGACGGCGGCACGACGCCCGTCGCGATCGATCGACAGCGCGGACCCCGGCCCCCCGAGGGCGATCGACCCGACCGTGTCGAGGCTCGTCTCGTCGAGCGTGATCAGACGATCGGCCTGCAGGACGAGGATCCGCCCGCGGACGGCCTTGATCGCGGCGATCGGCCCGCCGCCCAGCGCGCGGCGGCGCAGCTCGGCCCGGCGATCGAGGTCGACCTCGACGATCGTGTCTGCTGCGCCGACGAAGCCGCGGGCGCCGGCGGGCGCGACCGCCACCGCTGTGCCCGGCCCGGGAAGCGCGATACGGGCCACGACGTCGTCGGTGACGACGTCGACGAGCGGCAGCTCCGGGGTCGAGGTGGCGACCATCAGCACGCGGGCCTGCGCAGGGGCGGGGGCCGCCGCCGCGACGGCGAGGGCAACGAGTGTCAGCGCACGGCTGAGTGCAGGAGGGCGGATCACGATCGGTTGCAACACGCGAGGGGGGCGGACGTACTGCGGGGGGCGAGGAAGTCGCACGGCACCGTGTCGCGTCACGACGCCGGCCGGTCACGGTACCGGGAAGACCGCGGCGTCCCGTCCCAGCGGACTGTTTCCTGGCACGTTGGGTATACATGGGCACAGGTGGCGAGCGCTCCACGCAGGTGCAGCGGGCGTCAAAAACGACCAGCTTGTGAATGCTCGGCGGGACGCACGCGGACCGAGGGCATGCGCGGGAGGGAGCACCATGACCACGCGATCGGCCGATTGCGCAGTCGCAGAATCGACTGACCTGTCCGCGTCGATCACGCGGTCGGCGCTGGCGTTCGCCGCGCATTGTCACGCCGGACAGCGGCGCGAGAGCGACGATGCGCTCTTCGTCGAGCATCCACTCGAGGTCGCGCGCCTTCTGCGCAACGCCGGCTGCTCGGGCGTCGTCGTCGCCGCGGGGCTGCTGCACGACGTGGTCGAGAACACGGCGGTCAGCCTCGGCGAGCTGCGCTGGCGATTCGGCGCAGGCGTCGCGGACCTCGTGCGGACCGTCACGCAGGATCGGTCGATCGAGGACTACCGCCGGCGCAAGCGGGAGCTGCGCGACCAGGTGAGCGCGGCGGGCGGCGACGCGGCGCTCGTGTTCGCGGCCGACAAGATCTCGAAGGTCCGCGAGCTGCCCGGCCATCTGCGCCGCGACCGAGCGCCCCTCGGTCCCTCGGGACCCGGAACCCTCGCGCGCGACCATCGTCACCGCGAATATGTGCTGCGCGTCGCGCACTACCGCGAGAGCCTGCAGATGCTCCGGCGGATCGCGCCGCGCGATCCGCTGGTCGTCCGGCTGGCGGACGAGCTCACCGGCCTGCGGGTGCTCGAAGACCCGTTTGCGATCCTCGCACCGAGCGGGCTCAGCCGCTGAGCGCCGGCGAGGCATTCCAGAGCGGGTCCGTCGCGTCGGTCGTCGTCGCGACGCGCGACCGCCCCGCGGCGCTCACGCGCTGCATCACGGCGCTCCTCGCACAGTCCGCCCAGCATGTCGAGATCGTCGTGGTCGACGACGGCTCGGCGCAGCCCGAAGCCGTCCGTGCGGCGATCGCGCGGGCGCTGCTGACCGTGCCTGCGCAGCGCCCGCCGGTCAAGGTCGTCGAGGGCTGCGGGCGCGGTCCGGCGGCGGCGCGCAACGCCGGCGCCCGCGCCGCCTGCGGCACGATCGTCTGCTTCACCGACGACGACTGCGTCGCCGGACCGGACTGGGTGGCGCGATTGACCGCCGCCTGCGACGCGAGCGGCGCGGCAGCCGGGACAACGGTCGCCGGCCGCGCAGCCGGGCACGCCGCGGCCGCCTCGCAGCTGCTCACGCACACGCTGCAGGTCGCATCGCTGGACCGCGCGTCCGGCGCGCTCGGCTTCGCGCCGACCTGCAACCTCGCCTGCCGCGCCGACATCGCGCGAGCGCTGCCCTTCGACGAGGCCTATCCGCTTGCCGCCGGCGAGGACCGCGACTGGTGCGACCGTCTCGCGGCCGCCGGCTTCGCGCTGCGCTTCGAGCCGGACGCGCTGGTCGAGCACCGTCCCCGGCTGGGGCTGGGCGGCCTGCTGCGCCAGCAGGCGCGCTACGGGCACGGAGCGGTGAGGTTTCGCAGCGGACGTGGCGGGCGGCGGCTGTCGGGCCGGGTCTTCTACCGGCGCCTGGCGCGCGACGCCTGGCGGGCGGGACCGGCCGTGGCCGCGCTCGTCGCGCTCGCGCAGGTGGCGGTCGCGGCGGGTGCGCTGTGCGAGGCCTTCGGGCGGCGCCCAGCCCAGCGCTGAGCAGCGCCCGCTATCAGCGCTGACAGCCCGGGCTGCCCACCCACTGGACGCGAGGCATGACGAGTGACGGTCTGCGCGTTGCGCGGGCTACGTGCGCGCCGGCACCAGCAGCGACTCACCAGCGAGCCCGGCACCGTCGACCCCGCAGACGGCGGCGATCGTGCTGGCGACGTCGGCCAGGCGCGGTGGCTGACCGCCGCTGCGCGGCGCCGACCGGCCCGCAGCGACGACCGCCCATGCATCGCCGGGCGTGTGGTTGCCCGAGCGCCCGCTGCCGGCGCCGCTGCGCATCACGTCACCGAAGGACGGCGACGACAGCCCCGCCAGCGTCGTCGCCGGACGCTCGCTCCAGCTCACGACGAGATCGGGAAGCTGGCCGGCGCGCACGCCGGGGTGATGCTCGGCCGCGCGGTCGACGCTCGCGACGGCCGGCCGGCCGTCGGGATCGCGAAAGGTCCGCAGGCCGTCGGCGATCCGCGCGAGCAGCGCGTCGGCATCGCCGGCGCCGACGACGCCGTCGCGCTCGCGGCCGCGGAGGTTCAGCCGCACGTAGCCCTGGTTGTCGGCGGGATGGGCGAAGGCCTCGGTCTGCGACCAGTCGACCCCGCGCAGCTCCAGGCGCGCGGTGAGCTCGAGCGCGGCGCGGTCCGGCAGCGCACGCGCCAGTGCACCCCTCGCGCGCGGGGGAACCGCCGCGCGCAGCCGCCAGATCGCGCCGGGCGCATCGTCCCCGGACGCAAGCGGGCGCCCGGCGAGCACCGCCGCGAGCATCCCGGGAAGCAGGTCCGCGCGCGAGCTGTTGACGTCCATGCCCACGGCGGAGGCGACGATCACGTCGCTGCCCGTCGGCAGCGCGGCCAGCACGCGGGCGAACGCCGCGTCGACCGCCTCGTAGACGTCGGAGAGCGCACCCGCCAGCAGCTCGCGCTGCGGGCCGGCGGGCTCGGCGGCGAGCTGCGACAGATCCCAGAACTGGTGGCCGGCGAGATGCGCCGCGCTGAACGTCAGCCAGGCCAGGTCGTAGCGCTCGCGGGCGAGCAGGTCGACCGCGGCGCCGGCGACGCGGCCGGGCGCGGCGATCAGCGTCTCGCGCAGCGCCAGCAGCTCGCCCACGGAGGGTCGCCCGAAGACCTCCGTGGCGTGCTTCCCGCGCCCGTGGCGGCGGGCGAGCTCGCGCCCGGTCCCGCGCGGCAGCGACCAGCGTGGCAGCACGACGCGGTCGGCGAACTGCCAGCCGCAGACGTACGTCCCGCAGCGCTCCTTCGGCGGCCGGCTCTCGTAGGGGTCGATCGCCAGCGTCCGCCGGCCCGCCCGTGCGAGGCGCTCCCAGATCGCCGGCGGCGCGGGGAACGCCGTCATGTAGCGCGCGCGCTGCGAGGCCGCATCCCACTGAAAGGGATAGAAGAGGCCGTGATCGCCGAGCTCGACGCCGCTGTAGAGCGTGTGGAAGGCGCCCGCGGCGAAGTGGCCGGCGGGCGTCGCGAGCGAGCTGCGGCGACCGCGTGCGATCAGGCCCGCGAGCGCCGGCAGGCGGCCCTCGCCGAGCATGCGGTCGACGACCGCGACGCTCGCGGCGTCGAACTGCAGGACGCAGATCAACGCGGTCCGGCCGCTCGCGAGCGCCGCGTTCGCCGCGGACCCACCAGTGGGTCGACCAGGAACGCTTCTGGGCGGCCCACTATGCGACCTGGTGCGGGCGGTCGGTCTCCACGGGCCTCGTGTCGCCGCCGACGGCGTCCGATCGGCGAGCCGCGTCGAGCACGCACATGACCGCCGCCCCCTCGACGGCGGTGGCCAGCAGGCCCGGGTCCTCGCCGCGCAGCGCGCGGCCGTAGGCCTCGAGCTGCGCCGTCAACGACCGCACCAGCGGGTGCGCGCCCGGAGCCAGCCGGCCGGCGACCCCGCGAACGTGCCCGCCGCGGCTCGCACGGGCGATGCGCCGGCCCTTGCTGTCGCAGATCTCGACGAGCTCCTGGTAGGGACGGTTGGTCGCGCACTCGATCTGCACGGTCCCGCGCGACGTCGCCAGCGCGATGCCGGCACGCTCGCGTGCGGCGTGCGCGCGAACCGCGAGCGGCACGGCGCCGGTCAGCACGAGCGCGAGGTCGACGAGATGCGGGCCGAGGTCCAGCAGCGCGTCCTCGCCGCGCTGCAGCGGCCGCCAGGAGGCGCGCCGGTAGTGCAGGATGAGGTGCAGCTCGAGGTCACCCGCGGCGGGAACCTGACCCGCGAGCTCGACGCCCTGATCGAAGCGGCGGTTGAAGGCGGCGTACGGCGCGGGCGACAGCGCGGCCAGGCGCAGCGCACCGGCGGCGTCGGGCGCCGGCGGCTTCTCGACGAGCGCGGTCAGCCCGGCCGCCGCGGCCTCGTTCGCGGCCTCCTCGTGGTGCTCGGGCGTCGAGCAGATCACGAGCCCGTCGAGCGCCACCGCGGCGAACATCTCGCTCGTGCGCGCGAAGCTCGGCGCACCGAGCTTCCCGGCGAGCAGCCCGCGCCGTGCGCGGTCGGGATCGCTGACGGCGACGATCGCGACCCCCTTGGCGCGTGCCGCAGCCGGCGCGTAGCCACACTCGGCAAGCCTGCCGCAGCCGACGAGGCCCAGGCGCAAGGGTGCGCTCACGGACGTCCCGCCCGCGCCCACAGCACGGCGCCGGCCGGCACCGACAGGACCGCGGTGAGGTGATGCAGGAGGTGCAGCGGCACCCCGGCGACGGCGAGACGCAGCCCCCCGCGGCGACCCAGTAGGGCGTAGAAGCTCATGTTCGCGAGGATCATCACGAAGACACCGGCGGAAGCGAGGCGCGGGCGCCCCAGCACGAGCGTGACTGCCGCCAGCAGCGCGGCCGCGGCCGCCGCGCGATGGCGCCAGGCGAGGTTCAGCGACGTGCCCGCCGCCTTGCGCTCGAGCGCGAGCGCGACCCACGGCGCCCCGCGGGCGGCGAGGTCCGTGCGCACCATCGACCGCAGCGTCCAGCGCTTGAGGTGCGTGCCGCGCACCGCGGGGTCCAGCGCGATGCGGTGGCCGGCGGCGTGCAGGCGCATGCCGAGCTCCACGTCCTCGATCGACGGCCGCGGGTAGCGGCGCTCGTCGAAGCCCCCGACTGCGTCGAACGCCTCACGGCGGATCGCGCCGAGGCCGGCCCAGAACGTCGTCGCGGGCCCGGCCGAGCCTGCGTGGACGTGATGGTGCAGGAGGTTGCGAAAGCGCGAGACGAGTCCCGTCGCGGCCGGGCGCTCGTCGTAGGCGCCGAAGACGGCGGCGAGCCCCGGGTCGGCCTCCAGGCGCCGGCGCAGGCGGGCCAGCGCGTCGGGATGCACCTCGACGTCCGCGTCGACGAAGACGACCGTCGCGGCGCCGC
>Ga0136610_1000691_pt1 | contig 10676 bp, 9 predicted proteins | sample AntDrymUQ1342206_2_FD_104804 | JGI IMG/M metagenome (GOLD analysis project Ga0136610, IMG submission 104804) | Polar desert sand microbial communities from Dry Valleys, Antarctica - metaG UQ134 (22.06) | ecosystem: Environmental > Terrestrial > Soil > Desert | place: Antarctica: Dry Valley...
ACACGGAGCCCACCGGGGGCACCGCCGGACCGAGCGCCCCGACCGTGGGGACCGCCACCGTCGACCCGACCAGCACGCGATCGTCCACGGACGCCGACCCGGAGCCAGCCGGTACGGAAGGTCCGGCGGAGGACGCGCACTCGTCGTCGTACACGGACAGCACGGCGGAGCACACCGCGGCCGACTTCGGGACCGGCGTGATCCCGGTGTTCACCGACGCCCGCGGGCACCTCGCGGTCGGACCGTTCGCCGACCCGGCGGACCGGAGCGCGGAACCAGCGAGGGGGATCGTGCCCGAGAGTGGCCCCAGGGAACAGGGGCGCAGCCAAGCCGCTGAACCCGGCACGCTGCTGGCCGGGCGCTATCGGCTCGAGGAGCTCCTGGCGCGGTCCAGCGGCGCGACGACATGGCGCGGGGTCGACGAGGTCCTCAGCCGCCCGGTCGCCCTGCACCTCCTGCCGGTGGACGACGCTCGGGTGGACGACCTGGCCCACGCGGCCCGGGCCGCGGCCGGGCTCACCGACCCGCACTTCCTCCGGATGCTCGACGTCACCACCGAGCCGGGCGAGACCGGGGCGTATGCGTACGTGGTCCGCGAGTGGGTGTCCGGCCGCAACCTCACCGCCGCCCTCGGCGACGGTCCGTTCGACACCGACGACGCCGTGTACGTCGCTCGTGAGCTCGCCACCGCGATGGCGAGCGCGCACCGCGCCGGCCTCGCGCACCTGCGGCTCGAGCCCGACACGGTCGTGCTCGCCGACAACGGCCAGGTGAAGGTCGTTGACCTCGCCGTCGACCGGGTGCTGCGGAGCACGAGTGTTGACGACGTCGCCCGGGCGGATGCCGAAGGCATCGGCCGGGTGCTCTACGCCTGCCTCACCGCGCGCTGGCCCGACGGCCCGCACCACGGCCTGTCCGCCGCACCCACCCAGGACGGCCGGCTGTGCTCGCCGCGGCAGGTGCTCGCCGGCGTGCCCGGACCCCTGGACGAGATCTGCGACCGCATCCTCGGTGACCCGCCACGCGCCGGTCGGCCCCCGCTGCACACACCGGCTGAGATCGAGGAGGCGCTGGACTACGTCGCGGGCCGGCCCACCCGCCGCCGCTCGCTGGCGGTTCCGGCTGCGGCACCGCCCGCGCCCTCCACGACCGCGTCGGTCGAGTCCACCGCGACCTGGCGACGTCCGGACACCCCGCCAGCGCCGGTCGCCACGCCGGAGGAGCGACGGAGCGGGCGCACCTGGCTCGGCGGGCTGGTTGCGGTCGTGCTGCTCGCCGGTGCGCTCCTGCTCGGCTACCAGCTCGCCACCCAGGCGTTCGGCGGCGGGGACGAGGGGGACGGCGACGGGAACGGCGGTGCGACCACGCCGTCGACGACCGGCTCGGCGTCGCCCTCGACGTCCGCCGGCGCTGCGCTGGAGATCACCGGGGCCACCTCGTACGACCTCGAGTCCACCGGAGGTAACGGCGAGGAGAACGAGGAGCTTGCCGGCAACGCCATCGACGGCGACCCCGGGACCGCCTGGACGACGGTGAACTACCTCGACCCGATGGCCGACCAGGGCAAGCAGGGCGTCGGACTGGTCCTCGACCTCGGCACGGAGACGGTGGTCAGCGAGGTGGAGCTCTCGCTGCTGAGCTCCGGGGGCGTGCTCGAGCTCCGCGCGGCGCCGGGCGCGGCCGAGGTCCCGGGGTCGATCGACGACTGGACGGTCGTGAGCACGTTGGACGCGCCGGACCAGGAGCTCACCGAGACGTTCGACGCCCCGGTCACGACGCGGTACGTGCTCGTGTGGTTCACCGAGCTGCCGCCGTTCGAGGACGCGCTCAAGGCCGGTATCGCCGAGGCTGTCCTCAGCGGCCCATGACGACCGGCACATGACCATCGGCAGCACGTCGAGCGCGGCCGCCGGCGGAGCGGACATCGCCGGCGCCCCGGATCGTCGTTCGCACGCCGTGCTCACCGATCGTGAGCTGATGGCCCGGCACGTCGAGGGTGACGCGGATGCCTTCGGCGAGCTGTTCCGTCGGCACCGTGACCGGCTGTGGGCGGTCGCACTCCGCACGCTGGGCAACCCCGACGACGCCGCGGACGCCCTGCAGGACGCGATGGTGTCGGCGTTCCGACGCGCAGCGAGCTACCGGGGCGAGGCGGCGGTCACGACCTGGCTGCACCGCGTGGTGGTGAACGCGTGCCTCGACCGGGTCCGGCGCGAGGCGATCCGCGCGGCCGACCCGCTGCCCGAGGGCGACCACTCCGACCGCCTGGGCGCGCAGCGGGACGACATCGCGCTGCACCAACGGGCGCTCGACGTCACCGCGGCCCTGGCCACGCTCCCGTACGAGCAGCGCGCATCGCTCGTGCTCGTCGACATGGAGGGCTACACCGTCGACGAGACCGCAGCCATGCTGGGCGTCGCGCCCGGCACGATCAAGAGCCGCTGCGCCCGTGGTCGGGCCAGGTTGCTGCCGCTCGTCGCGCACCTGCGCGGCGAGGACGTGAGCGTCGGACCGGCTCCGCGCGTCGTCTCGCGGCCCGGGGCGCGTTCTGGCACCGAACCCGTCGCCGACGTACGGAACCCGGGCGGCGCAGCTGACGTCGCACCAGGGAGCCCTTCCGGGCCCGAAGGACGGTCCCACGCAGCCGAAGGAGGTGGGCGGCCATGAGCATCGACGACGTGCACCCGTCGACCGATCGGCTCGCCGACCTCGCCGCCGACCTGCTGGAACCGGCCGACGCGACTGCTGCCCGGGCGCACCTGCCGACCTGCACGACCTGCCGCGCGACGTACGACGTCCTGGTCGGGCTGCCCGAGCTCCTGGCCGGCAGCCCCGCACCCCCCATGCCAGCCGAGGTCACCGCACGGGTCGTCGCGGCGATCGAGCGCGAGCAGATCGCGCGGGCCGGTGCGGCTGACGACGCTCGCTCCACGGCCGCCGCCCGGTCACGTCCGGGCTGGCACGCCTTCCGTCGCGGGCTCGGGGCCCGGCTCGGCGCCGGCCTGCTCGGCGCTGCAGCGGTGCTCGGCGGCGGCTACGTCGTGGTCACGAGCGTGCTCGACAGCGGGAGCGACGAGCCGACCGCCGCGACCTCAGGCAGCGAGGCCGAGAGCCTCGACACCGGTGCTGGCGGTGCTGACGAGGGACCAGCGCTGACCGCGGCCGACACCGCGTACGGCGAGGCGACGCTCGACGAGGACGTGGCGCAGCTGCTTGCGGTGCCGGAATCGAGCGGGGACGGCGGCGGGGACAAGCCCGCCACCGTGCTCGGTCCGAACGGCGAGGTGAGCGACATGGTCGCCCGGGCGCCGGTCTGCGTCGCCGCGACCCAGCGCCGGGCCGACACGGCAGCCGACCCGCTGGCGGTCGACGTCGGGACCTACGACGGCGTGCCGGCAGTGGTCGTGGTGCTGCCCGAGGTGACCGGCCTGTCCGGGTCGGCCGACGAGGTCGACGTGTGGGTCCTCGGCGCCACGTGCCTCGAGGCGGACCCCGGTCAGGTCGCGCGGCAGGCGGGCGATCTCGACGTGCTCGCCCGCAAGTCCGTACGACCCTGACCCGTGACTCGCTTGGTTGGCACCGGCGGCGTGCGGGCGGAATGCCCGCTGCCTACGATGCGCTTGCACTGACGCGTCGAGCGCCCGGGTCCATCACCTTCGGTGGGCCCACGGAACGCCCGGCCGATGACGACCTGGAGCCTGCGTGACCACAGACCGGCCCGCGACCGAGACCGAGACTGTGGCTGAGCCGGCTGCCGGCAGTCCTGGCGCCGGCGCGCCGAGCACCCACCGCGAGGTGATCATCGTCGGGTCGGGGCCGGCGGGGTACACCGCCGCGATCTACGCAGCGCGCGCCCGGCTTGCCCCGCTGGTGTTCGAGGGTTCGGTCACCTCCGGCGGCGCCCTGATGAACACCACCGAGGTCGAGAACTTCCCCGGGTTCCCCGACGGCGTGCTCGGCCCCGACCTGATGGAGAACCTCCGGGCCCAGGCGGCCCGGTTCGGCGCGGAGCTGGTGGCCGACGACGTCCTCGACGTCGACCTCGCGGCCACACCCAAGGCCGTCCGGACCGCGACCGGTTCGTTCACCGCCGACACCGTGATCCTGGCGACCGGCTCGGCGTACAAGGAGCTGGGCCTGCCGCGCGAGAAGGAGCTCTCCGGGCACGGGGTGTCCTGGTGCGCGACCTGTGACGGGTTCTTCTTCCGCGACCAGGACATCGTGGTGGCCGGCGGCGGCGACTCGGCGATGGAGGAGGCCACGTTCCTGACCCGCTTCGCCCGCAAGGTGTACGTCATCCACCGCCGCGACACGCTCCGGGCGAGCAAGGTCATGCAGGAAAGGGCCATCGCCGACCCCAAGATCGAGTTCATCTGGAGCACCGAGATCGAGGAGATCCTGGGGGACGACCGCGTGTCCGGGCTGGTCGTGCGCAACCGGTTGACCGGCGAGCGCTCGACCCTCGACGTGACCGGGCTGTTCGTCGCGATCGGGCACGACCCGCGGAGCGAGCTGATGAAGGGGCAGGTCGACCTCGACGGCGCGGGGTACGTCCTCGTGGCGCACCCGACCACCCAGACCAACGTGGCCGGCGTGTTCGCCTGCGGCGACGTGGTCGACCACACCTACCGCCAGGCTGTCACCGCCGCCGGCACCGGGTGCGCGGCGGCGCTGGACGCCGAGCGCTATCTCGCCGCCCGGGAAGGTCACGGCGAGACCGCCCAGATCGCCGGTCTCGAACCGCAGGACACGACCAGCAACTGACCCCGGTCGCTCGCCGTCCCGCTGGATGCCGGCGGCCCGTTGCCGTCAGTGGGAGCCTCGCGCCGACCGGGAGTTGTCGGTGTGCGGGCATAAGGTCGCCGTACGTAGGCGTTCACCTGAGAGCGCCCGGGCGACGTGCCCGGATCGCGTACCTGCGCCAGAGGGAGCAATCGAAGTGGCTTCGACGACCACCACCAAGGCCGTGACCGATGCGACGTTCGCCGCGGACGTGCTCGGCAGCGACAAGCCCGTGCTCGTGGACTTCTGGGCCGAGTGGTGCGGGCCCTGCCGCAAGGTCGGCCCGATCCTCGAGGAGATCGCCGCTGAGTACGGCGACAAGATCCAGGTCGTGAAGCTCAACGTCGACGAGAACCCGAAGACGGCGCAGGACTACCGCGTCATCTCGATCCCGACGATGAACGTCTACCAGGGTGGCCAGGTCGTGAAGACGATCGTCGGTGCCTGGCCGAAGCCCAAGCTGCTGTCCGAGCTGGCCGAGTACATCTCCTGATCGGCCGCGCGCCGTCCACAGCACCGGGCGGCCGGCGCGCCGCGGGGGGTACGGGTTTCCTACGATGACCTGAACGCCCCGTCCTCCGTCCACCGCCGTGAGGTGCCGCGATGTCCTTCTCGCCCGCCGATGACCCCGCCGACGGGCGGACGTCCGAGCCGACCGTGCGCTACCGCCTCGGTGATGCCGGGCCGGCGGTAGCCGAGATCCGTGGCAAGCTCGCTCGGCTCGACCTCCTCGAGAGCGAGGTCGAGACCTCCGTACCCGATCTCGACGCGCACTTCGACCAGGCCTGCGACCGCGCGGTCCGCGAGTTCCAGCAGCAGCGCGGCCTCACCGTCGACGGCGTGGTCGGTCCGGAGACCTACGGAGCGCTGGAGGAGGCCCGCTGGCGCCTCGGCGACCGGATCCTGAGCCACAGCGCCACCCATCCGATGGTCGGCGACGACGTGGCAGCCCTTCAGCGCCGGCTGGTCGAGCTCGGTTTCGACACCGGTCGGATCGACGGCGTGTTCGGCGAGCCCACCGCCCGCGCCGTCCGGGATTTCCAGCACAACGTCGGCCTGCGCGCAGACGGCACGTGCGGGCCGGGCACGTTCAAGTCCCTCGACCGGCTGGCCCGCACTGTCGTCGGCGGGCGGGCCCGAGACCTTCGGGAGTCCGAGCAGATCCACGCCGCTGGTCCGACCCTGCCGGGCAAGATCGTCGTGATCGATCCCGGGCACGGCGGGGATGATCCCGGCAAGGTGGCGCACGACCTCACCGAGGCGGCCGTGGTGAGTGACCTCGCCGCGCGCGTCGAGGGCCGGCTCGCGGCGACCGGCGTCACGGTGTACCTCACCCGCGGTGTCGACGGTGGCCGGGTCAGCGAGACCGAGCGAGCGGCGTTCGCGAACTCGACGAACGCCGACGTGGTGATCTCCCTGCACGTGGACGGGTCCGAGGACCGCCAGCCCCACGGCGTCGCGACGTACTACTTCGGTGCGCTCGTGAACGGGCACTCCGCCGCCGGCGAGCGTTTTGCTGGCCTGGTCCAGCGCGAGATCGTCGCCCGCACAGACCTGCGCGACTGCCGGACGCACGCCAAGACCTGGGACCTGCTCCGCTACACCCGGATGCCCGCCGTACGGGTCGAGCTCGGCTACGTCACCAATCCCGACGACGCCGCCCGCCTCGGCGACCCCGACTTCCGCGACGTCGTGGCCGAGGCGATCGTGGTCGCCGTGCAGCGGCTCTACCTGCCGAGCGAGCTGGACCCTCCGACCGGCGCCCTGCGCATCTCCCAGCTCACTCCCTGACCCGGCCAGCCGCACCCGGTGATCAGTCCGGGGTGGCCCGCCAGACGGGGCGGAGCGCGCTGTCGGGCGCGGTGATGGCGCCGAGGAGGCGCTCCAAGGCGCACTCGACGTCCTCGCGCCAGCGCACGGTGGAACGCAGGTCCAGGCGCAGTCGCGGGTGGCGCGGATGCGGACGCGCCGTCGAGAAGCCGACCGCGAGCAGGAAGTCAGCCGGGATCAGACAGCCCTCCTGACCGCGTCGCAGCTCGCCGAACGCCTCGATCGCCTGGATGTCGCGCCGCACCACGTCCTTGGCCACGGCCTGGACCAGCAGGCGGCCGAGACCGGTGCCGCGATAGGCCGGTACGACGTAGAGGCTGGTCAGGAGCACCGCGTCGGCCGTGACCGGGCTGGTCGCGAACGACACCGACCGTGGGACGTGGACCGGTGGGGCGAAGATCGCGTACGCGACGACGGCCGACCCCACGTAGACGACCCGGCCGCACGATCCCCAGTCGAGCAAGGTGGCCGAGAGCCAGGTCTCCTTCTCGAGCGCCGGGTCGCCGTGCGCTCGGGCGCGGTCGCCGGCGACCGGGTCGAGCTCCCAGAACACGCAGCTCCGGCACCGCGGCGGCAGATCAACGAGCGTGTCCCGGGTGAGCGGCGCCAACCGCCGGGCTCCGACCGCCATGCCGGCCTCCGCTCGTGCAGCGGGCAGGGCCGCCACGCCACGTACCCTTGCCTCTCGTGAGCGATCGTAACCAGCCGCCAGTCGTCCCGTCCCAGACCGGGAATGCAGCGCGTTCCGCATGCGGGTCGCGGCTCGACGCGTACGCGGACAGGTACGCGGCTCGGACCCGCGGGATGCTGGCCTCGGAGATCCGGGCGCTGTTCGCGGTGGCGTCCCGGCCCGAGGTGGTGTCGCTCGCCGGTGGCATGCCGAACATCGCCGGACTGCCGCTCGACGCGGTCGGCGACGTACTCGCCAAGGTGCTGGCCGACCGCGGCCAGGTCGCGCTCCAGTACGGCTCCGGCCAGGGTGATCCGACGCTGCGTGAGCAGATCTGCGACGTGATGGCGCTCGAGGGGATCCGCGCCCACGCCGACGACGTCGTCATCACGGTCGGCTCCCAGCAGGGCCTCGACCTGGTCACCAGGATCTTCTGCGACCCCGGCGACGTCGTGCTGGCCGAGGCCCCGTCGTACGTGGGCGCGTTGTCGGTCTTCCGCTCGTACCAGGCGGAGGTCGTGCACGTCGCGATGGACGACGACGGACTCCGCCCGGACGACCTCCGGGCCGCGATCGGGCAGCTCGAGCGGGGGCTCCGCCGCCCGAAGCTGCTCTACACCGTGCCGAACTTCCACAACCCGGCCGGCGTCTCGATGGCCCGGGAACGGCGCGCCGAGATCCTCGAGATCTGCCAGGCCGCCGGCGTGATCGTGATCGAGGACAACCCGTACGGCCTGCTCGGCTTCGACGCCGAGCCCACACCCGCGCTGCGCTCGCTGGACGACGGGGTGATCTACCTCGGCTCGTTCTCGAAGACGTTCGCGCCCGGGTTCCGGGTCGGGTGGGTCACCGCGCCGCACGGCGTCCGCGACAAGCTGGTCCTGGCCGCCGAGGCGTCGGTGCTGTGCCCGCCGACGTTCTCCCAGCTCGCGGTGTCGACCTACCTCGCCACCGAGCCGTGGCAGCAGCAGATCAAGTCGTTCCAGGAGATGTACCGCGAGCGCCGGGACGCGCTGCTGACCGCTCTCGACGACATGTTCCCGCCCGGCGCGGTCTGGACCCGTCCGGCCGGCGGGTTCTACGTCTGGACGACCATGCCCGCTGGCCTCGACACCAAGGCGATGCTGCCGCGCGCGGTGACCGCCCGGGTCGCGTACGTGCCAGGGACCGCGTTCTACGCCGACGGGTCCGGCGCCTCGTCGCTGCGGCTGTCGTACTGCTACCCCACCCCGGAACGGATCCGCGAGGGCGTCCGGCGCCTCGCCGACGTGATCGCCGGTGAGCTCGACCTGCTGGAGACGTTCGGCGGGCCCGACCGGGTGCGCCGGCCAATGCGGGCCCGACCGCAGGCACCGGCCCCGGACACGGCGTGAGCCACGCCGGCACCGTGCTCGTGCTCGCCGGAGGGCTCAGCCACGAGCGCGACGTCTCGCTGCGCTCCGGGCGCCGGGTCGTGGAAGCGCTCCGCGCCGCTGGGGTCGAGACCCACCTGGCCGATGTCGACGCCGGCCTGCTGCCCGCGCTGCAGGCCGACCGACCCGACGTGGTGTTCCCGATCCTCCACGGCGCCGCCGGCGAGGACGGCGCGCTGCGCGACGTGCTGGACCTGCTCGAGCTGCCCTACGTCGGATCCGACGCCGCAGCCTGCCGCCTGGCCTTCGACAAGCCGACCGCCAAGGCGATGGTGGCCGGTGCGGGAGTGTCGACCCCGGCGTCGGCGGCGCTGCCACATGCGCTGTTCCGCGACCTCGGCGCGGGCGCGGTGCTCGACGCCCTCGTGGCCAGGCTCGGTCTCCCGCTCTTCGTGAAGCCGGCCCGCGGCGGATCGGCGCTCGGTTGCGCGCTCGCCCGGACGCCGGAAGACCTGCCGGCGGCCATGCGGGGATGCTTCGGGTACGGCGACACGGCGCTGGTCGAGCAGTTCGTTGACGGAGTCGAGATCGCGGTCTCGGTCGTCGACACCGGGTCCGGCCCCACCGCCCTGGCTGCGGTCGAGATCGCGCCGGACTCTGGCTCGTACGACTACGCGGCGCGCTACACCGCGGGGGCGACCCGGTTCTTCGTCCCGGCCCGGATCAGCGGTGCGGCGGCTGCCAGGGCGGCGGAGACCGCGCTCGTCGCACACCGAGGGCTCGGGCTCCGGGACCTGTCCAGGACCGACCTCGTCGTGGACGCCGAAGGCACGCCGTGGTTCCTCGAGGTGAACGTGGCGCCCGGGCTCACCGAGACGAGCCTGCTGCCCCAGGCAGCCGAGGCAGCCGGGCTCCCGGCCGGCGATCTCTACCGGGCGCTGGTCGAGCGGGCGCGTACGCGTTAGCCCGGGGCTTTCATGGTTGGAGCCGTGGCGTCGGCCGCTGGCCCGGCACGACCCGGGGAAGATCATCTGTGATCTGGCGATCGCGCTCGCGGTCGGTGGGGACTGCCTGGCCGACATCGCGCTGTTGCGGGCCGAGCCGGGGGTGTTCGGGTCGGTGGCGTCGGACCCGACGGTGTCCCGCACGATCGCCGGGCTGGCCGCGGATGGGCCGCAGGGCGAGGGCGTCGCGTAGGTCGGGCGGGAGCGGTTCCTCGGCGGTGAGGGTCTGGTTGCCGGCTTGGATCTGGATGGTGCGGTAGCGGCAGGCGGTGCGGACGAAGGTCTTGATCGTCCAGCCGGTGCGGTCCTCGACCAGCCTGCTCACCGCGAGCGCGGCGAACACGATGCTGAGGTGCGCTCGTCGCTGACCGACTTCCCCCATCGGACCGGCGGAAGCCTCTCGTGTCAGGCGCGGATCACGTGTATGGTGCGACAAGGCCGCCGGGTGATTGCGGCTGGGCCGCCACGAGCGTGCCGCCTATCCCGCGATCGCGATCCAGACCAGCCGGGCGTCGGCGACCCCCGGCTCGGCAACGCTGAACCAGGACGGCGTCATTGATGGCAGGACACAACGACGGCCACCTGACCCATCCGGCTCGGACGAAGAGAGGAGATGCCATGACCGGAAACCGTGTCGTTGTCTACCAGGGACCGGGGGAGGTCAGCGTCGAGAGCATCGACTATCCGAAGCTGGAGATGCCCGAAGACGTGGTGAGGGGGCTGGGCGTGCAGAAGAAGGCCCCGCACGCCGCCATCCTGAAGATCGTCTCGACCAACATCTGCGGCAGTGACCAGCACATGGTGCGCGGGCGCACGACCGCGCCGGTCGGCCAGAGCCTCGGGCACGAGATCACCGGCGAGGTCATCGAGACCGGCGATGACGTGCTGTTCGTCAAGGAGGGCGACGTCTGCTCCGTGCCGTTTAATATCGCCTGCGGGCGGTGTCGCATGTGTAACGAGGGAAAGACCGGTATCTGTCTCAACGTGAATCCCGCGCGGCCCGGCGCCGCATACGGGTACGTCGACATGGGCGGCTGG
>Ga0136610_1000693_pt1 | contig 10671 bp, 6 predicted proteins | sample AntDrymUQ1342206_2_FD_104804 | JGI IMG/M metagenome (GOLD analysis project Ga0136610, IMG submission 104804) | Polar desert sand microbial communities from Dry Valleys, Antarctica - metaG UQ134 (22.06) | ecosystem: Environmental > Terrestrial > Soil > Desert | place: Antarctica: Dry Valley...
AGGTCCGCAGCCCCGGCAAGGACGAGGTCGCCGCGCACCTGGTCAACCTCGCGTGGAACGGCCTGTCCCACCTCGAGCACGACCCGCTGCTGCGCACCGTGCGCTGACCGGCAACCCCGACGGGTGCCGCCATCGCAGGGGCATAACCCCCTGATCCCCCCATCCGGCTGCGGGCGTTGCCCCGATGGGCTGGCAGCCAAGCCTCTCTAGCGTTCGTGGTGCACCGCCGAGCCCGGCTGGTGACGAGCACCAGCTCGAGGACATACGCGAAAGGTCCTTTCCCATGACTACAGCATTCGACCAGTTGTCGGGAGACGTCCACACCGAGGTCGTGGGCATCCGGTCGGGAACGACCACGCCCCAGAACGCCGCGGCGGTGTTCGTCGGTGACGGCGACGACGGTGTGGCTCCGGGTGAGGACGGCGACAACGCCGGCCTCTTCCTGGGCAACGGCGGCAACGGTGCTGACGGCCTGGACGACGACGCCGACGGCATCGACGACGGCTTCGGCGGGGACGGCGGGGACGGCGGGAACGGCGGCTTCTTCTTCGGCGACGGTGGAGCCGGCGGGGACGGCGGGGACGATCTCGATGGCGACCTTGCCATCGGCGGCAACGGCGGTGTCGGCGGGAACGCCGGTCTCATCGGTGACGGCGGTGCCGGCGGTGCCGGTGGCGACGCCGTCGGTGTGGGCAACAGCCCCGGCACCGGCATCGGTGGCGACGGGGGTGCCGGCGGCGCGGCCTTCATCGGTGACGGTGGTGCCGGCGGTGTCGGTGGCGATGGCACCGGCATCGGCAGTGACGGTGACGACGGTTTCGGTGTGGGTGGCAACGGTGGCGCTGGCGGCAGCACCATTATCGGGGACGGTGGCGCCGGTGGCGCCGGTGGCACCGGCTTCGGTGTGGGTGGCGACGGTACCGTCGGCGGCCCTGGCTTCTTCTTCGGCGGGCCGGGCGGTGACGGCGGCGACGGTGTCGGTGTGGGTGGCGTCGGTGGCGCTGGCGGCAGCACCATCATCGGGGACGCTGGTGACGGTGGCGCCGGTGGGGCCGGCCTCGGTGTGGGCGGCTTCGGCGGCGACGGCGGCCCTGCCTTCCTCTTCGGCGGGCCCGGCGGTGCCGGCGGTGCTGGTGTCGGTATCGGTGGCGACGGTGGCGTTGGTGGCGACTCCATCATCGGGGACGCTGGCGACGGTGGCCTCGGTGGCCCCGGTGTCGGTGTGGGTGGCGACGGCGGTGCCGGCGGCCCTGGCTTCATCTTCGGCGGGCCTGGCGGCACCGGGGGTGACGGCATCGGCTTGGGTGGCTTCGGCGGGACTGGAGGCGGCACCGTTATCGGGAGCGACGGCGACGACGCCCTCGACGGCGACGGCCTCGGCTTCGGTGGCTTCGGTGGCGACGGTGGCGACAGCTTCATCGTCGGTGGCCCCGGCGGCGACGGTGGTGCCGGCGTCGGGTTCGGCAACGTCGGTGTCGGTGTGGGTGGCGACGGTGGCACCGGTGGCGACGGCATCTTGGCCGGTGGCGCTGGCGGCGCTGGTGGCCCGGGTGCCGCCGCAGGCATCTCCCAGGCTTTCGGTGTGGGCGGCAACGGTGGCGACGGTGGCGACAGCGTCTTCTTCGGCGGCGCCGGTGGCGCCGCTGGTGACGGCTTCGCCAGCAGCGTCTTCGACGAGGCCGCCGCCGCCGGTGGCGCCGGTGGCGACGGTGGCGACAGCGTCTTCTTCGGTGGCGCCGGTGGCGACGGAGGCGACGGTGACGCCGAGAGCTTCTTCGGTGACGCCGCTGGCTTCGGTGGCGACGGTGGCGACGGTGGTGGCGGCCTCTTCGGCGGTGCAGGTGGATTCGGCGGCGTGGGTTCCGCGGACAGCGTCTTCGGAACCGAGTTCGAGGCCCCGGGTCTCGACGGTCTGCCTGGCTGAGTCCGGATAGACCGTTCGCTTTCCTGATCGCGGCCGAGGGCGGCCTGGTAACACCGCCCTCGGTCGCGGTTTCGGCGTGGTAACGGAGGGTGCCACGAGTGCGATGAACCGGTGGAGCCTGCCGAACGTCGACCCCCGGGAAGGACGCACCGTGGTCCGCTCGACCCTCGCCACACCGGACACTTCATTTGAAGACCCCCTCCCGTACCCACCAGTTGCCGGGTGGCTGGTGCGCCAGGTCGCCACTGACCCGGCGGCGCCGGTCACGGCGGCGATCGTCGGCCCCGGGGGCTCCGGCAAGTCCGAGTTGCTAGAAGCAGTGGCCAGTCGCTACCGGTGCGCGGATGTCCGGGTCGAACGGTGCGACAGCGCCAAGGGGATCCACCCCGAGGGACTGGACCCCAGCGGCGTGGTTCTCGTCGACAACGCGCACCAGCTCGGCGCCGAGACGCTCGACGTGCTGAGGGAGCTGGCCGGAGCCGACGGCGCGCGCCTCATCGTCGCCTACCGCGCGTGGCCGCGGACCAGCGCGCTGTCCGCGCTGGGAGCGGTCCTCGCGCGCCGGCGCTCGCCGGTGGTCCTCGGTCACCTGGAGCGCGCCGGGGTCGCCGCCCGCATCACCTCGCGCATCGGGGCGACGCCGCCCGATCCTCTGGTCGACCTCGTCCTCGAGTACAGCGGCGGGCTGCCGTCCCTGGTGGATCTGGTCACCCAGGCGATGCGGGACACCGGGCGGTTCGATCCGCGGAATCCGCAGCGGTTCCGCCGCCCCGACCGCCTCACGGTCTCGGCGGGGCTCGCCGAGCGGCTGCGCTACCAGATCGACGGGCTCCCGCCCGGCGTGCACGAGCTGCTGCAGGCGCTGGCGATCGGCGCGGCGCTGGACACCGAGGTCCTCACCGAACTGCTCGGCAGCGACCCGGCCATGCTCGCCGACATCGTCGAGGCGACCACCGCGACCGGGATGGTGACCGAGGACGGCGAGCTGGTGCCCTTCATCCGCAATCTCCTCCTGCGGCTGATGCCGGTCCTACGGCGACGCGAGATGCAGCGGCGCCTCGCGAGCATCCAGCTCGACCGCGGTGGTTCGGTGCTGGCGGCGGGACGCCAGCTGATGGGCACCGGCGCGAGCGGTGCCCGGGTGGCGCAGGTGCTCGAGGTCGCGGGGGACGAGGCGCTGCGTTCGATGCCCGCGCTCGCTGCCGAGCTCTACGCGGGCGCGGTGGAGGCGGGAGCCTCGGACATCACGGTCGCCGCCCGACGGGCGCAGGCGGCAGCCCTGGCCGGTGATCTCGACCAAGCCCTGCGGCTCGCCGACCAGGTGGTCGCCGATCCGGAGGCACCCGACCGGGAGCGGGGCACGGCCGTGGCGGCGGCGGTGCTCGCCCATCGCGGTCTGCTGGACCGCAGCGCCGAGCTGTACGGTTCGTTGCCGTCCACCGCGAGCGCCTCCCTCGCCGTGCCGGCGCTGGTCGGCATCGGTGCGCTCGAGGAGGCCAACGCGGTCGTCGCGCAGGGGAACGGGTCGGCCAGTGGCCGGGCGCCCACGCTGCTCGCCGGCGCGGAGACGCTGATGGCGCGGGGGATGCTCGCCACGATCGGCGGGACACCGACCGCGGCGATCTCCCAGCTCGCGCGGGCCGCCGTGCTCCTCGAGCCGGCCGGGCATACGGTGCTCCTGCCGGACACCCCCGCGGCGCTCACGGCCCTGGTGGCGATGCAGTGCGGCGAGTTCACGGTCGCGGAATCCGCCCTGACCCGGGCGGCTGCGGCGAAGCTCGGTGGTCGCCCCGCGCACACCCGTCACCTCCTGCTGTTCGCGTGGAGCGCGATGACGCGCGGCAAGCTGAAGGCCGCGCGGCGGCTGCTGGGACGAGCGGCCCCACCCGGCCACACGCTGGAACCGCGGGACGAGCTGGTGGCGTCGGCGCTCCTGGTGGGTCTCGCGCGCCGCGAGGGTGACCTGCCCGCGCTGATGTCGGCCTGGGCGCGCGCGCGCAATGCGATCGTGCGCCATCCGGTCGACCTCTACGTGCTGCAACCCCTGGGCGAGCTGGCGGTCGCCGCGGCGCGGCTGGGGGAACGCGACTGGGTCGCGCCGCACCTGGAGGAGGCGCAGCAGCTGCTCGACCGGCTGGGCAATCCGGTGCTGTGGGAGGCGCCGCTGCACTGGTACGGCGTGCACGCGGCGGTCGCCGCCGACCACGCCGGGGAGGCGAAGGAGCACGCCGTCGCGCTGGTGGAGGCGTCGAAGACCAGCAGCTATGCCGCGGTGCTCGCGGCGGGCGCCAGCGGGTGGCTTCGCGTGATGTCCGGCGCGATCGATCCGGACGCGGTCCAGGCCGCAGCGCGTGTGGTGCACGACCGGGGCCTGGCGTGGGACGGCGCCCGGCTGGCGGGCCAGGCCGCGCTGCGGACGACCGACCGTCGTGCGATGGCCGCGCTCCTGGCGTGCGCCCGGTCGCTGCAGAGCGCCGACAGCACGCCTGCCGCGGACGAGCCGGGCACCGAGGACGCCGCGCGTGTCAGCGCGGTGGGCGCCTCCCCGGCCGGTGCCGACGGCGAACGGAACGCAATCCGCGAGCCGTCCCCGGCGGGCCGCACTGTCATCGCCGGCCCGGTCGCCGATCCTCCGCGCGGCATGCTCAGCGAACGCGAACTCGAGGTCGGCCAGCTGATCCTCGACGGGCTGACCTACAAGCAGATCGGCGCGCGCCTGTTCATCTCGGCGAAGACGGTCGAGCACCACGTCGCGAGGATGCGACAACGGCTGGGCGCCGGGAGCCGTGACGAGCTGTTCGGCCACCTGCGCGCCATGCTCCCCGAGTGACCGCGTGCGGCGTCATTCTCACTGCCCCAGCGCGTCGAGCAGTCCCTCACAGCTGCGGACCGCGATCCGGTAGACCTCCGTCTCGGCGCGGCCGGCCAGCGGGCTCTCGGCACGCCGCTGCCACCGTACGAGCGTTTCCAACGTCGCCTGGCGCAGCTTGTCGGCGTCCGCATCGCCGTCCAGACCGAGGCGCACCGCTGCCGAATCACCGGTGCCACCGAGCAGCCGCTCGAGCTCGACCCCGTCGTCGGCCCTAATCGGAACCGAGCCTGAGCGCAGCGCGGTGAGGGTGCGGAGTTCGACGAACTCGTGCGCGCTGGCCAGGATGCGCTCCACCTCGGCCTCGAGCGCGCGAGTGTCGACCTCGGTGTCGCGCCGCAGCACGCGCTCGAGCGCCAGCAGGCCGGACCGCGCCTTCAGCAGATCGCGGCGCTCGGTGAACTGGGTCTCGAGCACCTCGCGCAGCTCGGCCAGGCCGCTGCGACGGACCAGCTCCTCGGCCAGTGCACCGGGCGTGTCGATGCCCTGCCGGATCAAGGTGGTGGACAGCCGGATACCGAAGAGGCCGAACCGTGCCAGCAAGCTCCGCCGCGCCTCGGCCGGCACCGCGTCGACGATCGTCGGTGCCATGGCGGTCTCGGCGTTGCACAGGCGGTCGGCCGACAGCAGCAGGGCGTCGAGCTCATCGCGGGGCGCGCGCGCCAACTCGACCAGGGCGAGGAACTCCGACCGCCGCAGTGTCCGCCCGGTCTGCCCGAGCAGTCCCGCGACAGCGACCACGTTCTGGCAGAGGCCGCGCAAGGTGGGATGGGCCTGGTAGCGCCGAGCGATGAAGCGGGCCGATATCAGGGCGTCGAGCCGCCCGGCACCGACCTCGTCGGCCCGCGAGAGGACCGCGATGGTGTTCACCGAAGCAGCTCGGGCGACCCCCTGGTCGCGGAACGACTCGAGGAACTGCGCATCCGCGGCGTGCAGGTGGCGCATCAGGTAGATCACCGCGTCGGCCTCGGCCGGAGCGTCATCCTCGGGCGTGAGGAACGACACCGTCCGCTGGGACGTCTCTGCGGAGGTCGACGCGATCCCCGGGGTGTCGATCAGTGTGGTGACCCGGAGGTGCTGCGACGGCCAGTCGATCACCAGCCGCTCGAGATCCGGGGCGCGGTTGCCCTGGAGGTCGATCTCCAACGCACCGTCCGCGCGCTTGACCGGCACCGTGGTGGGTACTCCGTCACGCGAATACAGCGTGATCTTCGGGCTGTATCCGTCCCGGTACCAGGTCACCACCCGGGTGCACTCTCCAGCGTCGGTCGGGGCGATCTGCTCTCCCACCAGGGCGTTCAGCAGGGTCGACTTGCCTGCCTTCACCTTGCCGGCGATCGCCACGCGCAGCGGCTCGTCGAGCCGTTCCAGGTGGGTGCGCAGCCACTGCTCGGTTTCCGGCTCGTCCCGGAACGTCTCCACGGCACGCCGTAGCACGCCGCGGACCGCCGCCGACAGGTTCGGCGCTGAGCTCATGCCACCGCCTCGGGAGGCGGTGCAGACAGCAGGGTGCGCACCCGCTTCTCCAAGGCGGCCAGCCGCTCCAACTCCGCCTTGATCTCCGACAACCGGCGCTCCCGATCGCTCGTGGAGGTCTTCATACTCTTCTCGGCGGACTGCAGGGACTCCCGCAACGATTGGTTCATCTCCTCGGCCTCACCGGTGAAGTGATCACGCAGCCCCCGCTGAACCCGGCGCAGCATGTCGCGAGCATCCTTGCTGACCTGGAACGTCACATCGTCGATGTAGCGGCGGGTCGCCATCTTAGCCTCGTTCTGCCGCTTGCTCGCCTGGCGTTTCTTCTCGTCGCTGATCGCCTTTCCGCCGAGCACGAGGCCGGCGACCACGGAGAACGGGTTGATGATGGACATGCCGATGAAGGTGCCGAGCAGGCCGAACATCAGGACACCGATGTAGCCGCCGCGCAACCCGGTCAACACCTTCTCGCCCGGCCCCCACTTCTCCGACTCGGTGATATCGACCCCGTCCACCACGTTCATCAGACCAGCGGGGTCGGTGCGCAGGGCCGGCAGCACCTTGTTGCCGTCCGCCGCGAAGTGGTCGGCTACCTGGGTGGCCAGGAACCGGGCCCGCTGGGTGGCCCACACGAAGGTCGACGACGCGGCGGCGGCCGCCTCCTGCTCGACCCAGGCCGAGAACTGGTCCCACATCTTGTTCGGGTCGCCACCGATGTCGATCTCTTCCTCGGCTCGCCGTGCGATCTCGCGCATCCGATCCCGCAGGTCGTAGTCGATGTCGGCATTGAGGTCGGCGACCCCGTCGTTGAGTGTCTGCTGCCAGCGCGCGGAGCGCTCCTTGAGAGCGTTCGCGCGTGCCTGGGCCTCCTGCAACTCCTTGATGAGGTCCTGGATGCGCTCGGGGTTCTGCTGTGCTATCTGCTCAGTGCGCAGGCTGCTGCCCAGTTGCTCGGTCACGGACAGCACGTCATGCGATGCGGAGCGCCGCATGATCTCGTCGGCCCGGCCGGACACACGATCGCGCAGGTAACGGATCAGGTTCGGGAACCCCGACTCGACGTTGAGCGCGCGATCCTTCTTCTGGATGGCGTGCCAACGCAGCATGGACGACACCGCGATGAGCTCGGCCTCGATGCCCGCGGCGGCCAAGTGCTTGCGGTCGAGCTCGGCGATCCGCCGCCACTCCGGGTACAAGTCCGTCTTGGTCAGCACGCACGCGACATTCGGGCACACCCGACCTGCCTGGCGGAGGAACTCCAGCTCGGGCCCGGTGTACTCCTGCGAGGCGTCCGAGACGAGGAGCACGGCGTCGGCGGATGGCAGGGTGGCCATGGTCGTCGACCCGTGGACGGAACTGAGCCCGCCGACACCGGGAGTGTCGACGAGCTCCAGGCCGCCGGCCAGCAGCGCACGCGGCACTTCGACCTCGGCCCAGGTCACCTTTTCCCGGTTACCGGGGTTGCCCGCCTCCGACACATGATCGACGAGCTTCTCGATGGGGACCTCGACGCGCTCGGTGCGCCGTTCCAGCGCTGCGTCGTCGAGATCCGCGGTCGTGCCGTCGCTGTCCGACACGCGGACCAGCGCGGCCTTCGGCTTCTCACCATGGCGAACCACTGTGGGCACCGACGTGGCGATGTCGTCGTCCACTGGGCACACCGAGGCGTTGACCAGCGCGTTGACCAGCTGGCTCTTACCCTGCTTGAACTCCCCGATCACCAGCACTCGCACCCGCCCATCGAGGAGCCGGGTCCGGGTCTGCCGGAGCCGACTGGTGAGGTCCGCCCGGTCGTATCGCGCGATCGTCTCGAGCGCCAGGTCGACGACCTTGACCACCGTTGGTGGTGCCACCATTCCTCCTTCGAGTGGTCGCCGGTGACTGTCGCCCACCACAGAGACCGGCTCCGCCATCCCCTAGCTAACTGGGATGGCGGAGCCGGTGGTGTCCAGCTCACCAGGACAGGGTACTCATCGCCCGGACCAGATCACGCAGAGCAGGTCGATGTCGCTACTGCTGAGGACGTCGCCGGCCTAGAGGGCGAGGATGTCGTCCAGGTTGACGTTGACCAGGCCGGTCTGATCGACGTCGTTGAACGAGTCGTCGATGTCGATTTCGGTGTCAAACGAGTCCTCGATGTCGTCGCCGGCCGCAACGCTGTCATCGATGGTGCCGTCGTTGTCGACGCCGTCGTTGTCCTGGTTGCCGGAGTTGACGATCGCGACCTGGGTGAGGTCCTCCCCGGCCACGGTGTTGCCGTTGCCATCGACATCCACGCCATCGTCGTCGGAGTTGAACGAGTCTTCGATGACTGCGACGTCCTGATCACCCGACGCGTCGCCACCGATGGACACCGCACTGCCGTCCGAAGCGCCGATCGTGCCGTTGTTGACGTTGTTGTCATCACCAATCACATCGCGGTCGTCAACGTACGTGTAGTCGGTGATGTAGTCGTTGAAGCTGTTGTTGTAGACCGGTGCTTCCTTCACCACGTAGGTCTTGGTGAGGTACTCGATCTCCTTGACCGCGTGCACCTTGCCACCGTAGTAGTGGGCGCCACCGTCGCCGTCGTGTGAACGCATGCTCACGGACCGGTCGTCCGCCAGCATCGAGCCGGCGTCGCGGACGTCCTGGCCGCACACGTTGTCGAACCCGTTGCGGGCGAGCATCCCCTCGGGGTCCCTCTCGAACTCGACCGCGGCGTCCTCATCACGCAGCAGCCTCATGAGGAAGTCCAGCAGTGAGGACACAGAAAGCATGTCGCCCACCTCCATTCAGTCTCGTTGCCGGTCCGGTTGCCCCGACCGGACCTGCGCCCGGTGTTGATGAGAACCCTACGTTCCGCATTGCTACCGGCCATCGGGGCTCGACCCGAGTTCTCATGACGGTGGGTGAGGGACCCTGGGGGCCGGTACTGCGCCGATTAGGGGTAAGGCATGGCTTCCACGATCACGCTTGTCACCGGAAGTAACAGATTCGGCCATGGGGCTGGCTCCGGGACCTTCTCCCTGCGGTACAGTACCGGGCCCGTCGCGTTCCGCCAGGCCGTGGTCAAATGTCACTCTCCGCCCACGTTCTTAGCCCGCTAGCCCACCTATCCGCAGAGAACGCCTCTCGAGTGGCGAGCAAATCGAGTCAGAGCAGGTCGATGTCGTTGTTGCCGAACATGTCACCGATCTCGAGGTCGAGGGTGTCGTCCAGGTTGACGTTGGCCAGGCCGGTCTGGTCGATGTCGTAGAACGAGTCATCGATGCCGGCGTCGATGTCGGTGCCTAACGAGTCCTCGATGCCGCCGCCGGCCACGACGCTGTCGTCGATGTAACCGTCGTTGTTGGCGACGACGTCGTCGGAGTTGAACGAGCCGATGATCGCGACCTGGGTGAGGCCGTCGTCGTCGGAGTCGGACGAGTCATCGAGGTCGAAGTCGACGCTGTGGTCCTGGGTGGCGTTGGAGTCGCCGCCGATGGCCACGGCGCTGCCGCCGGAGGCGGGGATCGAGCCGCTGCTCACGTTGTCGTCACCGGTCACATCTCGGTCGTCCACCACGGCGAAGTCGAGGATGAAGTCGTTGAAGCTGTCCCAGATGTCTGCCATGGTGTGCTCCTCTCTCCTCGTAGGCACGTCCGGCTGGTGACCCACGCTAGGACCGGCGCGGTCGGAAGCCATCGGGGTTGCAGCCGGGGACGCCTCCCGGTTGTAGGGGATACCGCGGAGGTGCGGATTAGGGGATTAGGGGATTAGGGGTAGTTGGGCTGCGACACGCTCAAATGGGGCTACCCGCCAGGTTAGGGGCACCGTAGCGTAACCGTGCACGCAGCGCCCGGCACCCTAACGGGGTCGCTGCGGGTCGTCCGTGGCGTTGCAGGGGCCTCGGGGGAGAACGCTCGTCATCCGCCGACGACGGCCGGCGCGCTGCACGGCACACGCGGAATCTCAGGGATCGGAAGTAGGACGATGACATATCGGCCATATCGGCTGGGGATCGATCTGGGGACCACCTACACGGCTGCGGCGGTGTGCCGGTCAGGGCCAGCGGGTGCGGGTGTCGCCGAGTGCGAGGTGGTGCCGTTGGGGGATCGGGCGTCGTCGGTGGCGTCGGTGGTGTTCGTGGGCCCGGATGGGTCGTTGGTGGTGGGGGAGGCGGCGGCGCGGCGGGCGTTGACGGATCCGGATCGGGTGGTGCGGGAGTTCAAGCGGCGGATCGGGGATGAGACGCCGTTGGTGGTGGGGGGTGCGCCGGTGGCGGCGGAGGTGGTGGCTGCGCGGTTCGTGGAGTGGGTGTTGGCTCGGGTGGCCGAGCGGGAGGGGGGTGTGGCCTCGGGGGTGGCGGTGACCCATCCGGCGGGGTGGGGGCCGCACAAGCGGGAGTTGTTCGCGTCGGCGTTGGCGGCGCGGGGGTTGG
>Ga0136610_1000695_pt1 | contig 10648 bp, 11 predicted proteins | sample AntDrymUQ1342206_2_FD_104804 | JGI IMG/M metagenome (GOLD analysis project Ga0136610, IMG submission 104804) | Polar desert sand microbial communities from Dry Valleys, Antarctica - metaG UQ134 (22.06) | ecosystem: Environmental > Terrestrial > Soil > Desert | place: Antarctica: Dry Valley...
GCGGGGCGCCTGCTATACGACGTGAAGCGCGGCTCTGGAGCGTTCATGAAGACGACTGAGGAAGCTCGCGATCTGGCAGATTTGCTTGTCCGTCTCAGCGAGAACCTGGGCATCAGGTCCTCGGCCTTGATCTCGGAGATGGACAACCCGCTCGGGAGCGCCATCGGCAACGCCCTGGAAATCCGTGAGAGCGTGAGGCTGCTAAAGGGCGAAGAAGTGCCCGCTGACCTCGCCGAAATGGTTCGCCGCGTCGCGGTTCGGCTCCTCGAACTCGCCGGCGTGGAAGGCCCGGAAACGGCGGTAGAAAAGGCGATTCGTTCCGGCGCGGCCTTCGAGAAGCTCGGGGATTTCGTCTGGGCTCAGGGCGGCGACCCGAACGCGCTCGAAAATCTGCCGGTGTCGGATCCAGCGCGGGAGGTTCTGGCTACTCGTGGTGGCTACATCGCCATCGTCCACGCCACGGGCATCGGACGCGCCGCCCTCGCGCTGGGCGCCGGAAGGGTGAAGAAGAGCGACCGCATAGACCACGGCGCCGGAGTAGAGATACTGGCGAAGACCGGCGACCGGGTAGAAGAGGGAGACCCTATCGCCCGTCTTCACGGCGAACGCGCCGCGGAGCGCGCAGCGAAGCTGGTGATGGACGCATTCGAACTCTCCGGCGAGCCGGCCGAGCCTCCCCCTGCTATCCTTGACAGCCTGTGAATTGGAGCATTTCAACGACCGAAGGGAGATGCATTTGAGCCCAGTGCATGTGCGGGCGGAGCCGGGAGATTTCGCCGAGAGCGTGCTGTTGCCGGGGGACCCACGCCGGGCCCGGTACATAGCGGAGAATTTCTTCGAGGACGCGAGGCTGGTAACCGAGGAACGCGGGATGCTCGGCTATACCGGCGCTTACAAGGGGAAGCCCGTATCGGTGCAGACTACCGGGATGGGATGTCCGAGCGCGGCTATCGTGACCAATGAATTGATACAGCTTGGGGCTAGGAATCTGCTTCGGGTCGGCACCTGTGGCGGCTACCATCGGGACATGGAACTTGGGGACCTGGTGGTCGCTACAGCCGCCGTCCCGCAAGATGGGACGGTCTCCTCGATCACGCGGGGCATGCCCTATGCTCCGGCGGCCCACTTCGATGTGGTCCACGCCGCTCATCACGCCGCCGAGAGCGCGGGACAGCGGACTTTCATGGGTCCCATCGTCAGTTCCGACCTGTTCTACGACCCGGAAGAAGACCCGGCGGATCTGTGGAATTCTCTCGGGGTGCTGGCGGTCGAGATGGAGGCGGCGGCCATCTTCACTATAGCTGCGATGGAGGGCGTTCGGGCGGGATGCCTGCTGACCGTCTCGGACACCATCGGCCAGGAGGTCGTGCGCATCGAGGATGACGAGCTGCGAAAAGCCGTGGACGGCATGATGACGCTGGCACTCGACACCCTCGACGCCTTAAACTAGTAAGCTCCCGAAAGAATGGCGCGTGGGGGACGCGCTTGGAGTCGGAGTCTCGGGAGGGCTGATGACGATCCTCAATGAGTCGGGCGTACCGGACGTTCTCTCGCCGCTTGCCGCCGCGAGAAGCCTACCGGCGCGGCTGCCAGGAGCCCTGGTGATGATAGTCGGCACCCGGACGGAAGCATATCTCGCGCAGTCGTTGTCGGCGGCGCTCTCCCCGGACGCGGCGCGGGATCCCCTCCATTACATGATACTGGACGCTGATAAACCTCCGGAGCAAGGTCAGATGGCGTCGCGCGTGATCGAAACCTGCGCCGGCGTCTCGAACCCGCGGATAGTGTTTTTGATCTCGGGCCGCTCCGCGGAGATGATGGGCGTGGACGTGAGGTTCGAGGCGCGGGTCGCAGCCCGGCGGCTGGAGTTGCCGGTCATGGTCCTCGACCCCGACCCTGACCCCCGCTCCCGCTCCTGTCTCTCGACCAGCCTGGAGGACCGCGCGCTTGCAGCGCTGGTGGAAGTCTGCCGTGAGTCCGCCCCGGATAGGAAACCGGCCAGCGTCCCGGCCTCGAAGCGCGGCGGGTTTCTCGGCGGTTTCCTGGGCCGGGATCGGGCTCCGGATAGAGGTGTCCGGCGGAGTCCGGTGGCACTACTCGGAACCTCGCGAGGAGCCGCGGTGGACCTCTCGGCGGACTTGAGGCGCGTCGGCGTGGAAGTCTCGGGGAGCGTGCCCGCGATCGAGCCCTCCTCCGGGTCCGTCGCCGGGGAGATGCCACCAATCGGAGAAGGAACCGTGGTCGCGCCGCTGGACCCGCACCTGACGGCGGCTTGCCGGACGGCGGAGGGCCGCGGAGCGAAGGTAGTCAGGACGCTCTCGCCCATTGGCGTGGACGGGACGGCGCGCTTCATCCAGGACGTAGCGGCAGCGGTCGGGATATCAGTGAGCGAGATGGGACGCGCCCGCGAGGCGTGGGAGAGCCTCGACCCTTTGAGGAACCGCATCCGGGGAAAGAGGGTCTTTCTGGCCGGAGACACGGGGTTCGAGCTTGCTCTCGCGCGTTTCCTCGCCGACGCCGGAGCACTGGTCATCGAGGTTGGGACACCGCGCCTGGAGCGCCGGGCGATGTCATCTGATTTGCACTCTTTAGGCGCCGGCGTGGACGTGGTCGAATCGCCGGACGGGTGGGGGCAGATCGGGCGCATAGACGCCGCTCGTCCCGACGTGGTGATATGCAGCCAGGGCCTCTACATTCCTCTGGTATCCAGGGGCCACCTGTGCCGCACATCGCTCGACCTGCGGAGAATCGGCATCCACGGCTACGAGGGCGCGCGCCGCGTGCTGGATCTCCTCGTCCAGACCTTCGAGCGGGCCGAAGCTCTGGACGCCCTGGACCTGTGAGGCTTCTGCGCGGTATCTACGAGGGACCAGGGAGCCACGGTATCCTGCGGGTCGTGGCGAGCATGCACGACGTTTGGGCCGTGCTGCGCGCGCTCCCCAGCGAGGGGTATTTTCAGGCTCTGCATGGAGCGTGGACCCGTTCGGGGGAGCCCGCGCCGGTCTCCGTGAGCCCGGTGTGGGAGAAGTCCGCCGGGTCCAGGGAACCGGGGGACGTGGACCGGGACCTCGCCGCAGTGGTCCGGCGACACCCTCGCACGGAGGCCGTCGTACTGGCCCGCTCGGAGGCTGCGCTGCTCGCCGGAGAGCCAACTCCCGTCGTGACGCTCCCCGAGAACGAGACGGGTAGGTCCCCGGAACTAGTGACGTGCGAGTGGGAGAGGGTGGGCATGGGCGAGGCGGAGGCTTCGGATCTCGCGCTGGCGGATATCGTCCGCGCCCACGCCAGGCCGGCCGAGAAGAGCGCCACCCCCACGGTCAATGTGTTCGGGCCGCCCGTGTTCGGGCCGGGGGCGGAGGCCGAGTACGACGAGGTGGAACGGATGCTCTCGCTGCTCGGGATCGAGGTGAACGCCAGGGTTCCGCTCGGGGCAAGCGCGGCGCACCTGCGCCGTCTGCCGCGGGCGTGGGCGAATGTTCTTCTCTACCGGGAGACGGGAGATGCGGCGACGCTTTATCTTCAGGACAAGTTCGGTACGCCACGGGTGACGACGCCCATGATCGGGGCCGCCTCCACCGGCGCTGTACTGCGGAGCATCGGGGAGCTGTGCGGCCTGGACCAGGGGAAGGCGCGGCGGGCGGTGTGGTCCGAACTCGCGACGACGGCGAAGCTGCCCTGGTACGCTAGGCTCCAGCCGCCCGAGACTTTCCGGGGACGCCGGGTCGCCATCTTCGGGGACTTCACCTATACACTTGGCCTGGGTTACGCTCTCGCTCGGGAGGTCGGCCTGGAGGTGGGGGCTTGTGGGACGTACCTCACGCATCTGGAGCGAGACTTCCTCTTCCACGCAAGCACCTTCACCGATGAAGCCTTCGTCGCCGATGACCCGGAAAGAGTCGCTGACCGGCTAAAAAATTCGGAGCCGGACCTCCTGATCGGGACCCACTTCGAGGAGGAGATCGCTGACTCTCTGGGGATACCGTTCCTCCCTTTCTGCCCGCCCGTCCTCCGGCATCCCTTCGTGCAGCAGCCGCTCATGGGCTACCGGGGATCCAGCCTCCTCGCCGACGCGCTCGAAGACGCCCTCCGCCGCCCGAAACAGGAACAGTCGGAGGAAGAGAATCCACCACCGACCGGACTTCCGTGGACCGATGAGGCGCTCGACGACCTGGAGGAGATACCAGCCTTCCTGCGGGGCCGGACCCGGCGGCTGGCCGAGGAGCGCGCCCGCGCGGTGCGCTCCGGGGAAGTCACGCGCAAGATCCTCGAATCATCCCGCGACTGATCTTCGGGTTTCTGTTTTCGTTGATGGATGAGTGCTGCCACGAAACCCGGAGGAGGCAGCCCTTCCGCGCGTTGCTCTATATAATCTGCCGCATGGGCATCAGGGACTTCATCCGGCACCTGGAAGAGCATCGGGATAAGGTGGAACGGGGCATGAGCCTCACTTTCGATGAGCGCGAGGAGATGCTTCGGGAGGCGGAGACGATGGTGGGGATGGCCGACGCGGCCGTCAAGGAACTGGAGTCGGTCATCAACAACCGCAGGGTCAACCTGCCCGAAGAACACGCTGTCCGCTTCGCTCAGGACGTTTTTCTCTATCTCAGAGACGAAGAAGAGAAAGTCAAGGAGCGGCTCCGGTCGCTCGCCTCCTGACGGCGCGTGATCCAGTTTCAAGAAGCTTCCGCGGCTGATCCCCTCGTCTATTCCGAGCATCGGCACTCTCTTCGTTTCTCTTGCTTCTATCTTCGTGGACTTCTCCTCGCGTAATCTTCTCAATCGACCGAAACCCTGGAGCAAGCCCTTCGTATAATCTGATGGTTACACGAACGCGATATTCGCGCACAGGAGGTCTGTGAGACATTGAATCCGGGATCGAAAATTATTCTTGCGCCAGTCATGCTACTGGTGGCAATGTTGGCGGCGGGATGTTCTTTGACGTCCGACGCGAGCGTAAGTCAGGAGGACGTGGCGCATTCGCCGCCGCCAGTTCCTTCCGGGATACCGGCGAACGAGCCGGTGGCGCGGGTCGCGGCGCAGGTGGAGCAGAGCGTGGTGCAGGTGAACGTCGAGGCGGTGCAGAAGACGCCGTTCGGCTCTCAGGATGCGCAGGGGCTCGGGAGTGGCGTCATCTACCGCGAAGACGGCTACATCGTCACGAACAACCATGTTATCCGAAACGCCAGCGAGGTGAACGTCGCCTTCGCCGATGGCTCCACGGAGCGCGGGGAGATCGTAGGACGCGACCGGCTGACGGACCTCGCCGTGATCCAGGTTGACCGGAATAATTTGCCCGCCGCGAATTTCGTCGAGGAGGAAGACCTGATCGTGGGCCAGCTCGCCGTCGCCATCGGCAGCCCCGGAGGCTTCGAGTCCACGGTGACCTCAGGCGTCGTAAGCGGCGTCGCCCGCGAGTTCCCACCGGAACTCATCGGTCGTCTGGAGCCATCGCTCGTGGACCTCGTTCAGACCGACGCGGCGATCTCCCCCGGTTCCTCGGGTGGCGCTTTAGTCAACCGCGATGGTGAGATCATCGGCATCAACGTCGCCTACCTGCCAGCCGAGACCGGGGCCGTGAACATCGGCTTCGCCATCCCATCAGACACCGCCGTATCGGTAGCCGATCAACTCATCGAGACTGGAGAGGTCTCCAGTTCCTACCTCGGGGTCGAGACGGCGGACCTCAGCCCGCAAGACGCCGAACGATTCAACCTGCCGGTGAACTCCGGCGCCATAGTCGCCACCGTCTTGCCAGGCAGCGCCGCGGACGAGGCAGGCGTCCGCGGCGAGGACATCATCGTGGCCCTGGACGACATCGAGATACGAAGCTCAGGAGACCTGTACGGCGCGCTGCGCGACTACCGGCCCGGCGAGAGTGCCGAGCTAATCGTCGTGAGAGACGGGGAAGAACAAACCCTCGACATCACCCTCGATGAGCGGTCTCGATAACCGGGAACGATCCGCGTGAAGGAAGTGATCGAAGCCACCGGGGTGAGAGGCCGGGGTCCCGGAAACGCCTCTCCTGGAAGCATCTTGACCGCGGCAGCAGCGGTCCCTCCACGCGGGACCGCCACTACTTCGCCGCGAAAACCAACTACATTCGCGTATCCGGCGAGGTTCGAGTGACCCCCGGTGTCTGTTCTCCATCGCGTGGTAGCCGGTGATGAAGAGCATCAAGAACTGGAAACAGTGGGCCGGGAGGCTCAGGTTCGAGGCGCATGCGCTGTATCTGGCGTACCGGGACCCGCGGGTTCCGTGGTATGCAAGGGTCTTCGCGGCGTGCGTCGTGGGGTATGCCTTCAGCCCGATAGATCTGATCCCCGACCCCATCCCCGTCCTCGGGTATCTGGACGATTTGATCTTGATCCCCCTCGGCGTCGCGCTGGCCGCGCGCATGATCCCGGTCGAAGTTCTCGAAGACCGCCGGCAGAAGGCCCGCTCCGCCGAAGGCCAGCCCGTGAACCGGACGGCGGCGGTCTTCGTGGTCGCTGTTTAGGCGATCCTCGCTGTACTCGCCATTTTCCTGGTGAGGCGGTGGTGAGGATAGCCGTCCGCTCGATAGTACTTTTCGAGGAACGCCAGGGATCGTGTGCTACGATCCAACGTATCCGTAGCAAGCTAGCAAAAGGCAAAGGTTTTGGGCAGTAAGAGAGGACCGCAAGATCGGCGGATCTCCGAAGGCGGAGGCTCCAGGAGGACCGGAATAATCATCGGGGCGATAGCGGCAGTTTTCCTGGTGGGCTTCGGCGCGCTGGTGTTCTTCGACAGTCGCCAGAGGTCGGCGGGCGGGGCTCCGGGCGATGTCGAGTCTTTCAACGTGGGACAGGCGGGCCAGCACACGGAGGCCAACGTGGACTACGATCAGACCCCCCCGGCCGGCGGTGCGCACAACCCCGTCTGGCAGAACCAGGGCTTCTATACCGAGCCCATCCACGATGAGACCGCTGTTCACACTCTGGAGCATGGGGGGGTCTGGATCACCTACCAGCCCGATCTCCCGCAAGCTCAAAAGGATCAAATCCGCGAGCTAGTAGACGGGCAGACCTGCGTGCTCGCCAGTCCCTTCCCTGACCTGTCCTCTCCCGTAGTCGCCTCCGCCTGGGGCAAGCAACTAACGCTGGAGAGCGCCGACAGCCCCGAACTCGAACGCTTCGTCCAGGCTTTCCGCCAGGGACCACAGACCCCCGAGCCTGGAGCCACCTGCACCGGCGGCGTCGGAGCACCCGCTTAACCTTGAAGTCCGCAATCCCTGGCATTGCCTCGAAGCGCGGCAAGAATCCGTCGCCCCGGCGCGACCCGATGCTCCTGACGCTGGCTGGTTCTGGCCGCGGTTGCGGTGGCGGCGATATTCGCGGTCTATCTGTCCATGCGTCCGCCGGGCGACGGTTCGGTGGAGGCCGGGTTCGCTAGGGATATGTCCACCCATCACGCTCAAGCCGTGGAGATGGCCGGGATCTTGCGCGACAAGACCGAGGACGGGAGGATACGCACCCTCGCCACGGACATTACCCTCACTCAGCAGGCCCAGATCGCCCAGATCGGGCAGATGCGGGGCTGGCTCGACGTGTGGGGTCTCTCGCCCACGGCGACGGATCCCGTGATGCCCTGGATGGGCCATCCAACCGAAGGCCGAACGCCAGGCATGGCGTCGCCAGAGGAGATAAACCGCCTCCGCGAAGCATCTCCCGAAGACGCCGACAGGCTCTTCCTGCGATTAATGATTCCGCACCACGGAGCCGCTATCCCGATGGCCGAGGCCGCCCTCGAACAGACCAGTCAGCCCGAAGTAGAGAACCTCGCCCGAACCATGGCAACCTCCCAGAGAGCCGAGATACAGGTCATGGAAGACATGCTCAGGGAACGAGGTACGGAACCTCCCTCCGGGAGCGGCCCGCACCACGGCGGGCACGGGTAGATCATACGTAATCAGAGCGAAGAGTGGGAAATCGAAAGAAAAACCCCGACTCCCAAAGCGAGCGAAGCGAAGCGCCTCCCGAATCCAGGTCCGAATGATCTCTTGTTCGTCCGATATGGCGCGGGAATTCAGGCTTTCACGACTCACGACCCCGCAAACGTAGCGAACCCCTCGTGAACCGCCGGACGAGTGTCGTGGCGGCGCTGGCGATCTCGCTTTCGGCCTTCATCGTGGACCAGGCCATCAAGCGCGTAGTCGAGGGCGCCATGGGCCTCGGAGAGAGCCTGCCCGCCATGCCCGGCATGTTGAGGTTCACGTATATCGAGAACGACGGGGGGGCGTTCGGCGTCCTCGGTGGCAGCCAGTTGGTGCTGCTTGCCGGGAGCGCGGTCGCGGTCGGGGTGGTGTTGTGGATGCTATTCTCGGGAGAACCCTCGAGGCTGACGAGCGCCGCGTGCGGTCTCATCCTCGGTGGCGCGGCGGGGAATTTGCTTGACAGGCTCACTACCGGAGAAGTGACGGACTACCTAGACCTCCAGTTCTGGCCGCTTGAGGCGTGGCCCATCTTCAACGCCGCCGACATCGCCATAACCACGGGCGTCGCGCTGCTTTTCCTCTCCGCGCTCCGCAACCCGGATAAAGGTTAGCCAGCCCGGTTCACCCATGAGAGTTCATGGAAGCAAAGTCTCGGGAGTCGTGGTCGTTCTATTCATGCTCGCGACTCTTTCCGGTTGCGCCAGGCAATCCGGCGGCGGGAAAGTCCTTCCACCAAAGGACCGAGGTTGGGATAGAAATTCACCGTCGAACGCAGACAGGAAGTCAAGCTCGCCGGTAAAAACCAACCGTTCGATTCGTCTCCGTCGCGTCGGATTCGCGCTGTCCCGAACGAGCGGAGTGTATCTCGGAGGGGTACGCGAGGATCTTGGTTCGTCTTGGCAAGAAAGGCGAAGACTCCGCCAGCGTGCGACTCAACACCCCCGCCACGCTCGGAGAGAAATACCCATCGAAGGCCGGATATTCTGGTGGATGAAAAGGATAAAGCAGCAGAGTACGTAGCAACTCTGGTTGTCCACGAAGCAAGCGGTTGATGCGGAACATGGGTGAAGTGTTCGCTTCTTCGGTGGTTCGGGAGTCGCCTCTTTTCCCGTCTCCCGAGTTGGACGGCGGTCTTGCGATCTTCGCCGCCTACTCCAGCTTGCTGAGGACGAAGGCCAGCAGGAAACCCAGCGAGGTGACGATCCCGACGACATCGCCGCCTTCTTCGTAGGCTTCGGGCATCATGGTGGAGGCGAGCATGGTCAGGATGGCGCCGGCGGCGAACGCCTGTATCCCGGCCACCAGGTCTTCTGGGGCTCCGGCCAGGAACAGGTAGCCGATCAGCGCGGCGACCGCGGAGGCCAGCGTGACGGCGCTCCATACGCCCAGGATATGGGCCGTGGAGCGGCCCACGCGTTTCATCCCGGAGGCTGAGGAGAGACCTTCGGGCACGTTGGAGAGGAACACGGCGGCGACGAGGGCCGTGCTGATCCCACCCCCTTCCAGGAGGCTTATACCGATGGCGGCTGACTCCGGGATGCCGTCAAGAAGCGCGCCAATGACGATGGCGGTCGCCGAGCCACCCTGCGCGTCACCGGGGTTCTTGCGGCGTTGGCCGCCGCCCCGGCTGACGATCCGGTCCGCGGCGAAGAAGACCGCCGATCCCGAGAGAAATCCGATGGCCGCCGCGTCGAAGCCCCCCGTCAGGTATGCCTCGTCCATCAACTCGAAGGCTACCGAGGAGACCAGAACGCCAGCCCCGAACGCCATGATGAAGGCGATGGCGCGGCGCGGGACGCCCGCATAGACACCGACGAGAGCCCCGATCAGGAGCGACACTCCTCCCACGAACCCCCAGAAAGCCGCCTCTAACGCCCCAATGGCGATGACTTCCTACCGTTCCATCAAACGCTCGTACACCACGCGATACCGTCGAATGGCCTGCCGCAGTTTCTCGGTGCCTTTTTCGTCCGATTCTTCGCCGGACGAGTCATCCGGGCCGCGGGCCGAACGAGCCACGACACCGGCCCTGGCGCGGTGCGCCTCGCGGTAATCGTCGGCGACCTCCGGGTGCATGGCCGCGAGCCCGCGCTCAGTATCCTGATCGCTCTGCGAAGCGTCGGCGATGAAGTTGCGCTCCTCAAGCAACTCCGAGACGGCCCGGTCGGCTAGCTCGACGGAACGCTCCGGGTTCTCCACGAAAATGCCCTCGACCTCCCGCCACCGCTCCTCATAACGCTGTCGCGACTCGTCCGAAAGCGGCTCGACCTGCCGCTCGACCCGACCGCGACGCTGGCGTAACTCCTTCTCCGCCTCCTCCTCCGAGCCTCGCTCCTCCGCCGCGCGCTCGTACTCGGAGCCGAACTCCTCGCGTGTCCGCTCCCGTTGCTCCTCGCCTCTTTGCGTCTGCCTGCGGCGCGAGGCGAAGTAGATTACCAGCGATACGATCCCGACCAGTATCACCAGGATAATGAGCATCTCCAAACCGCCGATACCGAACATGGGCCCTCCTCACGTCAGGTTGCTCGAATAGCATCATTCCCCGAAATGCTACTTTCGTAACGCCGGGAGGTAGCCTGCTTATGCGACCTCGCGCAGCCTGCCGGTCTCGACCTCGTAGACGAAGCTGCGCACGGAGTCCTTGTGAGGGATGAACGGGCTCGCCTTTATGCGCCCGATGGACTGACGCACGTCTCC
>Ga0136610_1000697_pt1 | contig 10647 bp, 11 predicted proteins | sample AntDrymUQ1342206_2_FD_104804 | JGI IMG/M metagenome (GOLD analysis project Ga0136610, IMG submission 104804) | Polar desert sand microbial communities from Dry Valleys, Antarctica - metaG UQ134 (22.06) | ecosystem: Environmental > Terrestrial > Soil > Desert | place: Antarctica: Dry Valley...
AGAGCCCGGAGCCACCGACGAGCAGCGGAAGATGACCGCGCGCCGCGATGCCGGCGATGGCCCTCCGAGCGAGACCCTGGAAGCCAGCAGCGGTGAGCGCGCGCGACGGATCGACGACGTCGATCATGTGGTGCGGAACGAGGGCGCGCTGCGCTGGAGTCGGTTTGGCGGTGCCGATGTCCATTCCGCGATAGGCCTGCATCGAGTCACAGGAAACGATCTCGGCATGGAGCTCCTGCGCGAGGGCGAGCGCGGCGTCGCTCTTGCCCACAGCGGTGGGGCCGACCAGCGCGGCGACACGGATCCTGCCCGTTTCGCCTGCCGGCTCGTCCAAAGCCGTGCGTTGCCCTTAACCCGCGGCGCTGCAGCCCGAGGCCGTGGCTGCAAGCGGCAGCGGCATGCGCGCGGCCGAGCGTCCCTCGCCCATACCCTCGGAGCGCCCTTCGAGAAAGTGCGGGTGCGCCGTGGCGATGGCCACCGAAGCCAGGCGGCCCTCTTCGGTTCCTTTGCCGTCGAAGTGAACGAGCCTGTTGGTGCGCGTGCGCCCTGTGAGCTTGGCGGGGTTCTTCTTCGACGGGCCCTCGACGAGCACCTCTTCGGTCGACCCTACGATGGCTTCGTTGCTCGCGAGCGAGATGGCCTCCTGCCGCTCGACCAGGCGGTCGTAACGCTCCTGCACCACCTCCTTGGGCAGATGACCCGGCATGTCTGCAGCCGCCGTCATCGGTCGCGCCGAGTACTGAAACGTGTAGGCCGCGTCGAAGCGCGCCGCGTCAACGACCTCGAGCGTCGCCTGAAAGTCCCCTTCAGTCTCGCCCGGGAACCCGACGATGATGTCGGTCGTGACCGCCACCCCCGGGATCGCGTCGCGCACCATCTTCACCTTGTCGAGGTAGCGCCGGCGCGTGTAGGCACGCTTCATGAGCTTGAGCACGCGATCGGAGCCTGACTGCAAGGGCAGGTGAATGTGCTCGCACACCGAGCGACACTCCGCCATCGCTTCGACCGTGTCGGCGCGAAAGTCTTTGGGGTGCGGGCTCGTGAAGCGGATTCGCTCGAGGCCCGCAATGTCGTCGAGCGAACGCAGGAGCTTGGCGAACAGAGGGGTGCCGTCGAGATCGCGACCGTAGGAGTTGACGTTCTGTCCAAGCAGCGTCACCTCGACGACGCCGTCGGCCACGAGGGCTTCGACCTCGGCCTTTATGTCGCTGCCCCGGCGCGACACCTCCGGGCCCCGCACTGCGGGCACGATGCAAAACGTGCACGAGTTGTTGCAGCCGATTGAAATCGACACCCATGCATGCCACGGGGACGAGCGGCGAGCGGGCAGGGCGGAAGGAAACACCTCAGTCTGCTCGAGAATCTCGAAAGCGGGGCGTTCGGAGGACTCGGCGAGCAGGCGCGGCAAACTGGCGAGGTTGTGGGTGCCGAGCACGACGTCGACCCACGGCGCCTTTTGCTGGATGATGTGGCGGTCCTTCTGCGCGAGACACCCTCCGACGACGATGCGCATGTCAGGGCGAAGGTCCTTGATCCGTTTCATGTGCCCGAGGTTCCCGTAAAGCCGCGTGTCTGCGTTCTCGCGGATGCAACAAGTATTGAAAACGACGACGTCCGCGTCCTCGGCGGATCCCGCCTTTGCGAAGCCTTCGCCCTCGAGCATCCCGGCCATGCGCTCGGAGTCGTGCTCGTTCATCTGGCATCCGAAGGTCCGTACCAGGTACGTCTTTTCCTTTGTGCTCACGACGATCGAGCGTAGCATCGCCGTCTGATTTGACTTCCGATCACTTCATACCTAGACTGTCTAGGTATGGCCGGAGAGATGATCAGAGGCAACCTCGACCTCTTGGTGATGGGGGTTCTGCAGGGCGGTGCCCTGCACGGCTACGGAATCATCGACGAGCTGAGGCGTCGCAGCGACGACACCTTCGACCTCCCCGAAGGCACGGTCTATCCGGCGCTGCACCGCTTGGAGCGCGCCGGCTTGCTCACCAGCAGGTGGCAACAGCAAGCAGGGCGACGGAGAAGGGTCTACGAGCTCACCCCCAAGGGCCGGGCCGAGCTGGCCCACAAGAAGGATGAATGGCGGATGTTCGTCGCCGCCGTCGGCCGGGTTGCCGGGGTGACAACGTGAGCCGGATTGATGACTACCTGAGGCAGATCGAGCCCCTTCTTCCGCGCGCTGCGAGACGCAGGTTGCTGGCGGAGATAACCGGACACCTCGGCGATGCGACCGAGGCCTTCAAGAAGCGGGGTCTCGCCACAGACGAGGCCGAGCAGCGGGCACTTGCCGACTTTGGTTCGCCGGAGCTGATAGCCGGGCGTTGTCACGAGTCCACAGGAGGGCTTTTCATGTCGAGCACCCTTAAGCGTTGGTCGCCGGCTGTTGGAGCCGTCTTGATGGCCCCCGCAGTCGTCTTTCTGTTCGCAAACCTTCTCAGGTACAACCTCGGCCAGCCCTGGCTGCACGACGCCATGTCGCTTGTGATCGAGCCGCGCACGGCCGGGCCCCAGGCTCTCCTCGACGCTACGATTGCGCTTGGGCCGTTGCTTGCGCTCGCCACGAGCGCGCTCTCCATCTTGAGGTTGTCCATCAAGAGAGAGGAGCGGCGCTGGTCGGGGACCGTGACGGTCGAGCTGAGCGCGCCTCACCTGGCGGTGGTGCTGCTCGGCGTGGCCGTGATCGCAACCATGGCGGGCTACGTAATCGGCGAGAACCTCGAATGCATCGCAGGAGTCCAGGCCTACTGCTAGCCGCAGCTTCGCTTCGCCGCCTGCACTCTCGGCCGGGTGATCGACGCGAAGGCGGGAGCAGCCCATACCTATATGGTAGGGACGCGCCTACTCAAGCCGGGCACGCGCAGCGGCTTTCCGCTACTGGAAGATCTCTGTGGTTACGTCGCCTCCTGGGAAGTGCATCTCGTGGGCGCGCGGGCTCCCGGGAAGCGCGGAGAAGTCGACGAAGAAGTCGGGGTTCACAGATAGTGACCCATCGTCGGCGACGTCGACCTGCACCATCCACGACCTGAGATCCGGGTAGAACTGGTTGTCCCAGGTGGAGAAGAGCGAATTCGTCGCGTAGAGACGCTTGCCGTCCATCGAGAGTTGCAGCATCTGCGGCCCGCCGCCAAGCACGGTCCCGTTTGGATGGACCGCCTCCTCGAAGAGTCCGCCGAGATGCACCGAGCCCACCTGGCGCGGCGTCGCAGGATCGGAGACGTCGTAGGCGCGCAGGTCCCCGTGCAGCCAGTTCGAAAAGAACAGGAAGCGGTCGTCCATCGACAGGACGAGGTCGGTGATGAGGCCGGGCACAGGGACGGGGAAGCTCTTGAGATCGCGCGGCTCGACTTCGGCGACGATGTCGGCCGACCACGACCCGTTGGACTTGTGGAAGCGCCACAGCGTCGACGACAGCGCAGCACCGACGAAGCCTTGCTCCGCTTCGGGATCGTGAAGCCAGCGGATCTCGAGCGGGATCATCCCGGTCTCCCCGAGATCGATGCTCTGGGTGACCTTTCTTTCGGCGAGGTCCCAGAAATGAATCGAGTGCCCGTAGTTTCCGGCGGACACGTCGTTGAGGTCGAAGCCTGGCATGAACACCTCGGGGGCCGCCCACTCGGACGATATGAGCGTGTTCTTTCTCGGCTGGTACCAGAAGTCGTAGTTCCATTCCGGCGCGCCGTTCGCCTCCCAGCGCCCCTTGATCTCGAAGGACCCGGCGTCGAGCACAACGAAGCCGGCACCCCGCCCCCCGTCGGCGTTGCCGAGCATCGACATAACCACGTTGTCGCCGGGCATGCAGTGAACCGTGTGCGGAGAGGACAGCCCGGTCTTCGACTTGATCTCGTCGGGCTCGATGACCTTGACGACGGCGGGCGCCCTCGGGTCGGTTGCGACATCGACGATGTGGACGCGCGAGGAACGCAACCCCGGCACAACGAGGTGCTTACGCTCCTGGTTGGCGGTGTGACAGGCGGAGCTGCACACCTGCCACCCGTAGTGGTGAAGCTCGTCTCCGACATTAGGCATCGGCGTGCGGTGCACCACTTGTGAGTAGGTGTGGCTGTCCGGGTTGACATCGACAACGGCGAGGAAGTCGGGCTCCTCGACGCCGGTGCCCTCGTAGAGCCCGGCGACGTAAACAATGTCCTCGCGCGGCGCCTTCATTGCATCAGCGGGTGATTCGTAACCGACTTGTGGCGCGGCCATCGGTCTCCTCCTCGAACTCGATTCCGTCCCCAATACGCGCAGAACTTAGCACGGCAGAACCGAGGGTCAAAGGGGCCCGTGCTACTTGGCAAATGACGAGGAGCGCGTCTCCCTGATTGCCGTGATCCTGATCTGGCCGGGGTATTGAAGCTCCTCCTCGACCTTCTTGGCGATGTCACGGGCGATGATCTCTGCCTGCAAGTCGTCGACGTGGTCCGGCTGGACCATGACCCGGACCTCGCGCCCCGCCTGCATCGCGAAGACCTTGGCGACGCCTTCGAACTCGCTGGCAATCTCCTCGAGACGCTCGAGCCTCTTGACGTAGGTCTCAAGCGTCTCCCGGCGGGCGCCGGGGCGCGCTCCCGAAATGGCGTCGGCGGTCTGGGTGATGACCGCCTCGACCGTGCGTTGCTCGACCTCCCCGTGATGGGCCTCGATGGCGTGGCACACGGCGGGGGATTCCTTGAGGCGGCGAGCGATCTCGGCGCCGATGATGGCGTGGGAGCCCTCGATCTCGTGGGTCACCGCCTTGCCGATGTCATGCAGCAGGGTGCCCCGCTTTGCAAGCTGAACGTCGGTGCCGAGCTCCGCCGCAATCATCCCTGCGATGTGGGCCGCCTCCACCACATGCCTGAGGACGTTCTGCCCATATGAGGTCCTGAACTTCAGCCGGCCGAGCACCCGCACCAGCTCCGGGTGCATATCCGTGATCCCGGTTTCGAGGACCGCCCACTCCCCGCCCTCGAGGATCTCCTTTTCGATCTCGGCCTTTGACTTCTCGTGCATCTCCTCGATGCGGGCGGGCTGAATGCGGCCGTCGCCGACGAGCTTCTCGAGCGTCAGCCTGGCGCTCTCGCGCCGGATCGGATCGAAGCACGAAAGCACCACGGCCTCTGGCGTGTCGTCGATGATGAGGTTGGTGCCCGTGGCGGACTCGAAGGCGCGGATGTTGCGCCCCTCCCGCCCGATGATGCGGCCCTTCATGTCGTCGTTGGGCAGGGTGACGGTGGTGACCGTGGACTCGGTCGTCAGCTCGGACGCCACGCGCTGCATCGCGATCGAGATGATCTTGCGGGCTCGCTTGTCGGCCTCCTCGCGCGCCTTGGACTCGAGCTCCCTCACGATCAGCATCGCTTCCCGCTTGGCGGACTCCTCGATGCGCTCCACCAGCTCCTGCTTGGCGTCCCCAGCCGTCATCCCGGCGACACGCTCGAGCTCGACGTGCGCCTTCTTGGCCAGCTCCTCGAGCTCGGCGGCGGAGGTGGTCAGCTCCTTCTCGCGCTGCTCGGCCGCGCCCTCCTTGCGGTCGAGGGACCCTGAGCGCGCGTTAAGCCCGGCTTCCCGCTGGTCGAGTCGCACCTCTCGCTTGTCGGTCTCGGCCCGACGCTGCTTGGTCTCGGACTCAGCCTCGGTGCGCATCCTGTAGATCTCGTCCTTGGCCTCGACCAGCGCTTCACGCTTCGAGGCTTCACTCTCTCGCTGGGCGTCCGCCACGAGGGCAGACGCCCTCGCCTCGGCCGACGCAACCCCTCTTTCTGCGGAGGTCTTGCGAACCACATACCCGATGCCGGTTCCAGCGAGGAGCCCGAGGACGAGACCGATCACGATCTCCATCGCTCGCTCCTTTCGTTCCGTCCCCCCAGAAGCGCGCCGGGTCCTCTCAGCCGGCAGCCCCGGCACGGTGAGTGCGAGCGTCAAACGTCTATCGGCTGTGCAATCGGTCCCTACGTCTCGGGGCACTCCGACCGATCAAGGGCAGCCCCGGCGGTAAGCGGGCTCGTTCCGTACAGATAGGCCGTCGTCAATATCTCTCGCTGACTCGTTCGTACTCTGGTGGGAGATTCTTGAATTCTCTGTCTCGACTTCAAAGGATACGCCCCCCTCGCCGGTCCCTAGTCCCACCCCTCCGGAGGCAGCACGGCGGTGACGCCCGCCTCCGCCGCCTCCGCCGAGAATCCCCGGCGCAGCAGCATTTGCTCGAGACGAGCCGCCTGGTGGGCGAGGGTGCGTCCCCCGACCTTTCCGAGCAGCCGCTCGGCGACGACGCACGCATGGGTGTGCTCCTCGACGCCGGCAGCGGCCAGCGCCCCCTCGGCCACCTCCCGGCCGATCCCTTTGCGGGCGAGCTCGGCCGTCAAGGCCCTCGGGCCGAGCCCCTTTCTGCGGCTGCGCTCTTCCACCCATTGGCGGGCAAAGGCCCCGTCGTCGACCAACCCGAGGCCACGCAAGCGCTCGAGCACCTGGTTGATCACGGTTCGTCCGAACCCGGCGGCCAGCAACCGGTCCCTGAGCTCGCGCTCCGTACGTGGGCGTATTCCGAGAAGCTTTCCTGCCCTGTTCATGGCCGACTCGAAGGCGCCGGCCCCCGCGCCGTCGTCGGCACCGCCGGCGACGCCCTCTCCCTCGAGAAGCGGAAGTTCCATCCCTAAGCCCCGCCCTCAGGCCCGGGGCTCGGGCTGCATGGGGGTTGCTTCCTCCGTTTCTTCGGGCTCCAGCAAGCCGAGCTTGTCCTTTATCTTGAGCTCGACCTCGGTGGCTATATCGGGGTTGTCGCCGAGAAATGTCTTGGCGTTCTCGCGGCCCTGCCCGAGCTGGTCGTCGCCGTATATGAACCACGCCCCCGACTTGCGGACGATGTCGTGCTCGATGGCGACATCGAGGAGGCTTCCCTCCTTGGAGATGCCGGTCCCGTACTGGATGTCGAACTCCGCCTTCTTGAAGGGGGCGCTGACCTTGTTCTTTACGACCTTGACCCTGACCCTTGAGCCCACGATCTCGGCCCCGTCCTTGAGCGAGTCGATCCGGCGGACGTCGAGACGAACCGACGAGTAGAACTTGAGCGCCCGCCCGCCAGGGGTGGTCTCATTGCTTCCGAACATGACTCCGATCTTTTCGCGAATTTGGTTGATGAAGATCAGGATCGTCTTGGAGCGATTGACGTTGCCGGCGAGCTTGCGAAGCGCCTGAGACATCAGCCTCGCCTGGAGGCCCACGTGAGTGTCCCCCATCTCGCCCTCGATCTCGGCCCTCGGCACAAGCGCCGCCACCGAGTCGATCACGATCACGTCCATTGCACCGGAGCGCACGAGCGTGTCGGCGATCTCGAGCGCCTGCTCGCCGGTGTCGGGCTGAGACACGAGCAGGTTGTCGACATCGACGCCGAGGGCCTTCGAGTAAGAGGGATCCAAAGCGTGCTCAGCGTCGATGAAAGCCACGAGCCCGCCGGCTTTCTGGGCCTCGGCAACGACATGGAGGCTCACCGTCGTCTTGCCGGAACCCTCAGGCCCAAAGATCTCGACGATGCGCCCCCGGGGGATCCCGCCCACGCCGAGGGCGAGGTCGAGCGCAAGCGAGCCGGTCGGTACGGCTTCGACGTTGAAGCGAAGGCCCTCGTCGCCGAGGCGCATGATCGAGCCCTTGCCGTGCTGCTTTTCGATCTGGGCCAGCGTCATCTCAACGGTGGCGTCCCTGCCTGCCAAGTCTCGCCGCTGATCCCTCACCGTGTCACGTTGTTCTCTGGCGGTGCCCACTGAGGCCTCCTTTTCCGTCCCGGCCCGGCCGGGGTTGAGCTTCCAGGTACATTCGAGACTCTAGAGAGGTGGTGTGACACATAAGCGGATTTTAGCGAACGTACGTTCGATAATTCTCAGGCTACCGGCCCGACCCGGGATTTCCGGCCGGGCGACCCCGGAAACCTACAGCCACGTACTTACCAGCTTGTCATTCTAGGCCTCAGAGGCGACCCGCCGGCGTCATTGGAGCGAGCGAAGGGCGGGGCTTCGGATTGAGCGACGGCGGTAGATACTTTGTCCTTGCCCCCGAGTTGCGCCGATTAAGGAGACGAGATGTCAGACAAGTCCAACGACGGCAACGGTTCCACGGCCACCGAGGTTCCCAAGGGCCTCGAGGGCGTCGTCGTTGCCGATACGGCCATCGGCGACGTGCGCGGGGAAGAGGGCTTCTATCACTACCGCCAGTACAACGCCGTCGAGATTGCCGAAAAGCGGACCGTCGAGGACGCCTGGCACCTCATGTTCGAGGGGAAGCTGCCGAGCAAGGCCGAGCGTGACTCCTTCTCTGAGGAGATCAGGCCGCTCCGCTCCGTTCCAGACCAGGTGAAGAAGCTCCTCCCCGCCGTGGCGACGGCCGGGGACCATTTCCTGCCCCTCGACGCTCTCCGGACGGCGCTGTCTCTGTGCACCTTCGCCTACGACTTCCACCCGTCGCTCGATGTCGACGCCGAGGAGCTGCGTGGTCAGGCGATGAGGGTCTGCGCAATCGTGCCGACGCTCGTCACCTCGCTCTACCGGCTCAGCGAGGGCCAGGAGCCCGTGGAGCCGAGCGACGACCTTCCCTACGCGGCCAACTACCTCCACATGCTCACCGGCGAGGAGCCGAGCGCAGAGCAGGCGGGCGCAATCGAGCAGTACCTCATCTCGACGATCGATCACGGCTTCAACTCGTCGACGTTCACGGCGCGGGTCATCACCTCGACCGGCGCCGACCTCGGGGGCGCGGTCGTCGGCGCCATCGGGGCGCTCTCGGGGCCGCTGCACGGAGGCGCTCCGAGCCGGGCGCTCGACATGCTCGACGCCATCGGAGAACCGGACAACGCCGAGACGTGGATCCGCAACGCCATTGAAAAGGGCGAGCGCATCATGGGCTTTGGGCACCGCGTCTACAAGACCAACGACCCTCGTTCGCTGATGCTGCGCGACGTCGCCGAGCGCCTCGGCGGAGAGCAGTACGAGTTCGCCCGCAAGATCGAGGACAGCGTCCTGAAGGTCCTCGAGGAGCTCAAGCCAGGCCGTCGTCTGCGGACGAACGTGGAGTTCTACTCCGGCGTCGTTATGAACTCTTGCGGAGTACCCCGCGCCATGTTCACCCCGACCTTTGCCTCGAGCCGAACCATCGGTTGGTGCGCCCACGTTCTCGAACAGGCCGCCGACAACCGGCTCATCCGCCCCGCGGCCCGCTACACGGGGCCCCCGCCACCGGAGCCCGTGCCCGACCCCGAATAGCCCGATGTAGCGCGAGCCGACTGTGCGCAGGCAACACCACCCGGGCCGCGCGGTGCCGCCGAGAGGGGCTAAGGAGGTTGCCTTTTTTTGGGTTCCCTCTTGTTCACGGCCACAGGTGTAGCGGGACCCCAAGATCAAGCGGGCTTCGAGGCTGCGGTCACGGGCGGCACCGGTTCTTACTCGAGGGCGCGCGGTGAGGTCAGCGCCGCCTTCACGGCAACCACCACCGTGCTCACCTACCACCTCCAGTAGCTTTCGGCGGCTATCTCTTCGAGGGGGGCGGCCTTTGTTGTTCCGGCCACCCCCTCGAGCCGTCCGACGGACGCCTTGCAACGTTCTTTGAGCATGAGCAGGCACCTGGAGCCGACCTCAGATGAAGCACTGGACCGCGTCTGATAGGCGCTAAGTCCTTACTACCCATTGAGCGCGCCACGAGGGAGGCTCGAACGGGTCGGAGAAGTAGTGGGTCTCCTTGACGACCTTGCCGGCCTCGAAGTCCATGATGCTCACCGTATAGACCGGCGCTCCGTCGTAGGTGATCACGTACTCGGTGATCCACGTGCCGCCCGCATCGATGATCCTCTTCGTCGAGAAACCGAGGCGCGCCGGATGGTGCTCGCGCAGGGATTGCAGGTTCGCTTTGCCCACCACTCGCTCCCCGGATTGAGGCCATTCGACGACGCAGTGCTCCGCATAGATCTCGTGCGCAGCATCCCAATCGGCCGCGTCGCAGACCTCCCAGTGATGCTCGATCCTTTCGCGAATGTCGTCACTCACTTAAGTGCCTCCCGCAACGTCGCGCCCCGGCAATCAGACCATGACGCGACCCCTCAAGCTCATTCTGGGGACCAACGACCACGTCACCGGTGGTCCCCGGGGCCGAGAATAGAGCGCTCCGAAGAAAGCGCTACTTGGTCTCGAAGGTTTCGGAAACTGAGTTCTTGGTACCGATGTCGTCGCCTTGGGGAACCGGCTCTGGCGGCGTGATCGGATCCGGATCGCCCGGCCGGTTCTCCGATCGCAATGCGCCCACCTTCTCCCCATCGCGCGAATGGCCCATTAGATCGTCTATTACACACCCGAGGCTTTGCACGTAGTCGTATCCGTCTCCGACGGGGGCAGGCACCTGCAGCACAGGAGTCGGCGTCTGTTCATGCTCGCTTTTGCGAATAGCCAAGGTCTGACCGCCTTTCAGAGTCGTCAGAACAAAGTATCCCCCATTAAGCCCGACGGTCGCGATCAGCAGCGCCTGGGCGGCGGTCAGGAATCTGATCTTCCGGTCCAGCTTTCTGCGGTTCCAGTCAACGGCCAGGTGGAGATTGCCCAAGAAACGCCACTTAAGCCAGAGCTCGTCTCGCCCTGCGAAACTCGCCACCGCCTGGGGTCACGGTGCCGTGATGTAACTCTGGTTGAGAAG
>Ga0136610_1000698_pt1 | contig 10644 bp, 9 predicted proteins | sample AntDrymUQ1342206_2_FD_104804 | JGI IMG/M metagenome (GOLD analysis project Ga0136610, IMG submission 104804) | Polar desert sand microbial communities from Dry Valleys, Antarctica - metaG UQ134 (22.06) | ecosystem: Environmental > Terrestrial > Soil > Desert | place: Antarctica: Dry Valley...
CGAGATCTACTCCTGTGAGCCGACGTTGAACACCTCGCCAAAGGCGCGCTCACCGATTTGCATCACGTCGACCAGCGCCCGCACGACATCGTCGACGTGGCAGAAGCAGCGCGTCTGTGTGCCGTCGCCGAAGACCGTCATCGGCCGCCCACTCAGCGCCTGACCGACGAGCTTCGGCACGACCATCCCGTAGCGGCCGGTCTGGCGCGGCCCGACCGTGTTGAACAGCCGAGCGACCACGGTCGGCAGCTTGCGCTCCTTCCAGTAGGCGAGCGCGAGGAACTCGTCAATCGCCTTCGAGCAGGCGTAGGACCAGCGGCCGGTCGTCGACGGCCCCATGACGAGGTCGCCGTCCTCGCGGAACGGAATCGACGTCGACTTGCCATAGACCTCGCTCGTGGACGCGACCAGGACGGGCTTGCGCTTCTTGCTCGCCTGCGAGAGCACGACCTCCGTGCAGTGCACGTTCGTCTCGATCGTGCGCACTGGACTCTCGACGACGAGGTCGACGCCGACGGCTGCGGCGAGGTGGTACACGATGTCGGCTTCGTCGACGAGCTCGGCGACGAGCGATGAGCTCGCACACGTCTCGATCGTGTAGCCGAAGCGCGGATCGCCCTTGAGGTGGCGGACGTTGTCGATCGACCCCGTCGACAGGTCGTCGAGCACGTGGACGCGGTGGCCCTTGGCGAGCAGCGCCTCGGCGAGGTGCGAGCCGATGAAGCCCGCCCCGCCGGTGATGAGAAATCGCACGTCCTCAGCGTCGCAGGATTCGCAGCGCCAGGTGCCCCGCGTTCTTGGCGTTGTCCAGGCCGACGCCCGCGACCGGCACGCCGGGCGGCATCTGCACCACCGACAGGATCGCGTCGAGGCCGCCCATCGCCGACAGGCGGCTGGAGAGCGGCACGCCGATCACCGGCAGGTCGCTGTGCGCCGCGGCCACGCCGGGCAGCGCGGCCGACAGGCCGGCGCCCGCGATGATGACCTGCAGTCCGCGCATGCGCGCGTTCTTGCAGTACTCCGCGACGAGCTCGGGCTCGCGGTGAGCGGACATCACGCGCACCTCGTGGTGGACGTCGGCCTCGCGCAGCACCTTCGCCGCGCCGTCCATGACGTCCATGTCGCTCTTGGAGCCCATGATGATGCCCACGCGCGGCGCGTCGACCTCGATCGATTCGAGCTCGACCGCTGTGCTCGTGAGGGTCGCCGGCTCCAGTGGCACGATCTCCGCTGTGCCGCCTGCACCCAGCTCGTCCTCGGTCTCGGTCATCGGCTCACCTCGTCGTGGTTCGCTGCTGTCAGCAGGATAGGCGGAACCTCGGTCGCGCAGACGTGGACACATACGGTTGTTAGAGTGTCCACATGGCAGACGTGGGCGTTCGCGAACTCAAGCAGCGGCTGTCCGAGTACCTCGACCGGGCGGAGCGCGGCGAGGTGCTCTGTGTGACTGACCGCGGTAAGCCGAAGGCCCTGCTCGGCCCCCTGCCGGGACGCGCGCGGATCAAGGAGGGGATCGACGACGGGTGGATCACGCCCGGTTCCGGAGAGATGCTTCGCGACGTGCGCCGCTGGACGGCCTCCGACCGCATCCTCGACGTCCTGTCGGAGGATCGCGACGGGTGAGCCTCTACGTGGATTCGAGCGCTCTGCTCAAGCGCTACGTCGACGAACCCGATTCGGACGCGGCCGATGTCCTGCTCCGCAGTGACCCGTACCTGCTGACCGCACGACACACCGTCGTCGAGGTCCGTCGGAACCTCGCCCGGCTGCTGGGCGAACGAGACGCGACCGCGGCGAAAGCGGCGTTCATCGACGACCTCGCCGCGTTCGGGATCGTCGAACTCGACGCGGACACCTGCGAGGCAGCTGCGCAGATCGCCGAGCTGACGGGCGCGAGGACGCTCGACGCGCTGCATCTCGCCGCGGCGAAGCGCCTTGGAGGGCCGGCGGTCTCGCTCGTGACCTTTGATGTCCGCCAGGCCCAGGCCGCGCGGATGCTGGGCCTGTCGGTCCTCCCAGGCTGATCCGACGGCCCCCGAGCCCGAGGCCACGGCAGGCCGCCCGCCCAGCGCGTCCGACGCAGGCGCTTACCCGCGCTCCTGCGAGCGCAGACGTTCGAGGTGGCCAGGCTCGTAGAGGCCGTCGAACGCGCCGAGCGCTCCGGCCGGCCCCACCGCCCGCAGCGCGATGTCGCCGCGCATCTGACGTCCGTCGAAGGCGATCGCGTGCGCGGCCGCGTAGGCCGCGTCACGGGCGTCGCGTGCCGTCGGCCCCAGCGCCGTGACGCTCAAGACCCGGCCGCCGGCGGTGACGAGCTCGCCATCCGCGCGGCGCGCGGTGCCCGCATGGGTCACCTCGACGTGCTCGCCGACGTCGCCGAGCCCCGAGATCACGTCGCCCGTCGACGCCGACGCCGGATAGCCGGCGCTCGCGAGCACGACCGTCACCGCGCAGTCGTCGCAGAAGCTCAGCTGCGCGCCGGCGAGGCCGCCGGGAACGCAGGCGGCGGCGAGCAGCTCGAGCAGGTCCGAGCGCATCCGCGGCAGCACGGCCTGCGTCTCGGGATCGCCGAAGCGGACGTTGTACTCGAGCACCTTCGGACCGCCGGAGGTCAGCATGATGCCGGCGTACAACACCCCGTGAAAGGGAGTGCCGCGCTCGCGCAGCAGATCCACGATCGGCTGATGCACGAGCTCTGCGAGCGCCGCCGCATCCCCCGGGCCGATGCCCGCCACAGGCGAGTAGGAGCCCATCCCGCCGGTGTTCGGTCCCTCGTCGCCGTCGAAGATCCGCTTGTAGTCCTGCGCCGGCGCCATCGCGACCGCACGCTCGCCGTCGCACAGCGCCAGCAGCGACAGCTCCTCGCCCTCCAGGCACTCCTCGACGACGACCCTGCCCGAACCGAAGCGCCGCGCGACGAGGAACTCCTCGAGCGTCGCCCGTGCCTGGCCCTCGTCCTGCGCGATGACGACGCCCTTGCCCGCCGCGAGGCCGTCGAACTTCAGCACGACCGGATAGCGATCGATCGCGGCCATGCCCGCGGCGACGTCGTCGACCGCGCTCCAGCGCGCCGTCGGCACGCCCGTCGCGGCCATGACCTCCTTGGCGAAGGTCTTCGAGCCCTCCAGCCGCGCGGCTGCGGCGCTCGGCCCGAACGCCGCGATCCCGCGCGCGGAGAGCTCGTCGACGAGCCCGGCGACGAGCGGCGCCTCCGGGCCCACGACGACGAGATCGCAGCCCTCGGCGGCTGCGACGAGGCCGGCGATGTCGTCGGTCGCGACGTCGACGAGCCGCGCGTCGGCGCCGATCCCCGGGTTGCCGGGCGCGCACTGCAGCTCGGGCTCGCCGGGCGAGCGCTTCAGCGCCCGCACGAGCGCGTGCTCGCGCCCGCCCGCGCCCACCACCAGGACCCTCACGTATCTAGAGCGCGCTGATGAAGTCGTCGATCGGAAAGGCCGGCAGCGTCTCGTACATCGCCGTCCCGCGCGAGCTGAGCTCCATCGACACGCGCGACATCGTGATGTCGTCGGGCGCCTCCACGACGCTGATGAAGTCCCAGCGCCCGAGGGTCGCCCACTGCGCCTTGACGTCGGCGCCCAGCTGCTGCACCTCGCGATTGACCTCGCGGATGCGCTGCGGGTTGTTCTTCACCGTCTGAACGCCCTCGGACGTCAGCGTCGCGAGCATGAGATACGTCGGCATGGCGGCTCCATGGGTTCGGTCGCAGGCTTGTGCGACGGTTGTATCCCATCGACGGGCGTTGCGTCACCCGCGCCGCCGGACAACCGAGCCCGGCGACCGGGCGTCCACCCACGTCCCGCACGGGTGCTACCTTCGACGGCCGATGCGCCGCTTCATCGTCTCGGTCATCGCGCTGGCGCCAACGCTGGTCGCGGCGCCGCCAGTCGCAGCGGCGACGCTCTCGACCGGCACGCGCTGCTATCGGGAGACCCAGGACGTCGTGCTCAGGGGCGCCGGCTACGCACCCGCGGGCAGGATCGCCATCTCCCGCGACGGGGCGCCGTTCGGCAGCGCGGTCGCCGACGCCGCGGGCGCCTTCGAGGTGAAGTTCCAGGCAGACGAGCTGCGACCGGGCGTGCGCGAGAAGCTCTTCACGCTGACCGCCGCCGACGCCGCGCTGAACACGGTGACCACGCGTTACCGGACCTCGAAGGTCTTCGCCGGCTTCACCCCCGACGAGGGCGATCCGCAGACGCTGAAGGTGCGCTTCTCCGTCAGCGGCTTCGGCCTCCTGCGGCGCAGGGCTTCGGTCTACCTGCACTACGTCTCGCCGAGCGGCAAGGTCCGCCGCGACGTGCGCCTCGGCACGTCGGAGGGAGCCTGCGGCGTGATCCGCCGGACGCGCCTTCGCCGCCTGTTTCCGTTTCCCGCCGAGCGCGGCCGCTGGGTACTGCAGTTCGACACGAACAAGAAGTACACCCGCGCGACACGCACATCGCCCTACACATGGGTGCGCAAGCCGGTGAAGATCTTCACCCGTTAGCGTCGCGCTCTCCGAGCATCAGCGCCCGTAGACTCCGGCCGTGACGCTCGCAGCAGGCACTCTCGTCGGCCGTGAGCGCGAGCTCGCCGAGCTTCGCAACGGGCTCGACGCCGCGCTGCACGGGCGCGGCGCGCTGTTCATGGTCGTCGGCGATCCCGGGGTCGGCAAGACGGCGCTCGCCGACCAGATCGGCGCCGAGGCCGTCGCCGCGGGCGCGCAGGTGCTGTGGGGACGCGCCTGGGACGGCGGCGGGGCGCCCGCCTACTGGCCGTGGCTGCGGATCATGCGCCGCCTCGCCGCGGAGCGCGACCTCGGCGCGTCGGTCGCCGAGCTCGGACAGGAGGCGAGCCGCCGCCTGAGCCGCCTGATGCCCGATCTCGCGCCCGCCGCCGCCCAGCTTCCGGCGCCGGACGCCCGGCCGGACCCGGGCGACTCCGATGCGGCGCGCTTTCAGGTCTTCGACGCCGTCACGACGCTGCTGCGCGCCGCGGCCGAGCAGGGCCCGCTCGTGCTGATCCTCGACGACCTGCACGGCGCCGACCGTCCGTCGCTGCTGCTGCTGGGCTTTCTCGCCGTGCACCTGCGCGACACGCCGATCCTCGTGATCGGCACCTACCGTGAGGCCGAGGCGCGACTGGACGCCGAGCTCGCGGGAACGCTCGGCGACATCATCCGCCACGGCCAGCGCCTGCCGCTGCGCGGCCTGCGCGAACGCGACGTCGCGGAGGTCGTAGAGCGCGTCGCCGGCCGGCGCCCGCCCGGCGGCGTCGTGAAGGCGATCCACGCCGCGACCGAGGGCAACCCGTTCTTCGTCGACGAGGTCGTGCGGCTGCTGAACGCCGAGGGCCGTCTCGACAGCGAGGCTCAGGTCGCCGGGCTGCGCTTGCCCGACGGCGTCCGCGAGACGATCCGCCATCGTCTCGCGCCGCTGCCCGAGCGCGCGCGCATCCTGCTGCTGACGGCCGCGGTCATCGGGCGCGAGTTCAGGCTCGACACGCTGCAGCGCGTCTGCGAGCTCGAGCCGGCCGAGCTCGACGGCGCGCTCGCCGAGGCCGCCGGCCTCGGCGTGATCGTCGAGCGGTCCTCCTCGATCGGCGCGTACGGCTTCTCCCATGGCCTGATCCGCGAGACGCTCTACGACGACCTCGGTCCGCAGCGCCGCGGTCTGCTGCACCGCGCCGTCGGGCTCGCGCTCGAGGGGCTCTACGCGGCCGACCCCGAGCCGCACCTCGCCGAGCTCGCGCATCACTTCTTCGTCGCGGCGACGGCGGGCGAGCTGGCCAAGGCGATCGACTACTCGGTGCGGGCGGGCCGGCGGGCGCTGTCGCTCGCCGCCTACGAGGAGGCCGCCGATCACTTCGAGCGCGCGCTGCAGGCCTACGGGCTGCAGACGCAGGCCGACGTCCCGCGCCGCTGCGATCTGCTGATCGCGCTCGGCACAGCGCAGGGCCGGGCGGGCAACGCCAGCGGCGCGCGCGAGACGTTCCTTCGCGCGGCGGGCCTGGCCCGCAAGCTCGGCTCGCCCGAGCGGCTCGCGCGCGCCGCGCTCGGCTACGGCGCGGGCATGAGCGGCTTCGAGTTCGGGCTCGTCGACGAGACGCTGATCGGCCTGCTGCAGGAGGCGCGCGAGGCGCTCGGTCCGGGCGACTCTGCGCTGGCCGCACGCGTTCGCGGCCGGATGGCGAAGGAGCTGTACTACTCCGACCGCGCGCAGGAGCGCGCGCAGCTCAGCGAGCAGGCCGTCGCGATGGCGCGCCGGATCGGCGACCGCGCGACGATCGCATCGACGCTCAGCGCCCGCTTCCTGACGCTGTGGGGCCCGGAGAACGCCGTCAAGCGGCTGCAGATCGCGACCGACGTCGTCGCGCTCGGAGAGGAGGCGCGCGATCGCGAGCTCGTGCTGCGCGGCCACATCTGGCGCATCATCAGCCTGATGGAGCTCGGCGACTGGGTCGGCGCGGACATCGAGCTGGCGATCCACGCGCGGCTCGCCGCCGAGACGCGCGACCCGCTGCATCTCTGGTACGTGCCGCTGTACGCGGCCAACCGCGCGATGCTCGACGGGCGCCTCGGCGACGCGGAGCGCCTGGCGGACGAGGCGCTGGCGGCCGGCCGCGGAGCACGCAACGCCGCGCAGCTGCACGCCGTGCAGCTCTTCGTGCTGCGCAACGAGCAGGGGCGCCTGGGCGAGATCGAGCAGATCCTCGAGGAGTTCGCCCGCCGCTATCCGGCCGTGCCCGTCTGGCGCGCCGCCAGCGCATACGCGCTGGCGGTCCTCGGTCGCACGGACCGCGCGCGGCGACTGCTCGAGACGCTCAGCGCGGGCGGCCTGGCGGAGGTCCCGCGCGACGGCGAGTGGCTGTCGACCGTCGCGCTGCTCGTGCTCACGGGCCGCTGCCTCGGCGATGCGCGGCGCAGCGCCGAGCTGTGCGAGCTGCTGCTGGCGCACGCCGATCGCGCGGTCGTCACGGGGCTCGGAGCGACCTGCCTCGGGCCGGTGTCGCGCTTCGTCGCGATCGCATCGGCGACCGCGGGCCGGCTCGGCGACGCGATCGTGCACTTCGAGAGCGCGCTTGGGAGCGTGCGCCGCTGGGGCGCCGAGCCGCTTGCCGCGACGATCCAGCTCGAGCTCGCCGACGCGCTGCTGCGCCTCGACACCGAAGAGCACGCCGTGCGCGCGCAGGACTTGCGCGAACAGGGTCTCGCGAGCGCGCGGCGCCTCGGGCTGCACGGCCTGCTGGATCGGTGGGACGGCGTCGCCGAGCAGCCGCAGGCCGTCGTCGCGGAGGCGGTGGCGCCACCCGTGGCAGCGCCAGCGCGAGCGACGCCGAGCAGCGGCCCCTTGGCCTTCTACCGGCGTGGCGACATCTGGACGGTCGGCCCGTCGCAGCGGCAGATCCAGCTGCGCCACGGCAAGGGCCTGACGCACGTCGCGCGCCTGCTCGGCGCCCCGCACGTGGAGTTCCACGCGCTCGACCTCGTTGCCAGCTCACCGCAGCGCAGCGCGGGCGGCGCGGTCGCCGGAGCCTCGGGCCTCCCGGTCATCCGCGGCGGCGCAGATACCGGCCCGTTGCTCGACGGCGCGGCGAAGGCCGCCTACCGCCAGCGGATCAGCGAGCTGCAGGAGGAGATCGACGAGGCCGAGTCCTTCAACGACCCCGAGCGCGCCGCGCGAGCTCGCGACGAGCTCGCGTTCCTCGTGCGCGAGCTCGCCGGCGCGGTCGGGCTCGGCGGGCGCGATCGCAAGACCGGATCGGACGCCGAGCGTGCGCGTGTGAACGTCACGCGCGCGATCCGCACCGCACTGCAGCGGATCGCCGACCACGACCCCGTGCTGGGGCGCAGACTCGGCAGCGCGATCCGCACGGGGACCTTCTGCGTCTACGAGCCCGCGCCCGGAGACGAGCCGCGATGGGATCTCGACGGTCCGCGGTGAGCGGGCGCACGACATCCACCGCGATCGAGCTCGAGCTACAGCGACATGCTCAGCTCGCCGCTGCTACCCGGCTTCGGGATCGGCCTATGGGAGCTGTTCGTGGCCTGGCCACAGCCGTCAGGCCGCGGCCGCGTCCGGAGCAGCCCGCGCTCGCACCAGCACGAGCTCGCCGTCGGCCGCCGTCACGCGCACCGTGTCGCCCTCGGCGAACTCACCCTGCAGCATCGACAGCGCGAGCCGGTCGACGAGCCGTTTCTGGATCACGCGCTTGAGCGGCCGCGCTCCGTAGACCGGGTCGTAGCCGAGGTCGCCGAGCAGCGTGCGGGCCTCGGGCGTGAGCTCGAGGCCGATGCCGCGTCCCGCGAGGCGATCGACCACGTGGCCGGCCTGCAGGGCGACGATCTCGCCGATCTGCTCGCGATCGAGCGCCGCGAACTCGACGATGTCGTCGAGGCGGTTGATGAACTCCGGGCGGAAGGTGAGCTCCGCGCCCGCGGTGCCCCCGGGGATGTTCGACGTCATGATCAGCACGACGTTCTTGAAGCTCACGGTGCGCCCGTGGCCGTCGGTCAGGCGACCGTCGTCCATGACCTGCAGCAGCGTGTTGAAGACGTCGGGGTGGGCCTTCTCGATCTCGTCGAGCAGCACGACCCCGTAGGGCCGCCGGCGCACGGCCTCCGTCAGCTGGCCGCCCTCCTCGTAGCCGATATAGCCGGGGGGCGCGCCCACCAGACGTGACACCGAGTGCTTCTCCATGTACTCCGACATGTCCAGGCGGACCATCGCCTCCTGGGTGTCGAACATGAACTCCGCCAGCGCGCGCGCGAGCTCGGTCTTGCCGACCCCCGTCGGGCCGAGGAAGAGGAACGTGCCGATCGGGCGATCGGGATCCTGCAGGCCCGCCCGCGAGCGGCGCAGCGCGTTGGACACGGCCTCGACGGCCTCGTTCTGGCCGATCACCCGCTGGTGCAGGCGCTCCTCCATCTGCAGGAGCTTCTCCACCTCGCCTTCGAGCATCCGGCTGACGGGGATGTGCGTCCAGCGCGCGACGACCTCGGCGACGTCCTGCGCGGTGACCTCCTCCTTGAGGAAGCCTTCGTCGTCGTCCTCGCTCGAGCGCGCCTCGGCTTCGGCGAGCTCGCGTTGCAGTTCGGGGATCTCGCCGTAGCGCAGCTCGGCTGCGCGCTGCAGGTCGGACTCGCGCTCGGCGCGCTCCGCCTCGTGCTGGGCCTGCTCGAGGCGCCTCTTGAGGTCCGAGACGGCGTTGATCTGCGCCTTCTCGGCAAGCCATTGCGCCTTCATCCCGGAGCTTCGCTCGGTCAGCTCGGCGAGCTCGCGCTCCAGTGCGACCCGGCGCTCCTTCGACGCGCGGTCGCGCTCCTTCTTGAAGGAGGTGAGCTCGATCTCCAGCTGCATCGCGCGGCGCTCGAGCTTCTCGACCTCCTCGGGCAGCGAGTCGATCTCGATCCGCAGCCGCGAGGCCGACTCGTCGATCAGGTCGATCGCCTTGTCGGGCAGGAAGCGGTCGGCGATGTAGCGGTGGCTCAGCGTCGCCGCCGCGATCGTCGCCGCGTCCTGGATGCGGACGCGGTGATGGACCTCGTAACGCTCCTTCAGGCCGCGCAGGATCGCGATCGTGTCCTCCACCGACGGCTCGCCGACAGTCACCGGCTGGAAGCGCCGTTCGAGAGCGGCGTCCTTCTCGACGTGCTTGCGGTACTCGTCGAGCGTCGTCGCTCCGACGCAGCGCAGCTCACCGCGGGCGAGCATCGGCTTGAGCAGGTTGGCGGCATCGACGGCGCCCTCGGCGGCGCCCGCGCCGACGATCGTGTGCAGCTCGTCGAGGAACAGCACGACCTGGCCGCCGGCGTCCTGGACCTCCTTGAGAACCGCCTTCAGGCGCTCCTCGAACTCGCCGCGGTACTTCGAGCCGGCCAGCAGCGCGCCGATGTCGAGCGCGATCACGCGGCGATCGCGCAGCGACTCGGGGATGTCGCCCGAGACGATCCGCTGCGCGAGGCCCTCGACGATCGCGGTCTTGCCGACGCCGGGCTCGCCGATCAGGACGGGGTTGTTCTTCGTGCGGCGGCTGAGGACCTGGATGACGCGGCGGATCTCGTCGTCGCGGCCGATGACCGGGTCCAGCAGGCCGTCGCGCGCGGCTTCGGTGAGGTCGCGGCCGAACTTCTCCAGGGCTTCGAACTTGTCCTCCGGCGTCTGGTCGGTGACGGCGTTCGGCCGCACCTCTGCGAGCGCCTGCAGCAGCCGCTCGCGCGTGGCGCCGGTCGCGCGCAATGCCTTGCCGGCGCCACCGTCCTCCTCGGCGAGGGCGATCAGCAGGTGCTCGACCGAGACGTACTTGTCGCCTTTGAGCTTGCGCATCTCCCGCTCGGCGCTGCGCAGCACGCCCAGCAATTCGGCCGACATCGTCGGCTCGGCCTCGGAGGACAGCGTCGGCAGCGCGTCCAGCGCGGTGTTGACGTCGGCGCGCAGGACCTCGGGCGCGGTCTCCAGCTTGCGCAGCACGGGTACCACGACCCCGCCGTCCTGCTCCTCGAGCAGCACCGCGAGCAGATGTTCGGGGGAGACCTGTGCGTGGTGACGGCTGCGCGCAAGCGCGAGGGCCGCCTGCAGGGCCTCCTGAGTCTTGATGGTGAAACGATCGGCTTGCATGGATCTAAGTGTAGACCACTTAGATCTGTTA
>Ga0136610_1000701_pt1 | contig 10621 bp, 11 predicted proteins | sample AntDrymUQ1342206_2_FD_104804 | JGI IMG/M metagenome (GOLD analysis project Ga0136610, IMG submission 104804) | Polar desert sand microbial communities from Dry Valleys, Antarctica - metaG UQ134 (22.06) | ecosystem: Environmental > Terrestrial > Soil > Desert | place: Antarctica: Dry Valley...
CGCAGCGCGCCGAAGCGCCCGCCGCGGCACTGGCCCCAGTCGTCGACGAAGACCTTGTCCATGATCGACGTGATCGAGAGCTCGACCGCGCTCATCGTTCCATAGGGAATCACGAGCGCGGCCGGAGCGATCCAGTCCGTCTTGAGGATCGGCGCCGGCGCGGGCAGACGCGTGGCCTCCACGACGACATCGGCCCCGCGAACTGCTGCCTCGACGTCGTCCACGACCCGCACCGGCTTGCCCAGCGCCTGCTCCAGCCGCTCGCCGAAGGCGTTGCGCGACTCCGCCCGCGCGCTGGTCACGCGGATCTCGTCGAGGTCGAGCACGCGGTCGAGCAGCGTGACATTCGTGAACGCCGTCCCACGCGCGCCGATGTGACCGAGCACGCGCGCGCCCGCGCGCGCCAGGTGGCGGGCGCCGATCGCGGTCATCGCTCCGGTCCGCCACTCCGTGATCGCGGTGGCGTCGATGATCGCGCGCGGGACGCCGGTGCGGGGGTCGTAGAGCGTCAGCAGCGCCAGCTCGGAGGGCAGGCCGAGCTTCCAGTTGCCGACGAAGTCGCCGACCACCTTGACGCCGGCCACGTCGAGCGGGGCGACATAGGCACGCAGCAGGTTGAAGTGACCGTCGAACGCCGGGTCCGGAACGAGGTGCTCGCGCGGCTCGAGCACGACCTTGCCCGTTCCCTGCGCCACGAGCGCATCCTCGACTGCGGCCAGGATCGTGTCCGGGCCGATCGCGAGCTGCTCGACGTCGTGCCCTGAGAGGAAGCGGATCTCGATGCCGGCCACACGCGGGGTCCTGCCCGCTCGAACCGGCGGCCACACCACCCGCCGGGACGCGTACTAACGTGCGCAGCGGTGCCGGGCAATCGGATGAGGGCATGGTGGCGCGCGGTTGGACTTGTCGCCGCCGCTGCGGGTGCGTTCGCGGCCGTCAGCCCTGCGGCCGCCGCCGGTCGGCTGACGATCACCTGGGGCGGCGACCTCGTGCTGGGATCCTCCTACGGCCTGCCCCCCGAGCGCGGCTGGCCGCAGCTGGCGCCCGTCGCAGGCGTGCTGAGAGCGGCCGACGTGGCGGCCGTCAACTACGAGGGCACGTTCGGCTCGGGCGGCGCGTCGAAGTGCGGCGGTCCGAGCGGCGGGGACTGCTTCGCGTTCCAGGCGCCGGCCGGCAACGCGCGGACGCTCGCCCGCGCCGGGGTCGACATCGTCAACCAGGCGAACAACCACGCGTTCGATTTCGGCCCCTCCGGAGCGCGCTCCACGCGCGCGGCGCTCGCGGATGCCGGCGTGCACGTGACCGGATTCCCCGGCGAGGTGCAGGTGATCCGGGCGGGTGCCACGCGCATAGCGTTCGTGGGCTTCTCGACCTATCCCTGGAGCGCGCCGATGAGCGACGACGGCGAGGTCGGAACGCTCGTGCGCGCAGCCGCGCGAGCCGCCGATCTCGTGGTGGTCTTCTTCCATGCCGGCGCCGAGGGTGCCGACAAGCTGCACGTCCCGTTCGGCCGCGAGCACGCGTTCGGCGAGGACCGCGGCGACAGTCGCCGGTTCGCGCGCATGGCGGTCGACGCGGGCGCGGACCTCGTGCTCGGCTCCGGCCCGCACGTGCTGCGCGGCATGGAGCTCTACAAGCGACGGTTGATCGCCTACTCGCTCGGCAACCTCTCGGGCTGGAGGAACTTCGGGACCGGGGGGACGCTCTCCTACAGCGCACTCCTGACGGCCGAGCTGGCACCCGGCGGCAGGCTCACCGGCGGGCGCGTGACCTCCCTGCTGCTCGATGGCGTCGGCGTTCCCCGGCGCGATCGCGCGCGCGGCGCCGAGCGGCTGATGCGCGGCCTGAGCCGCAGTGACTTCGGCGCCGCGGGCGTGTGGTTCGCCCGCCTCGGCACGCTGCTGCCGATCGGGGACACCGGGCTCGGCCGGCCATAGCCGACCCACAAGGCGGCGTACGCACGCTCGCGACAGCGCATCCGGCCGCCCAGCAGCGGGTAGCGCAAACGCATGGATCTGGACGGCCGCACCTGCCTGGTCACCGGAGCGAACCGTGGCCTCGGCCACGCCATCGCGAGCCGCCTCGCCGAGGAGCCCGTGCGGCTGCTCGTCGGCGTGCGCGAGCTCGACCGCTACAGGCCACTCGAGCCGCGCGCAGCGCTGCGCGCCGAGGTCGTCAAGCCCGTGCGGATCGACCTCTCGAGCCGTACGTCGATCGAGGATTCGGTCGCGGACCTCGGCGAGGAGCTGGGGCGGGTCGACGTGCTCGTGAACAACGCCGGCGAGTTCACCGGCGGCCTGCTGGCCGACGCCGACGTGGACGCGATCTACTCGACCGTCCAGGCGAACCTGACGGGCTGGCTGCACCTCACGCGCATGGTGTTGCCGCAGATGCTCGCGCGTGGAGCGGGCAAGATCGTCAACCAGTCGAGCATCGTCGGCTACGCGCACTTCCCGGGGACGACCGTGTACGGCGCCACCAAGGCGGGGGTGAGCGCTATGACGCATGCGCTGCGGCGCGAGCTGCACGACAGCGGCGTCACGACGCTCGAGCTGATCACCGGCGGCTACGACACCGAGATGCTGCATTCCGCCGCGGAGCAGCTGGAGCCGCACACCGATCCGTCCAAGTGGGAGTTCCGCGACCCGGCCGACTGGGCCGACAAGATCGTGAAGGCGATCAAGTCCGACAAGGAGCGGCTCGAACCCGGCGGGAAGAGCCAGCTGGCGCGCTTCGCGGCCAAGGTGCCCGACGCCGTCATGGACGTGGTGACCAACCGTGGCTTCGACCGCTGAGCTGGGCGGTTCGGCAGCGGCGCGGCCATATGCGGTCAGCGCCGGGACATTGGATGCGGTTGCGAACGGCCATACGATGCGGCGCAAGCCAGACGAGGGAGCAGCAGTGAACCTCAGCGTGCGCATACCGAGCAAGCCCGTCCAAGCAGCGCCGCGTAACGCGACCGCTCCTCCCAAGGCGAGTGCCCGCCGGCGCGACGAGCGGCGCGTCGTCCGGGCCCGCGAGCAGCTCGTCGCGGACTGGCTGCGGTCGCTGTCGAGCCGCTGAAAAGGCGCCGGTCGCAGCCCGGCCGGACGCTAGACTTGGACTGTCGCGCTCGGTTCTATCGCTCTCCTTTTAGCAGGAACGTGCCGGGCTCAGCACCCAGCGCCTCTTGCGGGCCGGATGCGCTGACCGTGCTGCTCGAGGACACGCTGACGGCGGCGGAGCGGAATCTCGCCGCGATGGACGAGCACGGACGGCTGCGCGACACGCGCACGTTCTTTCAATACTCGAGCGTGCACGAGTTCTGCGAGCCGGTCGAGCGGCTGACGGGCCGCACGGTGCGCTCCTTCATCAGCGGGGTGGACACCGCGGTCGACGGGCTCTCCGTCGAGACGTTCGTGCTGCACCCGGCCGGCTCTGACGCTCCCTCGCGTACAGCGGCCTGATCGCGGCTCGCCGCGCGGGCGCGGCGCGTGTTATGGCAAGGTGAGCGCCGGTGCGCCGCTCCAGGGTCAACGTGCGCGTCCGCGTCGCCGTGCTCGTGGGTGCGCTGGTGCTGCTGGCCGTGTTCGCCGGCACGACGCTGCGCGGCGACGGTCCCGGGCCGGGCGTCGCGCTCGTGCCGACGCCGAGCAGCGGCGAGTCCGGGGGCGCGCCGGTCCCGGATCCCTTCGCCTACGACGCCGAGCGCGAGGACGCGTTCGTGGAGCGTGCCGCGGCCGGCACCAGCCACGTGCTCTACGCGCGCTCCCCCGGCGGGGCCGCCGCGACGGCCGAGCGCGTCGCGAACTGGCGTCCGCAGGTCGAGGCCGCCGCGCGCGCGGCGCGGGTCTCGCCGGACCTGCTCGAGGGACTGGTGTTCCTGGAGAGCGCCGGGCGCGAGGACGCGATGGCGGGCGACGCGGAGGGCGCCGTCGGGCTGACCCAGATCGTCGCCGAGACCGGCCGCAACCTGCTCGGTATGCGGATCGACGTCGAGCGCAGCGCGCGGCTCACAAGGCAGATCGACCGCGCACTGCTTCGCGGGCGGCTGTTCACCGTGCTCGCGTTGCGGCGCAAGCGGCGCTCGGTCGATGAGCGCTTCGACGCGGTCAAGGCGCTCGCGGGAGCTGCCCGCTACCTGACCTTCGCGCGCTCGCAGCTCGGCCGTGACGACCTGGCGTTCGTCTCCTACCACATGGGCGTCGGCAACCTGCAGGGCGTGCTGAGCGCCTACGGCGCCGAGCGGCCTTCGTATGCGCGGCTGTACTTCGACTCGACGCCGAACCACAACGCCGCCGTGCAGCGCCGGCTGGCGGCCTTCGGCGACGACTCCTCGAACTACCTCTGGAAGATCTACGCGGCGCGCGAGATCATGCGCCTGCACCGCGAGGACCGCGCGGAGCTGGCGCGGCTGGAGGCGCTGCAGACGGCGAAGAACTCGGCCGAGGAAGTGCTGCATCCCTCTGCGTCGACGCCGCGTTTCACCACTCCCGCGGCGTTGCGCGACGCCTGGGACGACGATGACATCGTGGCCTTCCCCGACGACCCGGTGCGCACCGGCCTGGCACGCCACCCGAGCATGGGCGAGCTCGCGCCACGGATCGGCTCGGTGCCCGGCCTCTATCGCGGGCTGCGGCCAGAGGCGCTCGCACTGGCGCTTTACATCGGAGCGCAGACGCGCGAGTACGCGGGCGGCGAGGGCCCGCTCGTGATCACCTCGACCGTGCGCGACGCGCAATACCAGGACAGGCTGGTGCGCGGCAACGGGGAAGCGACGCGCAACTACTCGCTGCACACGACGGGCTGGGCGTTCGACGTCGCCCGCACGTACCGCTCGGAGCGCCAGGCGCTCGCGTTCCAGTTCGTGCTCGACCGGCTGCAGGTGCTCGACGTGATCGCGTGGGTGCGCGAGCCGCGCGCGATCCACGTCACGGTTGCCGCCGGCGCAGAGTCGCTGCTGCCGCTGCTCGAGCGGCTCGAGGACGGCTAGGCAGCAGCCGACTCGCGCTCCGCGGCCGACTCGGCGATCACGGCGTCGGTTCCGGGCGCGCTCGCGGCGGCGCGCGCCTCGTAGGTCGCGCGGGCCGCGCGGTCGGCGTTCAGCAGCGCGCGATCGAGGCCGATCGCGCGCGCCACGGCCTCGCGCACGCGCCGTGGCACGATGTTGAACAGCGCCCAGACGCGCCCGATCGACTTCGGCACGAACACGTCGAAGCGCGCGAACTTGAGCGCATCGACGACCGCGGCGGCGACCTCCTCGGGTGTCGAGCTCTTGAACGCCGGGGTCTCGACCAGGCCCGTCGAGAGCTCGGTCTTGACGATCCCCGGCATCACGACCGAGACCTGCACCCCGCTCCCGCGCAGCTCGGCGCGCACCGCCTCGGACAGCCCCACCACGCCGTGCTTCGTGGCGCAGTACGTGGCGAGGTTGGGGAAACTCGACTTGCCGGCGCTGGAGGCGACGTTGACGATGTGGCCGGTGCCACGCGGCTTCATGCGCCGCATCGCCTCCTTGGTGCCGTGGATGACCGCGTGCAGGTTGATCTCCGGCACCCGGATCGCGGTCGCGTCGTCCTCCTGGTCCAGCGGCCCGACGGGCATGATGCCCGCGTTGTTGACGAGCACGTCGATCGGGCCCAGGCGCCGCTCGACCTCGTCGAGGAAGCCCGTGAAGCCCTGCCGGTCGGTGACGTCGAGAGGAAGCCCGACGGCTTCGCCTCCCAGGCCGGCCGCCGCGGTCTCGGCCGAGGCTGCGTCGACGTCGCCGATCGCCACACGGCAGCCCTCGCTCGCGAGCGCGAGCGCGAGCGCCTTGCCGATCCCTCGTCCACCTCCGGTGACGACGGCAACCTTGCCGTACAGCGAGCGCGGCTGCTTGGCCATGACCGAGTTCCACTCCTTCCGACGCGATGTCAGCGAGATCAGACAGTACTTCACCCTTCTCACAGGAAAGCCCCTCCGGGCAGGTAGGGCCGCATCGGGCCGACCTCGCCGCGCAGGCAGACGGCACCGCCGGGGCGCAGCTCGAGCCGCGCCGCCAGCGCCACCTCGATCGCCCACTGCTGCCCGGCGGTGAGCCAGTCTACGTCCACCTCGGCGCCATCCGGGGCGCGCGCAAGCACCGTCTGCAGAAGCGCCCCGGCGGCCTCGGCGTCGAGCGCGGCCAGCGTCTTGACGACGCCGGCGCGGTGCACGACGTAGCCGCGGCCGGGGAGGGTGAGCAGCTCGTTTCCGCTGTCGGCCAAGGCGTCGAGATCGGCGCCGTGCGGCACGCCGCGCACGAAGCGATCGACTGCGGCGGCGAGCGCGTGGTCGGCGGCCTCGAACGGGCGCACCCCGGGCGACGGCACGACGTCGCGCGGCTTGCCCGTCGCGCAGAGCGTCGGATGCAGGCTGAACCCGGCGCGCGCGTAGGCGCGCAGCGCGCGGGCATCGTTCGAGGCGAGGATGATCGCGCCGTGGGCGCCGGCGCCGTACTCGAGCGCTCGCGCCAGCAGCACCCTGCCGATCCCGGCCGACTGCCGGTCCGGGCGCACGACGAGCAGCGAGAGCCCCCACAGCCCTTCGCGCAGCAGCGTGACCGCGACGCCCGTGAGACCGTGGGCGTCCTCGGTGACCCAGGAGCCGCCGGGGTCGGTGGCGAGCGTGCGGCGCAGGCGCACGTGAACCCCGGGCCGGTCGGAAGGCGGCGAGGGCGGCTCATGCAGCCGCCGTCCGAGATCCTCGAAGGCCGCCGCGGCCAGCTCCCCGACGGCGGGCACGTCCGCATCGGACATCGGGCGCAGTTCGAGCACCGCGGGCACGATAGGACGCGTAGGTGATGCTCCGCTAGCCTCTCTGGCGCGGATGGCCAGTCGTCAGGAGGAAAAGGAAGCGCGCCGGCAGGAACGGCTGGAGCGCGAGCGCAAGGAGGCGGGCGCGGCCGCGCGGCGCAAGCGCCTGCAGCTCGGGGGCGGCGTCCTGCTCGGGCTTGCTCTGCTCGCCGGCGTGGTGCTGGCGATCGTCGTCGGGCTCGGCGGCGACGACTCCGAGTCCGGGGCGCGCAACCCTGAGCCCAGCGAGCAGGCTGCGGCCAAGCTGCCGCCGCAGGAGACCTCCGACTTCGAAGCGGCCGCCAAGGCGGCCGGCTGCACGCTGGTCAACCCGCCGTTCGAGAGCGCCACGCACCAGGACAAGGAGTTCGCGGCGGGCGACTACAAGACGAATCCGCCGACGTCGGGCGACCACAATCCCGACTGGTACGACGACGGCGTCTACGAGCCGGGCACGACGCCGCGCCTGGGCATGCTCGTGCACACGCTCGAGCACGGGCGCATCGACGTCCAGTACAAGAAGGGGACCGATGCGGCGACCGTCGCGCAGCTCGAGGCGCTCCTGGCCGAGCAGAACGAGGGCTACCACATGCTGCTGTTCGAGAACACGACCGACATGGAGCCCGCCGTGGCAGCGACGGCCTGGACGCATTCGCTCAGCTGCGGGGAGATGAACGACAAGGTCTTCGACGCGATCAGGACGTTCCGCTCGCGCTACACCGACAAGGGCCCGGAGGCCGTTCCCTAGTGTCCTAGCTCCAGCCGCCGGTCTCGCCCTTGTAGAGCCCGTGGCCGCCGATCACGATCCGCAGGGTGCGCCAGAGGATGCGCAGGTCCAGCGCCAGCGACGCATGCTCGACGTACCAGAGGTCGAGCTCGATCCGTTCGGCCCAGGGCAGCGATGCGCGCCCTTGGATCTGGGCCCAGCCCGTCAGGCCGGGCAGCATGCTCAGCCGCCCGCGCTGGCGCTCGGTGTAGCGGTCGACCTGGACCTGGACCGTCGGGCGAGGGCCGACGATCGACATCTCGCCGCGCAGCACGTTGACGAGGTTGGGCAGCTCGTCGATCGAGGCCCGGCGCAGGATGGCGCCCAGGCGCGTGATGCGCGAGTCGCCGGCGTCGAGCGCGAGCCCGGCGCCCATCAGCTCGGCACCGCTCACCATCGTGCGCAGCTTGTAGAGCTCGAACGGCACGCCGTCGCGGCCCACCCGCCGCTGGCGGTAGATCGGGTGGCCGTGGGTCTCGAGCCGGATCAGCAGCGCGGCGAGCGCGAGCGCGGGCGCCGCCGCGGCCAGCACTGATGCCGCCACCGTGACGTCGAGAGCGCGTTTGCCCGGGTAGCTCACCGCGTGCCCTCGGCGGCCTCCCAGACCGCCGTGGTGCCGTGGCGCAGGTGGTCGAACAGGCCGGCGCCGAGCGCGGCCGTCGTCGCGACGTAGTAGCGCGCGATCAGCGCCGCCCGCAGCGGCACGCGGCCGCCCGTCGCCGCCGCAGCGAGCAGCCCGGCCTGCGCGAGCGCGGCCGCGCGGTATGCGCGGCCGTTCCGCAGCAGCGCGAGCGTCGCGCCCGCCACCGCCAGGTGCAGCAGCGGCGAGGCGTAGCGGAGCACGCGATGCGAGAGGATCATCAGCGCGTAGAGCGGCGGGTAGCCGCGCGGCGAGAGCATCCCGCCGCGCAGCACGATCGCCCAGGCGTGGCTCATCATGCGCCGCTTGCGGGCGCCTTCGGCCTCGATCGAGGGCACCATCTTCTCCGTCGCCCTGGCGTCAGGCGCGTAGACCGCGCGGCGACCGCGCTTGACGACGTTGAACGGGAACGAGAGGTCGTGACCCATGACCGCGTCGACGTGCATGTAGCTCGCGCGTCGCAGCGCGTAGATCGCGCCGTTGCCGGCGGTCACGGACGCCAGCGCCGACTCGCCCGCGCGCAGCCACATCTCGTAGCGCCAGTACAGGCCCTCCTGGTTCGTGCCCTGCGCGTTGACGAAGCGCACCTGGCCGCAGACGTAACCGACGCCCGGGTCGGCGAACGGGGCGACCAGCGCCCGCAGCGCACCCGCCTCCCAACTCGCGTTGGCGTCGGAGAACGCGAGCAGCTCGCCGTGCGCTATCGCCACGGCGGCGTCCTGCGCGCGTACCTTGCCGCCGCGCGACAGCTCGAGCACGAGATCGGCGCCGGCCGCGCGGGCGCGCTCGGCGGTCGCGTCGGCGCCGGGGTCCGCACCGCCGTCGACCGCCACGACGACCTCGAGCCGGTCGCGCGGCCAGTCCAGTGCGAGCGCGTTCGCGACCTTGGCCGCGATCACATCCTGCTCGGCATGGGCGGCGATTATCAACGAGACCGACGGGCTGCCGACAGCGCCCCCGGGCGCGATCGGCGGGTTGCCGCGCAAGCGGCGCAGCGCAGCGAGCGACAGGCCGTAGCCGACCTGCGTCCAGGCGAGCGTGGCGGCGGCGCTCCAGAAGATCGCGCGGGCGAGCGGTCGCTCCATGGCTGCGCATGCTGGCAGGGCTGCGCCACACTTGACCCCATGCCGGCCATCGTCGCGCCCAGCTTGTCGGACGGTGAGATCGGCGTGCGCCCGATCGTGGCCGGCGACATCCCGGCGATCGTCGCCGCGTGCGCCGATCCGGAGATTCCGCGCTGGACGCGCGTGCCGTCGCCGTACACGCGCGAGGACGCAGCGCGCTTCCTCGTGATCGCCGCGAGCGAGGCTGCTGCCGGCGAAGGTGCCGTGCTTGCCGTCTGCGAGGTCGCGCACGACCGCCTGATCGGGACGGTCGGGTTGATGGAGCTCGACCGGCGGCGCGGCTATGCCGAGATCGGCTACTGGATCGCCGCTCCCGCACGCGGGCGCGGCACAGCCACGCGCGCTGTCGCGCTGCTGCGCGACTGGGCCGCCGGGGAGCTCGGGCTGGCCGAGATCGAGATCTTCGCCCACCGCGACAACCGCCCTTCCCAGCGTGTGGCCGAGCGTGCCGGCTTCACGGACACCGGCACGATCCGCGCGGTGCCGCGCATGCCGCCCGACAAGCGCGACGGCTACAAGGTGTACGTCTGGCGCGCCGGGGACGCGAGGCCGGTCTGACGTGTGGCATCGCAACCCGGTTCTCGACGGTCCGCCGCTGCTGCTCCTGCTGCTCCCGTGCACGCTCGAGCAGTTCAGCCTGCGCGAGCGCGCGCAGGAGCTGCTGAGCGCGCCCGGCGCGGTCGCGGTCGAGCCTGCGCGGATCCCGTACCGTGCGCTCAGCTCACTGCCGCCCGCGCTGGCCTTCGCGGTTGGTCGCCGGCAGGCGAAGCGCATGCGACTGCCCGGCGCGCCGGCCGCGATCGCGCTGTTCGACCCCGCCCAGGTGCCGCTCGCGATCGCGCTCGAGCAGCGCCATCCGGGCGTCGAGTTGTGGGAGCTCGGGCCGCAGCCGCCGCTCGGCCTTGACCCCACCCTCGCGCTCGACCTCGGCGCGGCGACAGACCTAAGCGGCGTCTGGCTGCGGATCGAGGCGCTCGGGATCGCGTCCGGACGCCTGGGCTCCGCGCGCGGGCTCTGACCCGCGCCGCGTCCCTGGGCGCCGGGCGAGCACCGCGCCGATCGCGAGCAGCGTCCACGTGACCGGATCCTCGAGGAAGGCGGCATAGAGCCACGTGTGCAGGACCACGGCGACGAAGCCTGCCGCGACGACGGCGCGGTAGGGGTCGTCGCGCGCCCGCGCCAGGAGCCGGGCGAGCGCTGCCGCCAGCAGCGCCAGGTAGGCGGCGAGCCCGATCATGCCCTGCTCCGCCGCGACGGTCAGCGGGATCGTATGTGAGGCCGAGACGGCATCCGCGCG
>Ga0136610_1000704_pt1 | contig 10606 bp, 8 predicted proteins | sample AntDrymUQ1342206_2_FD_104804 | JGI IMG/M metagenome (GOLD analysis project Ga0136610, IMG submission 104804) | Polar desert sand microbial communities from Dry Valleys, Antarctica - metaG UQ134 (22.06) | ecosystem: Environmental > Terrestrial > Soil > Desert | place: Antarctica: Dry Valley...
ATCAAGCTCGGCGAGACCGACATCACCCACATCTCGAGGCGGGCGATGCGACCGCTGCGGCGGGAGCTACACATGGTCTTCCAGGACCCGTACTCGTCGCTCAACCCGCGCATGACGACCGGTCAGATCGTCGGCGAGCCGCTGCGCCTGCACGGGATCGCCGATGGCAAGGACCGCGACGGCCAGGTCGCCGAGCTGTTCGACAAGGTGGGCTTGAGAGCGGAGCTGCGCCACCGCTACCCGCACGAGCTCTCGGGCGGCCAGCGCCAGCGGATCGGCCTCGCGCGGGCGCTCAGCGTGCGCCCCCGCCTGCTGATCGCCGACGAGCCGGTGTCCGCGCTCGACGTCTCGGTGCAGGCGGCGATCCTCAACCTGCTGCGCGACCTCCAGGAGGAGATGGGCTTCGCCTGCCTCTTCATCACCCACGACCTGGCGACCGTCGAGTACTTCTGCGACCGTGTCGCAGTCATGTACCTCGGCAAGATCATGGAGATCGGCACGCGCGAGCAGGTCTTCTCGGCGCCGACGCACCCCTACACGCAGGCGCTGCTCTCGGCCGTCGTGGTCCCGGACCCCGAGCGCCAGCGCTCGCGGCGGAGGATCGTGCTCGAGGGCGACATCCCAAGCCCGGTGGACCCGCCGTCCGGGTGCGTCTTCCGCACGCGCTGCCCGCTCGAGCACGAGTCGGCGCCAGAGTCCACCGACGTCGAGCCGCAGCTCGACGACGTGAACGGCGACGGCCACCTCGTCGCCTGCCACCTTGTGCGCCAGGGCGCACCGGCTCCCGACATCACGCGCAGCGCGGCGGCGAGCTCCTCGTGAGCTTCACCACCCGGCCCGAGCTGCGCGGCACCTTCGGGATGGTCGCCTCGACCCACTGGCTGGCCTCGGCCGCGGGCATGGCGATCCTCGAGCGCGGCGGCAACGCCTTCGACGCCGCGGTCGCGACCGGGCTCACGCTGCAGGTCGTCGAGCCGCACCTGAACGGCCCGGGCGGCGACATGCCGGTGATCCTCTGGAGCGCCGAACGCGAGCGCGCGCTCGTGCTCAACGGGCAGGGTCCGGCGCCTTCCGCAGCGACGATCGAGCGCTTCGGCGAGCTCGGGCTCGACATGATCCCCGGCACGGGCCTCTTGCCGGCGTGCGTGCCCGGCGCCTTCGCCGCCTGGATGCTGATGCTGCAGGAGCTTGGGACGCTGCGCCTGCGCGACGTGTTCGAGCACGCGGTCGGCTACGCCGAGCACGGCTATCCGCTCGTCGATCAGATCTGCGCGACGATCGAGGGGGTCGAGCAGCTCTTCAACGAGGAGTGGACGGACTCCGGGGCGCTCTACCTCGCGGGTGGCGTGCCCAGTGCAGGCGATCGTTTCCGAAACCCGGCGCTCGCGGCGACCTACACGCGCCTCGTGGAGGAGGCCGAGGCCGCGACTAGCGATCGCGACGGGCAGATCGAGGCCGCCCTCGACGCGTTCTACGGGGGCTTCATAGCGGAGCAGATGGTCGGCTACTGCGAGCGCGCCGAGGTGATGGACTCGTCCGGGCGCCGCCATCGCGGCCTCTTGAGCGCGGCCGACCTCGGGAGCTTCCGGGCGCGCATCGAGGATCCGGTCGCCTTCGACTACCACGGCTACACCGTGCTGAAGACGGCGCCGTGGGGCCAGGGACCGGTCATGCTCCAGCAGCTCGGGCTGCTCGCGGGCTTCGACCTCGAGACGATGGGCCCGGGCAGCGCCGACTTCGTGCACACCGTGGTCGAGTGCTCGAAGCTTGCGTTCGCCGACCGCGAGGCCTGGTACGGCGACCCCGACTTCGTCGACGTGCCGCTCGGCGAGCTGCTGAGCCCGGCATACGCGGACGCGCGCCGCTCGCTCGTCGGCGAGCAGGCTTCCGGCGCGCTGAGGCCGGGGGCGCCCGGTGGCCGCGAGCCCGTGCTGCCGCCCTACGACGACGTCGCGCGCGAGGCCGGCGCCGGTGTCGGCGAGCCGACGATCGCGACCGCCGGAGAGACGATGGTCGCGCGCGCGATGGGCTCGCGTGGCGACACCTGCCACATCGACGTCGCCGATCGCCACGGCAACCTCGTCGCGGCGACCCCGAGCGGCGGCTGGCTTCACTCCTCGCCCGTGATCCCCGAGCTCGGCTTCTGCCTCGGCACGCGTGGACAGATGTTCTGGCTCACCGACGGGCTGCCGAACTCGCTCGCGCCCGGCAAGCGCCCGCGCACAACGCTGAGCCCATCGCTCGCGCTGCGCGAGGGCAGGCCCTACCTCGCCTTTGGCACGCCGGGCGGCGACCAGCAGGACCAGTGGTCGCTCAACTTCTTCCTCTCGCACGTCCACTTCGGGTTCAACCTCCAACAGGCGATCGACGCGCCGATGTTCCACACGAGCCACTTCCCGAGCTCCTTCTATCCGCGCTCGCAGGAGCCGCGCCACGTCTCGGCCGAGGCGCGGCTGGGGACGGAGGTCATCGAGGAGCTGCGCGCGCGCGGGCACGAAATCGGTGTCGAGGATGCTTGGTCGCTGGGACGCCTGAGCGCGGTGGGGCCGGTTGACGGGATGCTGCGGGCGGCCGCGAATCCGCGCGGGATGCAGGGCTACGCCGCGGGGCGCTGAGCTCGCTTACCATCGCTTCACGTCGACGCGCGATCCTCGCTCAGCCGGCGCCAGCAAAGGAGACCAAGATGGCATCGTTGTTCAGGAAGGTGGCCGAGTTCGCGCGCAGCCCGCAGGGACGTGAGCTCGCGGAGCAGGCCAAGCAGAAGGCCAAGGACCCGGAGACGCGCCGCAAGATCGAGGAGCTGCGGGGCAAGGCCGGCCGCAAGCGCTGAGCCTCGACTGCCCTTCTAGCTATCCTCCGGGCAACAGTTGCCGGGTCGTCTAATGGTAAGACGCCAGCCTCTGGAGCTGGTTATTGGGGTTCGAGTCCCTGCCCGGCAGTAGGAATGGCCTTGCGCCACCGCGGGGCTCCGCCCACCGTCGTGCGTGTCGCCGTTAGTCGCCGCACCTGGCAGGCGGCGACCCCGTATTGCCGTATTGACCCTGACTTGGCGCCCTAGGCGCCGCTGCCTTCGGAGTCGGCGGGCGACATCCTCGAGTTCGCACGCACGGCGCAGGCCCGCGGCAACGGCGACGCGGCGCTCGGGCTACGTGTGTCCGACGCGCACGCATGGGAGGACGAGAACGGTATGAAGCTCGTCAAGGCCGACTTTCGAGCTGCCGCCGAGCGTTCTTTGGCCGTGAGGATGGTCACTCAGGACCCGAAGCTCTGCGAGATCGCGGCGCGCTACCTCGATGCCGCGCCGAGGCCCGCGCGAGCCGGGCTTTGGTGGAGCTTTGCCTGCGAGTCGACGGTTGAGGAGCGCCTGGCCGCCGCCCCGGCGCAGGAGCTCTTCCATTACGACGCCATCGATTATCGAGCGCTCTTCTTCTTCTTCTACCTGACGGACGTCGACGAGACGACGGGCCCGCACATGGTCGCCCGTGGTAGCCACAGGCGTAAGAAGCTCGGGCACCGGCTGTCGTTGTTCGTCGGCCGCTCGGATGCCGAGATGTTGAGGTACTACGGCGAAGAGAGCGTGCTCACGGTGACCGGGCCGGCGGGGACGGGCTTCGCCGAGGACCCCTTCTGCTTCCATCGAGGGACGCCTCCGATGGGCGGCGACCGGCTGATGATGCGCGTCGAGTTCCGCGTCGCGGACTACAGCTGCGCAAAGGAGGCCTGAGCGACGCGGCCGGAACGCAGGCGCGGGGACGTTCCGCGGCTAGGCCGCGGCCTGATCCGCCCAGTCGCGATAGAGCGCCGCGTACGCGGCGCCCGCATCGAGCAGCTCCTCGTGCGTGCCCTGCTCGACGATTGCGCCATGGTCGAGCACGACGATCCGCCCCGCGCCCCTGATGGTCGACAGGCGGTGGGCGATCACGATCGCCGTACGGCCGGCGAGCAGCCGCCGCAGCCCGTGCTCGATGCGCGACTCGGTGTGCACGTCGACGTTCGAGGTCGCCTCGTCGAGGATCAGCACCCGGGGGTCGGCGATCGCCGCGCGCGCGAACGCCACGAGCTGGCGCTGCCCCGCCGACAGGTGCCCGCCGCGCTCGCCTACGGCTGAGTCGTAGCCCTCGGGCAGCCGGAGGATGAACTCGTCCGCGCCGACCGCCCGGGCCGCGGCCTCGACGTCCTCGGGCGTGGCGCCCGCGCGCCCGAAGGCGATGTTCTCTCCGATCGTGCCGGAGAACAGGAAGCCCTCCTGCGGCACGACGCCGAGCTGCGAGCGCAGCGAGCGCTCGGTGACCTCGCGCAGGTCGTGCCCGTCGACGAGCATGCGGCCGCGCGTCGGGTCATAGAAGCGCGCGACGAGCTTGACGAGCGTCGACTTGCCGGCCCCGGTCGAGCCGACGAGCGCGACCGTCTGCCCGGGGGGGACAACCAGGTCGATGTCGCGCAGGGCCCAGCCGGTCTCGTCGTCAGGCCCGGCGCCGTTGGCGCCGGCGGGCTCGGGCTCCCCGGCGTAGGAGAACCAGACGTCCTCGAAGCGCAGCTCGCCGCGCACGGGCGGCAATTCGCGCGCACCGGGGCGCTCCACCACGTCCGGCTCCTCGTCGAGCAGGTCGAAGACCTTGTCGAGTGCCGCCATGCCCGCCTGGTAGGTCGTGTAGAGCTGTGACAGCTGCTGGATCGGGTCGAAGAAGCTCTGCAGGTAGAAGACGAAGGCGACGAGCACGCCGAGCGTGACGCCGTCGCCGGCGAGCACCTGCCGCCCGCCGTAGATCAGGATCGCCGCGGTCGCGACCGCCGACAGCAGCTCGACGGCCGGGAAGTAGGCGGCGTTCAGGTGGACGGTGCGCATGTTGACGGCGCGGTGCTCGTCGTTCAGCTCCGCGAAGCGCCGCTCGTGGCGTGGCTCCTGGGCGAAGGCGCGCACGACGCGCACGCCCGCGAGCGTCTCCTGGAGGTAGGCGGTCACGAGCGCGATCTTCTCGCGCGTCGCGCGGTAGGCGCCGGCCGAGGCGATCCGGAACGCGACGCTCCCGACGGCGAGCAGCGGAAAGACGAGGAACGTGATCAGCGCCAGCTCGACGTCCATGAAGAGCAGGATCGCCGCCGTCCCGATCAGCGTCAGCGTCGAGGCGAAGAGCGTCGCGACGCCGTCGGTCACGAGCTGGTCGAGCGCCTGGACGTCGTTGGTCATGCGCGAGATCAGCACACCCGCGCGGTTACGCGAGTAGAAGCCGATCGAGAGCCGCTGGAGGTGGCGGAAGATGCGCAGCCTGAGGTCCTGGAGGGCCCGCTGGCCGACCCAGTTGACGAGGTAGGTCTGGGCGTAGCTCGCGCCCCAGTTGAGGATCGCTGCGGCGACGAACACGACCACGATCACGGTCAGCGCATCGGGATTGCCCGCCCTGATGCCGTCGTCGACCGCGCGCCCGGCGAGGTATGGCGGCGCGAGCGACGCCGCCACGGCCACGAGCAGCGTCACGAACATCAGGATCACCCGCCCGCGATAGGGGCCCAGCAGCTCGAACAGCCCGCGCAGCTTGCGCGCGCGGCGGTCCTCGCCGCGCACGATCCGCCACAGCGAGCGCAGCCGGCCGGGCGCGCGGCCGTTCGAGTCCTGCGCGCTCACAGCCCCGCCGCCTCCGCCTCGAGCTCCTTGCGGGTCAGGAAGACCTGGTCGGGGAGGCCCTTCTCGGCGATCTCGCGGTATAGCTCCGAGCGCTCGAGCAGCTGGTCGTGACTGCCCTGCGCGGCGATCCGCCCGGCCTCGAGCACGACTATCTCGTCGGCGAGCGAGATCGTCGACAGCCGGTGCGCGATCACGAACGTCGTCCGCCCGCGCATCACCTCGCCGAGCGCGCGCTTGATCTCCGCCTCGGTGCTTGCGTCGACGCTCGAGGTCGCGTCGTCGAGGATCAGGATGCGCGGCTGCTTGAGGATCGCCCGCGCGATCGCGATGCGCTGGCGCTGGCCGCCCGAGAGGGTCAGGCCGCGCTCACCGACGAGCGTGTCGTAGCCGTCGGAAAGCCCGCTGAAGAAGTCGTGGATGCCGGCGCGCCCGGCGGCGCGCTCGACCTCGTCGAGCGTCGCCTCGGGCCGCGCATAGGCGATGTTCTCGCGCACGGTCGCCGAGAACAGGAACGAGTCGTCGGAGACGAAGGCGATCTCTCCACGCAGCGAGTCGAGCGCCACGTCGCGGACGTCGCTTCCGTCGATCAGCACCCGCCCCGCCGTCGGGTCATACAGCCGCGCAAGCAAGGTCACGAGCGTCGTCTTCCCCGACCCCGTGCCCCCGACCAGGGCGATCGTGCTGCCCGCGGCGACATCGAGGTCGACGTCGCGCAGCACGGGCTCCGCGCTCTCGTAGGCAAACGTCACCCGCTTGAGCTCTACCCGACCTTCGCCCGCAGGAAGCGGCGGCGCGCCCGCCCGGCTCGAGAGGCGCGGCTCGCGGTCGAGCACCTCGAACACGCGCGTTCCGGAGGCGACCGCGCGCTGCGCCATGCCGAGCGCGATACCGAGCGTGCGGATCGGCGCGGTCAGCATCAGCACGTACCCGTAGAAGGCGACGAACTGGCCGATCGTGATCGTCCCGGCGACCGCCTGGCGCCCGCCGACGAGCAGGATCAGCCCGAGCGACAGGTTCGGCAGGAAGCCGATCAACGGGTTGTAGTAGGCGCGCAGGCGCGTCGACACCATCGACTGGACGAAGACGCGCTGCACGGTGGCGGTGAAGCGTGTGAGCTGGCGCGCCTCCTGCGCGAAAGCCTTCACGACGCGCACGCCCGAGACGTTCTCCTCGGCATCGGCCGTCAGCTCGGCGATCCGCTGCTGCACCTCCTGGGAGGCGGGGCGGTTGAGCCGCCCGTAGCGCGCTGCTGCCCACAGCACGAACGGCATCGGCGCGAGCGCCACCGCCGCGAGGCCGGGGTTGACCGCGAGCATCACCGCCGCCGACACGGCGATCGCGATCAGCGCCTGCGCGATGAAGATCAGCCCGTAGCCGAGGAAGAAGCGCACAGCCTGCAGGTCGACCGTGGCGCGCGACATCAGCTGGCCCGTCTGCTGTGAGTCGAAGTAGGCGAGCTCGAGCGACTGGAGGTGGCGGTACATCATGTTGCGCAGGTCGTACTCGACGCCGAGCGACACCCGTCCGGCGACGAGCCGGCGGGCGGCGGAGAAGCCGAGACGCAGCACCCCGGCGGCGACGATCGCGAGCGCGAACGGCCACAGTCCCGTCGCGTCGGCGACGCGCACCGCGTCGATCGCGCGCCCGATCAGAAACGGGATCAGGACTCCCGTCACCATCGCCAGGGCGGCGAGCACGAACGACACGATGACTCCGCCGCGGTAGGGCGCGAGGAACGCGAGCAGTCGCCGGAAGACCTTCACCAGATCTGACTTTACTTAGTGAAGTCTTGGCTTCCGGAGCGGGCCAGCAGCTCGGCCACCTTCTGCTGTCGAAAGCTGAAGATGCCCTCGAGGTCGCGCCGCACCAGCGCCAGGTGAGCGAGCTCCCCGAGCGGCCCCAACGGCAGCCCGTAGCGCACGCTGTCGCGCATCAGCGTGCCGTCGCCGTCGGGCTCGAAGCTGTGGGTGTGGTGCCAGAGGCGGTAGGGCCCGGAGAGCTGGACGTCGACGAAGCGCAGCGGCGGCTGCCACTGCTCGATCCGTGTGCGCCAGCCGACGGGCACGCCGTGGAGCTTGAGCCGGTACTCGAGCAGCGTCCCCGCGGCCATCTCGATCGGCTCGGGCGTCACGATCCGAAAGCCGAGCCAGGGCGGAGTGATCGCCTCCAGATTGCGGGCATCGCCGAAGAACTCGAACGCCTCCGCCGGCGGCCGTGGCAGGTGCTGCTGGCGCTCGAGGCTGTGGACCTTCACACAGTCGGTACGGGCAGCGCGTCCTCCGGGCTCGCGGGCTCTCGGTCCGACAGCGGCCACAGCAGCGCGAGGCCCACGAGCGCCGAGGCCGCGAGCACGCACAGCGCCACCCGGCTCGCGGCCGCGGGCCCGGCCAGCGCGAGCAGCTCGTAGAGCACGAAGATCGTGCCGCCCCAGAGGACGAGCGGCCCGACGCCGCTCGACACCTTCCCGACGAGCGTGTAGAGGCCGAACACCTCGCCGCGGTGCTCGGGCTCGACCAGGCGCAGCAGGAAGACGCGATCGCTCGCCCACACGGACCCGAGCGAGGCGCCGACGACCGGTGCGAGCATCCACAGAAGTGCGCCCGAGCCGCTCACCCCGGCGGCGAGCAGCGTCGCCGCGGTCAGCACCAGCACGGTCGAGAGCACGCGCTTGGGGCCGAGGCGCTCGGCCGCGAGGCCCGCGACCATCGCCCCGAAGATGCCCGCGAAGGCCGCCAGTGCGATCAGCCAGTCGATCTGCCCGCTCGAGAAGTCGGCCACGCGGCGCGCGTAGACCGCCACGAAGGCGATCACCGTGGCGAGCGCGTCGACGTAGAAGAAGCGCGCGAGCAGGAAGCGCCCGTGCGGGCGACCCCACGCCATGCGCAGCGTCGCGATCAGCCGCCGAGCGGCCTCGCCCGGCACGCGCGCGAGCGGGGGCCCACTCCCGGGAGCCCCGATCTCCACCTCGCGTACCCATAGGAAGCAGGGGAGAGCGAACAGCAGCACCAGCCCGGCCGCCGGCAGGAAGGCTCGCTGCGCGTCCCCCGCGGCCAGGTAGCCCAGCACGAAGATAGCGATCAGCCCGCCGACGTAGCCGACGCCAACCCCGATGCCGGACACCCGGCTGCGGCGCTCGGGCGGCGCGACCGAGGCGAGCAGCGGGTGGTACTGGGCCTCCGCGGCGTTGTAGGCGAAGATCGCGACCCCCGCCGCGAGCAGCGCCGGCAGGACGTTGTCGCTGAGGCCGATCAGCGCGGTCGCGCCGACGCACACGAGCGCGAAGCCGACCAGCAACGGCTTGCGGCGACCGCTGCGGTCGGCCACGTGGCCGAGGAAGGGGAGGGCTACCAGCAGCAGCACCGAGACGAGGAACCCCATCGCGCCGACGTACCAGTCGGGCCGCCCACGCTCGATCACGACCCACTCGTTGAAGAAGCGGGTCAGCACGGCGTAGGAGAAGATCGTGTCGGCGAAGTCGTACAGCACCCAGCCGATCACCGGCGGCGACCACAGGCGCCACTTTGGCCTCTGGCGGGTCGATCGGATAGTGCCGATGATGACAGGGACGCTCGGTTAGGCTGGGGGCTTCCGGGGGTTCCAGCGAGGGGAGGATCTGAGCATGGACACGGGCCTGATAGTCGCGCTGATCGTGGCCGTCGTCGTGGTCGTCGCCGTAGTGTTGGTGGTCGGAAGGCGCGCTCAGGAGCGGCGCGTCGAGAGCAAGCGCATCGAGGCGCGCGAGCATCGCGAGGAGTCGCAGCTTCGCTCCGAGCAGGCCGATCGCGAGCGCGCCGAGGCCGAGCAGCGCCTGGCGAGCGCCGAGCGCGAGCAGGAGCGTGCGAGCGACCACGCCGAGCGGGCGCGCAAGGTCGACCCCGACACAGACGACGACGACACGCGCCCGGCGCGCGAGCACGACGGGCCCGACGACGAGCGTGACCGCTCGGCCGGGGAGCGGCCAGACGCCGCGCGCGACGACCCGGACGCTCCGCGCGAGGGGCGCCTGCGTCGCGTCGAGCGCGACGACCCCCAGCGGTAGGCGCCGCCGCAAGGCGCTCGGCTCGCGGCGCTCGAGCAGCCTGGTCAAGGCAGGAACAGCGTCGAGTCGCCGAACTCGTGCCACAGGTAGCGCCGCTCGAGGGCCGCCGCGTAGGCGGCGCCCACGAGCGGCGCGCCCGCCACGGCCTCGAGCAGCAGCAGGTGGCTGGTGGCGGGGGCGTGGAGGCCGGTGACGAGCCCGTCGACGACGCGCGCCGGTCGCTCGGGACCGAGCACGAGATCGGTCCAGCCGGCGCTCGGGCGCACCGTCGCCCCCTCGGCCGCCGCGGTCTCGAGCGCGCGCACGACGGACGTGCCGACGGCGATCACCCGCTGCCCTGCCTCGCGCGCGCTGCGCACGAGACGGGCGGTGGCAGCGGGAACCTCGAAGCGCTCGGGCAGCGGCTGCTCGGGCAGCTCCTGGCTCGAGACGCCGGCGTGCAGCACCACCGGCGCGACGGTCACCCCGCGCGCCAGCATCCGCACGAGCAGCGGCGCGGTGAAGGGGCGACCCGCGCTCGCCATCTCGGCGCTGCCGGGCTGGTTCGCGTAGACGGTCTGGTGGTCGGCCAGCGGGTAGCGCCCGGCGAGGTGGCCGTAGCGGATCGGCTCACCGTGGCCGTGCAGGTAGGCCGCCGCCGAGACCGGCGTGCCGGCGCTCGCCCGCCACAGGCGCGAGAGCGTGGCATCTGAGTCCGGGTAGGGGGCCGAGACGGTCAGCGTGAGTCCGCCGATGAGAGCGAGGCGCTCGCCGCGCGCGACCGTCAGGTCGGGTCCCGCGCCGTCGCGCCGGCGGACCTCGACGACCCAGCTGCCGTCGTCGAGCTGGCTCGAGACGTGCACGCGACTCGGCCGGCCTGAGCCGCGCTGGGCGTCGAGCGCGGCGGGGAGGGTGGCCGAGGTGTTGATCACGACGAGGTCGCCGGGAGCGAGCAGGTCCGGCAG
>Ga0136610_1000706_pt1 | contig 10585 bp, 12 predicted proteins | sample AntDrymUQ1342206_2_FD_104804 | JGI IMG/M metagenome (GOLD analysis project Ga0136610, IMG submission 104804) | Polar desert sand microbial communities from Dry Valleys, Antarctica - metaG UQ134 (22.06) | ecosystem: Environmental > Terrestrial > Soil > Desert | place: Antarctica: Dry Valley...
ACCGACGAGACAGGGTAGGACGCCTCTCTAGCGGTTCAGGAGCCTACCAAGGAGCCTCCTGTTTCTGAGGCGCCCGAGCTCGGAGGAGATCTCCTCCAGTTCCTGCTCTACATGGGCTATGTGTTCGATGCGCTCCATGAGCATAAGCCTCTCCTCGGCCGCGGCCCGCAGCTCCAGCACCTCTTCCGTCAGGCGCCTGCGCTCCTCGACCGAGCCTCTTAGCTCTTTCTGGAGCCGTACATTGGAAGCGCGAACCTCCCTTAGTTGGCCCGACAATCTTCCGACCTCCTCGCGGGCGGCGGCCAGCTCCCTTGCGATGGTCGCCGCTCCGGCCAGGCTCCTTACGGTCTCCAGGGGGACGTTGCCACCGGCGTCGGAGAGCCCTTGCGCTTCCTCTTCGGAAATGTTTAGAAAGCGGGCCGCTTCTGGCACAGAGACGGATGATTCGGGCATGGATCAGCCCACGTCAGGGTCGGCGCCGGGGGAAGGCTCGGCCCTGAGGCCTGCCTCCTCAATGGTGCTCTCGATCCTCCCGAGCTCAGCCTCCCCACCCTCGTAGGAGACCGCGACGAGCCCCCTCTCCGAGTCAACGTTCGCAAGGTCCACAAACTCCAGGCGCGTAAGGGCCCGCTCAAGGTTCTCTGACTCCTCAGCGTCCACGAAGTCGCTCACCACGAAAGTCACGTCGGGCATTGTCGCTCCCTCCGGTCGGAAATAGGCATCAGGTTACAGGCTACAGGTTAAAGGCTGCGCCGTCGGCTTCTCTGGCTCCCGCAACCGGCCCCTGAGGCCTGATGCCTGAAACCTGTAGCCTTACTCTGCCGGCTGTTCTCGGGGCCGCACGGTGAGCGACAACTCCTTGTTGCCCCGCAGCACGCGTAGCGTGGCATCCTGGTCGATGGATGAGGCGTCGAGCAAGTTGAGGAGATCGTCGTTGGAATGGACGGGCTCCCCTTTCAGGCCGACGATGACGTCTCCCGGTTTCACGCCGGCCCGCTCGGCCGGGCTGTTCGGGGCTATGTTCCTCACGCCGGCGCCGCCTTCGAACTCGCCGCGCGGCTGGCGGCTCTCGACCACCACCCCGAGGTAGGCGCGGCGCACCCGCCCTTCAGTTACGAGCGTGAAGACCACGCGGCGGAACGTACCGGAGACAGGGACGGCAAAGCCTATACCCTGAGCGCCGCCGATGATGGCCGTGTTGATGCCTACGACCCTCGCCGAGGCGTCGGCCAGCGGGCCGCCAGAGTTGCCTGGGTTGATCGCGGCGTCGGTCTGGATCACGTTCTCTATAAGCCGTCCGCTCTCACCCCTTATAGAACGTCCGAGGGCGCTGACAACCCCCGCCGTGACACTCCGCTGGAAGCCAAGAGGGTTTCCGATCGCGACGACGAGCTGTCCGACTACGAGATCCCCCGCGTCGCCCAGCGCGGCTACCGTCGGCTCCTCATCGGTGTCGAACCGGACGACGGCGAGATCGCTCGGCGGATCGTCGCCGAGCACCTCTGCCGGTACGGATGATCCGTCCGAGAGTGTGACGTGTATATCTCCGCCGGGATTGCCTGCCCTGCGGCTACGCAGGCCGCGCACGACGTGGCTGTTGGTTATGGCGGTGGCCGAGTCGCCTTCGATGCCGACTATCACCCCGCTCCCGCCGCCGCGTCCGTCGGGTAGGCCGACCGAGATCACGGCCGGCTCCAGTCTCTCCGTTACGTCCCGCACCGCCCGCGAGTAGGCGTCGAGCTCCGCGTCCTCGAGCCGCGAACTAGCCGAGAGGTTCTCGAAGATCTTCATCCGCTATTTGTACCGCACCGCAGGGGCGCCGCCACCCGGAAGAACGGCCAGGTATCACAGGGCTCGGGTGCGGGGGGAGAGAGTATGCTAGCGGAGAAACCACCCGGCACCTGGACTGCTGCCGGGAACCGTTGTATCGAACGAGAAGTAGGTTAGAAGCGACTAACGTAATGACTACGACGTGCGCGGCTGGATAAGGCCGGTCTCGTAGGCCAGTACGACCGCCTGAACCCTGTCCCGCAGGCCGAGCTTCGTCAGGATGTGACCTACGTGTGTTCGGACCGTTGTCTCGGCCACGTAGAGCTCTTCGGAGATCTCGGCGTTTGACAACCCGCGTGCCACGAGCTTGAGCACCTCGGATTCGCGATCGGTCAGGAACTCGAGGCGTTCCGGCCTTGTGGTCGGCTGCTGGCGATGCGCGAACTCGGAGATCAGCCGACGGGTGACGGATGGGGCGAGCAGGGCCTCACCTTTCGCGACAACGTGGATAGCCGTCACCAACTGGTCGGCGGGGTTGTCCTTGAGCATGAAGCCGCTCGCGCCGGAGCGGAGCGCCTCGTAGACGTACTCGTCAAGGTCGAAGGTGGTGAGAATCAGGACGCGGGGCTTGCTGTCGGGTCCTGTCACGATGCTGCGGGTCGCCGCGAGCCCGTCGAGGACCGGCATGCGGATGTCCATGAGCACGACGTCAGCCTCGAGTTGTCCAGCGGCTTCTATAGCTTCTCGACCGTCGCGTGCCTCGCCGACAACCTCGATGTCGGGTTCGGAACCCAGGATCGCCCGGAAGCCGGTCCGCACCAACTCCTGGTCGTCGGCTATGACGACGCGGACGGTCATAGCCGGTCAGGGTCGAGAGGGAGCCTGGCCCGGACCAGGTAGCCGCCGCCGGTGCGTTTGCCACTTTCGAGGACGCCGCCGTAGAGGGCGACGCGCTCGCGCATCCCGACCAGGCCATGTCCCGTACCCTCACCCCCGCCGGTTCCGGGACCGTCGTCGGATACCTCCAGCTCGACCTCGGCATCACTGTAGTGGATCTCCACCCTGGCGCGGGCCGGGCCGGCGTGCTTGAGGGCGTTGGTGAGCGCCTCCTGAACTATCCTGTAGGCGGAGAGGTCCACACCGGGCGGCAGGGATCCGACATCCCCTTCGACGCTCAGTTCGATGGGCAAACCGGCCTCGCGTGTCTGCTCGACCAGGGCGTCCAGGTGCTTGAGGCTGGGCTGCGGGGCAAGAGCAAGCTCCGCATCGGTGCGCCGCAGGATGCCGAGCAGCCGGCGCAGCTCCGTGAGCGCCTGGCGTCCGGTCGTCTCAATCGAGGTGAGTGCCTGCCGGGCTTCCTGTTGCTCACCCTGGAGCAGACGCTGGGCCGCCTGCGCCTGCACGACCATCACGCTCACGCTGTGCGCCACCACATCGTGAAGCTCGCGTGAGATCCTGGACCGTTCCTCGGCGACGGCGGTTTGCGCTCTCTCTTCGCGCTCCAGCTCGAGCTGGGCGGCCAGATCCTGGAGCCGAGCCGCTTGCAGTTGGCGCTGGCGGAGTGTCCTGCCAATAGACCAGACCGTCGCATAAAACAGCCAGGCCGGGATGATGTCGCCGGGATTCGTGCCTGCAATGAGACGAGGTATGTCGATCGCCAGTATCGAGGCGCCGACGATGGCCGCGCCCAGGATGGCTCGGCGCTCTTCAGCGTAAGCGGCTACCGAGTAGAAGCCCAGGAGCAGGGCGAGGAAGCTCTCCAGGGTAGGCTGTTCGCCTGGGTTATGGACAGGGGGGCTGAAGAACATGGCCTGGATGCCGACCAGGACCATGACGGCGAACAGCACTGCCACCGGCGCCCGCCGGCGCCAGACGAGGGCCAGGCAGATCGCAAAGAGGATAATGGTGTTTATCAGACGCAGACCGGTCGTTACGTCGGACAGGGACACCACCCAGATGTCGATTAGCGAAAGGCCGGCCAGCGCGACTACGACGAGCTGGCCGGTCCACGCCCTCACGCGCTGGCGAGTCTTCGTGCTCATGTCTCGCAATCTATCCATCACCCTTTCCCGCCGCATCATTATGGAGGATGATTCAATCCACCGGGAGTCATCATTCAGGACTACGCTGGAAATCGTGATCCGGGATGACGACTCGATCGTCGAGTTCTCTTATCTTGAAGCGAGACGACCGAAGCGAAGAAAGGTGGACGATGATGGAAAGGCGGATCTTGCCCCGGTTAGGCGCTGTATGCGGCATCCTTTACGTGGTGCTTATCCTGGTCGGGAACTCCCTCTACGAGTCGGGGAACGAGACAACGGGGCTTGCGATGGAGCTGGCAGGGATGATCCTCTTCGTCCCGTTCCTCGGCTACCTCTTTAGCGTCTTGCGCGCTGCGGAAGGCGAGGATGGCTGGCTCTCGGCGACGGCCTTCGGAGCTGGCCTGATGGGCATCACCATCAAGTTCGCGAGCATCGCGCCGGTACTCGCGGTGAACAACATGGAAGAAGGGACACAGCTCTACCGCTCCCTGGAACTCATGAACGGCGCATCCTTCAACCTCAGCATGTTCCCTTACGCGGTGCTGGCGGTTGCCGTCTTCACATTAACGCTGAGGACGCGGGTCCTTCCTGTGTGGATCGGCTGGATGGGCGCTGTGACGGCCCCAGCGCTCCTGGTCAACGCCATGTTCTTTCTCGCGGAGAACATAATGGCGTTCCTGCTCTTCATGCTGTGGGTGATCCTGCTCAGCGCCGTCCTGACCTGGCGCGCCGGAAGGATAAACGTGGAGACATCGGTCGGTCCCGAACCCGCACGCGTCAGGTGAACCATGTCTTCTTCGACCCTCATCCGGTAAAGTGGGCTCGTGGATCTGGTGGGGGGACGCTGTTCACGATCGCAGAGTCCCCGAGCCTGCTGCTCATCCGCCACTAGCACTACATCGAGTCAGCGACCACTGGGATCGAGGTAGGAAGGGTAATGGAGAGTCCTCTCATCGGACACGAGTTCCGCTTCTTCGGGCATAGGTTCCATATCCTTCAGTCGAGCCGGGATACCGAAGACGGGTCGCTGCGGTTCGAGTATTTCGCACCACCACGCGCGCACGTTCGCGAGCACGTCCATACCTTTCAGGAGGAGCGGTTCGAGATCGTCTCGGGGATGCTCGGCGTCCGCGCGGGAGGACGGCGATCTATCCTGAGTCCGGGCCACAGCGCGGTCGGTCCGCCGAAAGTCCCTCATGAGTGGTGGAACCCCAGCGAGCAGGAGGAGGTTTGTTTCAGGGCCGGGATTCGTCCCGGGCTGGACGTGGAGATCATGCTCGAAACCATACTCGGCCTCATGCGGGACGGGAAAACCATAAGACCTATCCCCAGGAACCCCCTGCAGCTAGCGGTGCTGGTACGTGAGATCGGGCGTTGGGCCTATCCACCCGGACTGCCGATGCCGGTGCGTAAAGCGCTGTTCTCGCCTGTGTTCCTGCTCGCGCTCGTCGGTAGACTGCTCGGCTACAGAACTCGCTACCCTGAGTACAGCGGCCCGGAAGCCGCGCACGACTAGATCTGCCATGACTCCTGCCCGAGGCGTGCCTGTCTCGGTGTTGCCAGTCTAGAGCCAGACCAGCGTAATGTTCGCTGGAAGGCGCACTCTTACCTCTCGGAAGCGCTCCTCCACTGCGGATATAATCCGCGCCATGACCCCCTTACCCGACCCACGTCTCTCCGCCGCGATACTGGCCGCCAGGTCGGCGCGGTTCGCGAGCCGAAAGCTGAAGACAGGAGGAGGCTCGACGGTGCCAGGGGTAGTGGCACGCAGGGTGGACCCGAAGGTATTGACGAAGCTCTCGCGGCGGCTGCGTCTCGGGTCGGCGGCGATTACGGGCACCAACGGCAAGACGACTACGACCAGGATGATCTCCAAAATACTCCAGACCGCCGGTATTAGGGCCGTGAACAACTCGACGGGGGCGAACCTGGTCACCGGCGTGACCGCGGCCCTCGTCTCGGACTCGGGTCTGGCCGGGGCGCCCCTCTCGGAGATGGGGCTCTTCGAGGTGGACGAGGCGAGCGTGCCCAAGGTGGCCGCAGAGGCGGGGATCGAGATCCTCGCAGTCCTCAACCTGTTTAGGGACCAGCTCGACCGCTACGGGGAGCTTGCCTACACCGGCAAGGTCATAGCCTCGGCCTTCGGGGATCTGCCGCAGGGCGGCGCGGTGGTCCTGAACGCTGACGACCCCCTCGTCGCTAGCCTCGGACGGTCCGCCAGGAGACCCGTCTTCTACGGTGTGGATGAGCCCGCTCTGGACACCGGGCGTCTGCAGCACGTCGCCGACTCGAAGGACTGCCCCGTCTGCGGGACGGCCCTCGTCTACGAGACCGTATACATGGGGCACGTCGGCGTCTACGACTGCCGCCACTGCGACTTCTCGCGGCCAGGGCCCATTTACAGGGCGAGCAGGGTGCGGCTCGAAGGGGCCAGGGGGTCGGAGTTCCTGCTCTCGACCCCGAATGGCGAGGCGGACGTGAAGATAGGTCTCCCCGGTCTCTACAACGTCTACAACGCCCTCGCCGCTGCCGCGGTGGCCGGGGAGGCCGGGGTCGGGCTCGCGAAGATCTCGCGCGGCCTCGGGGAGTTCGGGGGGGCTTTCGGGAGGGTCGAACGGGTAAGAGCTGGGGACAGAGAAGCTTTCCTGCTGCTCATAAAGAACCCTGTCGGGTTCAACGAGATCCTGCGCACATTCGTAACGGGCGCAGAAGCCAAGAACGTCCTGATCGCCATAAACGACAACGACGCAGATGGCAGGGACGTCTCGTGGCTCTGGGACGTGGACTTCGAGATGCTCGCCGACGCGAGGGAAGAGGGCAAGACGGACGCGGCCCCTTTCACCGTCAGCGGCATCAGGGCCGACGACATGGCAGTACGCCTCAAGTACGCGGAGCTTCCCGTTGGCCCCGTCATCCCCGACCGCGAGGAGGCCATAAAGGCCGCGTTACAAGCGACCCCGTCAGGCGAGACGCTCTACGTTTTGCCCACGTACACGGCAATGCTGGAGATCCGGCACACCCTGAGCGAGATGGGCTACACGCATCCGTTTTGGGAGGATGAATAAAGCTGAAGGCGCCGACCGAAGGGAAGCACGTGCTCACCATCCATCACCTTTACGCCGACATGATGAACCTCTACGGCGACCGCGGGAACGTTATCTCCATCAAGAAGCGCTGCGAGTGGCGGGGCATTCCCGTGGAGGTCGTCGACGTTGGCCTCACAGAGAGGATAAGGCCGACCGGCTGCGATCTCTTCCTGTTTGGCGGCGGCCAGGACAGGGAGCAGGCCCTGCTCGCAGAAGATCTCTCGGGCTCGAAGGGTGCTGACCTGAGGGCCATCGTGGATGATGGCGGCGTGGTCTTGGGGGTGTGCGGCGGCTACCAGCTCATGGGCTACTCTTATGAGACCCCTGAAGGCGAGAAGCTCCCCGGCGTCGGCATCTTCGACCTCCATACCGAGCCGAGGAGGCCGGACGAAGAGCGATTGATCGGGAACGTGCTGGTCCGCGTCCGGGCCCCCGAGACGGGCGAGACGCGCGAGATAGTCGGCTTCGAGAACCACGGCGGAAGGACCTACCTCGGCGAAGACGTGAATCCCCTCGGCGAGGTCATCGTGGGTTACGGCAACAACGGTAAAGACGGCACCGAGGGGGCCCGTCACCTCAACGCATACGGCACCTATCTGCACGGCTCCTTGCTCCCCAAGAACACCTGGCTCACAGACCAGCTCATACTAAGTGCCCTGCGCCGGGTGGACGAAAGCTTCGAGCTCGAACCCCTGGACGATACGATGGAGGGCACCGCTTTCTCATCGGTGGCCGGCCGCGTAGCCGGCAGGCGGTAGGGTTAGAAGCTCTCTACCGAGGGTCGCAGGTCCAACTCCAGAGTCCAGGCGGTTCTATCTTGCGAGTGGAGTTGCCAGTAGGTCTCGGCGATGGCGTCGGGGGAGAGCAGGGTGTGCTCCTCGCGATCAGGCATCATCTCACCGATCCTTGGTGTGTTTATCTGGCCGTCTATGATGATGTGCGAGACGTGTATCCCCTGCGGCCCGAACTCTCGCGCCATGGACTGGGCGAGCGCCCTCAAGCCGAACTTACCTACCGCCAGGGCCGAGAACCTGGCCTTGCCGCGAAGTGCCGCTGAGGCGCCCGTTAGCAGGATGGTTCCATGCCCGGCCTCTACCATCGCCGGTAGGACCTCACGCGCGGCGTAGAAGGCACCGGCACAGTTGGCCCTGAAGCACTCGTCGAACTGCGCGGGAGAAACCTCGAGAACACCGCCCATCTGGAACGCGCCGGCGTTGTAGACGAAGACTTCGGGGTCGCCGAGATTGTTACGTATCCGCTCGAATGATGCTGCGACCGAGTCGGGGTCAGTGGCGTCGGTGGGGATGGGTTGCGCCTCGCCTCCGCCGGCTTCGATCTCCTCTCTCACCGCCGCTACGCTCTCCTCCCTGCGCGCCATGAGGGCCACGGCGAAGCCTTCGCCAGCGAACCGCCTGGCGATAGCCGCCCCAAGCCCAGGGCCGACACCCAGAATCGCTGCCACTTTCATACATTGCTCCTATCCCGCTCTGTCCACGTACTGCCTACCGGGAACTCGTACGCCTCGAGCGATTGCGGCTTCATCTCGATGCTGTAGCCTGGTGCGGTAGGCGGCATGTAGCAGCCGTTTTCGATGTGTACGGGATCCAGGAAGTGCTCGTGGAGATGGTCGACGTACTCCAGGATTCGGTCTTGTAGCGAGGCTCCGACGGCTATGTAGTCGAAGATGGAGAGGTGCTGGACGTACTCGCACAGTCCGACGCCGCCTGCGTGCGGGCAGACCGGCACGCCGAACTTCTTCGCCATGAGCAAGACGGCGATGACCTCGTTGACGCCGCCGAGGCGACAGGCGTCTATCTGGCAGAACGAGATGGCAGTTGCCTGCAATAACTGCTTGAAGAGGATGCGATTCTGGCAGTGCTCGCCTGTGGCGACCCCGACGGGCGCCACTGCCTTAGCTATCGCGGCGTGGCCTAGCACGTCGTCCGGGCTCGTCGGTTCCTCTATCCAGTACGGCTCGAACTCCGCTAGACGCTCCATGTTCTCTATGGCCTCGTCCACGTCCCAGACCTGGTTCGCGTCGAGCATCAGCTTGCGATCCGGGCCGATCTCCTCGCGGACCACCCTAGCCCGCCTGGCGTCGTCTTCGATGTCCAGGCCTACTTTGACCTTGACGTGCCCCCAGCCCGCCTCTACGGCCTTCCGCGAGAGTTGCCTGACCTTCTCATCAGGGTACCCGAGCCAACCCGCGCTGGTCGTGTACGCCGGGAAGCCGTCCGAGAGCATCTCTGCTTCCCTATCGCACTTCGTTGCTTCGTTTTCGCGCAGGATCTCGAGCGCTTCCTCACGTGTTATCGCGTCGGTTATGTAGCGGAAGTCCACGCAGGAGACGATCTCTTCCGGGCCCATGTCCGATAGGAGCTTCCAGAGGGGCTTGCCCTCGTTCTTGGCGTAGAGGTCCCACACGGCGTTGACGATCGCGGCCGTCGCCAAGTGGATCACGCCCTTCTCCGGCCCGACCCACCTGAGCTGGCTGTCTCCGGTTACGTGACGCCAGAAAGCGCCCATGTCCTGTGTAAAGGACTCGAGCGTCCTTCCGACTACAAGAGGGGCCAGCGCTTCTATGGCGGCGACGCACAGCTCGTTACCGCGCCCGATGGTGAAGGTGAGGCCGTGGCCTTCGAGGTCCGTATCCGTCTCGAGGATCGCGTATGCGGCCGAGTAGTCGGGGGCCTGATTCATGGCGTCCGAGCCGTCGAGGTTCTCTGATGTGGGGAACCGGATGTCGCGGGCCACTACCCCGGTTATGGTGGTCACTTCGTACCTTCTCTCTTTACCTCTTGCGGGCCAGTACCCAGAGCCAGGTCTCGGCGTCGCCGGTGCCCTTCCCCGTGCGTGGCTCGGCGTACAGGATCTCGAAGCCTGCTTCGCGCAGCATCGCCACGTTGGCTTTGCTGCCGTAGTGGCTCCACACCATCGGCGCCCCCCATCCTTCCCAGTTCTCGTCTTTACCCTCGTAGTCCGTAACGGTCATGGTCGCAAGAAACACCCCTCCCGGTCTTAGCCAGCGGTGGATGCTCTCGAGAAGCGCGGGATGTCCTGTCCGCGGGACGTGGATGATGGAGTGGAAGGCGACCACGGCGTCGAAGATCTCGGGCGCGAAGACCACTTCGGACATATCCGCTTTCTGGAAGGTACCTTCGGGAACGTTTGTACGGGCGAGCTCAAGTTGCCTGGACGACACGTCCACGCCTGTTACGGCGAACCCTCTATCGGCGAGCCAGCGGGTTACAGGCACACCAGCGCCGCAACCCAGATCCAGCACGGAGGCTTCCGACGGCAAGAGGGACGCCAGATCCTCCAGAGCCGCGAGAGCCAGCGGATCTTCGGGATCTTTGGTGGCCAGATATTGCTCGGCCATCCGGTCGTAGCCGGACTCGACCGTGCGCCTGTGGGCCTCGCTCACCTGGCCGTCACGCCCCCGTCCACGATCATGCACGCCCCGATCACCGATGCCGATTCGTCTGAGGCAAGGTAGGCTGCCATCGCGGCGATCTCCTCGGGCGCGACGAACCGGCCGTGCGGCTGACGGGCTTGCATATTCTGGCGCGCCTCCTCTGGGTCGTCGTAGCCTGCTGTGATGCGGCCGACCCAGGGCGTGTCGACTGTGCCTGGCGCGATGCAGTTGATCCTCACGCCTTCTTCTACGTGGTCGATGGCCGCGGCGCG
>Ga0136610_1000708_pt1 | contig 10559 bp, 10 predicted proteins | sample AntDrymUQ1342206_2_FD_104804 | JGI IMG/M metagenome (GOLD analysis project Ga0136610, IMG submission 104804) | Polar desert sand microbial communities from Dry Valleys, Antarctica - metaG UQ134 (22.06) | ecosystem: Environmental > Terrestrial > Soil > Desert | place: Antarctica: Dry Valley...
CAGTCGGAGTCGGGCACGCTCCAGGCGGGGTCGATCGCCTTGTTCTGGATCTGGTAGAGGCCCTTCGGAGTCTCGAGCCCGACCTGGCCGACGGCGATGCGGTAGGTCTTCACGTGCTCGAGGTTGCGGAAGTAGCGCAGCCGATAGCCGCGACGGTCGACCGTGATGAACGACGGGTAGCGCTCGGCCAGGTCGGCCGTCGCGAGCTCGGGCCGGACCTTCTTCGTGCGCGCGCGCACGACCCGGTCTGAGTCCGGACGCACCAGCTCGCGCTCGACAGCGCGCTGCAGCGCCCGGACGCGCAGCGCCACGCCGTCGGCCGAGGGCACGCTGTCGAGCCCGGTGGCGGTGTAGGAGACGCGCGCGTCGCGCGCGGGCCGGTCGATCGCTCGCCCTGCGCGGCGAACGAGGCGCGCCACGGCTCGTCTCGAGTAGGAGACGCGCGCGGGGATCTCGGCGTCGACGCGCTCTTCCCTCAGGTCACGCAGGGTGCGGGTGAAGGCGTTGCCCTGGCGGCTGCGCGCCAGGGCCTCCTGCACCATCGCCTCGACATCGATCTCGAGGCGGGCGCGTTCGGCGGACAGGCTGAAGCGCGGGCCCCCGCCGGCGGTCCGCACGCGCAGCGGGCGCTCGAGCGGCGCGGCGAGGCGGGCCTGCAGCAGCGCGCGTGCGTCGGCCGCGCGCGTGCCGCCGATATCCACCTCCCCGGCGCTCACCCCGCGCGCGATCAGGTCGTCGCGTGAGGCGTCCCAGGCGTATGCGCCCGCGGCAGCGCCTCCCACAAGGGTGAGCGACAGAGCGGCGGCGATCAGGGGAAGCTTGCGCATGCGACATCGAGCGGCCCGCTCGCGCGGGCCGGGACTGGCGAGTGTAGGAGTGCCCGTCGCGCTCGCGGCGGTCTCCCCTGCCGGTGCAACGGGCGTTGCAGGCGCCCCACCGCAGCACTCGGGCGGCCACGACGGCGACAAGTACCGTTGGTCGCTATGGCGCTCGAGACGATCAGCCGCGCGCTCGACGGCATCTATCCGGCCAAGGTGCTGCCCGCGATGCCGTGGACGGCGCGCTTCGCGGGCGACGACTACGGACTGCCGGCCGATCCCGCCTGGCGCGAGGTCGACTGGCGGGAGCACCTGCGCTGGATGGAGATCGATGGGGCGCGCGTCAGCTACGTGGACATCGGCGAAGGCCCCGGGCCGCCCGTCGTGTTCGTGCACGGCCTCGGCGGCAACTGGCAGAACTTCCTCGAGAACCTGCCCCGGATCGCGCGTGAGCGCCGCGCGCTGGCGGTCGACCTGCCCGGGTTCGGCAGCTCGGAGCTGCCGCCCGAGCCGATCACGATCTCAGGGTACGCGCGCTTCGTCGACGCGTTCTGCGAGCGCCTCGACCTCGGCCCGGTCGCGATCGTGGGCTCCTCGATGGGCGGCTTCATCGGCGCCGAGATCGCGATCTCCTTCCCCGAGCGCGCGGACCGCCTGGCGCTGGTGGGGGCGGCCGGCATCTCGATCACGACCCTCCACCGTCGCCCGACGCTGACCGCGGCGCGCATCTCGACGCTGATCGGCGTCGGTGAGATCAGCGCCGCCCGCGCACGCGATGTCGTAAGGCGCTCGCGCCTGCGCTACGTCGCGCTCTCTGCGGTCGTGCGCCACCCCAACCTGATTCAGCCGGCGCTCGCCTACGAGCTCGTGCGGGGAGCCGGCAAGCAGGGCTACGTGGGCGCGCTCGAGGCGCTGATGACGTACGACTTCCGCGACCGCCTGCCCGAGATCGGCTGTCCGACGCTCGTCGTGTGGGGCTCAGAGGACATGATGGTGCCGGTCCGCGACGCCGATGAGTTCGAGCGACTGATACCAGACGCGCGTAAGCTCCTGATGGCCGACACGGGCCACGGCCCGATGTTCGAGCGCCCGCAGACCTTCAACCGCCACATGCTCGACTTCCTCGTCGAGTCCGGCGAGGCCTCTCAGAGCGAGTCCGAGGTGGCGTGAGCCGACCGGCCCCGGGCTAGCGGGTGATCGCGCCCTCGGCCGCGGAGGACACGTGTCGAGCGTACTTCGCGAGGACGCCCGAGCTGTAGAGCGCCGGCGGCGGCTCATAGGCGTCGACACGCTGCCGAATCTCGGCGTCCGAGAGCTCGACGTTCAGCTCACGGGCGGCGACGTCGAAGACGACGACGTCACCGTCCGCGACGGCCGCGATCGGCCCGCCCCGCGGCGCCTCGGGCGCCACGTGCCCCGCCATGAAGCCATGCGTTGCGCCGGAGAAGCGACCGTCGGTGAGCAGCGCGACGGAATCGCCGAGCCCAGCACCGATGATCGCCGAGGTGACGCCCAGCATCTCGCGCATCCCGGGCCCGCCCGCGGGGCCCTCGTTGCGGATGACAACCACGTCGCCCGGCTCGATCGAGCGCTGCTTGACCGCCGCGAACGCCTCCTCCTCGGACTCGAAGACCCGCGCGGGACCGCGGTGCTCGGTGCGCCCGTGACCCGAGAGCTTGACGACGCAGCCGTCCGGGGCGAGGTTTCCGCGCAGGATCGCGAGGCCGCCGGTGGGCTTGATCGGGTCCTCGAGTGGGCGCACGACCTGCTGGCCATCGGTCTCCTCGGCCTCGGCCGCCTCCTCGCCGATGCTGCGCCCGGTCACGGTGGGGGCGTCGGCGTTCAGCAGGCCCGCGTCCAGGAGTCGCTTCGCGAGCAGGCGGACGCCGCCCGCACGGTAGAGATCGGTGGCGACGAAGCGCCCGCCGGGCTTCAGGTCCGCGAGCAGCGGCGTCCTCGACATCACGCGGTCGAAGTCGTCGATCGCGAGCGGCACCTCGGCCTCGCTCGCGAGCGCGAGCAGGTGCAGCACGGCGTTCGTCGAGCCCCCGCTGAGGGCGACGCATGCGATCGCGTTGTCGAGCGACTCGCGCGTGATCAGCGCGCTCGGGCGCAGGTCGCGCTCGAGCACGTCCATCAGCAGACGGCCACAGTCCTCGGCGACCTGTCCCTTGAGGCCATCGACGGCGGGGACCATCGAGGAGCCCATCGGCGAGATTCCGAGCATCTCGAAGGCCGTCGCCATCGTGTTCGCGGTGAATTGGCCGCCGCAGGCTCCGGCGCCCGGCGACGCGACGGATTCGAGCTCGGCGAGGTCCTCGTCGGTCGCGTCACCGGCGCCGTGGGCGCCGACCATCTCGAACACGTCCTGGATCGTCACGTCCTGGCCGCGGTAGCGACCCGGCGCGATCGAGCCGCCGTAGAGCATGATCGCGGGGACGTCGAGCCGCGCGAGCGCCATCACGCAGCCCGGAATCGTCTTGTCGCAGCCCGAGAGCGCGATCACGGCATCGAACATGTGGCCGCGGGCGACGAGCTCGATCGAGTCCGCGATCACCTCGCGCGAGACGAGCGATGCCTTCATGCCCTCGGTGCCCATCGTGATGCCGTCCGACACCGCGACCGTGTTGTACTCCATCGGCGTGCCACCGGCGGCGCGGATGCCGTCCTTGACGCGCTCTGCCAGCCGGCGCAGGTGGAAGTTGCACGGCATCGTCTCGGTCCAGGTGTTGGCGACGCCGATGATTGGACGCGATAGCGCCTCGTCGTCGAAGCCGATCCCCTTCAGGTACGCGCGCGCCGGCGCGCGGTCAGGGCCCTCGAGGATGGTGCGGCTCGGACGCCGGAGGCGGGTCTCGCTCACTGGTACTGCGCCTCGACCGAGCCGGGGCCGCGGCGCTGGCGCTCCCATTCGGCGAGCCGCCAGAGGTCACGGCGCACGTGAGCCGGGTCGACCTGGCGCCCAGGGAGGTGCATGTTCGCGTTGCGCATCAGGCGCAGCTCGTCGCCGGTGAGCGCCATCCACTTGGCGAGCACGTCGTCTGAGTCGGGCAGCCGCGACCCCGATATCGCCTCGGTCAGGTCGGGAAACTCGACGCAGTACTCGCTCAGCAGCTGACGCGTGCGCGGAACGTAGGCGACGATCGGCTTGTGCGGATAGATCAGGTAGGCGTAGGGCGCGTTGCGACCGCCGGTGGTCCTACGCGGCCCTGCGGGTGATCCCGGCGTGGGCTCGGGGCCCGGCGCCGCGGACCCATCGGCCCGGCCCACCCCGACCGGCAGGCGACCGATCACCCGGATGAACCCGAGGTCCCGGTACATCGCCCACTCCTCTCGGTTGACACATGACTCGAGCAGCTCCCGCGCGCGTTGCTCTGCGCGCCGCTCGCGGCCCGGATCCTGCACCGAGAGTCCGAGCCTGCCACGCGTGCGCCCGCGAGTGGCCCTGCCGCCGCGACGGCGGCGCAAGGCGTGGGCGACCAGCGGGATCGCGAGCGAGGCGGCGACCAGCGCGAGCGCAAGGAAGCCGAGCACCGAGGGCGACACTCAGGCACCACCGAGCGCGGCCGTAGTTGAGGCGGGGAGCACTCCACGGTCCACTACGCCGGACGTGACGATCCGCTGGCGGCGCCGCAAGCTACCCGCCGGCGGCGCGAGGGAAGAAGATCACTCGATCTGCATCGACGGGAACCTCGGCATAGTCGCGCACCAAGCGCGCCGCACGCCTGCCCGTCGAGGGATCGAGCTGCGGAACGGCTGCCCACATTCCCGCGTCGAGCTGCCGTCGGAACTCGTCTACAAGGCGGTCCTGGTCGATCGTCGATGCGGGGTCCCCCTCGGCGAGAAGGACGTCGCCGTGGCCCGGCTTCATGCGGAGGAACTTCATGGCTTACTCCCTTGCGGACGCGAGACGAACCCGGCGAGCGGGACAGCGATTATGCCAGAGGCGCGCGGGCGAGCGGGAGCCGGTCATCTCGATCCGAGCGCGTTGACCGGACCGGCGCCCGCGCCGATCCCCCTCAAGCCGTCGCGAACAGCTGCGGAGGCCACGGCCTTCGCCCGCCGCGCTGCCTCGAGCGCGTCGAAGCCGAGCGCCAGATGAGCGGCAAGCGCCGAGGAGTGCGTGCAGCCCGAGCCGTGGGCGGCGCCGTCCGGATACCGCTCGCTCGCGATCGAGACGACCTCCCCTCCGGCGAAGAAGACATCGGTGGCCCGCTCACGGTGGCCGCCGGTCACGACGACCGCGCCGGGACCGAGCGCGTACACGCGCCGGGCCAGCTCCTCGGGCTCGACCTCCGGCCCCGCCCCGGCGAGCACTCGGGCCTCAGCGAGGTTCGGCGTGACCACCTGCACGCGCGGAAGCAACGCCCGGGCGAGCGCTCGGCGGGCTTCCTCGTCGAGCAGCACCGCACCGCTCTCGGCCACCATCACCGGGTCGAGGACGACAGGTGCCTCTCCGGTCCAGTCGAGCGCCCGGGAGACGGCATCGATCGTCTCAGCGGTGCCGAGCATCCCGATCTTCACGGCGTCGACGCCGATGTCGGAGACGACGGCTCGAACCTGCTCGATGATCGCCTCGGGCGCCAGCGGGTAGACCGCCGTCACCTCCACGGTGTTCTGCGCAGTGATGGCGGTTATCGCGGTCATCCCGTAGACGCCGCAGCGGGCGAACGCCTTGAGGTCTGCCTGGATGCCGGCTCCACCGCCGGAGTCGGAGCCGGCGATGGAAAGTACCCGCGGAGGCGTCGAGGGGGACTGTGCGTCGGGCGACACGAGGCGGCGAGAAGGATAGGCGGGCGCGGGCTTTAACCGCCGAACGCGCGCTGGTAGGAGCCAAAGCCGTCGCGCGAGACGAGTCCAAGCAGCTCCAGGCGCCCGAGGGCGGCCCTCGCACCGGCGGCCGAGACGCCCGCCGAGCGCCTGATCGCCTCGGCTCCCTCACCCGCCTCGACGCCGTCGAGCACGCGCCGAAGCGTGGGCTCGAGCTGCGGCGGATCCGGCGCCCCACGCGAGAAAGCGCCGTTGCCCACCCCATACAGGCCGTCGAGGATGTCCTCCACGCCTCGCACGACGCTCGCGCCCTCGCGCAGCAGGCGGTTGCTGCCGGCGGCCATCCTCGAGGTGACCCATCCCGGAACGGCACCTAGCTCGCGCCCGAGGTCGAGCGCAAACGCCGCCGTGATCAGGGTTCCGGAAGGATCTCCCGCTTCGACCACGACGGTCATGGCCGACAGTCCGGCCATGATGCGATTGCGAGCGGGGAAGCTCCACCGGAAGGCTGGATGCCCCGGTGGCATCTCGGACACGGCCACGCCGCGCTCGAGCACGCGCTCGTAGAGGACGCCGTTCGTGCGTGGGTACGGACGATCGACGCCGCACGCGAGCACTGCAACGGTCAGGCCTCGACGCGCAAGCGTCCCACGGTGCGCGGCTGCGTCGACTCCGAGCGCGAGGCCGCTGACCACCGTGACTCCCGCGCTCGCCAGGCCACGCCCCAGTTCGTGCGCGACCTCGAGCGCGTAGCCGGACGGACGCCGGGTGCCCACGAGGCACGCCATCGGCACGCTTCCGGTCGCGTCGAGGACGGCGGGGTCCCCGGCCAGGTAGAGGACGGCGGGCGCGTCGCTCAGCCCGACGAGCCGGGCGGGATAGCCGTCCGAGTGCAAGCACACCGCGGACAGCCCGAGTCGCTCGAGATCTGCGTCGACGAGACCGCGATCGAAGCCCTCGACGAAGCTCCGCGCCCTGTCCTCGTGCGATCCCGCAACGGCGGCGATCAGGTCGGGCTCCGGCAGCGCGAGCACCTCGCGCTGCCGGGCCCTGCTCGGGCGATCGAACAGCGCGGCGATCCGCGGTCCGAGGTGCGCGATCAGCATGCTGCGCCTCAGGCATGGCGCGCAGGCGTCATTCACGCTGCCCTCCTCGCCGAGCCGCCGCCGAGGCGGAACCCGAGCGCCTCGTCGAGGTCGTCGACCGAGACTTCCGCTCGCTGATCGAGGTCGGCGATCGTACGGGCGAGCTTCAAGACGCGATCGTGACCGCGGGCGCCGAGCGGGGCGAGCTCCTGTCGCTCCCGCAGGTGCGTGCGCGCTCCCACGGAGAGCAGCGCGTGCCGGCGCGTCGCGAGCGTTCCCATCGCGGCGTTCGATGCGGCATCCGCGCGCGAGCGTGAACGCTGGCGCTCCCGGGCAAGCTCCACGCGCCGCCGGATCGCCCTCGACTCGGGTAACGCTTCGCCTTCGTCGGTCAGCTCACTCGGAGGAGGGGCCTCGAGCCGGCAGACCAGGTCGATGCGGTCGAGCAACGGGCCGCTCAGCTTGCGCGCGTAGCGTGCGTGGTCGGCCTCCGTGCAGGTGCACTCGTGGCGCAGCCGAGCGCACGGACAGGCGTTGCTGGCCGCCACGAGCTGCGTGTGGGCCGGGAACGCAATCGAGGTCTGCCCGCGGCTGACGAGCACCCGCCGCGTCTCGAGCGGCTGACGCAGCGCCTCGAGGGCTGCGCGCGAGAACTCCGCGAGCTCGTCGAGGAAGAGAACGCCGTGGTGGGCCAGGGTGATCTCGCCGGGTCGCGGCGTCGCGCCCCCTCCGACGAGGCCCGAGGCCGAGATCGTGTGGTGGGGGGCGCGAAAAGGGCGCCTACGGGCAAGTCCGCCATCGGCCAAGCCCGCGACGCTCTGGACGCGCGTGATCTCGACCGCCTCGTCGAGGCTTGGCCGCGGAAGAATGCCCGGCAGGCGACAGGCAAGCATCGTCTTGCCGACGCCGGGGGGCCCGACCATCAACAGGTTGTGCCCGCCGGCGGCCGCGAGCTCGAGCGCCCGTTTTGCGTCTGCCTGACCGCGGACGTCGGCGAGATCGGGCTCATCGGCTTCGGGCTCCGGGCCCGTCGAACGAAGCGGCACCGGTGGCTCAGGCCGCCAGCGGCCAGCCATCAGCTCCACGATCCTCGCCAGGCTCTGGACCCCGCTCACCTCGACTCCCTCGACGAGCGCCGCCTCGGCGGCGTTTGCGGTCGGCACGATCAGGCGTCGAAAGCCGCCGCGGCGTGCGCCGAGCGACATCGCGAGCGCCCCGCGCACCGGCCGCAGGACGCCGGACAGCGACAGCTCTCCACAGACCGCCCATTCGCCAAGGCCGTCGCGAGCGATCTGTCCACTGGCCGCAAGCACCGCCACCGCCAACGCCAGGTCGAACGAAGGGCCGGCCTTTCGCACATCCGCGGGCGCCAGATTCGCCGTCATTCGCTTGAGGGGAAACTCGAGCCCCGAATTGAGCAGCGCTGCACGCACTCGCTCGCGGGCCTCCCGAACGGCGGGGTCGGGCAGCCCGACGATCGTGAACACGGGCAGCCCGCGACGAACGTCGACCTCGACGCTCACCTCTCGGCTGTCGATGCCCTCCAGGGCGAAGGTCGCGATGCTTGCGAACACGACGAGGACGCTAGGCGGACGAGCTGTACACGAGAGCGCGCGCCCGTGACGAGATAGCACCCCGCGTGCGACAGTCCGAGCGCCGTCGGCGAGCGGCGGCGAACGTAGGTGTTGACGAAGCGGTCACCGAGTCGTCACACACTGGCGACCACGCGTGCATCTGCCCCGCCTAGCTTGCCTGAGCATGTCGAGCGACCACCGCCGTCACCTCGGAGCCCTCGGCGAGCGGCTTGCCGAGGCACATCTGGCTGCCCGCGGCTACCAGGTGCTCGAGCGCAACTTCAGGACCCGCCACGGCGAGCTCGACCTGGTCGTGAGCGACTCCCACTGTCTCGTCTTCTGCGAGGTCAAGACGCGCCTTGGATCGACGGTCGCAGGTCCCTACGCGCCGCTCATTTCGGTCGATGTGGCGAAACGCCGCCGGCTGCGATCACTCGCGGCGCAGTGGCTCGCACAGCGGCCGGCCCGCGAGCGTCGGGATGCGGGCGATCAGCTGCGCTTCGATGCGATCGGCATCCTCCTGCGCCGCGACGGCGGCGTCTTGTCGCTCGAGCACGTGGAGGACGCGTTTTGAGGGTGCTAGTCGAGCGGGAGCTGCTGGTAGGCGATCGACGCAAACGACAGGCGGTGCAGCGAGGAGACGCCACGAGCCCCGATCGCGGCGCGGTGCTCAGGGGTCGAGTAGCCGACGTTGGTCGCGAAGTCCCAGCCGGGATGGCGCTCGGCCGCCCGGCGCATGTAGCGATCGCGCGTCACCTTGGCGAGCACAGAGGCGGCGGCAATCGCGGCACTGCGACCATCGCCGCCGACGACGGCGCGCTGCTCGTGGCCGAAGTCCGGCACCCGGAAGCCGTCGACGAGGCACAGCGTCTCGGGCTCGGCGACGCGCAACAGGGCAGCCCGCAAGGCGTCGAGGTTCGTCCTGTGCAGGCCTCGGGAGTCGATCCCCCGCACACAGCGACAGACGATCGCCGCCCTGGCGACAGAGCGCAGCACGAGCGGGAAGAGCTCCTCGCGGGCGGCTTCGGTGTGCTGCTTGGAGTCGTTCAGTCGGGTGAGCGAGCGCCGGTCGGCCAGCGAGAGGCGCTCGCTGTCGAAGAGCACCGCCGCGGCCACCAAGGGGCCCGCGAGTGACCCCCGCCCGGCCTCGTCCGCGCCCGCGATGAGACGCCTGTCGAGCGACCGGTCGAAGGCGAACAGCCGACGCCCGCTCGCTGCGGAGCGGGTCCTAGAGGAGCCCGATGCGGCGCGGCGGCCAGTACGTGGAGAAGGCGTTGCCGACGATCCACTCCTCGGGGACTGGCCCCCACTCGCGACTGTCTGCGCTCTGCCCACGATTGTCGCCCATCATAAAAAAGTGACCGGGTGGAACCGTGATCTCGCGTGGCAGGTTGCAGATCGGGCACTCCGAGTCCGGGCGCGCGAAAGGCTCGGACTGGAGCCGCCCGTTCAAGTACACACGCCCCTCGAGGATCTTCAGCCGGTCCCCCGGCTCGCCGACCACGCGCTTGATGAAGTTGGCGTCGGCCTGCTCGGAGGTCGGGCGTGGACACGCCTGGTCGCGCGGAAGCGGCTCCTTTCCACAGGCGCCGAAATCTACGCCGGCCGCCTCCGCGCCGGAGGGCGGCTTGAAGACGACGACATCGCCCCGGTGGGGCTCGGAGAAGCGGAAGCTGACCCGGTCGACGAGCACGCGTTGGCTGACCTCGAGCGTCGGGACCATCGACTCGCTGGGGATGCGAAACGGCTTGACCAAAAAGGCCTGGATCGTCAGCGCGAGCCCGAGCGCGATGGCCACGATCGCGACCAGTTCGAGCAGCGATCCCTTGCCCCCGCTCTCAGCGGGCCGCTTCGGTTCAGCCACGTCAGAGCGAGCCATGAGACGAGGAGACGGGCCGAACGGTGCTCAGGCCCGGCGCTCGGCCGTGCCGTCGTCGGTGTGCTCGACCTCGTCGGGCGGGCTCGCGGCGGCGGTGTCGGCCTGACCGTCCGATGTCTCGGCGGGCGGGGCCTCGTCCTGGTCGCCCTGGCCGTCGAGCAGCGGCTCGTTCCCAGGCGGCTGCTCGACCGGCGCTGCGACCGCGCGCGGGGAGCCGGTGTACTGGCGCTCGCGGACGCGGGCGCGGCGTCCCACCCGTCCACGCAGGTAGTAGAGCTTCGCCCGCCGCACATCGCCATAGCTCGCGACCTCGATGCGCTCGATCTTCGGCGAATGGACCGGGAACGTCCGCTCGACGCCGACGCCGAAGGATTGCTTGCGCACGGTGAAGGTCTCGCGGACGCCCGATCCCTGGCGCTTGATGACGACGCCC
>Ga0136610_1000711_pt1 | contig 10549 bp, 10 predicted proteins | sample AntDrymUQ1342206_2_FD_104804 | JGI IMG/M metagenome (GOLD analysis project Ga0136610, IMG submission 104804) | Polar desert sand microbial communities from Dry Valleys, Antarctica - metaG UQ134 (22.06) | ecosystem: Environmental > Terrestrial > Soil > Desert | place: Antarctica: Dry Valley...
AGCGGCAGCGGATCGCCGGCGGCGGTCTCGTCGTGCAGGCGTCCCTGCGATGCGAGCAGCTGCAGGAGCTCGTCGACGAAGAACGGGTTGCCCGCGCTGGCGTGGTGGACGGCGGCGACCAGCCGCGGCGCGATCGTGGCCTCGTCGCCGGGTCCGAGCCCGTGGGCGCGGGCGCTCGCCAGCCGGCCGACGGCGTCGCGGTCCAGACCCTCCAGCGGCAGCCGCGTCGCAGCGCGTGCGAGACCGCCGAGCGCCGCCGCGAGCTCGACGCGCGCATGCGCCTCGCTGTGGCGGTAGGCGGCGATCGCCAGCACCGGCAGGTCGGGAAGGGCGCGTCCGACGAACTCCAGGGCCAGCAACGACGAGGCGTCGGACCAGTGCAGGTCGTCGAGCACGATGACGAGCGGGCGGCGCTCGGCAACGGTCGCCAGCAGGCTGACGAGGGCGTCGAAGAGGCGAAAGCGCGCCTGGTCGGCGTTGAGGTCGGACGGCGTCGCCGGTGGTCCGAGCGTGCCCGCGAGCTCGGGCAGCAGGCCGGCGATCCACGGCGCGGCGGATCCGAGCCCGGCGCGCAGGGTTGCGACGTCCTCGCGCCGCGCGAGCGTGCGCGCGATCTGCACCCACAGCCAGTACGCCGGCGCGCCACCGCCGTCCCAGCATGTGCCCCAGGCCCATGACGCCCCGCGGGCCCCGGCGTGCCCGACGAACGCCCGGGCGAGCGCCGTCTTGCCGATCCCCGGCTCGCCTGTGACCACGACGAGCCCGCCGCGGCCCGAGATGGCGTCGCTCAGTGCGGCGTCGAGCTGCTGAAGCTCGCGCTCGCGCCCGACGAGGCCGTTGGCCTCACGCGTGCGGTCTCCCACGGCCCAGCTGTCCGACGGCAAGGGTCACCAGCCCGCCGATCCGGGTCCGCCCTTGAAGGGTCCGGCGATGTCGGCGGTGATCCAGCCGCCGTAGAAGTCGCCGTCCTGCGAGCGCACGCGCTCGTCGTCCAGCCAGCAGGCGTCCATGCGCCCGGGGTAGACCGCGACGTGATCGCGCAGCGCCGCGTAGGCACCCACGGGGTCGCGGTAGGTCCAGCCGGCGGCCCGCTCGCGGCGGTCGCCGCCGACGACGTCGAGGTAGGTGGCGGTGCCCTTCCATTCGCAGAACGAGCGCCCGGGCACGGCCTGGAAGCACTCGGCTACGAGGTCGCCGGGCGGGATGTAGATCGTCGGCGGATGGCTCGTCTCGAGGATCCGCAGCGCGGCGCGGGAGTCGGCGATGATTCGGCCTCCCAGCTCGATCTGCACGCGGCGGGCGCAGGGCTGCAGAGCGGGGGGACGCGGGTAGTCCCAGACGGACTCCGTCGTCGGCTCGTCGACCGCCATGCAGAGAATCTACCGGGGTGCATGCGTCCGTTCCATCGACGGGCGATGTTCCCCCCGCAATGGCAGATCGACTTGTGAAGGCGTCGCCGTATCCTCCACCGCTGAGCCCGCCGGGGAAGCAGGCTCGCGCACGCGATACGGAGATCCGATTGTCCACCAACAGCTTCGATGCCCGCAGCACGCTGACAGCCGGCGATCGCACCTACGACATCTACCGGCTCGATGCGATGCAGGCTGCCTACGACGTCGCACGATTGCCGTTCTCGCTGAAGATCCTGCTCGAGAACCTGCTGCGCACGGAGGGCAACGGGGCCGTCGACGCCGCTGACATCGTCGCGCTCGCGACATGGGACGCGTACGCCGAGCCGTCGCAGGAGATCGCCTTCTCGCCCGCGCGCGTCGTGATGCAGGACTTCACCGGCGTGCCCGCGGTCGTCGACCTCGCGGCGATGCGCGATGCGATGGCGGCGATGGGCGGCGACCCCGCGCGGATCAACCCGCTCGTGCCCGCCGAGCTCGTCATCGACCACTCCGTGCAGGTCGACGCCGCCGGCACGCGCGATGCCTTCCGCAGCAACGCCGAGCGCGAGTTCGAGCGCAACCAGGAGCGCTACGCGTTCCTGCGTTGGGGCCAGAACGCGTTCGACAACTTCGCCGTCGTGCCGCCGGACACGGGCATCGTCCACCAGGTCAACCTCGAGTACCTCGCGCGGGTGGTGTTCGTGCAACCTTCTCCCGGAGGGAGGCTCGCCTACCCGGACACGCTCGTCGGGACCGACTCCCACACGACGATGATCAACGGACTCGGGGTGCTCGGCTGGGGCGTCGGCGGGATCGAGGCCGAGGCGGCGATGCTCGGCCAGCCGATGCCGATGCTGATCCCGCAGGTGCTCGGCTTCGAGCTCACGGGCGCGCTGCCCGAGGGCGCGACCGCGACCGACCTCGTCCTGACGGTGACCGAGCTGCTGCGCGAGCGCGGCGTCGTCGGCAAGTTCGTCGAGTTCTACGGCCGCGGGCTCGCGCACCTGCCGCTCGCCGACCGGGCCACGATCGGAAACATGAGCCCCGAGTTCGGATCGACCTGCGCGATGTTCCCGATCGACGCCGAGACGCTGCGCTACCTGCACTTCTCCGGCCGCGATCCCGAACGCATCGCGCTCGTCGAGGCGTACGCCAAGGCGCAGGGCCTGTGGCACGACGAGCGCTCCGAGCCGCCGGTCTACTCCGCCACGGTGCAGCTGGACCTCGGCGACGTCGTGCCGTCGCTCGCCGGGCCCAAGCGCCCGCAGGATCGCGTCGCGCTCAGCCGTGCCCAGGACGCCTTCCGCGTCGCGCTGCGCGACTACCTGCCGGGGGAGGACGAGGAGGACCGCCAGTCTACGATCGAGTTCGCGGCGCTGTCGTTCCCGGCCTCCGACCCGCCGGCGACCAACGAGCCGGCGCGGCGACCGCCCGATCATCGCGGCGAGGACGAGCACGCTCACGAGATCGCCGAGCTCGTGGCGTCGCGCGCGGACACGAGCGTCGGGGTCATGCTCGCCGACGGCACGCAGATCGAGCTCGACCACGGGCACGTCGTGATCGCCGCGATCACGAGCTGCACGAACACGTCCAACCCGTCGGTGATGGTCGCCGCCGGGTTGCTCGCGCGCAACGCCGTCGCGCGTGGCCTGCGCGCCAAGCCGTGGGTGAAGACCTCGCTGGCGCCGGGATCGAAGGTCGTCACGGAGTACCTCGACCGTGCGGGGCTGACCGCCGACCTCGAGGCGCTCGGCTTTCATCTCGTCGGCTACGGGTGCACGACCTGCATCGGCAACTCCGGCCCGCTGCAGCGCGAGATCTCGGCCGTGATCGACGCCTACGACCTCGCCGCCGTGTCGGTGCTGTCGGGCAACCGCAACTTCGAGGGCCGCATCAACCCCGACGTGAAGATGAACTACCTCGCGTCGCCGCCGCTGGTGGTCGCCTACGCGCTGGTGGGCTCGATGGACGCCGACATCGTCGGCGAGCCGCTGGGCCGGGACCGCGACGGCCGCGACGTCTACCTGCGTGACCTGTGGCCCTCCAGCCTCGAGGTCGCCGAGACCGTGCAGCGGGCCGTGCGCTCGGACATGTTCCGCTCGTCCTACGCGGGCGTCTTCGATGGCGACGAGCGCTGGAACTCGCTGCAGGTGCCAACCGGCGATCGCTTCGCCTGGGACGAGAGCTCGACCTACGTCCACCTGCCGCCGTACTTCGAGGGCATGCCGGCGGACCCGCCGCCGGTGCAGGACATCGCCGGCGCGCGCGTGCTGGCGATGCTCGGCGACTCGGTCACGACCGACCACATCTCGCCCGCCGGCTCGATCCAGCGCGACGGCCCGGCGGGGCTGTACCTGCAGGAGCACGGCGTGCGCCCGCGCGACTTCAACTCCTACGGCGCGCGCCGCGGCAACCACGACGTGATGGTACGCGGCACGTTCGCCAACATCCGCCTGCGCAACCTGCTCGCAGCGGGCACCGAGGGCGGCGTGACGCGCAAGCTGCCCGAGGGCGAGCAGATGTCGATCTACGACGCGTCGCTGGCCTACCTCGCCGAGGGCACGCCGCTCGTCGTGCTGGCGGGCTCGGAGTACGGCTCGGGCTCCTCGCGCGACTGGGCGGCGAAGGGCACGCGGCTGCTGGGCGTGCGCGCCGTGCTGGCGGAGAGCTTCGAGCGCATCCACCGCTCGAACCTGCTCGGCATGGGCGTGCTGCCGCTGCAGCTGCCCGCAAGCGCCTCGGACCTCGGCCTGACCGGTGAGGAGACCTTCGCGATCACCGGCCTGGCGGAGCCGATGAACAACGGCGAGCCGGTGCCGGAGACCGTCGTCGTCCGCGCCGGCGAGCGCGAGTTCGACGCCCGCGTGCGGATCGACACGCCGAAGGAGGCGGACTACTTCCGTCACGGCGGCATCCTGCAGTACGTGCTGCGCTCGCTGCGCGACTCCGCCTGACGTTCGCGCGTAGGACGTGGTGTTTCTGCGCACGCAGCCCGTCAGGCTTGGGGGCGTCATGGAGGGGTGTGGCGGAAAGCGACGACATGCTGGACGTCATGCACCACACCCCCCGCGAGAGCGAGCCGTCGCGGTGCTTGCGATCCGCCAGCACGGCGTGATCACTCTGGCACAGTTCGTCGAGCTGGGGCTCAGCGCGAGCGCCGTTCGCAGCCGAGTCGCAGCCGGCCGGCTGCACCGCGTCCACACCGGAGTGTTCGCCGTCGGCCATGCCCCGTTGACACGCGACGGGCACCAGATGGCTGCGGTGCTCGCATGCGGCGCCGGGGCCGCGCTCTCACATCGCAGCGCCGCAGCGAAGCTCGGCCTGCGTCCGACTGATCGCTCGGCGATCGACGTCACATCACCGGGGCGCACGGGACGCGCACGCCGTGGCATCGACAGCCACAGCGGTGCGACGCTCGCGCCCGACGATGTCGAAGAGGTTGATGGCATCCGTTGTACGAACGTGGCGCGCACCCTCCTCGACCTGGCCGAGGTCGTCGGCCAGCGCCAGCTCGAGCGCGCCTGCGCCCAGGCCGAGGTGCTGCAGCGCTTCGACCTGCACGCACTCGAGGACGTCTTGGCGCGAGCGAACGGGCGACACGGCGCCGCCACCCTGCGGGCGGTCCTCGCGGGACACGCAATCGCCGCGACGATCACCCGCAGCGAGCTCGAGGAGCGGTTCCTCGCCCTGTGCCGCACAGGGGGGCTGCCCCAACCGGAGGTCAATGCGTGGGTCGCGCTGGACGGGGGCGGCTGCGAGGCCGACTTCCTCTGGCGTGCCCAGCGCCTGGTCGTCGAGACCGACGGCCGCGGCTTCCACCTGACCCGCCATGCCTTCGAACGCGATCGGCTGCGCGATCAACGCCTCGTGCTCGCCGGCTGGCGCGTCGTACGCTTCACGTGGCGCCAGGTCGCCGGTGATCCAAGCACGGTGCATGCGACGATCAGCGGGCTGCTGGCCCGCACCCACCACTAGACGCAGTCGCGGCAGCGGCCGTGCACCAGCGCCTCGACGCGCTCGTGCACGAAGCCGTGGCGGCCGGCGGCGCGCTCCAGGTCGGAGCTGTCGAGCTCGGACTCGAGATCCTCGACCGAGCCGCAGGTCGAGCACACGAGGTGGTGGTGGGGCTCGGGGCGCGGGTCGAAGAGCGTCGTCCCGGCGCGCTGCACGCGGCGCACCATCCCGAGCTGCTCGAGCAGCTCCAGCGTCGCGTAGATCGTCGGCAGCGAGACGTTCGGCAGCCGGTCGCAGACGGCATCGAGCAGCTCGTCGGCCGTGACATGGCGATCGAGGTCGCGCAGCGCACGGTGCACGACGATCCGCTGCGGGGTGACCCGCATCCCACGCTCGCGCAGGGCGGTGCTCAAGTCTTGACTCATGGGTTCATCTTAGGGCTTCCTTATTACAAGTCAAGTGCTATAGTGCTCAACTATGAACGCTCCCGCCACCGCACTTCGCACCAGATGGCGTGCCGCCGACGAGCGCCAGCGCCTACTGCAGGTCGTCCAACCGTCGCTGATCGGCCTCATCGACGGCACGATCTCGACGCTTGCGCCGATCTTCGCGGCCGCCTTCATCGCCGGCTCGAGGGCCGCGCTGCTCGTCGGCCTCGCCTCTGCGCTCGGTGCCGCGATCAGCATGGGCATGTCCGAGGGGCTGTCCGACGACGGGCAGATCACCGGCCGCGGCGCGGCCTTCTCGCGCGGGATGATCACCGGCGTCGCGACCTTCGTCGGCGGCACCGCCCACGCGCTGCCGTTCCTGATCGACGACGTCGGAACAGCGCTGGCCGTCGCCTACGTCGTCGTCGCCGTCGAGCTCGTCGCGATCGCCTGGGTGCGCAAGCGCTTTCTCGGCGTCTCGCTGAAGCGGTCGCTGATCCAGGTGACGCTCGGCGGGATCATCGTCGCGACGGTCGGCATCCTCGTCGGGCACGCGTAGCGCCCGGCGGCGCCGGCCGGCGCCGCCTCAGCCCACGCGGTAGGTGAAGTTGCCGCCGTCGTCGGTCTGGCGAGCGGAGATCCTGCGCGCGCCGTCGCCGGTCTTCGCCTCGCACGCGAAGGGCCGGCCCTTGCCGACCACGACGATCTCGGGGCAGCTGACCGTCGCGTCCGTCATCCGCTTGCCCAGCTCGCGCTCGATGACCTGCTCGGCCTCGCGGGTATGCAGGAAGGGCGCCGCAAAGGTCAGGTTGCCCTCGGCGTCCTTCTGCGTGACGATCGCGTCGCCCTTCGTGCCGTCGTCGCCGGTGACGAGGCACTTGAACGTGGCCTTCGCCTCGACCTGCACCGAGTCGGGGCAGGAGACGGACCTGACCCTGGCCCCGACCTGCGTCTCGACGGCCTTGTCGATCGCCTTCGATGCCATGTCGACATCGATCTTGGTCTCGCCGCAACCCGCTGCCGTGACGATCGCCAGCGTCGCGGCGACACCCGCCGCAACGCTGTAGAGCCGTGAATGCATCGGCGCACTGTAATGAGCACCACCGCTCGCATGGGGATTTCTATAGCCGCGCGGCCGGGCGCTCGGGCGGGGTCCATTACCCTTGCCGGCGTGCCGCTACCAGACGTCCTGCGCAAGCTCCTCACGGCCGCCGGACCATCCGGCTACGAGACCGCGCCGGCAGCGGTCTTCGCGGAGGCCGGGCGCGCGTTCACCGACGACGTGACGGTCGACATCATGGGCTCGGCCGTCGCGCGCGTCGCCGGCACGACCCCCGATGGACCCCTGCTGGCGATCGTCGGCCACATCGACGAGATCGGGCTGATCGTCACCCACATCGACGACAACGGCTTTCTGCGCTTCATGGGCGTCGGGGGCTGGGACGCGCAGATCCTCGTCGGCCAGCGCGCCGAGCTGATCACGATGAGCGGCCCGCTGCCCGGCGTCGTGGGGCGCAAGGCGATCCACCTGTTGCGCGAGGAGGACCGCAAGAAGGTCCCCGAGCTGCGCGACCTGCACATCGACATCGGAGCCAAGGACGGCGACGAGGCGCGCGCGCTCGTGCGCATCGGCGACGTCGCGGTGATCGCCGGCGAGCCGCTCGAGCTTGCCGGAGAGCGGGTCGTGTCGCGCTCGATGGACAACCGCCTCGGCGCCTTCATCGCGCTCGAGGCCGCGCGGATGGTCGCCGAGGCCGGCGGCGCGCCCGGCGACGTCGCCGCCTGCGGCGTCGTACAGGAGGAGATCACCTTCGGCGGCGCGCGGACGTCGGCCTACAGCCTTCAGCCCGACGTCGCGATCGTCGTCGACGTGACGCACGAGACCGGATCGCCCGGCGTCGACGTCAACGAGATCGGCAAGCACGAGTTCGGCGCCGGCCCGGTCATCCAGCGCGGCTCGGTCCTGAACCCGGTGGTCTTCGAGTTGCTGCACGCGACGGCCGAGCGCGAGCAGATCCCGTTCACCGTGCAGGCATCGGCGCGCTCGACGGGCACCGACGCCGATGCGATCCACCTGTCGCGCGCGGGGGTCCCGACCGGCGGCGTCTCGATCGCGCTGCGCTACATGCACTCGCCGGTCGAGATGGTCCAGCTCTCGGACATCGACGCCTGCGCTCGGCTGATCGCGGCGTTCGGGCAGTCGCTGAGCTCCGAGACCTCGTTCGCGCGCTAGTCGCACGGCCCGCTGACCGGTGCTGCTGCTGTTCGACATCGACGGAACGCTGCTGATCGAGGCGGCCGACGCGCATCGCGACGCGATCTACGATGCCCTGCGCGTCGTGCACGGAGTGACGCGACCCGACCCGCGCGGCATGGAGGCCGCCGGACGCACCGACGCCGACATCGCGCGCGCCCTGCTCGTCAACGCGGGCGTGTCCGCCGATCGCATCGACGCGCGCGCCGACGACCTGCGGATCGCCGCGTGCGAGGCCTATGCACGCCTGCGCCCCGCGGACCTGTCCGCCCGCGTCGCGCCCGGGATGGCTGAGCTGCTCGCGCAACTCGCCGCGCGCGAGGACACGATCCTCAGCCTCGTCACCGGCAACTACGAGCCGATCGCCCGCATGAAGCTCGATGCCGCCGGGATCGGCGGGTTCTTCGCAAGCGGGCAGGGCGGCTTCGGCTCCGACGACGAGTCGCGCGCCGAGCTGCCGGCGATCGCGCGGCGACGGGCCGGCGGCGGCGGCGAGCCCTGGCCGCGCGAGCGCACGGTGCTGATCGGCGACACCCCGCGCGACATCGCCTGCGCGCGCGCCGACGGCGTGCGCGTGGTCGCGATCGCGACCGGGCCGTTCGCGGCCGGCGAGCTGACCGCCGCCGACGCGGTGGCGCGCGACGCGCATGCGCTGGGCGCGATCGTGCGGGACATGCGGACGAGCTCGAGCTGACCCGGCCACACGATGGGCGGGGCTAGGATGACCGCGTGAAGGGCTCCTCGAGGATCGTCGTCCTGCTCGTCACCGCAGCGCTGCTCGTCGTCGCATTCGTCGTCCTGGCCCCAAAGGACGACGAGACCGCCGGGGGCGCGCCGGGCACCGTCGCCGCGGCGCCGGCACCGGCGCAGACCACGACGACGCAGGCTGCGCCGCCGCCCGCGCCGGCTCCCCGCTATGACAGCGTCCGCGTGCGCGCGGGCAAGCCGGTCGGCGGCGTCAAGCGCATCGAGATCGAGAAGGGCGAGCGCGCCCGCATCCAGGTCACGTCATCGGACACCGAGGACGAGGTCCATCTCCACGGCTACGACCTGTCCAAGCAGCTGCCGGCGGGCGGGCGCGTGCGCTTCGCCTTCGAGGCCGATGCGGAGGGCATCTTCGAGCTCGAGCTCGAGCGCGCCGGCGTCCAGATCGCCGAGCTCGTCGTCGAGCCGGGCTGACGGACGATCAGGCCTCGGTCAGCGCGGCCTTCGGCGCGTCGTCCTGCAGCGGGGCGAGGATGAGCGTCTCCACGGCCATGTCGGGATCGACGTGGTTCGCGCTCATGAAGGCGATGACCTTGCGCTGGACGACCTGCTCCACGCCGGCCCTGAGCTCGTCGCCCATCATCTCCTGAAAGGTCGCACGCGTGGCGAGGACCACGTCGGCGTGATCGTGAGCCACGAGCGAGAGCTCGCCGCGGGTCATCGTGTCGCGCAGCACGACGGTCACCATGTCGTCGTTGAAGAACGTGCGCGCCTTCGTCGGCCCACGGCCCGTGTACTGGCTGGTCAGGCGGACGGTCAAGTTCGAGATCGCCGCGGACCTGGACCCGTGGTGGGTCGAGGATGCGCCTTCGGTGCCGGGCATACCGGCCTCCTGTGCTCGTCTCCTTCCTAAACGACGGGCCGCGCGAAAAGTAGGAAGGAAACGGGAGGAATCCATCCGTGCGACCCGCGTTCACCCGTCGTGCCAGCCCTGAAAGCCGTCCGGCTGGAACCCGCGTACGTCAGATGCTATCGCTGCCCGCAAGGGCGGCGGCTCCGGCGGCCGGCGACCACAGCCCGTCGACGCCGAGATGGCGCTCCGTGGCGACGCGGCCGAGCTGCTCGCGCGCGTCGTCGTGGTCGATGTCGCAGACCACCGCCACCTCGCGCGTGGCGAGCGGCTCGCCGGCCCATTCCAGGACCTCGAGCACGGACGAGGGCGAATCGCGCCGCTGCGCCTCGGGGAGCAGGTTCGCCACAGCGACCTCGTACGCGGCGAAGGGCTGAAAGCCGGGAACGGCGAGCGTGGCCCCGTCCGCCAGGCGCACGAGCTCCAGCGAAGGGCAGGTGTAGCGCAGCCCGCCGGGCCATGGCGCGAGCTTGTGCTCCAGCGCGAGCGCGGCGGCCGTCGGTTCGCGTGCGACCGCCCGGTCCTCGTCGAGCGCATGCTCGACGTCGCCGCTCGCCATCCACGTCTCGAGCGCCGCCGGATCGATGCCGGCGTCGCGCGCGGCGCCCTCGCGCGTGGACTGCTCGTCGAGTGCCTCGCCCGCGAAGTGGTGCACGCGCAGCGCGCGCAGCAGCGCCACCTCCGCGGCCGGCGCGTGCAGCCGCGTCGCCACGACGGCGCGGCAGGCCGGCGCGGACCCGGCCATGCGCTCGCGCTGGGCTGTGTCCATCGGCATGCCGTGCTTGCGCGACATCGACGCGAACGCGTCCGCCATCTTCTCGGTGGTGAAGCCCTTCTCCTCGTACTCGTCGCCTGAGTCGGCGAGCACGACCATCCGCAGCCGCCACTCGATCTGGTCGCCGTAGAG
>Ga0136610_1000715_pt1 | contig 10532 bp, 10 predicted proteins | sample AntDrymUQ1342206_2_FD_104804 | JGI IMG/M metagenome (GOLD analysis project Ga0136610, IMG submission 104804) | Polar desert sand microbial communities from Dry Valleys, Antarctica - metaG UQ134 (22.06) | ecosystem: Environmental > Terrestrial > Soil > Desert | place: Antarctica: Dry Valley...
CCGCTCGGCGCGCACGTCTAGGATGCGCGCCTTCGTGTGCGACGTGTCTGTCACGATCCCCGCCTGTGAACCCGTCAGGGAGATCGCCCGGTGCCCGAGGTCGTTGATCGCCATCGCGCACAGCGCGCACGACTGGCGCTCGCCGGTCGACAGCAGCATGTCCATCTCGCGCGGATCGGGCTGCGGCGAGATCTCGAACGCCTCGGCGATCAGCGCGTCCGTCGTCTTGCCGCGGGCGCTGAGTACGGCCACGACGCGGTTGCCGGCGTCGCGCTTGGCGACGATTCGCTGTGCGGCGCGTTTGAGGCGCTCGGCGTCGGCGACGGAGGTGCCGCCGAACTTCATCACCACGGTCGGAGTCATGACGGGTCCGGAGGCTAGCGAGTGAGACGGCTCGCGCTCCTCGGCACGGCCGTCGTGCTGCTGCTCGGCGGCGCGATCTACCTGCTGTTCGTGCGCGGCGGCGACGAGGCGCCGGTCGGCGAGGCCGGCTCGCGCTTCGGCCAGGAGGGCGCCGGCGGCACGGGCGGAACGCTCATGGACACGCTGGCGCCGGTGCTCGGCGCGCGGGTACGAAGCGTGCCCGGCGGCTCGGACCCCGCGGCCCCGTCGGCCGACGCGCTCGCCAACGCGCCCCAGGATGCGGTCGCGGGCCTGTTTCTCGTCGGCTTCCGCGGGACCGACTCCAAGTCCTCGTTTCTCAAGCGGCTGACGGTCCGGCCCTACGGCGGCGTGCTGCTGACGAGCGAGAACTACCGCGAGCCGCAGCAGCTTTCGGCTCTGACGCAGGCCCTGCAGGCGACGGCGCGCGACGCCGGCCATCCGGCGCCGATCATCGCCGCAGGGCAGGAGGGCGGCGACTTCAACGCCTTCGGCAACCTCGCGCCGCGCTCGCAGGTCGACGTCGGCAACGCCCGCAAGGGGACCCGCGAGAGCGCGCTGGGGGCGGGTCGCCAGCTGCGAGCGCTCGGGGTCGGCATGACCCTCGCGCCGAACGCGTCGATCGCCGTGGCCGGCGGCCCGGGACAGGGGCGCGCGTTCTCCGACCAGGCCGCGCAGGTCGCAAGCGCCGTCAAGGCCTCGGTCTCCGCCTACCGCCAGGCGAAGGTCGTCGCCGCCCCGGGGCCGTTTCCCGGTGACGGCGCGGCCTCGCAGGATCCTGCTGTCGGTCCGGCGCCGGTCGGCCTGAGCATCGGCGAGCTGCGCAAGGCCGACATGACGCCGTTCGCTGCGGTCGCGACCGGGCCGCGGGCGGTCCCGGCGATCCAGATGGGCAACGCGATCTACGCCGCCTTCGACGGCGTCACCCCGGCGACGCTGCTGCCAGAGGCCGTCGACGAGCTGCGCGACCGGCTCGACTTCGCGGGCGCGATCGTGTCCGCGGACCTCGTCGCGACGACGGCGGCGACCGGCGGCACGGTCGGCGAGGCGGCGATCGACGCGCTGAAGGCCGGCGTCGACCTGCTGGTCGTGCCCGGCGGCCGCGCCCAGCAGGACGAGGCCTACCGAGCGGTCGTCGCGGCGGTGCGCAGCCGCGCGATCTCAGCCGAGCGCGTCGCCGAGGCGCTGGGGCGGATCGCCGCGCTGCGCGGCCTGACGCGCGACGCGCGCGATCCGCCGCGGCCGGGCGAATAGGACGCGATGCGCGACGATCGCCTTCGCGCCGTACGAGGCGAGTACGGCGAACCGCTCCCCGAAGAGCTCGCGGCGCTCTCCGACGGCGAGCTGGCGGATCTCGCGGCGGCGCTCTCCGACGCACGGCGCAGGCAGTCGCGCGCGCTCGACGCCGCCATCGACCACACGCTGCGCTTTCTGCCGTGGCCGCTGTCGGGGCTCGTGCGCAGGGTCCTGATCGGATGAGCGCGACGCTCGAGGGCCGCGCGGAGGTGATGAAGCTCGCGCGCCTGCTCGACACGGCGCCCGAACGGCTCGCCTATCTCGAGCGGCTCACCCCGGGCGGCGTGCGCGCCCTGCGCGAGCGCGCGACGGTCGCGCTGTACGAGGGCGACTGCCGCTTCGGGCGGATCGCGCTCGCCAGCCGGATCCCGCCCGCCGCACTGACGGCCTGGATCGCGCAGCACCTCTTCGGCGCGCTGCTGTGCGCGCGCGTCGCCGGCCTGCTGGACACGCGCCGGGCGGTCGATCTCGCCGGTCGCATGCCGCCGGCGTTCCTCGCCGACCTCGCGGTGCAGCTCGACCCGCGGCGCGCGCGCGACATCATCTTCGCCCTGCCGCCGCGGCTGATCGGCAGGGTCGCCGCCGAGCTAGGTCGCCGCGAGGAGTACATCGCGATGGGCCGCTTCGTCGGGCACATGACCGACGCCGCGCTGCTGGCCGCGTTCGAGGTCCTCGACGATGCCTCGCTGCTGCGCGTGTCCTACTTCGTCGAGGAGAAGGACCAGCTCGACCACGTCGTCGGCCTGCTGAGCACCGAGCGCGTGCGCGGCGCGATCCGCGCGGCGACCGACGCCGACCTGTGGCCCCAGGCGATCGATCTGCTGACACGCGTGCCGGCGCAGCGCGCGGGGTCGCTGGCGGACCTCGCCGCGGGCGAGGACGACGACGTCCTCGCCGGGATGGTCCGCACCGCCCAGCGCGATCGCCTGTGGGACGTCGTGCTGCCCGTGCTGCAGAACATGACCGAGGACGGGCGACGGCGGTTCGCCGGCCTGCCCGCGCTGCACGAGCCCGACGTGCTCGTCGCGATCGTCGACTGCGCCCTCGCCAACGACCTGCGGTCAGACCTGCTGCCGCTCGTCGCGCTGCTGCCGGCCGGCGCGCGGCAGGTCGTCGCCGAGCATGCGCCGAAGGTCATCCTCGGCCGCTGAGAGGCGCGCTGCTCAGACCCTGCGCCGGCCCGAGAACGCCTTGCCGAGCGTGACCTCGTCGGCGTACTCGAGGTCGCCGCCGACGGGCAGGCCGCTCGCCAGGCGCGTGACGACGACGTCGGGCGCGCGCTCGCGCAGCACGTCGGCGATGTGCAGCGCGGTCGCCTCGCCGGTGGTCGTCGGGTTCGTCGCCAGCACGACCTCGGAGATCGGCTGCGCAGGATCGCTGACGCGGCGGTAGAGCTCGGCGATCTTGAGGTCGTCGGGATCGACGCCGTCGATCGGCGAGAGCGCGCCGCCGAGCACGTGGTAGCGCCCGCGGTACTCGTGCGTGCGCTCGACGGGGATCACGTCGCCCGCCTCCTCGACGACGCAGATCAGGCTCGCGTCGCGGCGGACGTCCTCGCAGATCCGGCAGCGCGGCGCGTCGGCGAGGTTGAAGCAGATCTCACACAGCCCGATGCGCTGCTTGACCTCCGTGATCGACTCCGCGAGCGACGTCGCGTCCTCCGCCGAGGCGCGCAGGATGTGAAACGCCAGGCGCTGCGCCGTGCGCGCACCGATGCCCGGCAGCTTGCCGAGCTCGGTGATCAGGCGCTGGATGGGCGGTGCGTACAAGCGGGGGTTCTATATTCCCAGCCCGGGGATGCCGCCGGGGCCGCCGAGCGCGCCGAGGTCGAGGCCGCCGGTGAGGCCGCCCATCTTCGTGGCCGCGACCTCCTGCGCCTGGCGGATCGCCTCGTTGACGGCGGCCAGCACCATGTCCGCCAGCAGCTCGGGATCCTCGGGATCGATCGCCTCGGGATCGATCTTGATCTGCTTGACGACGAGATCGCCGGTGATCGTGACGGTCACCATGCCGCCGCCGGCGGAGGACTCCACCGTCTCGCTGGCGAGCTGCTCCTGCGCCTCCATCATGTCCTTCTGCATCTTCTGCACCTGCTTCATCATCTGATTCATGTTCGGCTGTGGCATCTCGGTGGTTCCTCTCGTGAGTCGTGTTGCCCGTGGGCGCCCGATCCAAGGGTGACAGGACTTGCGAGAGGGGCCACTAGGCCTCGCTCTCGTCTGTCGGTGCGGGATCGGGGTCGGGCTCGGGCTCGGGAAGGATCTCCTCGGCATCGAACTCTGCCACGAAGCGCCGTACCCACTCGTCCTCCGTCGGCGGCGCGGCGGCGACCTCGCCGCCGCGGTCCTCGGGGGGCGGCTCCGCGAGGACGTAGGCGATCTGCGCCCTGCTGCCCGTGATCGTGCGCACCGCGGCGGCGACGCACTTGCGATAGCCGTCGTCCTCGGCCTTGCGCAACAGGAAGCTCGCGGTCGGGGCGAACGCGACCGTGACCTGCACGCCGTCGACGGCGACGGGCAGCGCATCGGCGAGCAGCGCCGCGCAGAGGGCGTTCTCCGAGCGCACCGCCTCGATCACGGCCGGCCAGACCGTGCGCAGGCCGTCGAGGTCCAGCAGCGGGCCGCCGTGATCACCTGCGGCCGCGGCGACGGTGTGGCCGTTGGCGGCCGCGACGGGCGGCGGCGTGCTCGCCGGCGGCGGGGGCGACTCGGCCGGCGGCGCGGGCGGCGACTCGGACCCCGGCGCGGGCCGCGAGTCGGACGCCGGCGCGGGCGGTGGCGGTTGCGCGGGTGGCGGTGGTACCGGGGCTTCGGACGCGGGCGAGGGCGGTGACTCCGACGCCGGGGCAGGCGGTGGCGGCCGCTGGGCCTGCACCGCCGGCGCGCCGGCGGCGAGCGCGGCCTCGAGGCGCTCGATGCGCTGCAGCAGCGCCTGGGTCGAGGGATCGACGGCTGGCGCGGCCGCCTTGACGAGCGCCAGCTCGAGCTGCGTGCGAGCGTCCGCGCCGTTGCGGCTGGCCTCGAGCGCGGCGGCCAGCAGGTCGATCAGCCGCGCGACGGCGCCCGCCCCGACGCGGCCGGCCTGCTCGAGCAGCCGCGCGTCGCGCTCGGGCGTGATCTCGAGCTCCGCCGGCACGACGCCGAGGGTCTGGACGATCATGAGGTCGCGCGCGTGCGCCTCGAGGTCGCGGACGAAGCCCAGCGCGTCGCGGCCGGTCTGCGTCAGCCGCGCCGCCGCGAGCAGCGCCGCGCGCGGGTCCGCCGCGGCGATCGCGTCGAGCGCGGAGAACAGCAGGTCGGCGTCGGCCACGCCGAGCACCGCCAGCACGTCCTCCGTGGCGATCTCGCTGCCGGCGTACGTGACGAGCTGCTCGAGCGTCCCGAGCGCGTCGCGAAACGAGCCGGTGGCGTGACGCGCGAGCAGGACGATCGCCTCGCGGCCGACGACGATCGACTCCGTCGCGGCGACGCGCCGCACCACCGAGGCGAGCTGCTCGACGGTCGGGCGGGCGAAGTCGAAGCGGTGGCAGCGGTCGACGACGGTCGGCAGGACCTTCGCCGCCTCGGTCGTGGCGAGCACGAAGACCGTGTTCGGCGGCGGCTCCTCGAGCGTCTTGAGAAACGCGTTCCACGCCTGCGTGGAGAGCATGTGCGCCTCGTCGAGGATGTAGACCTTGTGGCGGCCGGCCAGCGGCGCGTAGACGACGCTGTCGCGCAGGTCGCGAATGTCGTCGACGGAGTTGTTGGACGCCGCGTCCATCTCGATGACGTCCAGCGAGGTCGCCGAGGCGATCGACACGCACGAGTCGCACGCCCCGCAGGGCTCGATCGTCGGGCCTCGCTCGCAGTTCAGGCAGGCCGCGAGGATCTTCGCCATCGACGTCTTGCCGGTGCCGCGCGAGCCGACGAACAGGTAGGCGTGATGGACCTTGTCCTGCGTGACGGCGTTGCGCAGCGTGCGCACGACGTGCTCCTGGCCGACGACCTCGGCGAACGTCCGCGGGCGGTGGCGACGGTAGAGCGACGGGGCCTGGGACACGGCGTCGAGGATAGCTTCGCGGGCGCCCGGCGATACGGTCTCGCGCGATGGCTCGGATCCGCTTCGTGGCCGCGGGGCTCCTGGCTGCCGCCGCGCTCAGGCTCATCACCGGCAACGGGCTCGTCAACTACGACACGCTCTACACGCTCGTGTGGGGTCGCGAGCTCGCCCACGGCACGCTGCCCGACCTCGAGGTCGCGATCGCGCCGACCCCGCATCCGCTCGCGACGCTGGGCGCGATCGCGCTGTCGCCGCTGAGCTCCGCGCAGTCCGGCGGGCTGCACGGCGAGCTCTCGGCGATCGTCGTGGTCGCCCTCGCGTACGTGTCGCTGGCGCTGCTGGGCTGGGTCGTCTTCGCGCTCGCGCGCGAGTGGTTCAACACCGCGGCCGGCGTGCTGGCGGCTGCGATTCTCCTGACGCGCATACCGGTGCTGGACTTCGGCGCACGGGCCTACGTCGACATCCCCTACCTCGTGCTCGTGCTCGGCGCGCTGCTCGTCGAGACGCGGCGCCCACGCGCCGGCCCGCCGGTGCTCGCCCTGCTCGCGCTCGCGGGGCTGCTGCGTCCCGAGGCGTGGCTCTTCAGCGCCGCCTATCTCGTGTGGCTGCTGTGGCCCGGTGTGCGCTCGTCGCTGCGCCGCGCCGGTCCGCGTCGCGCGGCGGCCTGGCGCGACGGGGCGCCGCTGATCGCCCTCGCCGCCGCCGCTCCGCTGCTGTGGTGCCTGCATGACCTGCTGCTGACTGACAACGCGCTGCACTCGCTCACCGGCACGCGCGACAACGCGGCGCTGCTGGGGCGCATCACCGGCCTGCAGAACGTGCCGCTGACGCTGCCGCGCCGGATCGGCGAGATCCTGCGCGAGCCGGTCCTGCTGGCCGCGGCCGGCGGCGGTGTGCTGACGCTGCTGTGGCACCGCGACCGGCGCGCGCGGCTCGGCGCGGTCGCCGGCGTGCTGTCGGTCGCGGCGTTCTGCGTGCTGGCGGCCGCGGGGCTGCCGATCATCACCCGCTACGTGCTGCTGAGCGGGGCGCTGCTGTCGATCTTCGCCGCCGCCGGGATCTTCGGCTGGCTGGACCTGCGGCCGGGATCGCAGCGGACGTGGTGGGCGCGCTTCGGTGCGCTCGCGCTCGTCGTGCTGGCGCTCTACGTGCCCAGCCAGGTGGCGCGCATCGATCGTCTCGCCGCTGCCCTGCGCACGCAGGAGACGATCCAGGGCGACCTCGGCAGGCTCGTGCGCGACGGCTTCCCGTGCCGCCCGCTGGCCGTGCCCAACCGCCGGCCGATCCCGCTGCTGGCGTTGTGGCTCGAGCTCGAGCCGGGCGAGATCGCCGATGCGCAGACCGGGCTCGGAGTCCGCGGGACCTACCTCGTCCCGCGCACGCCGAAGGTCGCCCGCGACTATATTTTCGACAGGCGCGACCGCGACCGGCGTGTGGCGCCCCCGCCGGCCGGATTCCGCACAATCAGGACGAACGCGTCCTGGGCGGCGGCGGCGCGTTGCTGACCAGACCACTCAACCTCCGGCGCCGACGAACCGATAACCGACCCATGACCCTGCGCCTCCCACGCGTCGTGCTCGCCTGCCTGCTGGCCGGCGCGTGCTCGGCGGGCGCCGTCGCCGAGGCGCAGGCCGCCGGACGCGCCGTGCAAGCCGACGCGGCCGGGGCTGCGCAGACGAAGATCGTCGGCGGCACCCGGGCGCGCCCGTGGCCGGCTCAGGGCTACCTGCGGGTTCAGACGAGCGAGGGGTTGTTCAGCTGCGGCGGGACGCTCGTCAGCGGGCGCTGGTTTCTGACCGCGGCGCACTGCGTGTCGAACCTCGCCGGAACGGAGCTCGCTCCGAGCGCCTTTCGGATCACGCTGGGCCGGCCCGACAGGCTGGATCCCGTCGCCGAGCGCCACAGCGTCGACCGGGTCATCCGCCACCCGGCCTATGAACACGTGAGCTTCGACTCCGACCTCGCGTTGCTGCACATCAACTCGCCGATCGCCCCGCCCCAGGAGCCGCTGAGGCTCGTGTCCGCCGCCGAGCCCTCGCTGTGGGGCGCGGGGACGCCCGCGACGATCATCGGCTGGGGCAACACGGGGGTCATATTGGCTGGGGGGGATTGCGTCACGGGATGCCAAGGCAGCGAGCAGCTGCAGGAGGCCGTCGTCCCCGTCGTCGGCGACGCAGCATGCGCGCAGCGTTACGGAGGCTCGTTTCACCCCGCGACGATGGTCTGCGCCGGCGAGGCGGGCAAGGACACCTGCCAGGGCGATTCCGGCGGGCCGCTGATGGTGCCGCGCAAGGACGACTTCGTGCTCGCGGGCATCACCTCATTCGGGTTCGGATGCGGCGATCCGCAGTATCCGGGCGTCTACACGCGCGTCGGCGCCCCTGCGCTGAACGCCTGGATCCGCAACCTCATCCCGACAGCCGCGATCTCGGCCTCGCCCGCGGCACCTGCGCCCGGCGACACGGTGCAGCTCGTCGCCACGACGACGAAGCCCGCCAGCCAGGCCGGGACCGCGACCCACCGCTGGGATCTCGACGGCGACGGCGCCTTCGACGACGCCACGGGACCCACCGCGAGCCTGCCGTCGGCGCCGGCTGGAACCTACGCCGTCCGCGTGCAGGAGCTCTACCCCGACGGCGACCGCGCGCTGGCGCGCGAGGTCGTGACGGTCGGGACGCCGCCACCGCCCGCGCCGCCACCGCCTCCGCCTCCACCGGCCGTGATCGCCCCCGCTCCGCCACCTCCGCCGCCGCCGCCGGCCGTGATCGCGCCGCCGCCCCCACCACCGCCCGCCCCGAAGCCACTTGCGCGGCTGGTGGACGTGCCGCGCAGCGTCAGCGTGAAGAGCCTGCTCGACGGCCGCACTAGCATCCGCGTGCGCTGCTACCGCTCGTGCAGCGTGCGGGCGTCGCTGCGCCTCGGCGGCCCCCTACCGCGGCAGGTGCGCTCGAGCCCGAGCGCCGTCACGCCGATCGGCACCGGCAGGGCCCGCTTCTCGAACGCCAGGACCGCGCGCGTGACGATCCGGCTCACCAAGAGCGCGGTGCGCCGGCTTCGCCGCGTGCGCCGCGGCAGCCTCGCGCTGCGCGTGACGGTGACCGGTGGCGACCGCCGGGCTCAGCTCAACGAGGTGCTCGCGCTGCGGCGGTGAAAGTGGACCGTGCACCCTCAATCGAGACGCTTCCCCCCGGCGCTTGCGTCTGCGATGGCTCCGGCTCGGGTGCTCCCGCTGCGCATGTCGGTGACCGCTTAAGGCTGCTTCCTTCCGGACCTGACCTGATTCACGGGCCGACACCGCGCGGGACCCGGGCCATCAGCACCACCGCAAGCGGGCTGACCCCGAAGGCCGCGCCCCTCGAGAGGGGATTCGGCCTCGCTATAGCGGATTACGAGCGACAGGGCACCGCTGACTCCCCGCCTAGCACGGTCCACGGGCGAGTCTAGAGGTTGGCGGGGCAGCGGGTCACAGGCGGCCGATCTCCGACCACTAGGGTGACCGGCAGTGGACCGCAAGATCATCCTCTGGAGCATCGCGCTGTTCTTCGGCTGTTCGATCCTCTTTCGTGCGATCGATGCCGCGGCGTCCGACAGCGGCAAGGGCGTCTCGCTTGCGATCCAGGCCGGGGTGCTCGTGGCCATCCTGCTCGCGATCGTGCTGATCGTGCGCAGGCGCTCGAAGTAGCGGCTCGCGTGAGGAGTTCACGCCCGTAGCGCCGGGACGTTGACCGCACTGCCCGCGGCTGGTGGGATGGTGCGATGCCAGAGCGTGACCCCTTCGGCCGCCTGCCCGACGAGAACCCGCTCGCCGGGCTGGGCTCGTTGAGCGAGGGCAGCGGGAGCCAGACCGCCGAGCCCGTGGTGTCCTCGTGGGGAGCGTTCGAAGAGGCGGCGCCGGACGCCGCGGTGCCCGAGCCTGTGCCATCGCAGGCGCCTGGACGCCGTGATCGCCTGCAGCAGGCGGCGCGCCGCAGGACGACGGCCGCGGCGTCGGCAGCCGAGCACCTGGACCCGGCCCAGTTCGCCCAGTTCGCCCAGATCGCACGCCGGATGGCCAGGGTCGTCAGGGCCGTGTTCGTCATCGCCTTCGTGCTCGTGATCGTCAGCGTCGTGCTGAGCCTGCTGGTCTCGGGCGACAGCGACACGGGCACGCCGGGCGGGGTGCCGCCGAGCGGGCCGTCGCAGCAGTCGCGGCCCGCCGGCGGCGAGGCACGGGCGCCGCGCGGGCTGCAGCGGCGCTCGCTGCTGGCGCGGCGCAACCTCGCACCGGCGCTGCGCCGCCTGCGCACGAGCGGCCTCGGGCGCCTTCGCTCGCTGCGAATCGCGCCGGAACGCATCGATGCCCAGCTGCTGACGCGCGGCGGCAGCCTGCGCTCGGTGCAGCTGCGCTTCGACGGCGAGCTGCGACGCCTGAGCGTCGGCTCCGGGGGCTTCGGAGGGCTGCCGACGATCGCCTTCTCGGACGTCGACCCGGCCGCGCCCTCGCGCCTGGCCCGCGGCGCGGCGCGCAGGTCGGGACGGTCGCTGAACCAGGTCGACTACGTCGTCAGGATCAACGCCGGCACGCTTGGTGGGTGGACGGTCGTGATGCGCGGCGGCGGCCAGTTCCTCGGCGACGACCGCGGGACCGTCACCCGGCGTATCGGCTGATCGAACGCTCCGGCCATTTGCGCAGCGCCGGCACAGCGCCTAGAGTAGACGGCGTATGACCACTCTCCTCCACCCGCACGTCATCAGCGCCACGACTGCCTAGGCAGGCGCCGGGCCTCGCCCGCACGCGCCTGTCATCGCGACCGTGCCCCTGACGACTACGTGGAGGA
>Ga0136610_1000718_pt1 | contig 10525 bp, 11 predicted proteins | sample AntDrymUQ1342206_2_FD_104804 | JGI IMG/M metagenome (GOLD analysis project Ga0136610, IMG submission 104804) | Polar desert sand microbial communities from Dry Valleys, Antarctica - metaG UQ134 (22.06) | ecosystem: Environmental > Terrestrial > Soil > Desert | place: Antarctica: Dry Valley...
ACCGTAGGGGATGCACATCGGAACGCCGGTTCGTGGGTCGGGCACGATGTCCGCCTCGACCCCGAAGACCTCCCTCAAGAGGTCCGGGGTCACCACCTCTTCGGGCGGGCCGGCGTCGAAGATCCGGCCCCGGGAGAGCGCGATCACCTGGTGCGAGTAGCGCGCGGCGTTGTTGAGGTCGTGCAACACCATCAGGATGGTCCGCCCCTCCTCGCGGTTGAGCCGGTTGAGGAGTTGTAAGACTTCGAGCTGATGGGCCATGTCCAGAAAGGTCGTCGGCTCGTCGAGCAGCAGGGTCTCGGTCTCCTGGGCGAGGGCCATCGAGATCCAGGCCCGTTGACGCTGGCCGCCCGAGAGGGTGTCGAGCGGCCTGTCCGCGAGCTCGACGACGCCGGTGGTTTCCAGCGCTTTCTCCACGGCCCACTCGTCTTTTCCGGACCACTGCCGGAGCCAGCTCTGGTGCGGGTAACGTCCCTGGGCGGCGAGCTCCCTGACGGTGAGGCCTTCGGGGGCTGCGGGGCTCTGGGGGAGGATACCGAGGCGCCGCGCAACCTCGCGGGTCGGAAGGTTGGAGATGGCGTCGCCGTCGAGGTATATCGCACCCCCGCGGGGCCCCATCAGGCGGGCGAGAGAGCGCAGCAGGGTGGATTTCCCGCATCCGTTCGGCCCGACGACGGAAGTGATGGCGCCCTGCGGCACCGCGACGGTGAGGTCTTCGATCACGACGGTATCGTCGTAGCCGAGCGTGACCCCCTCTGTCCGCAGCTTGCTCACCGCTCCCTCACCCCTATCATCTCGTCCCCGGCCTCTCCCGATCACTTTTCCGCCAGACGTCGCAGCCGCTCTTCGTGCGTGGTACGCGGACAAGTGAAACACGCGCCAGCCGCGACCTTGTAGTACAGGCAACACGTGTTACGCACCCGGCTCGTCTCCGCCTCCCCGTCGCGGTCCAGCAAGTAGAAGTTGGTCGGTCCCGAGAGCGGCGGCGGCCCCGAGAGCAACCGCTCCGCCAGCTCGAGCGCCTCGGCCTCGCACCCCAACTCCCTCCCCACGAACATGAACGCCTCCGCGCACGAGTCCACGAAGACGCGCTGCATGGCCCGCGTCCCCCGCCGAACACCCAGCCCACGCAGCGCCGGGATCAGGAACGGTAGATGAGTCTCAGCCATCGCGCCGCGCATCCACCCGAGTAGAGCCTCCTCGGAAGGGAGCACCACGGCGTCCGGGTGTCCGACGTCCGGGTCATCTGGCAGTACGGCGAAGCGGGAACCAGTAAAGGCCACATCTTCGGTTAAACTGCTGTCGCCGAATCGCAACGCCACGTTCCCGGCCCGCAGGTCCGGCAGCCGGCGTTCGGCCAGGAGCACCGCGACCGCCGGCCTCATCATCCGCCAGAGGTAGCCTCTGATCAGGGCCGTCCCAACAAACGGACGGTTATCCGTCTTGTACGCGCGTCCGATGCTGTCCATGGTCCCCGTGAGCAGTTCGCGGTCCGCGGCGAGGATTGCGACCGTCGTCCATCCGGGTTCGTCGGAGACGCTCCAACGGGTGGAGAGGTCCATCTTTCCGTCCTCCATCCTGGCGGCGGAGACGCGTTCCAGCGTCTCCGCCAGCGGTGAGACGACTGTAGGGATGGTCTTCGTATTCGGCACTGGATCTTCTTTCCTCGGGTACATCAGGAGGTTGATTTCGTCACGGTATCGGGGTCGCCGTCTACGGCGGCGGCCAGCATCGGCACTATTCCGTCGAGCGCGAAGGGCAGGCTGAGAACAGTATTCCAGCCGAATGCGTCTTCGATGTCGTCCTCCAGGAATATGGCGCGCTCATCCCGCATCGCGTCGAGCTGCCTTACGAGCGGCTCTTCTTCGAGTCCGTCGCGCCCCCCTTCGGTGAACGAGAGTTGGTCCCAGACGAGGACATCGGCCTCGAGAAGATCCACACGCTCCGCGCTCAGGTCGGCGTAGAACGAGTCGCCGGCGAGCTCGTCGAACTTCTCAGGGATAACGAACCCGAGCGAGGTGAAGAAACGCGCCCGAGGGTCCTCGGAGGCGAATACGCCGAAGGTGCCCCCGGAGTACGTGGCGACGGCGAGGCTCTTCCCTTCAAACTCGGGGTACTCCTTGCGGACGGCCTCGAACTGCCCCTCGACCCCGGAGACGAGCTCCTCGGCTCGGTCCTCGCGCCCGAGCGTCTTGCCAAGCATCATGGTCGTCTCCTGCCACGGCATGCCGTAATCTATGTACTCGCCGGACTGGGCCACCGTCGGGGCGATCTCCGATAGCGTCCCATAGTCGTCCTCCGTCATCCCCGAATACAACCCGACGATGATGTCCGGCTCCAAAGCGGCGATCCGCTCGAAGTTCAGCCCCTCCGGCATGTTGAGGATCTCGGGGTCCGCGTCGCCAGCCTCATCCTCGGCCCAGGGAAAGATCACATCAGACTTGTCGCCGTACCAGTAGCGCACCGCGATGGGCGTGACCCCGAGGGCGAAGATGAAGTCGTGTTCCTGGTAGCCGATGGAGAGCACGCGCTCCGGTCTCCCGCTGATCTCCGTGCTGCCATACTTGTGCTTGATGGTGCGCGTTCTACCGCGGACGCTCCCACCGTCCGCGGCTCCACTGCCGCAACCGCCGAGAACCAGCAGGCTTCCCGCCCCGAGCAGGAACTCCCTGCGAGTCGGTCGGATGGACCTGGATCTCCGTGTCTTCTGTGTGATCATTCCTCTCCGTCCTCTCTGTTTCACGTCTTACGGGTCCTGTAGAGCAGGTACAGGAAGAACGGCGCCCCCACGACGGCGGTTACGATCCCGCACGGTATCTCCACGGGCGCGAAGAGCGTCCTCCCGACGAGGTCGGCGAGCACGACCGTGGCTCCGCCGGTCATCGCCGAGACAGGCAGCAAGCCGCCGTGGGCGGGGCCGACGAGCTTCCTCGCGATGTGCGGGGCCATGAGGCCGACGAAGCCGATGGTGCCCGCGGTCGCCACGGCCGAGGCCGCGAGCGCGACGCTGGCGAGGACCAGCAGGCCCCGTTCCAACTCCACGCGGGCGCCGAGGCCCGTCGCCACCTCGTCCCCGAGGCCGAGCGCGTTCAGGTGCCTGAAGCGCAGCAGGGCCAGGGGCATAAATACGGCCAGCCAGGGCAGGAGCGTGAGGACCCGCTCCCAGGAGCGGCCGTAGACGCTGCCGGTAAGCCAGACGAGAGCCTGGCTTACCTGGTAGATATCGCCGAACGTGATCATAAACGTCGTCAGCGCGGTGGCGACGGCGCTCAACCCCACCCCGATCAGGACGAGCCGCGTTGGCGAACTACTCCCCCGCCACGCGAGCAGGTACAACAGCACAGCCACCACGAGCGCCCCCCCGAAGGCCGCGGGCGGCAGGAACACCGCGGAGACCGAAGGGAAAGCCACGATCAGGGTAACGGCCGCAAGCCCGGCCCCGGCGTTGACCCCGACGATGTCCGGCGCCGCCAGGTCGTTTCTCGTAAGCCCCTGCAAGACCGCCCCGGAGACCGCCAGCGCCGCCCCGACGAGCACCGCCACGAGCGCCCGCGGCAGTCGCAGCACGTTGACGATGAACCCGTAGTTGCCATCGCCGGACTCGATGCCGAAGAGCGCCCGGATCACGTCGAGCGGCGCTATCGGGTACTCCCCTACCCCCACGTTCGCAACGACGCCAGCGAAAGCGGCGAGTCCGAGCAGCACGAAGACCACGACGGAGCGCGGGTCCAACCGCACGGAGACGCGACCGCCCCACGGCCTGACGACGGCCCTCCCCCTCAACCCTTGATCCTCTTGCGCGCCAGATAGATGAAGAACGGCGCCCCTACGAGGGCGGTCATAATGCCGACGGGCAGCTCCTGCGGACGGAGCACGACCCTCGCGGCTATGTCCGCCGAGACGAGCAGCACTGCACCCAGAAGGGCGGAGTAGGGCAGGATCCAGCGGTAATCCACCCCGACGAAGAAGCGCGCCACGTGCGGGACGACGAGCCCGACGAAACCTATCGGCCCCGCGATGGCGACCGCACTCCCCGCGAGGAGAACGACAGCCACCACGGAGAAAAACTTGACCCACGCCGTTCGCTGTCCGAGTCCGGTGGCGACGTCCTCGCCCAGCGTTAGGGCCGTGATCTGACGGCTAAGGGCGAACGCGAGCAATAACCCGACGGAGACGTAGGGAAGCACCTGTAGCAACAACCCGAGGTCCCGCCCGGCCACCGAACCGGCGAGCCAGAATCGGATCTCCTCCAGCGTCCGCTGGTTGAAGATGAGCACCGCCGTCGTCAGCGACGACAGCAACGCCGCCAGCGCCGCACCCGCCACGACGAGCTTCATCGGGTTCATCCCGCCCCCGAGCGTCCCCAACCCGTAGACGACGACCGCCGCAAGGGCCGCACCGACGAACGCGAACAGGGCGTACGTCGTGAGCGAAGAGGCCCCGAGCAGGAAAACGGACCCGACCACCGCGAGGGCGGCGCCGGCCTCGATGCCGAGTATCCCGGGGTCCGAGAGAGGGTTCCGGGTCAGGCCCTGGATGATGGCGCCGGCCACGGCCAGGGCCGCGCCCACCAGCGCGGCTATAAGGGCCCGCGGCACGCGCAGGGTGCGGATGATCAGATCATCCTCGGAGCCGCCGTAGTCCACGAAGGCCAGGATCACGTCCCACGTCCCGATCCGGGCCGCCCCGAAACGCACGCTCGCCAGCAGACACAAGAACAGCACAGCCGAGCACCCCACCAACCCGACTAACAGCGCAGAACGCGAACGCAAGACCCGCATCCCCTACCTGCCCCCGACCTGATCCGGATCACACCCCTGTTGACGCGAACCGCAGACCCCACTATCGTTGCCCACTATGTTGAGAATGATTGTCAATAGCAACATGGGACGCCAAGATACAAGATTTGGAGGAACGAATCAATTGATCTGGATCAAAAAGCGCCCGGCTTCCGTGCTCCTCGTGGTCGTCGCGCTCGCGTTAGCGGCCTGCGGTGGGAGCGGGGACGGAGGCGGTAGTGCGTCGTCCTCGCCTGCGAGGACCATCGAGCATGCCATGGGCGAGACGGAGGTACGGGGGACGCCGAAGCGGGTCGTGGTGCTGGACACGGGGGAGTTGGACAGCGCGATCTCGCTCGGGGTGAAGCCGGTCGGATCGGTCGAGGCTGTCGAGGGGCTCGGTCTCCCCTCGTACCTCGAAGGTACCGACGGGATCGAGAACGTCGGCACCATCGAGGAACCGAACCTGGAGAAGATCGCCACGCTGAACCCGGACCTCATCCTCTCCAGCAAGCTCCGCCACGAGCAGATCTACGACCAGCTGAGCCAGATCGCACCCACGGTGTTCACCGAAACTACCGGCGTCACCTGGAAGGAGAACTTCGCGAAACACGCCGAGGCGATGAACCGGGCGCAGCGGGGGGAAGGGGTGATGGCCGGTTACGACGACCGGCTCGGGCGGTTCGAGGGCGCGATGGGAGACCGGCTCGGCGAGACGGAGGTCTCGGTTGTCCGCTTCCTACCGGGCGAGACCCGCATATATCAGAGAGAGTCGTTTATCGGGACCGTCCTCGAGGACGCCGGACTTCCGCGTCCCCCTTCCCAGAACGTCGACGAATTCGCCATCCTCAACGTCAGCGAGGAGGAGATCCCGAAGATGGACGGGGATGCCGTCTTCGTTACCGTCTACGGCGCCCCCGAGGATTCGACGGAGGAGAGGATCACCTCCGACCCCCTCTGGCAAAGGCTCGAAGCCGTTCGGCAGGACCGCGTCTACGAGGTCTCTGACGACCTCTGGATGCTCGGCATCGGCCCCACCGCCGCCGCCGAAGTCGTGGACGACCTGGAGAAGGACCTCTCGGAGAACTGAGCGAGGACGACGATCCGCTGGTCGAACATGCCCCGTGCCTGATCGTCAAGGTCACCTCACCCGGCACCGAGTCGATAGACCGCCGCGAGAAAATGCTCAACTACCGCAAGATGCCGTCCCTGCAAGCGTACCTGATCGTGGACCAGAACCGCCCCCGGATAGAGCGCCACTGGCGCGACGAGAGCTGCGAGTAGCGCCAGGGCGGGCCAGGCCGAGGCGAGATCCCGGTCCCCCGCCCCGAAACCACGCTCCTTCTGGACGAGGTCTACGAGAACTTTTAGGGCGGGATCTGAAACACACTCACCTGTTCCCCGCAACGTGTACACTTGTCGCGTACACAGAAAGGAGATAGCATGGAACGGGTAAACGTCAGGGAGGTGCGGGAGAACCTGCGGGCGTACCTGCAGCGGGCGGAGTCGGGGGAGGAGATCTCGATCCTGCGCCGCGGCAGGGAGGTCGCCCGCCTCGTGCCGCCGAATCGGGAGCCCGGGCGGTTTCCGGATCTGACCGAATTCCGGGCGTCGATAAATCTGAAGGGCGAGTCCGCCAGCGAGTCCGTCATCAAAGCCCGGCGAGAGGCGAGGTACTGATCCCGAACCGCTACTTCGACACCAGCGTCGTCGTCGCCTACTATCTCCCCGAAGAGAACAGCGCCGCGGTCCAGAGCATATACGAAGATGCCGACGAACCGGAGATCAGCACTCTCGTACAGCTCGAGTTCTTCGCCGCCGTCTCGTTGCGCGTAAGGATCGGCGACCTCTCCCACGAAGAAGCCGAAGAGGTATCCACCATCTTCGACGCCCACCTACGAGACGGATTGTACGGCCGGCGGCACCTGGAAGCCGGCCACTACCGGCTCGCCCGCGACTACATCGCCCGCTTCGACCTTCCGCTCAAGGCGCCGGACGCGCTACACCTCGCGCTCTGCTCCGCCGAAGACCTCACCCTCCTCACCGCTGACCGCCAGCTCGCCCGCAACGCCGAAGCCCTCGACGTGCGGACAGGGCTGGTCAGCCGGTAAAGACACGCCCCACAAGACCTGAAACCTCTCTATCCGCTCCTCTTTAGCTTTCCGGTTCGCTTCGCGTAGTTTTCACCGAGGTGGAAGATCCAGATCCCGAGCGGCACGAAGACGACCCCCATCACGAGCAACGGCCAGATGCTGCCCCAGAGCTGGGCGACGCCGGCGCCGTCCGTGAGTGCTGCGCGGGAGCCTTCGAGGCCGTAGGTTACCGGCGAGATGGTGGCGAGCGGCTGCATCCAGTCGGGGAGGACGCTCACGGGATAGTAGACGCCGGAGACCAGGAGCAAGAGCGCGGAGACTATGTACGTCACCTGCTGGCCCTTCTCGGGGGAGAGCAAGGGCATGACGGCAGCGACCACCCCGAACCCGACGAGCGAGATGCTGCACACGGCGAGGACGACCAGGGCCGCAGCATAGTTGGCGTTGCCAAGGTCCAAGTCGAAGGCGAGCATGGCGACCCCAAGGACCAGAGCCGTGCGGATGATGCCGTAGACGATCGCGTAGACGCCCATGCCGAGCAGGTGCGTCACCCGACTCGTCGGGCTCATGAACGTGTACTCGATCGTCCCCTCCCACCGCTCCCACTGCACCGTCTCGGAGAGGATGTCGAAGATCATGGACAGGTAGCTCCAGATCAACGCCCCGATGAGCAGGAACGTCATGTACTCCTGGATGTCGATGGCCTCGGCGCCGGGTCGCTGGGCGGCCCCGGCCCCGATAAACGTTATGGACATGGTATTGACAGTGGTGAACGTCAGCCAGACGACCTCCCACATGAAGTACCGCTTGGTCAGAAAGTAGTTTCGTTGCACATAGCCCCAGACGGCGATCATCTCGACCAGCCACCCGGGTTTGATGGGACCTCTCATCCCTTATTCTCCTTCCGCGCTGGCCTCTTCGACCGAGTAGCCCGTCGCGGCCATGAAAGTCTCTTCTAGAGTCGGCACGCGGCCGTTGGTAGCGTAACGCGCCTTGAGCTTCCCCGGCTCTTCGAGGGCCAGGATCTTGCCGTCCATCATGATGCCGACCCGGTCACAGAGCTCCTCGGCCTCGCCCATGTCGTGCGTACAGAGCAGGATCGATGAGTCGTGGGCTTCCCTGATCCTGCTGATAAACGCCTGCACGTCCTTCTTGCTCCTGGGATCGAGACCCGTCGTCGGCTCGTCGAGGAGCATCAAGACAGGGCTCGTGAGCAGGGCCCTGGCGAGCGCTATCTTCTGCTGCATCCCGCGGCTCAGGTGCTCCATGGGCTCGGTGGCCCGCTTCTGGGCGAAGCCGATGTTCTCGAGAATGTCCTTGATCCTGGGCCGCGCCTCCCGGCTCGTCACGCCATAGAGCTTGGCGCCGTAGAGCAGGTTCTCCATCGCGGACAATTTCTTGAAGAAGCTCGCCTCGACGCTGACCCGGTTCATGCTGCGCTGCACCTGCTTGGGGTGCCTGACGGCATCGATCCCGAAGACCTCGACCTTCCCGGCGTCGGGCAGCACGAGTGTGGAGATCACACGCACCAGCGTGCTCTTCCCACTCCCGTTCGGCCCGAGGATCCCGACGACCTCCCCCTTGCCCACCTCCACGGAGACCCCGTCGAGCGCGCGCACCACCTCCCCCCGCCGCTTCTTGAAGCTCTTGTCCACGCCGACTAGTTCTAGTGCTTTCATCCCTGAGATCCCTCCTCTCTAGTACGGTCAGCCATCAGCCTTTTTGTTCTTGCTGATGGCTGACCGCTTTGCCGGCGGGCGCTGCCCGCCGGCGATTAGGGCCGTCTGGCTTCGAGCCGCTCCCAGACTACGCGCCACGTCTCTTCCCGCTCGGCGGCGACCGCCAGGGTGAAGAGTTGGCGGGCCAGCCGCGCCCGCAGCGAGGGTTTGCCCTCGGGCCGCGCATACCGTTGCCGCTCGGCGACCTTGTCGGCGAACTCCTGCTGCCTGAGCGTGCGGTCCTGCGCTGCGTGAAAATCCCCGTACATCGCTTTCTCCTTCTCTATCGTCTCTCTTCGTCGCGTCCGTACCTCGGGTGGTGCCCGTCTGGGGATCGGAGCGGAGACTGTGGCTCTGGCCTGTGGCGCAAAGCTTGAGGCCCCCGGTCCGTGTAATCCGGGGGCCTCGTTGAGAAGTGTGTTTGAGCTAAATGCTCATGTTCTCATCTCGACCGCGCGGACCTCGGGACGCACCTCTCCCCCGAACACCGGAACTCCTATGTTCGTGTGGTGGATGTGCATCAAAGCCTCGGTCCTTTCGCGACAACAACAACAGCCCAGGCACTCTAGCGTCGCCCGCCGAGCTTGTCAACGGTGTTGCGCGTTCTTTAAGAAAAATTACGACAATTTACGTAGGCAGGAAGTCGATCTCACCCGGGGTCTCGGTTCTTTCTGACGGCGGAAGCGGTTAGAATGGCACCGTCTATCTCGAAAAGAACGGTGGGGCTCCGTGGGATTGCTGGAAGCGCTGCTCGTCGGAATAGCGGGTTTGCTCGGCGGCTTCGTCAACACCCTGGCGGGCAACGGCTCGGCCTTCACGTTGCCCGCGCTCGAGGTTTTCGGCCTCTCCCCCGAGGCGGCCAACGGCACCAACCGCCTGAGCATCGTCGCGCTCGGCCTCGTGGGCACCGTGAGCTTCTACCGCCAGGGCCTCATCGACTGGCGCATGGGTATCCGGGTGGCCGTGCCCACGACGTTGGGCACCATCGCAGGCTCCATCGTCGCCGTCGAGATCAGCGAGGCGGTCCTGGACGCGATCGTCATCGCAGGCCTTCTCGTCATCCTCGGGCTACTCCTCGTCAAACCGGACCGCTGGATCGAGGGCAAGGCCGGGGCGCTCGCGCCTTTCGGCTGGGTCCAGGCGGCAGCCTACCTCGCCATCGGCGTCTACGCAGGCCTGGTCATCCTGGCGATCGCGCACCTGATAATAGTGGACACCGGGAAGTACCTGATCTAGGAAAGGGAGATCTCCTTGACGACGTCCGACGACAGGATGCCGGAACCGGTAGCCAGCGCCACGATAGCCACGGACGTTGAGCTACTGCCCGCCACGGTCGAGTTCGTGTGCCGGGTCGCCCACCGACTCGGCCTGGAAAACGGGCCGGCCGAGAGGCTGCGCAAGGCTGTCGAGACGGTCTGCAAGAACGTCATAGAGAACGCGTTCGAGCCGGACGACGACGGACGCTACAACGTCCACGTCCTCCGACGGCCCGGACGGGTCGTCGTGGCGGTCGAGGATATGGGCATGCCCTTCGACTACGCGTCCCTCAGCGATGCCGGCGCCCCGGACGGTCCGCTGGCCGACGGGGTCCGGTTCGTAAACCTGGGCCGCCGCGGTAATCGGGTGGAGCTGGTCGAGCACCTGCCCCACCGGGACGTCCGGGATCACCTGCCCGAAGAAGAGCATCGCGAGGCCGCCTCCGCGCCCGCGGCCCGGGAAAACGTGCCGCTACAGATCCGCACGATGCGCCCGGAGGAATCCTTCGAGCTCTCGCGCTGTGTCTACCGTTCCTACGGCTACAGCTACGACTGGGATTCCGTCTACTACCCGGACAGGATCCGCGAGCTCCAGGAGGCCGACCTCATGCGCTCCTGCGTGGCGACGTCCGAAGACGAGATCGTGGGTCACCTGGCCGTGACGGTCGAGCATCCTGACG
>Ga0136610_1000721_pt1 | contig 10509 bp, 9 predicted proteins | sample AntDrymUQ1342206_2_FD_104804 | JGI IMG/M metagenome (GOLD analysis project Ga0136610, IMG submission 104804) | Polar desert sand microbial communities from Dry Valleys, Antarctica - metaG UQ134 (22.06) | ecosystem: Environmental > Terrestrial > Soil > Desert | place: Antarctica: Dry Valley...
CCTGCGGTGATCTGGGTGTCGACGAGTTCGGCAGTCGCGCTGGTGACTCGCTCGTGCCGGGCGCGAACGGCGCCGTCCTGCGTCCGGTGATCTTCTAGCGGCATCGCGGCCAGATCACCCGGGCGCGGGAGGCTGCCGGCGTGGGTGGTGAGGATCCGATCGTCGCTGCGCTTCACGGGGAAGGTCCTTGCATTGTCGTTCAGCGGGTGGTGACTATGGGACGCTGACGACCACCTTGCCACGGGTGTGACCTGACTCGACGCTAGCCAGTGCCTCGGCGGCGCGATCCAGCGGGACAACGTCACTCACGTGCGGATCGAGTTTGCCCTCTGCCACCAGACGCACGATCTCAGCGAGCACCGCGCCGCTGCCGTCGCGCTGCACCCCGCCTGCACCGAGTTCGCCCGCGGCATCAGGATCGGTGGTGGTCAGTAGTCGCGATCGATTGGTCACCAGGTCGGCGACCGAACGCAACGCATCACCGCCAACCAGGTCGAGGACGGCGTCGACCCCGTTGGGCATGATCGCGCGCACCCGGTCGGCCACGCCGTCGCCGTAGGTCACCAGGGTCGCACCGAGCGATTCGGCCAGCTCACGCTTCTCCTCGCTGCCGGCGCCGATCCGGAACGCCAACGGCGACATCCGAGCCTCCATGAGCCTGTCCGGCCCCACCGTCCGGCTCGACCGCACCCGGGTCAACGAACTAGTACCCGCGCTGTCGGCCGCGGCTCTGCAGGTGTCCCAACGACTGGGGTGGCGCGGCGCCTGAACGAGCGGGTCGTAGGACCGCAGGGTCTGCGCGCAAGATCGTACTCATCGTCCTTCGCCGAGCTCGGGCGCAAGCTGACGCTGCCGCCAACGCTCGGTCGGCTCCACCTCGTTGAAAGTGAACAGGTGCCAGCCGCGTACCCGGAGGCGGTCGTCGTCCAGGCAGGAAGCGAGTTCGCGCACGAGATCGTCGGGCACATAACCCCGCATCAGATGGGAGACCACTCCGGACTGCTTGGCCAGGAAACGCATCGAATCGCCGAGGCCCACCTTCATCGAGATCCGCGCCAGGCGTACCCGGTTGACCACGCCCGGGAGCCCGATGAACACCGGCAGCGTCACGCCGCGATCCCGCACCGCCTCGATCCACGCTCTCGTGACGGCGGGGTCGTAACAGATCTGCGAGACGATGTAGGTCGCGTACGGGACCTTCTCCGACATCGCTTGGATGGTCGTCGAGTCACTGATGAAGGCGTGGCTCTCCGGGTATCCGGCAATGCCGATGTCCTGGAGTCGGTGGCCGACCTCGAGCATCTCCCGCAGCAGTGACGCGGCGCCCTCGAACGGGCCGGCCGGTTCCTTGGCGTCGCCGGCGATGACGAACGCCTCCACGATCCCGAGGTCGGCGAGCACGTCGAGGACGTCGCGCAAGTGAGTCGGGCTCGTGATCAGGCGGGCGGCTATGTGCGGCACGACGCTGAGGTCGCGCTTGCGCAGCAGTTCGGCGAGTTCGAGCGTCGCCTCGACACCCTTCGACGGCGACGAGGTCACCGTCACGAGCGCACCGTCAGGAAGGTGGTCGAGCTGTGCTTCGACTCCCTTCATCGGAATGATCTCGAACCGGGCACGCTCGAACGAGCGCGCGAGGGCTGGGAGCGCCGCGTCGCCGTGCTCGGTCATCACACCGCTTCGAACCGCTTGGGCGTGCTCTTGGACGGGTCGATGAAGGGCTTCTCTACGACACCGGCGGCGTGCCTGCCGTGCTGGGTCTCGACGACCAGTTCGGTACCCAAACCCTCGTAGGCGATCGGCACCATCGCATAACCGATGTTGCGCTCGAGCCTGGGTGAGTACGTGGCCGAGGTGACCCGCCCGATCTCCGTGCCGTCGAGATCGTAGGTCGGGAAGAAGTCGATCATCGAGCCGTCGCTGAAGTACCCGACGTTCGGTCCGCCGATCTCGACGCCGACCAGCTTGCGCCGTACCCCCTCGGCCTTGATCCGCACGAGTGCCTGCTTGCCGATGAACTCCGCCTCCTGCTCCAGGTCGACCATCCAGGAATCCTCGAAGCCGTACCCGACCTCGAAGGGATTCGTGTCGAACCACATGTCGTTGCCCAGCGAGAGGAAGCCACCCTCGATCCGCCGGATGTGGCAGGGGCCGATCGGGGTGATGTCGTGCGGGCGCCCGGCCTCGAGAACGGTCTCCCACAGCCGTACGCCGTTGCGGCTTGCCTCCCGCAGGTAGATCTCGTAGCCGACCTCACCGCTGAAGCCGGTCCGGGAGACGACCACGTCCATCCCGTCGAGATCACGATCGACCGCGTAGTAGTAGGGCACTTCGAGAATGCCCTCGCCGAACAGCTCGACCATGACGTCCTTCGACTTCGGACCCTGGATCTGGACCGGCCCCACGTCGGGCTCGGTGATCGTCACGTTCATCCCGGAGCCATGGGCCAGGCCCTGCGCCCAGAGCAGGATGTCGCTGTCGGCCAGGGACAGCCAGAAGTGGTTCTCACCGAGCCGAAGGAGGATCGGGTCGTTGAGGATTCCCCCGTCCGGACTGGTGACGAACACGTACTTGCACTGCCCGACCTTGCACTTGCTCAGGTCCCGCGACACGAGCATGTTCGTGAACTTGAAGGCATCCGGTCCGGTGATCTCCACCTGTTTCTCGACGCCGACATCCCAGAGCGTCACGCCGTTGAGCAGGTGCCAGTACTCCTCCACCGGGTCGCCGTACAGGCGGGGGTGATAGGTGTGGTTGTAGACGCTGTAGAGCGTGGGGGCGTGCCGCCGGGATGCGTAGAAGTACGGAGATCTGCGGATGCGGGGATAGAGCAGGATTCCCGGACTCTCGTCGACAGCCACGATGCTGGCCTCCTCGAGCGTTTGTTGCCTATGGCGAAACGCATCGCCTGATACGCAACAGTTTGCGACTGATCGGCTGCGCGGTCAAGGGGCGGTCAAGGGGCTTGACGGGACGGCGGGGTAGGGGCCAGTGTTGCGTATCGAGGTCTGTGTTCTGTGTCACGCAACAACGCACCGGCTTGGTGCTGGTGTGGTCGGATCAGAAGGCGGCGCGCGATGTCCACCACAGAGATTCCGCACGAACGAACCGAGGAGGAGCCGAGTCGGCCCCCGGCGGACACCGAACACGGCGGCAAGGTCTCGACCGACCAGGTGATCCTGGGGACGGTCGCCGTCATCGCCGTCGCTCTGGTCCTGTGGGGCTCGCTCGGAACCGAGTCGTTGGGCAACGTCGTCGGCTCGGCACTGGGCTATGTGGTCGAGGACTTCGGCTGGCTGTTCGTCGTGGCCGCCACCGGATTCGTCCTGTTCTCGTTCTGGTTGGCGTTCAGTCGTTACGGCCGGATTCCGCTGGGCAAGGACGGCGAGAAGCCGGAGTTCAGGACGATCTCCTGGATCGCGATGATGTTCAGCGCGGGGATGGGCATCGGCCTGATGTTCTTCGGCGTCGTCGAGCCACTGAGCCACTTCGTCGCTCCCCCGCCAGGCACGCAGGACGGCGATCCAGCCGCGATCGCGATGGCCACGACCCTGTTCCACTGGACGCTGCATCCCTGGGCGATGTACGCCGTCGTCGGCCTGGCCATCGCCTACAGCACCTACCGCCGGGGACGTCGGCAGCTGATCAGTTCGGCGTTCACCCCGTTGATCGGGGAGCGCCGGGCCAACAGCGGGGGCGGGCGGGCCATCGACATCCTTGCGTTGTTCGCGACGTTGTTCGGCTCGGCTGCCTCGCTCGGGTTGGGCGCCCTGCAGATCGGCGCTGGACTGAACGTCACCGGTGGTATCGAGGCCGGCACGGTGGTCCAGGTGTTGATCATCGTGGTGCTGACCATCGCGTTCGTGGCTTCGGCGGTCTCCGGGGTGGCCAAGGGCATCCAGTGGCTGGCCAACACCAACATGGTGCTGGCGATCGTGCTGGCGCTGTTCGTGTTCGTGGTCGGCCCGACGGTGCTGATCCTGAACCTGATCCCGACCGCGGTCGGGTCCTACATCACCGAGCTGTCCTCGATGTCGGCGCGGACCGCGGCCAGCGCGGACCCGGAAACGGCAACCTGGCTGGCCGGCTGGACGATCTTCTACTGGGCCTGGTGGGTGTCCTGGACGCCGTTCGTCGGCATGTTCATCGCCCGGATCAGCCGCGGCCGCACGATCCGGCAGTTTGTGGTCGGCGTCATCGCCATTCCGAGCACGGTCAGCCTGGTCTGGTTCGCGATCTTCGGCGGCGCCGCGATCGACGAGCAGAGCAACGGTGTGGACATTGCGGGGGAGGGCAGCACGGAGGCGCAGCTGTTCGGGCTGCTCGACCAGTTCCCGCTCGCCGCCATTGCCAGCGTCCTGGTCATCGTCCTGGTGGCGATCTTCTTCGTCTCCGGCGCCGATGCCGCGTCGATGGTCATGGGCACCCTGTCCCAGCGTGGCACCCAGCACCCGACCCGTACGATCGTGATCTTCTGGGGCGTGCTGATGGGCGCGGTGGCTGCGGTGATGCTGCTGCTCGGAGGCACCGAGGCGCTGTCCGGTCTGCAGACGCTGACGATCCTGGCCGCCTTCCCGTTCGCTCTGGTGATGGTCGCGCTGTGCGTGTCGCTGGCCAAGGACCTCAGGAGCGACCCGATGATGCAGGAGCCCCAGGAAGGTGTCATGCAGCGAGCCCGCGGGGCGGTCGTGGACACCGAGCGAGCTCGCGAGCGAGGCAGAGGCGAGACCCGATAGGGGCGCTCGATGCGGGTGGTCGTGATCGGAGCCGGAGTCGTTGGCGCGTCCGTCGCGGAGGAGATGTCCGCACTGGGCTGTACGGACATCACGGTGCTGGACCAGGGCCCGCTGTTCGCTACCGGCGGTTCGAGTTCGCACGCGCCCGGACTGGTCTTCCAGGCCAGTCCGTCCAAGACGATGACCGAACTGGCCAGGTACACCGTCGAGAAGTTCAGCGGCCTGGACCACGAAGGGCGGCCGGGCTTCGAGCAGGTGGGCGGCCTGGAGGTGGCCACGACCCCGCAGCGGCTGGCCGACCTGCACCGGCGCCACGGCTGGCTGACATCCTGGGGTGTACCCAGCCGGGTGGTCTCCGCGCAGGAGTGCGCCAAGTTGCACCCGCTGCTCGACGCAGATCGGATCCTCGGCGGACTGCACACACCCACCGACGGCTTGGCCAACCCGGTCACCGCGGTGACCGCCCAAGCCACGGCAGCTCGGGAACGCGGTGTGCAATTCGTCGGCGACAGCGAGGTGCTCGACATCCAGGTCGCGGACGGCCGGGTCTGCGGCGTCGTGACGGCCCAGGGCGAACACGCCGCGGACGTCGTGGTCTGCTGCGCCGGGATCTGGGGACCACGGGTCGCGGCGATGGTTGGCATGCGGCTTCCACTGACCCCGTTGGCCCACCAGTACGCCTGGACCAGCCGGGTTCCGGAGCTGGACCGCATCGACACCGGCCAGTCCCGTCCGATCCTGCGCCACCAGGACCACGACCTGTACTACCGCGATCGCGGGGACCGGGTAGGGATCGGGTTCTACGGGCACGACCCCATGCCAGTCGACCCGTCCGACATCACCCGGCATGCCGATGCCAAGGTCATGCCGAGCATCCAGGACTTCACGCCGGAAGACTTCCGGCCGGCCTGGGAGGAGTCGCTCCGACTGCTACCCGCACTGCGGGAGTCCAGCCTGAGCGAGGGCATGAACGGGTTGTTCTCCTTCACCACCGACGGGATGCCGCTGCTCGGGCAGTCCCCGCAGGTCCGCGGCTTCTGGGTCGCCGAGGCTGTGTGGGTCACCCATGCCGCAGGAGTGGGGCGGGCAGTCGCCGAGTGGATCGTCAATGGCGCGCCGTCGGTCGACCTACACGACTGCGACGTGAATCGCTTCGAGGAGCACCAGCTGGGCCCCGCCTACGTGCGCGACCGCAGCTGTCAGAACTTCGTCGAGGTCTACGACGTCCTGCACCCGCTGCAACCGATGGAGCAACCGCGCCCCCTGCGCACCAGCCCGTTCCACACCCGCCAGGTCGAATTGGGCGCGGTCTTCCTCGAGGCCAGCGGCTGGGAACGGCCGCAGTGGTACGCCGCAAACGAGCACTTGCTCGACGGTCGCGAGGTAGTGACCCCCAACGACTGGGCGGCCCGGCATTGGTCGCCGATCGTGGGTGCCGAGGCGCAGGCCACCAGGGAACAGGTCGCCCTCTACGACATGACCGCCCTGAAGCGGATCGAGGTGACCGGACCCGGCGCGACGGCGTACTTGCAACGACTGACCACCGGAAACATCGACAAGTCCGTCGGATCTGTCACCTATTGCCTTCTGCTCGACGAGCGGGGCCGGATCCGCAGCGACATCACCGTGAGCCGGCTCGGTCCGGAGCGCTATCAGATCGGTGGCAACGGCGCCAACGATGTCGACTGGCTCAGCCGGCACCTGCCCGCAGACCGTGCGGTCGAGGTCCGGGACACCTCCGCGGGGAGCTGCTGCCTCGGGGTGTGGGGACCGCGATCCCGTGACCTGTTGCAGGCGGTCTCCGGGGATGACTTGTCCGCCGCCGGATTCCGGTACTTCCGCGCCAAGCAACTGCACGTCGGCATGGTGCCGGTCACGGCGTTGCGCTTGTCCTACGTCGGGGAACTCGGGTACGAGCTGTACGCGAGCGCCGATATGGGTGAGAAGCTGTGGGACACGCTCTGGAAGGCAGGGATGCAGTTCGGCATCTTCGCCGGCGGTCGCGGTGCCTTCTCCAGCTTGCGGTTGGAGAAGGGCTATCGCTCCTTCGGTGCGGACATGACGTGGGACCACTATCCGGGCGAAGCCGGACTGGACTTCGCGGTTCGGATGGACAAGGGCGACTTCCTCGGTCGTACCGCATTGCTGGACGCGCCGTTGCGGGCGCGGCTGACCTGCCTGACGATCGCCGACCCGACGAAGGTCGTGCTGGGCAAGGAGCCGGTCTACGACGGCGATCGTTGCGTCGGGTACGTCACGAGTGCGGCCTACGGTTACACGGTCGGACTGGGTATCGCCTATGCATGGCTGCCGGTTGACCTCAGCCGTCCCGGAACCTCGGTTCACATCGGATACTTCGACGAGCGAATCCCAGCCACGGCGACCGCCGAACCGCTGTTCGACCCAGAGATGACCCGGCTGCGGTCGTGAGCCGAGAGCGAGCGGTCACGGCCCGACTTCCGGAGCAGCCGGACTTCCTGTGGGCCGAGGCGGAACCGAAGCCGTCCTACGACGTCGTGGTCGTCGGGGCCGGGGGCCATGGCCTGGCCACGGCGTACTACCTGGCCATGAACCACGGCATCACCAACGTGGCAGTCGTCGAACGGGGCTGGCTGGGCGGCGGGAACATGGCCCGGAACACGACGATCATCCGGTCGAACTACCTGCGGAAGGAGAGCGCGGGGATCTACGAGCATGCGCTCAAGCTGTGGGAGGGACTCGAGGCCGGACTCGACTGCGAGGTGGCTTTCAGCCAGCGCGGGGTGCTCAACCTGGCGCACAGCCTGGCCGATGTCCGCGAGGGTCGGCGCCGGGTCAACGCCAACCAGCTCAACGGCATCGATGCGCAGTGGCTGACTCCTCCTGAGGTGCAGAAGGTCGCGCCGATCCTGAACATCTCCTCCGACGTGCGGTATCCGGTGCTCGGGGCTACCTTCCAGCCGCGGGCCGGGATCGCCAAGCACGATTGGGTCGCCTGGGGCTACGCGCGGGCCGCGCACGCGTTGGGGGTGGACCTGATCCAGGGCTGTGCGGTCCTGGGCGTCCTCCGTGAGGGTGATCGGGTGGTGGGTGTCGAGACCGAGCGCGGTCCGATCAGAGCCGGCCGGGTAGCGCTGGCCGCCGCCGGTCACAGCAGCGTCGTGACCGCTTCGCTCGGTCTGGCCCTGCCGCTGCAGAGCTATCCGCTACAGGCCCTGGTGTCGGAGTTGCTCGAACAGGTCCTGGACACCGTGGTGATGTCCAACGCAGTGCACGTCTACGTCTCCCAGGCGCACAAGGGCGAGCTGGTGATGGGTGCCGGGATCGATTCCTTCCTCGGGTACGGCCAGCGTGGATCCTTCTCGGTGATCGAGAATCAGATGGCCGCGGCCATCGAGCTGTTCCCGATCTTCTCCAGGGCACACGTGTTGCGTACGTGGGGCGGGATCGTGGACGTCACCCCCGATGCCTCGCCGATCGTCGGGCTGACCCCGTACTCCGGCCTCTACATCAACTGTGGTTGGGGGACAGGCGGTTTCAAGGCGACCCCCGGTATCGGCTGGGTCTTTGCCGACACGATCGCACATGACCGTCCGCATCCACTGGCCGTGCCGTTCTCGCTGTCCCGTTTTGACAGTGGTGCATTGGTCGACGAGCACGGCGCGGCTGCGGTCGCCCATTGAGCCGCACGTGTTGAGCATTCCGTGCCCGTGGTGCGGGTTCCGAGACGAAATCGAATTCGGATACGGGGGGCAAGCACACGTCTCTTATCCCGCACAACCATCGACTGTGGATGATGGCGATTGGGCGGCCTACCTGTTCTTTCGTGACAACCCCAAGGGCTGGTTCGCCGAGCGGTGGATGCATCGGGCCGGGTGTCAGCGCTGGTTCAACGTGGTCAGGCACACCGTCACCTACCAGATCCTGGTGAGCTACCCGCCGGGAGTGCCCCGCCCGGATGTCGGCTGATGCCGATCCGCCTCCGGGCAGCGGGTAGCCCGCTGTCGGTGAGCTTCGACGGCACCGCGTTGACGGCGTATCCCGGTGAAACCCTGGCCGCCGCCCTCGTCGCCGACGGCCGCCAGGTGCTGTCCCAAGGGATCTACACCGGCCGCCCCGGGGGCTGATCTCGGCCGGGTCCGAGGAGAGCAACGTCTTCGTCCAGGTGCTCTCCGGCCACGGTGAGCCGATGATGCGGGCGACCGAGCTGGAGGTCTACGACGGGTTGCGGGTGAGCAGCTTGGCCGGCAAGGGCTGGCTGCCCGACGAACCGGACGAGGCCCGCCACGACAAGACGTTCGTCCATGCCGACGTCGTCGTGGCCGGCGGCGGGCCGGCCGGGCTGATGGCGGCGCTCGCCGCTGGAACCAGTGGTGCCCGGGTGCTGCTGATCGACGAGCAACCCAGGCTCGGTGGCCGGTTGTTGGCAACTCGATCCACAGTGGACGGTGCCAGGGGCTCCTCCTGGGTGGAGTCGACCCGGCAACGGCTGGCCGCCCTGCCCGAGGTACGGGTGCTCAGCCGTACCATTGTCGTCGGCTATAACGACCACAACTACCTGGTCGCCGTCGAACGGCGCGCCGACCACCTCGGCCGGTCCGCGGCGGCCAGCAGAGCCGCGCGCCGTCTCTGGCACGTCCGGGCGGGGCAGGTCGTACTGGCGACCGGTGCGCACGAGCGTTGGATCGCCTTTCCGGACAACGATCGCCCCGGCATCATGCTGGCCTGCTCGGCAGCGACCTACGCCTGGCGCTACGGCTGCCCTCCTGGCCGGCGGGCAGTCGTCTTCGGTGCCCACGACGGCGCCCTGGCGGCGGCGGTGGATCTCGCCGATGCAGGGATCGAGGTAGCTGCCGTTCTCGACGTCCGGCACGCCGTCGGGCGTTCTTTGGCCGCAGCGTTGGCTGAGCGCGGGATCGTGGTCCGGACCGGTACGGCGGTTCGGGGCACGCTGGGTGACGAAACAGGCGTGCTCCGGGCGGTCCAGACGTCCACCGGCGAGTCGATCGAGGCGGACCTGCTGGCCGTTTCGGGTGGCTGGAATCCCGCGGTGGAGCTGTTCAGCCAGTCCGGTGGCCGTACCGTCTGGTCGGAGGAGGTGGCCGGGTTCGTTCCGGACGTTCCTGCCCAACCGACCCATACAGCGGGTGCCGGTGCGGGTGCCGTCGACCTCGTGGACGCACTGAGGACGGGAGCGCAGGCGGGGGTGGAGTCCGCCCGCGCGGCCGGATTCGAGGCGGCTGCGCCCGACCTCCCGCCGGTCGAGGGCATGCGGCTCGGGGAAGTTTCCCCAGCCGCCTTCTTCCTGGTCGCGACCTCGGCGGGGGAATCTGATCGGGTCTTCGTCGACCTGCAGCGCGACGCCACGGTGTGCGACGTCCAGCGCGCTGTCAGCGCTGGGCTCACCTCGGTCGAGCACATCAAGCGCTACACCACGATCGGCACCGCGGCCGACCAGGGACGAGGTTCCGGAGTGCTCGCCGTCGGCGTACTGGCCCAGCTGAGCGGTCGATCGGTGGCCGAGATCGGTACGACCACCTACCGGCCTCCATACAGCCCAATCTCCTTCGCAGTGCTGGCCGGGCGCGACCGTGGCCGGCTGGCCGATCCTGAGCGGGTCACCGCGATCCACGACTGGCACGTCGAGCACGGCGCTGTGTTCGAAGATGTGGGCCAGTGGAAGCGCCCGTGGTTCTTTCCGCAGCCGGGGGAGACCATGGACGAGGCCGTACGCCGCGAGTGCATTGCCGCCCGCACGGGCGTGGCGATGATGGATGCCTCGACGCTGGGGACCATC
>Ga0136610_1000724_pt1 | contig 10505 bp, 9 predicted proteins | sample AntDrymUQ1342206_2_FD_104804 | JGI IMG/M metagenome (GOLD analysis project Ga0136610, IMG submission 104804) | Polar desert sand microbial communities from Dry Valleys, Antarctica - metaG UQ134 (22.06) | ecosystem: Environmental > Terrestrial > Soil > Desert | place: Antarctica: Dry Valley...
CGGTGATGCCCGCCCCGTCGACCAACGACCGCACAGACTCGATCAAGTCGCCTACGTCGGCGCCGTCGTTCGCGGCGATCCGCAGTTGGGTCGGTTCCGTCCCGCCCCAGCCGGTCACCTGCTCCGGGGTGGCGAAGTACCGACCGCGTAGCCCGGCCGTGGGATCGCCGCTGAGATCGACGACACCTACGACTGTGGCTTCCTCGGTCGACGGCTCGGGCGCTGATGCGGACCCAGGCTCGATGGCTCCCGGATCATCGGAACTCACCGCCGGATAGAAGGTGATCGAGATGGTGTCGCCCACCTGCGCGCCGGCCCGGGCGCTGACCGCGACCTCGCCGGCGCGGTCGGGTAACCGCCCCTCGGACAGGCGTTGCCAGCGAAGGGCCTCGTCCACGGCGATGCTCTCCACGGTGACGTACTGGGAGCCCGAGGTCCCCGGTACCAACGCCTGGACGAAAGCCTCAGCGTCGGCCGCTACCGCTGCCACTGCGTCGAGTTCAACGACGCGGGGGACCAGCTCGTCCAACGACGGCTCGCCCGGGGCCGAGCCTCCGGAGGGTGTCGGTGATTCGGGCCCAACATCGGGCACGACGACAGCGTCGGTGTCCACGTACTGCGCGCCGACCGCGCGGGTGATCGTGGCGTTCGCGGATTCGCTGAGGACCAGGGTGGCCACGACGAACCCGACCGCGATGACGATGGCCAGGCAGGAGGCGATCAGCCGGCCGCCATGGGCACGGATCTGGGCCAGGGTGGTCTTCCACATCTCAGCGGCCCCCGTTGCTCGATGGTCCAGCGATCGAACCGCCGAGTTCGAGGCGGCGCAGAGCGTCGATGACGTCGTCAGCGGTCGGGTCCGACAGCTCCCCGACCAATCTGCCGTCGCCGAGCAGGACGACCCGGTCGGCATAGGAGGCTGCAATCGGGTCGTGGGTGACCATCACGACGGTCTGCCCGGTCTCGCGCACACTGCTGCGAAGCAGACCGAGTACCTCAGCACCGGAGCGGGAGTCGAGGTTGCCCGTCGGCTCGTCGGCGAAGATCACGTCCGGTCGTGGCAGCAGGGCACGGGCTACGGCCACCCGCTGCTGCTGCCCACCGGAGAGTTCGTGCGGTCGGTGGGTCAGCCGGTCGGCAAGGCCCAGCCGGGCGACGACCGCATCGGTCCATGCCGGATCCGGCGAAGCCCCGGCCAGTTCCATGGGCAGCACCATGTTGGCCCTGGCGTCGAGGACCGGCAGCAGGTTGAACGCCTGGAAGACGAATCCGATCCGCTCGCGCCGCAAGGTGGTCAGCTCGGTGTCGCGCAAGGCGGTCAGCTCGGTGTCGCCGAGCCACACCTGGCCCGAGGACGGGGTGTCCAGCCCGGCCAGGCAGTGCATCAGAGTGGACTTGCCCGATCCCGAGGGACCCATGATCGCGGTGAATGCGCCTCGCGCGAAGGCGACTTCGACCCCATCCAGAGCGGTGACCGATGCCTCACCCCTGCCGTAGGTCTTGGTCAGAGCCAGCGAGCGGACGGCCGCCGGACTCTGCGCTCGCGCATGCTCGCTTGGCGTGGGATAGGACGCGGGGTGCGACACGGGATCTCCCTCGACTCGTCGGTCCGGACGCGAAGCAGTCCGGTTCGAGTACTGACGCTAGGGAGATCGTGCGATCGGGACGTCTGGCCAAGGGTGGATCTTGTTCGGCTGCCTCGTCCACCTGCGGTCTGATGCCGTAGGAGCCTTCGGGGTCAGACGGGCGGCGGGTCCGCTGTCGCGGGTTGGACGGGTGGGGGTGGGCTCGTGGTGTGGGTGTGTGCCCAGCGAAGCAACCGAGCCGACCCCGTACCCCTCGTTGATGCCGTTCTTCGTACTTCAGCTCAAAGCGGTGTCTCGGCCCACGGCCTCCCATGAGCTGAGTTCCGCGCCCAGTGCGTCGAGGCGTCCGCGTACGCCGTCCACCGCATCGTCGCCGAGCACGAGCCTCAGTGGTGGCGAGGGTGCTTCGAGTGCGGCCAAGATCGCGCGGGCCGCCTTCGCGGGGTCACCCGGTGGCGTACTCTGCCATCGGCACCGACTGGTGGGCCGCACCTGGGTTGAACAGTCCGGTCCGGAAGGCACCAGGCTCGACGATCAGGAATCGGACTCCGAAGTCGACCTCCTGGCTCAGCGCCTCAGTCAGGCCCTCCAACGCGAACTTGGTCGCGCAGTAGGCACTGAAGCCCGGGGCGGTCACCTGCCCTCCCACGCTCGACATCTGCACCACCGCGCCGCTGCCCTGCCGGCGCATGTGCGGTAGAACGGCCCGGGTCAGCGCGGCCGGACCGAAGAAATGCAGATCGAACAGCGCGCGCAACTCCTGCTCCGTGGTTTCCTCGAGCGCACCGACCTGGGTCCGACCCGCATTGTTCACCAAGACATCGATGCGGCCGTAGCGGGCGACCACGTCGGCTACCACTTCCAGGTCACGGCGGGTGTCGGTTACGTCGAGTTCCACCGGAAGAACCTGGTCGGGGTAGGCGGAAACTAGATCATCGAGACGATCCGGTGTACGAGCCGCGCCGACGACCGTGTCACCCACGGACACAGCCCCGCCTCGGCCAGCGCTCGCCCGAACCCGGACGTGGCACCCGTGATCAGCCATATCCTGTGTGTGCGCTGGTCAGCAGTCATGTCGGCCTCCCGAACTTCTGAGCGACGAAGAAATCAGGATGCCCCATCCGCATGTCTGCAGACCAACCGGTGGGCTCAGTATCCCTCGCTTCCTGTTTGACTGTTGAGACGGTTGAGACGTTTGAAGGGTCAGGACGATCCGCCGAAGTGCAGGATCGTGGATGGCCGCCATCGCGGTACGCCAGGTGGAATCGGCGGGAACTCGATCAGCACCGCGGACGGAACGGCCAGCGTCGCCGACGCTGACTGACAGAGTCTGCCTTTCGATTCGTCCGGACGGGTGGTGCTTGCAGACCCGGGTCGCGGTCGACCCGGGCGTTGCGTCCGACGGCGACAGATGCGAGCACGACGCTGGCGGCGAGTCCGGTCGCGAGACTGATCTGCTCCCCGAGCAGCAGGGCCGACCAGCCGAGGGTGAGCGCAGGCTGGGCGATCTGCAGGCGCCCGACCCGGGCAACCCCGCCGCGGGCCAGTCCTGCGTACCAGGCGAAGAAGCCGAGGAACATGCTGACGGCTGCCACGTAGCCCAAGCCGAGCCAAGCAGCTGCCGTGACCTCGCGCGGGGGATGCAGGAGCAGGCCGGCCACCGTGACCGGTACCAGTACGGGGGCGGCAAGGACCAGAGCCCAGCAGATCACCTTCCAACCGCCGTAGGTGCGGGCCAACGCGCCGCCCTCTGCGTATCCGAGTCCGGCCAGCACGACGGCGGCCAGTACGTACAGGTCAGCGAGTTGGGGGCGCCCCGCGCCCTGGACCGCGGCGAACACCAGAACAGCCGCGATGGCCGCGCTCAGGGCGAGCCAGTACTGCCGGCGCGGGCGCTCTCCGGCCCGCAGCACCGCCATCCCCGCCGTGGCTACGGGCAGCAAGCCGGACAGGATGGCGGCGTGCGCGCTGTCCACGCTGCGCAAAGCGAAGGTCGTCAGCAGCGGGAAGCCGATCACGACCCCCACCACCACGAGCGCCAGCCGAGGCACCAGCTTCGGGACGATCAGTGCTTCCCTGCGGATGAGCAAGACCACCGCGGCCAGTGCCGCGGCCAGTACCGCCCGCCCGATCCCGACCGTGACGGCACCGAATGCGGGCTCTGCTGCCTTGGTCGCCGGCAGGGTAAGGCTGAACGCGAGCACACCTAGCCCGCCGAGCACCAAGCCCTGTGCTTCCGATTTGCGAGCGGATGCGCTTTCCTTACGTCCCATGAAACACGATAGCGGATACGCCGCGGTCGTACGCGAGCTGGAGCGCCTCGTTTCGACCAGACCGCCGGACGCTGCGCTGCCGTCCATGCGAGAGCTGCAACAGCGCTTCCAGGTCAGCTCCTTGACCGTTCAGCGCGCGCTGTCAACGCTGTCCACTCGGGGGCTGCTGGTGACTCGACCAGGCCGGGGAACGTTCACCGCCGCACAGCGCCCGCCGTCCCGGGCTGGCGACAGCAACTGGCAGACGCTCGCCCTGGGCAGTCGTCCGAACCTGACCGCGCACTTGGAGGAGCTACTCGTTCCGACCTCTCCCGACCTGCTTCCGCTATCCAGCGCCTTTCTCGACGAGGGACTGCAGCCACTCGGGCTGCTCGCCGCAGCGGCGGCTCGCGCGGCTCGCCGGCCCCACGGGTGGAGCCGCCCGCCCGTCGACGGGCTCGACGAGCTGCGCAGCTATCTGGCCGACGAGCTCGGTCCCTCGTATCGCGCCGACAACGTGCTGGTCACCGCGGGTGGACAGGCCGCGCTGGCCGCTGCGTGCCGCTACCTGGCCGTCCCGGGGGATCCGATAGTCCTGGAGGCACCCACCTACCTCGGCGCTCTGGCGGCTGCGCGCGCGGCCGGACTCGTTCCCGTCCCGGTGCCCGCCGACCAGCACGGAGTACTACCCGGCGTACTGGCCGACGCGCTGACGCGGAGCCGGGCGCGGCTGGTCTATCTACAGCCACGCCACGCGAATCCGACCGGCGCGACCCTTTCCGCCGACCGCCGGCAAGCGGTCCTGTGCGCGGTGCAACGCGCTGGGGCCTTCCTCGTCGAGGACGACTGGGTGCGCGGCCTCGACCTCGACGGGCCGACCCCGGCGCCACTGGCCGCTTCCGACGAGGACGGGCACGTGGTGTACATCCGATCGTTGACCAAGCCGGTGGCCGCCGGACTGCGAGTTGCTGCCCTGGTCGCCCGTGGCCCCGCCCTGACCAGGCTGCGCCGCGGGCGGATCACCGACGACCTGTTCGTGGCGCCCGTCCTGCAGCACGCCGCGCTCGACGTGCTGACCGCGCCCGGCTGGAACCGTCACCTCACCGGCCTTCGAAGAGCCCTACGGCAACGGCGCGACAGCCTCGTCGCAGCTCTCCGCACGGACCTACCTGAATGCCAGCTGCACCTCGTACCCGCCGGCGGGGTGCACCTGTGGCTGCGGCTCCCGGAGGGCGCCGACGAAACCGCCACCCTCAACGCCGCCCACCAACACGGGGTTTCCGTCAGCCCCGGGCGCAGCTACTTCCCAGCCGAGCCCCCCGGCCCGTACCTGCGGCTCAGCTACGCCGCCGCTGCACCAGCCACCCTGCTCGACGCGGTCGCCAGGCTCGCCCAAGCCATCCACCAGACCGCCCGGCACTCGACCAACAGATGACGGCCCGCGCAGCTGAGGGTCTCGTTGTGCTGAATTCGGACTCCGGTGGGTCGCGAAGTGTGGCCAGGGCCGCGTGCTCTGCGGTTGATCCCATCGCATCCGGAGGGCTCAAGTGTGCTATCGCGAACCCGCTCGGCGCTGCAATAAGCAGACCCATTCCACATCCTCTGCCAGGCATGCGCGCTACGTCGCCCAGTCCCGTCGGTTCTCGGCCTCGAAGAGGTCAAGATCAACCGCTGTACTGACCCGTCCCGGCCTCCTTCCTGTCCCACGCTCGCCACCTGCCCGTCGTCGCCCTGACCCGGCTCCAACGCCACACTGACAGCATCCTGTCCACTCACGAGCCGCTCGTACGCCTCGTCCGACTCGCCGTGGTGAAACCACCTTCATCCTCATGGACGTCACTCGGCGCATGCCAGGCCGCGGTCGCCGAAGGCGCCAGCCACAGGGTGAGTGCTGCCGCGACGGCCGCGACGGCCGCCGCCGTCCACATGCCGGCACTCAACCCTGGGGCGTAGGTCGCCGGTTGGGTCGCGGCGCCGGAGACGCTCGCCGCAACCGCAACGATCGCACCCAGTCCGATGGCGCCGCCCACCTGCTGGGAAGCAATGAGGACGCCAGAACGCAGCCCCGCGTCCCGCTCGCTCGATCCGCCAGTCGCCGCGATCGATGAGGCGGTCCAGGCCACACCGGCCCCCAGACCGGTCAAGATCGAGGGCCCGATGACGTCGGCGAGGACCGATCCGCCGGCCGAAAGGAACCCGAACCAAGCCAGTCCGACCGCTGTCGTGGCGACTGCCGTGGCCATCGTGGTCCGGGCTCCGAACCGTTGGACGGCACGGGAGCCGTTGAGCGTGCCCACGAGCAGCGCGAGGCTGAGCGGAAGAAACCCCAGGCCGGCCTGAAGCGGGGTGAACCCGAGCACTGCCTGCAGGTAAAGGGTGAGCAAGAAGAAGGTCGGGAACATTGCCATCGTATTCAGCACGGCCACGCCGTTTGCCACCGTGAAGCCTCGGTCGGCGAAGACTCCGAGCGGCACCAGCGGATTCTTGGCCCGCTTCTCGATGATCACGAACATGGCGAGCAGGCTGGCCGCTGCAGCCAGTAGGCACAGCGTCTGCATCGATCCCCATCCCGCATCGTCGGCGTCCACCACGGCGTAGATCCCGGCGCCGATGCCCGCGGTGATCGTCATCGCCCCCGCAACGTCGAACTTGCCGCTGTCAACGGTCCCCCGATCTCCCGTTGGCAACACGCGTGGAGCGAGGGAGGCGACGGCCAGACCGATCGGCACGTTGACGTACAGGACCGACGCCCAGCCCAGCCACTCGGTCAGCGTTCCGCCGACCAGACCGCCGACCGCGCCGCCGGTGGCCCCCACGGCGCCCCACACTCCCAGCGCGCGGTTACGTTCGGGACCCTCGGCGAAGGAGACCAGCAAGAGGGCCAGGGCCGACGGCGACACGAAGGCGGCAGCCAATCCCTGACCGGCACGTGCGGCCACCAGCCACAACGGCTCCTGCGCAAGGGCGCCGGCGAGCGAGGCCGCCGCGAAGACGAGCACGCCGAGGATGAATGTCCGGCGGCGTCCGATCAGGTCACCGACCCGGCCGCCCAGCAGCAGGAAGCCACCGAACAAGAGGACGTAGGCGTTGGCGACCCAAGACAGGCCGGACGGCGTGAAGCCCAGATCGCGTGCCATCGACGGCATCGCCACGATGACAATGGCCGCGTCCAGGATCAGCACAAACTGGGTGGATGCCAGCAGCGGCAGAACCCAGCGCGGCCCGGCGGAGGGCGGCGCCGTAGCCATCGTGCTTCGACTCACGAGCGAGCACCGATCTTGCCACCGTCGAGGAGCAGCTTCCAATCCTGCGCCTTAGCCCAGGACTCCAGATCGTGCCAGCCGATTTCGGGGTAGCTCGCGTGCAGCGCCATGATGTCCACGGCGTAGCCCACCTCGGCCAAGTACCGGAACATCAGCTCCAGATCCTCGCTGCCCGCTTGGTTGATCGGGGTCTCGACGTAGGCCACGTCGCGCCCGACATGCCGAGACAGACAGGCCGCCAGCGCAGTGCCGGTGGACTCGTCGCCGGCGAGCTCGATGCGCTGTCCGACGAAGTGATCCGAATCGCCAATGACGAGGGCCGCGAAGGCGCCGATGTCGGCCATCGCGATCCGCTGGGTGGCGACGTGGGCCGGAATCGGCGATCCGACCTGCCCACCGGCTGCAAGGCCAGGCAACGACCACGGGGAGACCAGCATCTCCATAAACGCCGTCGGGGCGATGATCGTGCTGGGGGCACCCGTCGAGCGCAGGTGCTCCTCGACGGCCCACTTGCTCTCGAAGTGGGGGACGCCCGTCCCACGGTCAGCGCTGGCCACCGAGCTGTAGACGACATGGGCCACGTCGGCAGCGACGGCCGCGTCGATCAGATTGCTTGCCTGGCGAACCTCGGCTTCGACGCCGGTCTCGAACGGCGTGCTCACGACGAAGACGGCATCGATTCCCTCGACTGGACCACGCAGGGACGCCGGCTGCTCCAGGTCGGCAGTGATGATGTCAGCGCCTGCCTTGCGCAGCCGCCTGGCGGTCGGGCCGTCGGGACTGCGGGTGAGGGCCCGAACGTGGTCGCCGCGGTCGAGCAGCGCTTTTGCGACTGCTCCGCCCTGGTTGCCGGTCGCTCCGGCCACAAGAACTGTCTTTGACTTGCTCATCGTGCCTCCGACTAGAGTGGTCTGGAAGTTAGGCGCCTAATCTTAGGTACCTAACTATATCTGATGTCAAGGTCCTGGGAGGGGGCAATGGACTTCGCGTACGCGGATGAGCTGAACCGCACGATCCGCATCGTCGCTCTCAAGCACCGCGCCCGGGCTGCCGCACTGCTGGCCGATCTGGGTCTGTACCCAGGACAGGAGATCGTGCTCCTGGAGCTGGACACCCTTGGCCCGCGCAAGCAAGCGGAGCTGGCAGTCAGTTGCGAGTGCGAGCCACCAACAGTCAGCCAGCTAGTTCGCAAGCTGGAGATCGCAGGGCTCATCACCCGACAGCCCTCGACCACCGATGCACGCGCAATAGTGGTGGACTTGACCGATCGGGGCCGCGCGCTCATGGGCCCACCCAAGAGTCGCTGGATCGAGCTCGCCGAAGTTACTGCCGCCGGGCTGGAGACCACCAAGCCTGATGAGCTGCTCAGCGTCGTACACGAATTGGCCCGAAGCCTTTGCCCAGCGGCCGCCCTTCGTCTGGATCAACGCTTCGAACGCCTGTCCGAGTGCCGACAACGCACGATCAACTAGGACAGCGTCGGACTCTGCCGATCGCGCCTTTCCTGGAAGGCTTGCACACGGCGAGCACGGTGGAATCTGCGTGCCGTGGCCCCCATGACCTGCAAGCCGACGGGTAGACCGCCGACGTGAGCCCACACGGGATCCGTGGATGATCCTTTGTGGGACGCCCACTCACCGAGGCCCTGCCGAGCCCGTCGCTAGGGCTTTCGGCGGTTGGGTCCCGCAGCCCTTCGGGCCTTCACCTGTCCCCGATCTGCGTCGTCTAGGAAGAAGAACCGCTCCAGCTCAGCCCAGGATGGCGGCCCGCCGAAGCTGCCGTACGCGGCGGGATGGTCGAGGACCACAGATCATTCTTCCGGCAGGGAGAGCAGCGCAGCGCGACGCAGCCGGCGCCGAACCGACAGTCCGTCGCGCGAGAGAACGAGTAGCGCCCCAGCCCCGACCAGTGCGGCCGAGACGAGCACGGCCGGTCGAAGCTTCTCTTCCAGGACGAGGATGCCTACCAGCGCGGCGACAACAGGATTGACGAACGCGTGGGTCGTCGCCATCAGCGGGTTAGCGTTCACAAGCAGCCATGAGTATGCGGCGAACCCGGTCATCGAGACGCAGGTGAGGTATGCCAGGGCGATCCAGCTGGCCTGCGAAATCGACCCGGAGACCAATTGTGGTAGCTCACCCGAGGCTGTTGAGATTAGCAGGAGGGCGGATCCGGAAACCATGTGGCTGACACCGCTCGCATACAGCACCTGGGTCGGCAGCTCTACGTGGGCCGTGTACCACGACCCTATGCTCCAGGTGAGCGCAGCGGCCGCGGCCAAGATGACCCCGGGACCAACGTTGAATTCCGAGTCGCTGCCGAGAAACGCCACGCCGCCAATTCCCAAGCCGAGGCCCAAGAAGGTAAGGGTGCTTGGCATGTGGCGGTTCGTTACGGCCAGCAGCAATGCGGTCCACAGCGGCGAAGTTGCCATCAGGGTCGCAAGGACACCGGACTCCACGGTCCGAGCGGCAAACGTCGTCAGGATTCCGGTGCCGAAGCTCAGCAGGAGTCCGGCGCGGATCGAAGCGCGCAGGCGATGGCCCTCCACTCGGCGGATCGCGGCGCGGCCGCGCCTACTCGCGGTCGCGACGCAGACCAGGAGCATCCCTGCCAGCAAGAGCCTGGAGCCGGCACCGAAAATTGTGGGTAGCCCCTGGCCGTCCGCGGGGGCAACCATCACGCGAATTGCGGGATAGCTCGTTCCCCAGATCACGTACACCACCACCAGGCACACGCAGAAAATGGCTCGCTGTCCTGGACTGCGGCGGCGAAGCGCGGATCGAGGAATCACCGCGGGTATCGGTCCCGGTCAGGCATCAAAGAGCTCACCGTCTGTCTCGACGAGTGTCGCTATGCGGAAACCCATCGTGACGCCACTGACGACTGGCAGGAGCGAATTGCCCACGCTTTCGTCCCCGTTCGAGGGATGCTCACGTGAGGTCGTGCTTTGAGGGCATCTCGTGCATCGACGGTCCCAGGGACCGTCCGCCGTCGACGGTGAGAACGCTGCCGGTGATGTAGGCAGCCTGCTCGCTCATGAGAAAGGCGACCGCTTCGGCGATCTCTTCAGTCCGGCCAAACCTCGCGAGTGGAATGCGTTCCAGCATGCGGTCGGCTGCAGCGGGCGAGGAGAGAATGTGGGCGGTCGCACTTTCGGTGGGGACGAAGCCCGGGGCCACAGCGTTGACCCGGATGCCGTGCTCGCCCCATTCCCCGGCCACCGATTTGGTGAAGGCGAGCATGCCCCCTTTGGCGGCCGCCGAATGTGCGACGCCAGGAGCCCCTGTCCATGCATAGGTCGTGATGATGTTGCACATGGCGCCTGGTCGGCCTTCGGCGATCAGGCGCCGAGCAACGGCCGTGGAGAAGTTGAAGGTTCCGTAGAGTGAGATCTCCACCAC
>Ga0136610_1000733_pt1 | contig 10446 bp, 9 predicted proteins | sample AntDrymUQ1342206_2_FD_104804 | JGI IMG/M metagenome (GOLD analysis project Ga0136610, IMG submission 104804) | Polar desert sand microbial communities from Dry Valleys, Antarctica - metaG UQ134 (22.06) | ecosystem: Environmental > Terrestrial > Soil > Desert | place: Antarctica: Dry Valley...
ACCTCGAGGTCGAGCTCGCCGCGTCCGTCGAGGTGGTCGAGGTAGGCGATCACGACCTCGGCGAGCTGCACCTCGAGCAGGTCGACCTCCTCGCGCAGGACGAGCGTCAACAGCAGGTCGAACGGACCGGAGAAGACCTCGAGATCGAGCTCGAGCGAGGCGGCGCTCACCCCGCGCAGGCTAGCGGCGACGGCCGACGGCCCGGGGCTCAGCCGCGCGGCGGGCCGACGCCCATCGCCTCGCGCACGTCGACGAGCGTCGCGGACGCGATCGCGCGCGCCTTGTCAGCGCCCGCGGCGAGCAGCTCCTCGAGCGCGGGCTCGTCCTCGCGCAAAGCGAGGTAGCGCTCGCGCAGCGGGGCGAGCTGTGCCGTGACCGCCGCGCCGACGGCGACCTTGAGGTCGCCGTAGCCGCGCGCGCTCGCCATCTCCTGCTCGACGACCTCGGGCGTCACCTCGCGCACCGCGGCCAGGATCTCGATGAGGTTGGTCACTCCCGGCTTGTCGTCGCCGCGGCGGATCTCCGGCGGGTCGGCCGAGTCGGTGACCGCGCGCTTGAACTTCTTCATGATCGCCGCCGGCTCGTCGAGCAGGTAGACCGTGCCCTGCTCGCTGCCGCCAGTCGTCGACATCTTGCGCCCCGGGTCCTGCAGGTCGCGCACGCGCGCGCCGACCGTCGGGATGCGGTGCTCGGGGACGACGAGGGTGCCCTCGCCAAAGCGGGCGTTGAAGCGCACCGCGATGTCGCGCATGAGCTCGAGGTGCTCGCGCTGGTCCTCGCCGACGGGTACCTCGCCGGCGCGGTAGGCGAGCACGTCGGCGGCCTGCAGGATGGGATACAGCAGCAGCCCGGCCGACACGAGCTCGCGCTGGGCGACCGACTTGTCGCGAAACTGATGCATCCGGTTGAGCTCGCCGAGCGCCGTGACCGACGTCAGCAGCCAGCACAGCTCGGTGTGCTCGGCGACGTCGCCCTGGCGAAAGAGGATGCAGCGGCCGGGGTCCAGGCCGGCCGCGATCAGCAGCGCGGTCGTGTCGAGCACGCGCGCGCGCAGCGCCAGCGGGTCGTAGGGCACGGTCGTCGCGTGCAGGTCGACGAGGCAGTAGATCGCCGGATCGCCGCGATCCTGGCCGGCGACGAACTGCGTGATCGCCCCGATGTAGTTGCCCAGGTGCTTGCGGCCGGTCGGCTGGATGCCGGAGAAGATCGTGAGGGACACCCCGGGCAGGATGTCACGCCCCGTCCGGCAGCTCCCCGCAGGTCTAAGGACCCGGGCATGAATAAGAGCACGGTTTGGACACCCGCCCGCGGCGCCCAAACCGCACACTTATTCCTGCCCGGATCCTACGGCGCGAGCGCGCGAGCGAGGTTCACGCGGCCGAAGCCGAACTGCGGGTCGCGACCCGCTGCGCCGAGGTCGTCGACGGAGCGCCCGAGCTTCGCGCGCCAGGCCGCCGGCCCGCCGGCCGTGCGGGCGGCGATCAGCGCCGCGACGCCCGCCACGTGCGGGGTCGACATCGACGTGCCCGAGATCGACACATAACCGCCGTTGTTCCACGTCGACAGGATGCCGACGCCCGGCGCCGCGATCTCGACGTCGTCGTTGAAGGTCGAGAAGGACGCGCGCTCGTCCCTGCGGTCGGTCGCGGCGACGGACACGACCTGCGGATAGGCGGCCGGATAGTTCGGCGCCGAGTTGCCCCCGTTGCCCGCCGCGGCGACGATCAGGGCATTCGCGCTCGCGTTCGCGACGGCGTTGGCGAGCGTCGCGGACGCGGCCGTCGTGCCGAGCGACATCGAGATGACCCTGGCTCCCGCCCGGCTGAGGTAGTCCAGGCAGTTCGCGATCCCGGCGACACCGCCGGCGCCGCGCGCATCGAGCGCCTTGCAGACCGACAGCCTGGAGTTGAAGGCGACGCCCGCGACGCCGCGGGCGTTGTTCGCGCGCGCCGCGACCGTGCCCGCCACGTGCGTGCCGTGGCCGTTGTCGTCGGCGCAGCGGTTGGGGTCGATCGCGGGGTTCGCGAAGAGCCCGAGGATGATCCCGAACGAACGCACGCCCGCGCAGTCGGCGACCTTGCCGGCGAGGTCCTCGTGGCCGGCCGCGACGCCGGTGTCGACGATGCCGACCTTGACGCCGTCGTCTGACTGCGCAAAGCCGATCAGCCCCGGCGTATCGCCCCAGCCCTCGGGCGCATCGATGTCCGCGTCGGGCTTGCCTGCGCCTTGGCCCGTGTTGTCGAGGCCGTGCAGCTCGCCGAAGCGCGGATCGTTGGGAACCTGCGCCGCGCTCGCGCGGGCGATGTGGTTCGGCTCGGCGTACAGGACCGACGCCGAGCGGTTCAGGCGCGCGGCGACGGCGGCCGGATCCCCCGTCACGCGGACGAGGTCGGCGCCGACGCCGCGGACGCGGCCGAGCGTCTCGAGCACGCCGGCCAGCTTGGCGGTGAGCGAGCGCTGCGAGCTCGACGCCTCGCCTGCGTACTTCACGATGACCGTGTGCGCCTCGTAGCGCGCGCCTGCCGCGTGCGCTGCGGGAGCGCAGGCCAGACATCCCGCGACCGCGACGAGTGCCGACCTCAGAGCATGGTTCATGACGCTTCCCCTGTCATCGCGTGGCGGTCCGCCCCGCCGCACCCGTCGTCGGACCATAGGGAGACCGGCCGCCTTCGGCAAGCGGTAACCGGCGGGCCGCGGCTACAGCGCCTGCCGAACCCGTGGACGCTTGGCGGCACCGGCCTCGTCGAGGCGCCGGACCGGTGTCGTGTACGGGGCGTTGCGGGCGATCTGCGGATCCTCCGCGGCCTCGCGGACGATCGCGGCGATCGCCGCGACGAAGGCGTCGAGCGTCTCGCGCGTCTCGGTCTCCGTCGGCTCGATCAGCAGTGCCTCCTCGACGACGAGCGGGAAGTAGACCGTGGGCGGATGCATGCCGTGATCGAGCAGGCGCTTGGCGAGGTCGAGCGTGCGGATCCCGAGCGCCTTCTTCAGCGGCGCGCCCGAGAGCACGAACTCGTGCATGCAGCGCTCCCCGAATGCCAGCGGCAGGTGCTCGCCGACCTCGTCGCGCAGGCGGGCGAGGAGGTAGTTGGCGTTCAGCACCGCGACCTCGCTGACCTCCTTGAGGCCCTCGGCGCCGAGCGAGCGGATGTAGGCATAGGTGCGCACGAGGACGCCGTAGTTGCCCTGAAAGCCACGCAGCCTGCCGATCGACTTCGGCCGGTCGTAGTCGAGGTGAAACGTCGGCAGCCCACCGTTGTCGGGCGGCCGGTGGGAGACCTGCGGTCGTGGCAAGAACGGCGCGATGCGTTCGGACACCGCGATCGGGCCTGCTCCCGGGCCTCCGCCCCCGTGCGGCTGGGTGAACGTCTTGTGCAGGTTGAAGTGCACGATGTCGAAGCCCATGTCGCCGGGCCGCGAGTAGCCCATGATCGCGTTGAGGTTCGCGCCGTCGTAGTACAGCGTCGCGCCGACGCGGTGGACGATCGCCGAGATCTCCTGGATGTTGGGATCGAAGATCCCCAGCGTGCTGGGGTTCGTGAGCATCAGGCAGGCCGTGTGCTCGTCGGCCTTCGCGCGCAGGTCCTCGACGTCGACGCCGCCGGCGGCGTCGAGTGAGACCTTGACGACCTCGTAGCCGGCCATCGTGACGGTGGCGGGGTTCGTGCCGTGGGCCGAGTCGGGCGTCAGCACCTTCGTGCGCTGCTCACCGCGGTCGGCGTGGTAGGCGCGCGTCAGCAGCACGCCGGCAAGCTCGCCGTGCGAGCCGGCCGACGGCTGCAGCGAGACGTGCGGCAGGCCGGCGATCTCGGCCAGGGCCTCCTGCAGCCTGAACATGAGCTCCAGCGCCCCCTGCGCGCGGCGCGGGACCTGTAGCGGGTGCAAGCGGGCGTGGCCCGGAAGCGCGGCGACGCGCTCGTGCAGCCGCGGGTTGTGCTTCATCGTGCACGAGCCGAGCGGATAGAAGCCCGAGTCGAGGTCGAAGTTGCGCTTGGAGAGGTTGACGTAGTGGCGCACGATCTCCGGCTCGGAGGCCTCGGGCAGCAGTGGCGGCTCCCCGCGGCGCATGCGCGCGGGGATCAGCCCGTCGACCGCGGGCACGTCGAGCGGCGGGGCCGTGAAGGCGCGGCGCCCAGGAGCACCCTTCTCGAAGATCGTCGTCGCGCGCTCGCGTTGCTGCGCTGTCGCCCCGCCCTCCGGGATCGTGCTCATGCGGTCACCCCGGCGTCCTGCAGGGCGCACTCGGCGGCGACGGCGTTGCCGAGCACCTCCGCGAAGCGATCGATGTCCGCGCGCGAGCGCTGCTCGGTGATCGCCACGAGCAGCCCGTCGGAGTACTCGTCGTAGGAGCGCCCGAGCGCGTAGCCGGCGTTGACGCCGGCGGCCGCGCAGCGCTCGACGACGCGATCGACCGGCGCATCCAGGCGCAGCGCGAACTCGCGCACGACGGGCAGGTCGTGCAGCCTGCTGACGCCGTCCAGCGCCGACAGCGTCTCGCGCGCGTAGTGCGTGCGCTGGAGCATCAGCTCGCCGAGCTCGACGATTCCGCGGCGCCCGAGCCAGCTCAGGTACACCACGCCGCCGAGCGCGTTGAGCGCCTGCGACGTGCAGATGTTCGACGTCGCCTTCTCGCGGCGGATGTGCTGCTCGCGCGTCTGCAGCGTCAGCACGAAGCCGCGGCGGCCGTCGGCGTCGGTCGTCTCGCCCGCGATCCGGCCCGGCATGCTGCGCAGGTGCTTCTCGGTGGCGGCGAAGAAGCCGAAGGAGGGTCCACCGAAGTCGAGGCGGTTGCCGAGCGTCTGCCCCTCGCCGACGCAGACGTCGACGCCCTGGGCGCCGGGCGCCTCGAGCACGCCGAGCGTCAGCGGGTCGACGGAGCAGATCACGAGCGCGCCGTGCTCGTGGGCGGCGGCGCAGAGCGTCTGGACCTCCTCGATCGCGCCGAGGAAGTTCGGCTGCTGGATGATCACCGCGCCGACGTCGTCGCCGAGCGCCGCGCGCAGCGCATCGAGGTCGGTGGCCGCGCCGTCGAGGGCGATCTCGTCGACGGCCATGCCGTAGCCGACGGCGAGCGTGTCCAGGGTCTCGCGGCTGTGCGGGTGCACGCCGCGGCTGACGACCAGGCGTCGGCGCCCGTTGGCCAGCTTGGCGAGATAGGCGGCGGCGCCGACGGCGCTCGGTCCCTCGTAGAGCGAGGCGTTGGACACCGGCAGCCCGGTGAGCTCCGAGATCGCGGTCTGGTACTCGAACATGACCTGCAGCCCGCCCTGGCTGACCTCGGGCTGGTAGGGCGTGTACGGCGTCAGGTACTCCGAGCGCGACATCAGCATGTCGACGATCGCCGGGACGTAGTGGTCGTACATCCCCGCGCCGAGGAAGCAGAGCTCGTCCTCGGTCGAGGTGTTGCGCGCGGCGAGGCGGTGCAGCTCGGCGTACACGGCCTGCTCGGGATCGCCCGGCGGCAGGTCGATCGGCCGGTCCAGCCGCACTCCCGCAGGGATCCCGTCGAACAGCTGCTCGATCGACTCGACGCCGATCGCGGCCAGCATCAGCTCGAGATCCTCCGGGGTGACCGCCGTGTAGCCGCTCACGACAGGCCGCTCACATAGGCGTCGCGATCGAGCAGCGCCTCGAGCTCGCTGCGGTCGGAGAGCTTGACCTTGACCATCCAGCCGCCGCCATAGGGCTCCTCGTTGATCGCCTCGGGCGTGTCGGCCAGCCCGACGTTGACCTCGACGATCTCCCCCGACAGCGGCGCGATGACGTCCGAGACGGCCTTGACGGACTCCACCTCGGCGTAGAACTCGCTCGCCGTCACCGACGAGCCGACCTCGGGCGGGTCGAAGAACACGACCTCGCCGAGCGCCTCCTGCGCGAACCAGGTGATCCCGAACGTCGCGATGTCGCCGTCGACGAGCGCCCAGTCGTGCTCGGGGTGATACAGCAGCCCTTCCGGGTAGCTCGCCTCAGCCATCGTTCTCCTTGTCGTAGAGCGGCTTCGACGCGACGATCGCCGATCGGGTCCTGCCCCGCACGTCGATCTCGAAGCCTTCGCCGGCGACGGCGCGCGGCGCCGGCAGGTAGGCCAGGCCGATGCCGATGCCAAGGCACGGCGAGAGCGTGCCGCTCGTGACCTCGCCGCCGCCGATGACGGGGTTGCGAGCACGCGGGATGCCCGGCCCGGTGAGCTTGAACGGCACGAGCTTCTCGGCGGGTCCGGCCGCGCGTGCGGCGCGCACGGCGTCGGCGCCGATGAAGCCGGTGTCCTCCTTGCAGGCCCAGCCGAGCCCGGCCTCGATCGGCCCCCGCTCGAGGCTGAGCTCGTTGCCGTAGAGGTGAAGGCAGGCCTCGATGCGCAGCGTGTCACGCGCGGCGAGCCCGGCGGGCGTGGCGCCGCGGCGCACGATCTCCTCCCACAGCGCGGGCGCATCCGCGGGATCGACGAGTAGCTCGACGCCCTCCTCGCCGGTGTAGCCCGTGCCGCAGATCAGCGCCTTGCGGCCCAGCAGGAGGCCGCGGTCGGCCGTCATGCGAGCCGGCAGCGGGCCGTCGGCGAACGCCTGCACGATCTCGCGCGCGACCGGACCCTGCACGGCGAGCATCGCGTAGTCGTCGTGCGCGTCGGCGATGTCGACGTCCAAGCCGTCGGCGTGGCTTCGCATCCATGCGACGTCGCGGTCGTGGTTGGCCGCGTTCGTGACCGTCAGAAAGCGCTCGGGAGCGAGGCGGTAGGTGAAGACGTCGTCCAGCACGCCGCCGTCCTCGTTGCAGATGACCGCGTACTGCGCGCTGCCGATCGACATCCGTGTGACGTCATTCGAGAGGACGCGCTGCAGGAAGGCCTCGGCGCCGGGGCCCGAGAGCACGACCTCGCCCATATGGGAGACGTCGAAGACAGCGGCGGAGCCGCGTACGGCGAGGTGCTCGGCGCGGATGCCGTCGGCGTACTGGATCGGCATCTCCCAGGCGCCGAAGGCGACGAGCTTGGCGCCCGCCGCGTGATGGCCGTCGTACAGCGGAGTGCGCTTAAGCGTCGGCGAAGTCACACGCACGAGGCTATCGGAGCACTCGGGCGCCCTGTACGGCCGACTACAGTGGGGCCGATGGACCCCCCCGGAGGACCCACCGCGGCGGCCGGCTGGTATCCCGATCCGAGCGGCTCGAGCAGCCTGCGCTTCTGGGACGGGACGCGCTGGACCGACGCCCTGTCCGCAGCGGTGCCGCCCGCCCATCCCGGCATCGCGCATGACGACACCCGCGGCTGGGCGCTGGCAGCGCACCTCTCGGCGCTGCTTGCCGTGTTCGTGGTGGGGCTGTCGTTCATCGGCCCGCTCGCCGTCTACCTCGTCAAGAAGGACGACCCCTTCGTGCGCCGCCACGCGTCGGAGGCGCTGAACTTCAACCTCTCATGCCTGATCTACGCGCTCGTCCTCGGCTTCGTGACGATCGTCTTGGTCTTCGTGCTCGTCGGCTTCTTTCTGATCCCGCTGCTGATCGCGCTCGCCATCGCGTGGATCGTGTTCATCTGCATCGCTGCGGCGAAGGCGGGACAGGGCGAGGAGTACCGCTACCCGTTGACGATCCGCTTCATCAGCTAGCTAGCCCGCAGCACCCTCGACGACAAGTCGATGGTTGGTGCGCGAACGCACCTTTGACCTCGAGTCGACGGTTACCTCAGGAACGGCGGGATCTCGATGTCGTCGTCGGAGATCTCCAGCGACGAGCGCTGACGGTCGTCGTAGCGCGGGCCGCGATCACGCGGCTGGGGCGGCGGCGGGGCCTGGCGATCGGGCATGCTCGAGCGTCCGCGGCCGAAGCTCTGAGGACTGGGACTCGCGCCCCGCCGGCTGTGATCGAAGCCGGTTGCGATGACCGTCACGCGGACCTCGTCGCCCTGGGCCTCGTCGATCACGGCGCCGAAGATGATGTTGGCGTTCGGTGCCGCCGCCTCCTTGACGATCTCGGCGGCCTCGTTGACCTCGAACAGGCCGAGCTCGCGGCCACCGGTCATGTTCAGCAGGATCCCTGTCGCGCCCTCGACGCTCTCCTCCAGCAGCGGGCTCGAGATCGCGATCCGCGCCGCCTCGGCCGCGCGGTTCTCGCCGTTGGACGTGCCGATGCCCATCAGCGCCGAGCCGGCGTCCTGCATGATCGTGCGGACGTCGGCGAAGTCGAGGTTGATGAGGCCCGGGATCGTGATCAGGTCGGTGATGCCCTGCACGCCCTGTCGCAGGACGTTGTCGGCCTCGCGAAAGGCGTCGAGCATCGTGGTGCGGCGCTCGACGACCGACAGCAGCTTCTCGTTGGGGATCACGATCAGCGTGTCGACGACCTCGCGCAGGCGGGCGATGCCCTCCTCGGCCTGACGCGTGCGCTGTGAGCCCTCGAACTCGAACGGCTTCGTGACGACGCCGACGGTCAGCGCGCCGATCTCGTTTTTTGCGATCTCGGCGATCACCGGTGCGGCGCCCGTGCCGGTGCCGCCGCCCTCGCCCGCGGTGACGAAGACCATGTCGGCGCCCTTCAGCGCCTCCTTGATGTCGTCACGCGACTCGGCGGCCGCGCCGAAGCCGATGTCCGGGTTGGCGCCGGCACCAAGGCCCTTGGTGAGGTCGTGGCCGATGTTGAGCTTGATGTCGGCATCGGTCATCTGCAGCGCCTGGGCGTCGGTGTTGGCCGAGATGAACTCCACGCCACGCAGACCCGCGTCGACCATGCGGTTGACCGCATTGGTACCGCCGCCGCCCACGCCGACGACCTTGATGACCGCGAGATAGCTACTGCTGGATTCCATGAGTGGCGTCCGACCCTTGAGTTAGCGTTGAGAGATTCAGGCTCTCCGGAGCATTGCTGCAGAAACCACAGTAAGCACGGGCTAGAACCGATGTCAACGCGAAGTCTACTCTCGCAACTTCGATTGCAAAATGTACGACCCTCGACCTGAGCAGGAGAAGCGGCTCCTAGCCGCCATCAACCTACAGTTGAGGCTGAGGTACGAGGGGGATTGGCTGGTAGCCGCCCGCGACGGGCCGCTCGGGGATCCGTAGATCGACATAGCGCGCTCCCTGCGTCCCGCTGTGCGCGAGCACATGAGCCGCGGCGGACCACTTCGCGGCGAAGCGCTCGCCTCCGCCGAAGTAGAGCTTCGGGCCGTCCTGCACGCTTGCGGCCAGACCCCGCGTACCCCGGAACACGCGCGCGATCCGCCTGCGCAGCGGTGCGGGCGCCGCAGCCAGCAGGCGCAGGGCGCGCAGCGTGCCCGCGTCGCCAGCGCGGTCGCCGGCAGGTAGCCACCGCACGCCGACGACCGGCAGCCCCGACGTCGCGCTGCCCCGCAGCAGCGTGCCATCGGCTGCGACCGCGGTCAGGTCGCCGCCCGACTGCAGCGCGGCGACGGGCCGGTGCGTGACAACGGTGATGCGCAGGCCGTGCGGGAGGTCCGCCTTCGTGCGCAGGCCGCGCACCGCGGGATACGAGGAGACGGCGCGTCGCAGCGCGTGCTCGGCGACGTCGAGGGTGCTCATGCCGATCGCGGCGGCGGACAGCGCATCGACGATCTCCGCGGCCTGACGGCCTTCGGCGCCGGCGACGGTCACGTCGTTCACGCGTACGAGCGAGCTGCTGCGAAGCCACACCCCGAACGATCCCGCGACCGCCAGCAGGATGACGAGAGCGAGGACGGCGCGCAGGCGCCGGCTGGCGAACGAGGACATCGCTTGGGTGTTCGTCGCGCCCCGCCCCGCCCCTGCCCCGGCGGTGGTCACTAGCCTGCGCCGCGTGGACAGCGCCCCGCCCCTGAGCGAGCTGACGACCCTGCGCCTCGGCGGCCCCGCCACGCGGCTCGTCGACGCGACGAGCGAGGACGAGCTGGTCGCGCTCGTGCGCGAGGCAGACGCGGTAGGCGAGCCGCTGCTCGTGCTGGCCGGCGGCAGCAACGTCGTCGTCGCGGACGAGGGCTTCGCTGGAACGGTCGTACGCGTCGCCAGCCGCGGCATCGAGCAGCTGCAACGCAGCGACGGGCGCGTGTGGCTCGACGTGCAGGCCGGCGAGGAGTGGGATGCGCTCGTCGCGCTGTGCGTCGGCAACGGCGCGGCCGGCATCGAGGCCCTCTCCGGCATCCCCGGCTCGGTCGGCGCGACCCCGATCCAGAACGTCGGCGCCTACGGGCAGGAGGTCGCGGACGTCATCGCCGGCGTGCGCGCGCTGGACCGCCTCAGCGGCGAGGTCCACGCGCTCGACGTCGAGGAGTGCCTGTTCGACTACCGCTCGAGCGTGTTCAAGCGCGATCCCGCGCGCTGGATCGTGCTGCGCGTGAGCTTCGCCTTCGAGCCCGCGGGCAAGTCCGAGCCCGTGCGCTACGCCGAGCTCGCGCGACGTCTTCGGATCGACGAGGGTCAGCGGGCGCCGCTGCGGGCGGTGCGCGACGCGGTGCTCGAGCTGCGCCGC
>Ga0136610_1000737_pt1 | contig 10421 bp, 10 predicted proteins | sample AntDrymUQ1342206_2_FD_104804 | JGI IMG/M metagenome (GOLD analysis project Ga0136610, IMG submission 104804) | Polar desert sand microbial communities from Dry Valleys, Antarctica - metaG UQ134 (22.06) | ecosystem: Environmental > Terrestrial > Soil > Desert | place: Antarctica: Dry Valley...
AACAGGCCCTTGCGGACCGCGGCGTTGACGAAGTTCGCGTCGTAGGCCATGGCGAAGTCCACCAGCCCGTCGCCGAACAGCTGCTCGAGCTCGGCCTGGGACTTCGGGAGCACCTCGCCGTCGCGGTACATGTGGGGCTTGAGCTCGCGGAGGTAGGCGAACGCGCGATCCTCGCCCTTGTCCGCCACCACCTGGCGCACGAACGCCGAGCCCGTGAAGTCGGGCGGCGCCGGATAGGTGACACGTCCCGGGTGCGCCTTCGCGTAGGCAAGCAGCGCGTCGAAGCTGCGTGGTGGCTGCTTGACCCTCGACCGGTCATGGGCGTAGACGAACGTGGCCCGCTGCCACGGCGACTCCTGCCCGTCGACGGCCACGCCGAAGTCCCTGGCGATCGACGGATCGTCCCAGTCGACGAAACGCCGGGAGTTCGGCAGCGCCCGGCTCCAGTCCCTCAGCCACAGGCCGGCCCGCTTGCCGCTCGCGAAGTTCTCCCCGTTGATCCACAGCAGGTCGACGCCCCCCCCGGCGGTCCTGCCGGCGCGACGCTCTGCCACGACGCGCCGCACGGCATCCGCGGTGTCGGAGACCGGCACGCGCCGCAGGCGCACCCCGAGACGGTCCAGGGCCGGCCCGATCTCGTCGTCGACGTAGGCGTTGACGCGTTCGTCGCCGCCATACATCCAGAAGCGCACGGTCTGGCCGCGCGCCTGATCCAACACCCCCTTCCAGCCTCTGGGGACCGCGGCATCCGTGCGGGAGCGCAAGCTCGAGTCCCCACCACAGGCGGCCAGCATCAGCGCAAGGGCGACGACTACCAGCGCCGGCTCGAGCGGCCCGCGTCGACACGTCGTTCTGATGGAGCGCGCGGGCACGAAACCGTTGGACCACATCCGAACAGGAACGGTTCCAGGCTGCCGCGGCGCGTCGTCGGGAGATTCAGACCCAGAGCTTCGGCAGGCTCGCCCTTGACGCGCGGCCAGACGGGGATCGTGCCCGACCAAGCGAAGCAGCATCGAGTGGCGGCGACGCCCGCCCCGGGGACGCCCCTCGTGCACGGATTCCAAGCGGTGCGGGGAGGGCGGTGCGAGCAGCGAGCGTCACCGGTCGGCGACCCGGCACACGCCTGGCACCGTCAGTCGACAGACGTCCGGCCGTCGACATCTCAACCGCGGACGTTGCGAAGAGCACGGCTTCGCATCCAACGCAATAACCGCTACTTCACAAGCTCGCGCACGCGCTCGGGCTCGGATACGGCCAGTACGGCCGCGAGACGTCCGAAGTGCTCGTCGACCCGGTCGTTTTCAGGCCCGGTCGTGTCGTATGCGGCTTGAGCGCTGGGCGCAGCGTCGGTAACGGGTGTCACCGACGCTGCCGAGGAGAGTCTGATCGGCGTCCTCGCGCTGGTCGACGACGCGGTCAGCCGTCCGGCTGGCGCTTGCCGTAGGCCATCCGTGTGAGCGCGTTGAGCGACGACGGCGGGCCGGGCCAATGTTCGCGCAGCAGTTGCGGGCCGCTGGCGCGGAGAACGGCTCGGAGCACCAAGGCAACGATGATCGCATCGTCGGCGACCGGGATGAAGTCGGGAACGAGGTCGAGCGGAAGGGCGAGATAGCCGATCATGGCGGCGAGCGGGAGCTTGCGTCGTCGCCGACCGCGATCGTCGCTGAGCAGGCGCCGGAAGAGCGCGACGGAGTCCGGCATGAATCCCGGCCAGGGCGCGAGCGTCCTGGCGGCGACCAGCGGCTCTGAACGTGAGCACGAACGCTGCGTAGAGCGCTCGCGCCGCCACGGTCGCGATCAGAAGTGCTTGTCACCAGGTCGTCGCCGGCTGGCCGTCGGGGGTGTATGGAGAGTTCGTGCGAACCGGATAAGCCGCGACGCTGCACGGTGCCGTGCCGGAGGGCACGGTAGTCGGTTCTGCCGCTATGCGTCACCTGCGGTGATGAACCCGGTTTCGTATGCGCGGATGACGGCTTGGGTGCGGTCGCGGGCGTCGAGCTTGGTGAGAATGCGGGCGACGTGGGTCTTGACGGTCTCGTGGCTGACGACGAGCTGAGCGGCGATCTCGGCGTTCGAGAGCCCTTGCGCGATCAGGCGCAGCACGTCGGCCTCGCGGTCGGTTAGCCCCGCGGCATCGAGGCCGCCGGCAGGAGCCTCAGCGGGCGAGTGGCGTGCCGCCAGCTCGCGGATCGCGGTGGGGAACAGCAGTGAGTCGCCCGCGGCGAGGAGCCGGATAGCGCGGACGACCTCGTCGGGGCGGGCACGCTTGAGCAGGAATCCGGACGCTCCGGCACGGAGGGCGTCAAAGACGTAGTCGTCGTTCTCGAAGGTGGTGAGGACGAGCACGCGCGGCGGGTCGTCGACGTTCGTCAGCAGGCGGCGGGTGGCCTCGATGCCATCGACGACGGGCATGCGGACGTCCATCAAGACGACGTCGGGGCGCAGGCGGCGCACGAGCGGTGTGACGGCGGCTCCGTCCTCGGCCTCGCCGATCACCGCGAGGTCGGGTTCGGCGTTGATGATCGCGCGCAGGCCGCTGCGGATCAGCGGCTCGTCGTCGACGAGCAGGACGCCGAGGTTCATGGCGTCGGATGCAGCGGCAGCCGCACGGCGACGCGCCAGCGACCGGCGTCGGGACCGGCTGACACGTGGCCGCGTAGGCTCGCGACGCGCTCGTGGATTCCATTCAGGCCGCGACCGCCACCCGGACCCCGCGCATGGGACGCGTCGAGCGGGTTTGTCAGTTCGAGCTTGAGCTCGTCGGCGCCGATGTTCAGGCTCAGGCTCACGGGCGCGCGACCGGCGTGGCGCGCGGCGTTGGTGAGGCTCTCCTGGACGATCCGGTAGGCCTCGCGCGAGACCGCCTGCGGTACGTCGTCGATGCGGCCTGTCAGCTCGGCGGTGACGTCGATGCCGGCCGTCCGGGTGCTGTCCACGAGCCGCTGCAGGTCGGTCAGGGTGGGCGTCGGAGCGCGCGCGGGGGCGTCGTCGCGCAGCAGCCCGAGGACGTGATCGAGGTCGCGCAGGCCGTTGCGCGCGGACGTCTCGATGTTCGTCAGGGCCTCACGCGCGAAGATCGGGTCGTCGTCGAGCACGCGCGCGGCGGCACCGGCCTGCACGGTCACGATGCTGAGCGCGTGGCCGACCGAGTCGTGCAGCTCGCGGGCGAGGCGGTTGCGCTCGGCCAGGCGCATGGCGTCGCGCTGCACGGCGGCGAGGCGCTCGGCCGGCGAAGGGCCGAGCAGGTGCGGAGCGAGCCGCGCCAGCAACACCCCCGCCGCCGCGGCGACGTACACGAGCGCGAGTGGTGAGAGCAAGGCGACGGGCACGATCCAGGCGCTCCCCGGCCCGCCGGGCACCGTCGCGTCCAGCTGTCCGAGCTGGACGTCTCCGGACTCGAACGGGGCGAAGCAGGCGGAGACCACCGCAGGCGGCAGGACGACGGTCAAGCTGCCGATCACGCCGCCGACGACGAGGTGCGCGACGAACCAGGCGGCGGAGCGCCAGCGCGTCGGCCACGAGGGTTGCCCGTGGGGCGTACCCAGCTCGCCGACCTCGACGCCGAGCAGCCGCCGTGCCGCGCCGATCTCGAGATCGCGCACGGCCGGCAGCATTCCCGTGGCGATCGGCAGCGCTACGCCGCAGACCACGACCGCGAGCCCCCAGGCCGCGGCCTCTCCGATCCCGCCTGCAAGCGACGGGACCACGAACCCGGCGAGCGTCCCGTAGGGCGGGACCAGGGCTGCCCCGATCACGAGGTACGCGTAGCGCTGCCAGGTCGTGCTGCTCGCGGGAATGGCGAGCAGTTCACGCGCTCGAGGCATGTGGCGATCGTGACAGACGCCCGCGCGCCGGAATCCCTCGCACGGGGGAGCCGGGATCGCTCGCTCAGGGGACGAGGGCGCCGCCCGCCGGCGCGACAGTTACGACCATGACGTCCACACCTCACCAGCAGGCACGCAAGGCGGTCCACCTGGGGTGCGCCGCCGCGGCCGGTTACGCCGTCCTCAAGGCCGCATGGGCGCTCGGCAGCACGGTCGGCGTGCGCGCTGACGCCGCGACCTGGGACGACTTCCTCGCCGGGTTCGGGGGACCGATGATCGCGCTGTGGGGCACGGTGCTCCTGGCGCTGTTCGCAAGCGCGATCCTGCAGTCGCTCGTCCGACCTTGGGGCCGACGCGTCCCATGGCGCCTGCGCGCATCGCTGGCCTGGCTGGGCTTCGCGATCATGACCCCGCTCGGGCTCCTGAGCCTCGGCCATACGCTCTCCGCCGCCCTCGCCGGTAAGCCCTTCCCGCTGCTCGCGCCGGCGATCTACACCTGGGTGTACGGATGCTTCCTCGTGCTCGGACTGGCCTTCGCGATCACGGCATGGCGAACTCGCAACCCCGAGGAGGCGTCGTTCTCACCGTCGCGACCGTGCCACAGCACCCGTTTCGCTGCACCCCTCACCGATCGACAGGAGAACCGATGAGCACCACCGCAACCCTCACCGACGCAACGAGGACCACCACGACCGATAAGACCGCCGCGAGGGCGAAGCTCGCTGCGTCGCGCGCATTCAGGATCGGGGGTCGGGCGAACCTCGTGATCGCCGCCGGCCACGTCATCGGCCTGATCTGGGCGTGGAGCCTCTTTCGCTCGGTCGGGATCGAGCACGAGATGCGTGAGCTTGCCACGCAGGGTGCCGCGCTGCCCTACATCCTCACGCTGTTCACTGCCGCGGGCTTCGCCACGTTCGGGCTCTACGGGCTCTCGGGTGCGGGAGACGTGCGTCGCCTGCCCGTCCTGCAAGCCGGCCTGATAGCGATCGCGGCCATCTTCATCCTCCGCGGGACGCTCGTGGGAGGCATCGGCGCCGTGTACGAGGGCGATGGCGCACAGATCGCATTCGCCGCGATCGCGCTGCTCGTCGGCCTCTGCTACGCCTACGGCGTGGTCGCCCAGCGCGGCACCGGCGCGCGAGCCGGCCACATCGCCCGTTGACGTCGACACTGCTGCGTGATCTCGTCGCGACCATGGCTGGTACTTCCTCACCGGGCGTCGGCGAGCCACGGTCCGGCGAGCCGGCGGCGACGGGGCCGCCACGCGGCCGGCTCCTCGGAGCGCCCGCGTGGCAGCCATGGACGGTCGGAGTCGCGTTCCTCGGGGTCGTCGGGCTCGTGCTCGCCGGCCGGGAGACCGTCCCGGGGGGCGGCGCAGGCCTGCCACTTGGCAACGCGATCGCGCTGATCCTGCTGAACGTCGCTCCGATCGGTCTGGCGCTCCTGTTGGCCAACATGCACGGCAGACCGACCGCCTCTGACTTCGGGCTGCGCCGCCCGCCCCTGCGACGCGCGATCGCGCTGCTGCTCGCCGTCTGGGCCGGGCTGACCACGCTGACCATCCTGTGGGTCGTAGCGCTCGGAATCGACGACGAGGAGGGCCCACTGACGGAGCGGCTGGGCACCGATGGGACGCTGACCGTGCTCGTCCTGATCGTTGTCCTTACGATCCTCGCACCGCTCGGCGAAGAGTTTCTCTTTCGCGGCTACATCTTTCGTGCGTTGAACAACTGGCGGGGCGTGTGGCCGGCAGCCATCACGACGGGCGTCCTCTTCGCCGCAACTCACGTCGGATGGTTGCCGATCGCCGTCATGGTCCCCGTCGTCGTCTTCGGTATCGGGCTGTGCCTGCTCTATCACTGGACCGGGTCGCTGTATCCCGGCATCGCGCTGCACGCGATCTTCAACTCCATTCCCCTCGGGGCCGCGCTGGACTGGACCTGGCAGATCCCGCTGCTGATCGCGTGCTCGACCCTCGCCACGCTGACGCTCGCCCGGCTCATCGCCCGCCGGCTGGGCGACAGGCACCCGGTCAGGCGACGAGCACCGCCGGGTAGTCGGTCACGCGCTTGAAGGCGGTGCGGACGGCATCCCGCCCGGACGACGAACGCGGTTCTCACCCCATGATCGTGGACGATCACGCTGTTGATCCGGTTCTCCGCACCACGGCGCACCCGGCCTCCGCGAGCTTCGGCTTGCGCGGCGACGGCGAAATCGATCGCGTAATGCGGCCGGCTGGGGCGAAGACGGCGTCGCTGGAGGCGGTGACCGAGTTCGCCGAGACGATCGCCGGCCTCGCCCGCCGCAGCGAGAGGTCCTCGCCGCCAAGCCCGCCCGCGCCGCCTGAGTGATGCCGTGGCCCGCGTCAGCCGCCGGCGCGGTTGGCGCGGGCCAGCAGCTCGCGGTTGATCTCACGGACGGCGGTCAGCTCCTCGCCCGCCTCGGCCAGGGCCTCTTTGAGCTCGAAGACCCGCTGCTCCAGAGCGCTGACCTGCTGGCGGAGCCGCTGGTTGCGCGCGCGGGCGTTCTCGGCGTCGGCGCGCAGCGATGCGGCGCTGACGCGCGCCTGGGCGGCCAGCCCGACGCCCGGCCGGGCCGCGGCCGCCAGCCCGCGGTGCTCGATCTCGGCGCGAAGCTCCGGGTGGGCGTAGATGAACTTGCGTGAGACACCGGCCTCGCGCGCGACCTGCGCGATCGTGGCGGGCCGCCCAGCCGTAACGAGCGCCCCGACCGCGGCGCGGACCTGTTGGGCCTTGAGCTGGCTGTCCAGCCGCCGGCTGGCATGCATCGCTCCAGGCGTCATGGTCGCGACGCCGCGGTGATGATGGGCAGCGGCGTCAGCGTCGGCCGGGGCGCGCGCGTCACAGCGCGGAAGCGATCGGGGATCGTCGTGCGCAACTGGGCGCGGCAGCGGCGGGTGACGGCGATCGCCTCGAGCACCGCGGCGCGGTCACCGGGTTCGAGCTGCTCGATCAGCTCGTCGTTTCGCCTTACGAGCGCGCGGACAGCGGCGATCTCGTCCTCGCTGGGCGCCGCCTCGCGGCGCGCCCACTCGGCCAGCTGCGGCACCGCCGTGGCGAGGCGCTCGCGTTCGGACAGCAGCTGATGCAGGTAGTCGCGCAGCTCGGGCTGGCTGGCCGGGTCGGTACGGAAGCGCTCGCAGCCCAGGCAGCGAAAGCGGTAAGGGCAGGCTGTGCCCCTGGCCTTGACGTTGGACGGCTCGGTGCAGACGCCGAGCGGGACCGCAACCTGGCCGACCTGCGCGCGCAGCCGCTCGCTCTCGAGCAGCTGCTCGACGACGGGCATCGTGCGGCGGCCGTCGCGGTCGATCTGCAGCGGCGCGAGGGCTTGGACGGCCTTGCGGGCGCGTTCGTCGCGGACGCGGAAGTAGCCCTGGGTGGTGACCATGCTCTCGTGGCCCATCAGCTCGCGCAGCACCTCGACGGGTGTGCCGTTGTCGGCGTGGCGCTGGCGTAGCTGTGACGGAAGGCGTAGGGGATGACGCGCGCGCGCGGGAACGGCGTGCCGTCGGTGTCCAGCAGCGTCTTCAGCGCGGCCATCCAGTTGCGCAGCGTGCGGGCGAGCTCGGTGGCGACCATCGGCCGGCGCCCGGCGGGGTTGCGGCTGATCCGGGGCAGCAGCCGCAGCTCACCCGCCGGCGTGTCGGGATAACGCTCGCGGACGCGCTGCTTCTGGGCGGTGATGATCTGCGCGGTCTGCTCGTCGATCGGCAGCCGGCACCCGCGCCGGCCGACCTTGGGCATGTCGTGGACCAGAACGGCCAGGCGCCGCTCGGCGCCGGTCTCGTCGACGACGCTCGACCCAGCGGGTTTAGGCACTCGATTAGGCACTCGCGGCCCAGCTCGCCTTTTCGCGGTCCGCGTAACAAGCCGCATGAGCACCGGAAAACCCATTGACAGCAGGTAGTTCTCCGATGGCGAGACCCGGACTCGAACCGGGGACACCACGATTTTCAGACAGGCGTACGGAACACTCGAACTCGCGCGGAAAGCCCTGCAATAGCACGGGTTCCGTGACGCGGCGATGGGGACGAGATGTGCCGCAAATAGCGCGCGGATGTACGTCTGATTAGGACACGACAGGGGTCTCGTGTCCTAATCGATCCGCTCCTCGACTCAAACAACAACGGCGTCGCGCCGCTTTGGCGATCGCATTCCGGAGGAAGCGCGCGTCGCTGCAACTCGTCGGCGGACGCTCGCTGCTCGTCCGAAGCGACAGCGCGAGTGCGTGGGGCGCGCGACTTAGTTGTCAAGGCCGGTCGAAAGTTGACCCCCTGGCGCCGGTCGAAAACTGACCCCCTGTGGGGTGCGCGGTCGGCGTCGTGGAGGCGAAGCCCGTAGGGCGAGCCGGAGCGGCGGCGACCGCGTGCGAGCCGTCCGAGGAGGCCCAGGTGGCGTGTCGGCGCTCGGATCGGGGCGCGTAATCGCCGTCTGCGGCCCTTGGGGAGGGTGCCGTGGGTGATCCGGTCAGGCTGTTTCGGGGGTTCTGGCGGCTGGTGGGCGGGCGAGGTCGCGGTCTTTGAGGCGGTAGCTGTCGCCTTTGAGCGAGAGGATCTCGGCGTGGTGAACGAGGCGGTCGATCATGGCGGTGGCGGTGACTTCGTCGCCGAAGATCTCGCCCCAGGCGCTGAACGGCTTGTTGCTGGTGACGATCAGGCTTGCGCGTTCGTAGCGGCGGCTGACGAGCATGAACATGAGGTTGGCGGCGTGGGGGTCGAACGGGATGTAGCCGACCTCGTCGACGATCAGCAGCGCGATCCGCTGGAGCCTGTCGAGCTCTGTGTCGAGGCGGCCACCTCGTTGGGCGTCGGCGAGCAGCGCGACCCACTCCGTCGCGGTCTTGAAGAGGACGCGGTGGCCGGCGAGGCAGGCGCGGATCCCGAGTGCGATCGCGAGGTGGGTCTTGCCCGTGCCGGGCGGGCCCAACAGCACGACGTTCTCTTTGCCGGCGAGGAAGTCGAGCTGGGCGAGGTGCAGCACCGTCTCGCGACGCAGCGAGGCCTGAAAGGCGAAATCGAACTCCTCGATCGTCTTGCGCGCCGGGAACCTGGCGGCCTTGATCCGGGCCTGGCCGCCGTGGCTGTCGCGGCTGTCGATCTCGGTCTTGAGCAGCGTCGCGGCGAACTGCTCGAAGCTCCACTGCTCGTCGCGGGCGCGGTCGGCGAGCTTGGGCAGCGCCCGCGCGGCGGCCGGCGCCTTCAACGCGCGGAACAGGTGCGCGAGCTCGGTCGTGGGCCGGCTCATGCGATCAGCGCGTCGTAGCTGGCCAGCGAGCGAACCTGCACCTCGGGCTCCTCGCGCCCGCGGTCGCCGCGGCGCTCCTCGCGCTGGGCCTTCAGGGTGCGGGCGTGCTCGAGCGCCGTGATCGTGCGGTGCCGCGCGAACGACCGGACGTGGCGGCAGGCCAGCTCGCCCGTGTCCAGCGCGACCGCCGTGACCTCGCGGTCGGTGACCCGGGCCTCGACCTTGCGGGCGACCAGCCGCGGGTCCAGCGAGTAGTCGCAGGTCTCGAAGCGCAGATAGGGATCCGGCGCGACGCGCAGCACCCAACGCCGATCCGTCTCGGGCGGCTGTGCGGGTAGCGGCGCCATCACCGCCCGTTCCTCAATCAGCCGGTCGATAGGGCGGCAGCGCAACGTGCGGTGATGACGCGGGTTGGCGCGATCGTCGAACCAGCCGTCGAGCTGGTGCTGGTAGTCGAGCTCGTTGGCGAAGCAGCGCCCCGGCTCGAAGCTTTTCTCCATGAAGTCCTGCAGCCGCTCGACACCGCCCTTGGCCTGCGGGTCGCCCTTGTCGCAGAAGTGCCAGTCGATGCGAAGCTGCCCGCAGAACGCGGCATAGTCGACCGTCGGTCGGCCGCCGGAGGCGTGCAGCCCGGATTGGCGGTCCCAGACCAGCGTCTGGGGCAGCGCCCCCAGCGACCACAGACAGCGCCCGATCCCGAACAGCAAGTCCGGGATCTCCTTGGAGAAGATCAACACGCCCGCGCCGGCACGCGAGTAGCCAAGGCACGCGACCACGACCCACCCTCGGCGGGTTTGGCCGTGGCCGACCGGGATCTCATCCTTGGGCTCCCACAGATCGAACTGGCAGATCTCACCGGGCCGGTAGATCGTGCGCTGATAGGTCCTAGGCGTGAGGAACAACGGGCGGACCTCGCGCAGGTAGTCATCGACGATCGTCTTGCCACCATCGAACCCCAGCGGCTCGATCAGCTCACGGATCCGCTGCCCCGGCAGCGCCGGATCGCGCTTGAGCAACACCCGGATCTCGCCCTTGAAAGGGTCCAGCTTCGACCCCGCCGGACCACGCTCATAGCCCGGCGGCCTCGACGAGCGCAAGGCCGCCCTGACCGTGTTCCGGCTCAGCCCGGTCCGCCGCACGAGCTCCTTGATCGAGACGCCACGCACGAAGTGCTCCCTACGCAGCTCGGCCCACTGCTCCACATCGACCAACCCCTCTCACCGCCCCTCGCCTCGATCACACCGGATCAAGCGAGAGTCCGGATCCACCCGGACGCCTCCGCCGACACGCCCAGGGGGTCAGTTTTCAACCGGCGGAGGGGGGTCAGTTTTCA
>Ga0136610_1000743_pt1 | contig 10400 bp, 9 predicted proteins | sample AntDrymUQ1342206_2_FD_104804 | JGI IMG/M metagenome (GOLD analysis project Ga0136610, IMG submission 104804) | Polar desert sand microbial communities from Dry Valleys, Antarctica - metaG UQ134 (22.06) | ecosystem: Environmental > Terrestrial > Soil > Desert | place: Antarctica: Dry Valley...
AGGATCGCCTGGAGGTTGGAGCCCTCGCCGGAGGCGAGGACCCCGACCCTCACGCGGCCTCCAGCACCGGGTAATGGCCGCCGCTGGACTTCAGGGTGCCGGCGTCGAGCAGCGCGTCGACGCGCTCGAGCACCGAGGCGCCGGCGAGATGCCCGAAGGTGCCGTAGTGCGGCAGCCCGTCCCAGCCGTGCTTGAGCAGCACCTTCGAGCGACCGCCGCGCAGCACCTCGACCGCACGCGTGCGCCCGAGCGATGGGCGGGCCAGCGCGACGACCTCGACGATCGCGTCGTCGAGCTCGGCCACGGCGCCCGCCGACACCGGACGCTGGGCGAGCTGGCGCCGGCCGCCCGGGCCCTGCGACACGGACGGGGGTGGCAGCGGCGCGAGCCCGGGATCGCAGACGTCACAGCACGGGCCGTCCGGCGCAGGCGGGTTGTGGTCCCCGAAGTGCCGCAGGATCCCGGTGCGCCTGCAGGTCGAGCCCTCGACCCACGACCAGACCGCGCGGTACTGGCGCCAGCGCGCGCGCGTTCCCTCCTGCGCGGCCGACCGGCAGAGCGCGAGCGCGCGGCCGTCCCACGGGCCCGTCACCTGTCCGGCAACGAGGTCGGGCGCCGAGGGCGTCGGCTTGATCACCCCCACCCGGGTGAGATGCCCGACGATCGCGCGCACCGCCTCCTCGTCGCAGCCGGCGAGCCGGGCGAGCGACTCCGCCGGTACCCGGAACTGCGGGGAGGCGGCGGCGAGCTCCCGGCCGATCGCCTTGAGCGCCGGCTCCTCGACCGTCGAGCGCTCGATGAAGAACACGTGCAGGCCCTTGTCGCGCGCGCAAGCGAAGAGCATGCAGCGCGCCGGCTTGCCGTCGCGTCCCGCACGGCCGGCCTCCTGGTAATAGGCCTCGATCGAGCCCGGCACCGCCTCGTGGCAGACCGTGCGCACGTCGGCCTTGTCGACGCCCATGCCGAAAGCGTTGGTCGCCACGACGACATCGACCTCGCCGCCCATGAAGCGGCGCTGTGCCTCCGCGCGCGCTTCACGCGGCAGGCCGGCATGGTAGGCGAGCACCGTCGTGCCGAGCTCCTGTTCGAGCCGCGCCGAGAGCTTGTCGCACTCCGCGCGTGTGCCCGCATACACGATCGCCGGCAGCGCACCCGGCTGCTTGAGTGCCGCCCCGATGCCGCGATGTCCGGCCTCCTTGGTCGCGCAGGGGACGACGACGAACGAGAGGTTCGGGCGGTCGAAGCCCGTCGCCACGCGCACCGGCTCGCGCAGCCCGAGCCGCGCGACGATGTCGTTCGCGACCTGCGGCGTGGCCGTCGCGGTCGAGGCGACGATCGCCTGCGCGCCGAGCCAGCGCGCAGCGTCGGCGAGCCGGAAGTAGTCCGGGCGGAAGTCATGACCCCACTGCGAGACGCAGTGCGCCTCGTCGACCACGAAGAGCCCGATCCGCGCCTGCCGGATCCGCTCCAGGAACCCTGGTGAGGAGAAGCGCTCCGGCGACACGTACAGCAGCCGTGCGCGACCGGTTACGGCGCGCTCGACCGCCGCCCGGTTGGCGGCCGCGTCCTGCTGCGCATTGACGAGCGCCACCATGCCCGGGGCTGCGCGCTCGAGCGCATCGACCTGGTCCTGCATCAGCGAGACGAGCGGCGAGACGACCAGCGTCAGGTCGGCGCGCATCAGCGCCGGCAACTGGTAGCAGAGCGACTTGCCCGACCCGGTCGGCATCACGACCAGCACGTCGCGCCCGGCGAGCGCCGCGTCGACCGCCTCGTGCTGGCCGGGGCGGAAGCCGGCGAAGCCGAACACCTCGCGCAGCGCCTCGACGGGCTCGGTCGCGCGCGCGAAGGGCCGTGGCGGCTCAGGCCCCAGGCCGGGCAGGGCCGGCGCGATCAGCGGGTCGATGACAGGCGGGGCTCGCACGGGCCGACGACCATAGCCCCTGCTTCGGTCACCACCCCGGGTTCGGCACACTCTTGTTGCAATGTCGGCGGGGACGATCGATCGCGAGGCCATCTGGACCCTCCGCGCGGTTGAGCAGGGCGAGTTCGAGAGCCGCACGCGGCGCTCGGCCGAGCTCACCGAGCGCGCGCGGCGCTCGATGCCCGACGGCGTCCCGATGGCGTGGATGGCCGGGCTCTACGGCCACCGCCCCCTGTTCGTCGCGCACGGTGACGGCTGCCACTTCACCGACGTCGATGGCACGACCTACGTCGACTTCAACCAGGCCGACCTGAGCGCCACCTGCGGCTTCGCGCCACCGGCTGTGCTGGAGGCGATCGCAGAGCGCGCGCGACGCGGGCTGCAGTACCTGCTGCCGGTCGAGGAGGCGATCGACGTGGCCGAGCTGCTGGCCGAGCGCTACGCGCTGCCCGGCTGGCAGTTCACGCTGTCGGCCTCCGGCGCCATCGCCGAGGCGATCAGGCTCGCGCGCCACCGCACCGGCCGGTCGACGATCGTCGTCTTCGGCGGCAACTACCACGGCCATCTCGACGACATGCTGGTGGAGGGTGACGAGCGGGCCGGGCGGCCGAACCTGCTCGGCGTCAACGCGAGCGCGGCCGCCGGCACGCGTGTCGTCGGCTTCAACGACCTCGAGGCGCTCGAGCGCGTGCTCGAGCGCGCGGACGTCGCCGCCGTGATCGCAGAACCCGCGCTGACCAACGTCGGCGTCGTCCTGCCGGCGGATGACTTCCACACGGGCGTACGCGCGCTCACGCGCGCGCACGCGACACTGCTGCTGCTCGACGAGACACACACGCAGACCTTCGCCCACGGCGGGCTGACGCGCGCCTGGGGGCTGGAGCCCGACGTGATCACGCTCGGCAAGAGCACGGGCGGCGGGATCCCGATCGGCGCCTACGGGATGACAGACGACCTGCGCGACTGGATGGAGCGCCACCGCGACACCTACGTGGGAGCGGCGGGGCTCGCCACCGGCGGCACGACCTACGCCAACCCGCTGTCGCTCGCCGCGGCCCGCGCGACGCTACGCGAGATCCAGACACCGGAGGCGTACGAGCGCGCCGCCGCACTCGGCACGCAGCTCGCAGACGGGATCGAGGCGGCCGCCGCCCGCCACGCCCTGCCCTGGCGGGCGCACCGGCTCGGCGGGCGCTCCGGCTTCTGCCTCGAGCCCGAGCTGCCGCGCGACGCGCGCGACGCGCAGCGCTCGCTCGACGTCGAGCTGATCGACGCGCGCCGCCTCTTCATGGCCAACCGCGGCGTCTGGGACGCGATCGCGGGGGCGGGACCGGCGGCCTCCTTCGCACACACCGCCGAGGACGTCGACGAGTACCTGGGCGTGCTCGAGCTGTTCCTGGCCGCGCTCGCGAGCTGATCGGTTCCCGCGGAAAGCCGACGCCGCCAGGTGGGGGAACCGTCGGATCGCGCGTCAACGCCGGTCGCATGGGCTGAAGCAGCGGGGTTCCGGCGTTGACGGCGACATGCGCCGTCAGCGCCGGTCGGCGGCGGCCAGAGCGAGCGTGCCCGGTGTTCACGCGCGCTCGCCACCCGGCTGGGCCCTCCCTCGGTGCCGCCGTTCAAGCCCGCGGCGACGCGAGCGAGCTCAGGCGCGCGCCAGCGGCAGCTCGAACGCGTCCTTGCCCTGCGACTCGCCCGTGTTGGCGAGCGGATACTCGCCCGAGAAGCAGGCGTCGCAGTGGCTGTCGCGCGTGCCGCCGATCGCCTCGTAGACACCCCCGAGCGACAGGTACGCGAGCGAGTCGGCACCCAGCTCGGCGGCGACCTCCGCCTCCGTGCGCCCGTGCGCGATCATCTCCTCGCGCGTCGACATGTCGATGCCGTAGTGGCAGGGATGGCGGATCGGCGGCGCGGAGATGCGCATGTGCACCTCGCTGGCGCCGGCGTCGCGCAGCATCTGCACGATCTGGCGCGTCGTGTTGCCGCGCACGATCGAGTCGTCGACCACGACCAGGCGCTTGCCGGCGACGACCTCGGGCAGCGGGTTGAACTTCATCCGCAGCCCGTGCTTGCGCAGCTCCTGACCGGGCTGGATGAAGGTACGCCCGACGTAGCGGTTCTTGACGAAGCCGTCGTCCTGCAGAATTCCGCTGGCGCGCGCATAGCCGCGCGCGGCCGGATTGCCGGAGTCCGGCACCGCGATCACGAGGTCCGCGTCGGCGGGCGCCTCGCGGGCGAGGATCTCGCCCATGCGCCCGCGCGAGACCTGCAGCACCTGCCCGCCGAGGCGCGAGTCCGGGCGCGCGAAGTAGATGTGCTCGAAGACGCACAGCGCGCGGCGAGCGCCCGCGACCGCGATCCGCGTCTCGATCCCCTGCGCCGAGAGCGAGACGACCTCGCCGGGTTGGACGTCGCGCAGGAACTGCGCGCCGATGATGTCGAAGGCGCAGGTCTCCGACGCGACGCAGTAGGAGTCGCCGAGCATGCCGAGCGAGAGCGGCCGCATACCGGCCGGATCGCGGAAGGCGACCACACGGTCCTTGGTCATCACAACCGTCGAGTAGGCGCCTTCGAGCCGTCCGATGACGTCCGCAACCGCGTCCTCGATCCGCTCGGCCGGATGCGTCGAGAGCAGCGCGGCGATGATCTCGGAGTCCGAGGTCGAGCGGAACGTGATCCCGGCCGTGCGCAGCTCGGCGTGCAGCTCGACGGCGTTCACCAGGTTGCCGTTGTGCGCGAGCGCGACCTCGCGCCGATCCGAGCGCCAGACCGGCTGCGTGTTCTCCCACGAGTTCGCGCCCGTGGTCGAGTAGCGCACGTGTCCTACGGCCATGTCGCCGCGCAGCGCGCGCAGCTTCTGCTCGTCGAAGACCTGGTTGACCAGGCCCTTGTCGCGCATCGCCATGATGTGGCCGCCCTCGGACGCGGCGATCCCGGCGGACTCCTGCCCGCGGTGCTGGAGGGCGTAGAGGGCGAAGTAGGTGAGGCGAGCGACGTCCGAGCCCGAGGCGTGGATGCCGAATACGCCGCACTCGTCGCGAGGTCCGTCGCGGAGCTCGAACACGGAAACGTCAGGATAGCGGCGGATCCGGCGGCTCCAGCCGCGCGGCCTGGACCTTGCGGGCGTTACCCTCTCGTGCGGACAAACACGAGGAGAACGCCGATGGCCGTCACGACCCCCATCACGCTGGACCGTCAGCGGATCACACAGCTGATCGAGCGCGAAGAGCGCCGCCTGAACGACAGCACGAGCGGTTCAGGTGAGATGTTCCGTCGCGCCAACCAGGTGCTCAGCGCGGGCGTCGCCTCCTCCTACCAGCTGCGCGACCCGTGGCCGATCTACCTCGAGCGCGGCGTCGGTCCGAAGGTGTGGGACGTCGACGGCAACGAGATGTGGGACTTCCACAACGGCTTCGGCGCGATGGTCCAGGGTCATGCGCATCCCGCGATCGGCAAGGCGCTGCAGGAGCGCTACGCGCTCGGCACCCACTTCGCCGCCCCGACCGAGGACGCGATCGTCGTGGGCGAGGAGCTGGCGCGCCGCTGGGACCTGCCGCGCTGGCGCTACACGAACTCCGGCTCGGAGTCGACGATGGACGCGATCCGGATCGCCCGCGCCTTCACCGGCCGCGAGACGATCATGAAGATCTTCGGCTCCTACCACGGCCACCACGACGGGGTGATGGTGTCGATCGGCGTCGAGTACGACCAGATCGGCGACCGCGAGAACCTCGCCTCGCTGGGTTACGGCGCGGGCATCCCGAAGGCCGTCGTCGATCTCACCGTCCCGGTCCCGTTCAACGACGCGGGAGCGATGGAGCGCCGCATCGCCAAGCTCGACTCCGAAGGCCGCAAGCCCGCCTGCGTGATCATGGAGGCGGCGATGATGAACCTCGGCATCGTGCTGCCCGAGCCGGGCTACCTCGAGGCCGTGCGCGAGATCACCGAGCGACTGGGCATCGTGCTGATCTTCGACGAGGTCAAGACCGGCCTCACGATCGCCGCGGGTGGCGCGACCGAGCGCTGGGGCGTCAAGCCCGACCTGGTCACGCTCGCCAAGGCGCTCGGTGGCGGCGTGCCGACAGGCGCGATCGGCGGCTCGGAGGAGGTCTTCTCGGTCGTCGAGGACGGCAGCGTCGTCCAGGTCGGCACGTACAACGGCAACCCGCTCGGCATGGCGGCGGTGCGCGCGAACCTGCTCGAGGTGCTGACCCCGGAGGCCTACGTGCATCTGGACGCCCTCAACGAGCGCATCCTGGCCGGCTGCCAGGGCGTGGTCGAGAAGTACAACCTGCCCGGCTACGCGCTCGGCATCGCGGGCAAGGGCTGCGTCACATTCTCGACCACGAAGGTGATCGACTACGAGACGTTCAAGGCCAACCAGGACAAGGACGTCTCCGAGCTCGCCTGGCTGTTCAACATGAACCGCGGCATCTTCATGACGCCGGGCCGCGAGGAGGAGTGGACGCTCTCGGTCACGCACACCGACGAGTCGATCGACGCCTACGTCGACGTGTTCGACGAGATGGCGGCCGAGTTGACCGCGTAGCTCATCCCGCCTCAACCGCGTAGGCCCTACCCAGATCCTCGGCTGCTGCTCGCAGTCGGCGGTCGCGGGTCCAAAGCACCGCGTCATCGGAGAGCATCGTCGCGGCAAGGAGCTGCGCGTCAACGTAGCCGATGCCGAGGCCGAATAGCTCATGCCGCTCGATGAACCCGAGCAGCTCGGCGACGGTCGCTACCGTCGCCTGCGGGAGCTGGCCGAGCAGCACCAGGATCTCCGCCCGGCCACGCAGGTGTCCGAGGGCGAGCTCTCCGGTGACCCACGGATGGGCAAGGGCTTCGCCACGATTCAAGAGGCCGGCCAGCAGCTGATCGCCGTCGCGGAGGTGGTCGATCCACACCGTGGTGTCGACCAGGATCACCGGGCGGCCGAGGGTCGCCGCGGGATCGCGGTCAACTCCGGCTCGGTACCGCCGAGGCGGGCAAGGCGGCGGGCGCTCTCGCGCTCGATGAGCGCATTGAGTGCCTCGCGAACCAGCAGACTCTTTTCCTTTGTGCCGGTGAGGCGCTGCGCCTCGGCCAGCAATTCATCATCGAGCGCCAGAGTCGTCCTCATTGCCACTCCTCTGTTGGGCACGGGCCACGGCATCAGATGATGCCACAGTTGCTGCCTGAAGCCGACTGGCTCGCCGTCGGCCGTCACGCTCGCGCTGACCACGTGCGGGGCCGCTCAGCCGAGCAGCCGCGCCAGCCCGCCGGCGTGCACGTCCGACAGCTCGGAGACGGGCACGAAGAGCACGCCGGCGAGCCGCAGCTCGTCGCCGCCGACGATGCCGATCAGGCGCGCGGCGGCGCCGAACGCGGTCAGTGCGTCGTGCGGGCCTGAGACCAGGAACGCCCCCGGGCCCTCGCCGAAGAGCGCCGCCTCGGCGGTGTCGACGGTCACCTCGGCGCCGAGCCCGCCGGCGACGCAGCACTCCGCCAGCGCGACCGCGAGGCCGCCTTCGGCGACGTCGTGCGCTGAGCGCAGCGCGCCGGAGCGCACGCCCTGGCGGACCGCCGCGTGCAGCGTGCGCAGCTCACCGAGGTCGGCTGCGGGGAGCTCGCCGACCGGTGCCGTGCCGCGCAGCTTCGCCAGCTCTGAGCCACACAGCGACGGTGCCCAGCCGCTCGCCGCGATCAGCGCCACCGTGTCGCCTGGCTGCGCGAAGCCGAGCTGTCCGGCGAGCGCCGCATCGGGCAGCTCGCCCACCATGCCGACCACCGGCGTCGGCAGGATCGGGCCGCCGCCGCCCTCGTTGTAGAGCGAGACGTTGCCGCCGACGACCGGCACGCCGAGCGCGCGGCAGGCATCTCCCAGGCCGGCGACTGCGCGGCTGAGCTGCCACGCGATATGCGGCTTCTCTGGGTTGCCGAAGTTCAGGCAGTTGGTCAGCCCGAGCGGCTCGGCGCCGACGCAGGCGAGGTTGGCCGAGCACTCAAGCACCGCCTCGACCGCGCCGCGATAGGGGTCGCACGCCACGCGGCGGCCGTTGCCGTCGATCGAGACGGCGAGCGCGGGCCGGCGCGCACCCGCGACTGCGCCCGCGTCCGTGACCGCATCGAGCAGCAGCACCGCGGCGTCGGCCTGCCCGGGCCGGCGCACGGTGCGCGAGCCGACGATGCAGTCGTACTGCTCGAACACCGGCCGGCGCGACGCGAGGTTGGCGGACGCCAACAGCGCGAGCAGCGTCTCGGCCGGCTCCGTCGCATCGTCCAGCACCCGGGTCGGGGCGGCATACAAAGGCGTTGTCGGAGCGGCCGGCGCGAGGTCGTAGGCCGGGCACTCGTCGACCAGCGCCGGCACCGGGACTTCGCCCGCGACCGCATCGCCGACGAGCGCGCGCAGCCGCCCGCCGTCGGTCACGACGCCGATCGCGGTCGCCAGCACCTCCCACTCCTCGCACAGGTCGAGCACCGCCTGCACGTGCTCGGGCTCGACGACGCAGAGCATCCGCTCCTGGGACTCGGAGATCATGATCTCGAACGGCTGCATGCCGGCCTCGCGCAGCGGCACCTTCGCGAGGTCGAGGTCGAGCCCGACCGCGCCCTTGGCGGCCATCTCCGCCGCTGCTGACGTCAGCCCCGCCGCGCCCAGGTCCTGGAGCGCCACGAGCAGCCCGCGCTCGAGCAGGGCGAGCGAGCACTCGAGCAGCTTCGCCTCCTCGAACGGGTCGCCGATCTGGACGGTCGGGCGCTTGCTTGTGCCCGGGGACAAAGTCCCTTGGGTATCGGAGTCAGCCTCGCCGAGCTCGGCCGAGGCGAGCACCGAGGCGCCGCCGATCCCGTCGCGGCCGGTGCGCGCGCCGAACAGCACGACGACGTTGCCGACCCCCGCAGCGGCCGCGCGGATCAGCCCCTCCGTCTCGATCAGCCCCAGGCACATCGCGTTCACGAGGCAGTTCTGCTCGTAGGCCGACTCGAAGTAGATCTCCCCGCCGACGGTCGCGACGCCGATCGAGTTGCCGTAGTGGCCGATGCCCGCGACCGCCCGGTCGAGCAGGTAGCGCGAGCGCGCGGACTCGCCCGGCTCGCCGAAGCGCAGCGAGTCCAGCACGGCGATCGGCCGCGCGCCGACGGCGAAGACGTCGCGCAGGATGCCGCCGACGCCGGTCGCGGCGCCCTGGAACGGCTCGACCGCGCTCGGGTGGTTGTGCGACTCGACCTTGAAGGCGCACGCGAGGCCGCCGCCGACGTCGACGGCACCGGCGTTCTCGCCCGGACCCATGACGACGCGCGGGCCTTCGGTCGGGAGCGAGGAGAGCAGCCTGCGCGAGTGCTTGTAGCCGCAGTGCTCGGACCACATCAGGCTGAACATCGCCAGCTCGACCTCGTTGGGCTCGCGGGCGATCAGCTCGACGATGCGGTCGTACTCGCCGTCGGTCAGCCCCAGCTCGGCATGGCGGGTCATCAGGCCGCGATCAGGGCGGCCGACTCGAACAGTCGCAGCCCATCGGCCGAGCCTGTCAACGGGTCGACCGCGTGCTCGGGATGCGGCATCAGGCCGAGCACGTTGCCGGCCTTGTTGCACACGCCGGCGATGTCGCGCGATGAGCCGTTGAACCCGTTGCCGGTCGCGTAGCGCAGCACGACCTGGTCGTTCGCCTCCAGCTCGTCGAGCACCGGGTCCGGCGCCCAGTAGCGCCCCGTCTGGTGCTTGGCCGGGATCGAGAGCCGGTCGCCGCGAGCGCAGGCGCCGGTCCAGCTCGTGTGCGCGTTGACGACGATCAGATCGACCTGCCGGCAGACGAAGCGCAGCGAAGTGTTCGGTAGCAGCGCTCCGGGCAGCAGGGCCGCCTCGCAGAGCACCTGGAAGCCGTTGCAGATGCCGAGCACCAGGCCGCCGTGGCGGGCGAAGCGCTCGACCTCGACCATGATCGGGGAGAAGCGCGCAAGCGCGCCGGCGCGCAGGTAGTCGCCGTAGGAGAAGCCGCCGGGGACGATCACCGCGTCGACGCCGCGCAGGTCGGGATCGCGGTGCCAGAGCAGTACGGCGTCACCCACCCGGGCGGCGGCGGCGAGCGCATCGCGCTCGTCGCAGGAGCCGGGAAACTGGATCACGCCGAACTTCACGCTTCGCCGAACTTCACGCTTCGCCGGTCCCCACGATCTCGTAGTCCTCCACGAGCGGGTTTGCGAGCAGCTGCTCGCACATCGCCGGCAGATGCGCCGGGTCCTCCACGTCGAGCTCGACCAGCCGCCCGATGTGCACGTTGCGCACGCCTTCGAACCCGAGCGCGGGCAGGACGCGCTCTACGGCCTGGCCCTGCGGGTCGAGGATTCCCGCCTTGGGCCGGATCAGGACCCGCGCCCTCACGCCGCTGTGCGCTCCAGCCAGGCGGAGAAGGGCTCGCCCGCGAGCTTCTCGTAGGCGGTGACGTAGCGCTCGCGCGTGGCGGCGACGATGTCGTCGGGGATCGCCGGCGCCGGCGGC
>Ga0136610_1000747_pt1 | contig 10376 bp, 11 predicted proteins | sample AntDrymUQ1342206_2_FD_104804 | JGI IMG/M metagenome (GOLD analysis project Ga0136610, IMG submission 104804) | Polar desert sand microbial communities from Dry Valleys, Antarctica - metaG UQ134 (22.06) | ecosystem: Environmental > Terrestrial > Soil > Desert | place: Antarctica: Dry Valley...
CGCCCCCGGAAGAACCTCCTCCGCCGTTGGAGGGTTCGGATTCTTCCTCGGGCTCCTCTTCCACGCTCGGCTCGGGCGCAGGGGTGCTCTGGCCGCTCTCCACCGTCTCGGTGATGGGCGTTGGCGTGGACCCGGGCCTCTCCCTCCCCCTGTCCTTCGTCTCCGTCTCACTCGAAGATTGGCCCTCGTCCTCCGACGAGGGCGCCGGGTCGGCCCCCCCGAAGGCCAAAACGCTCACGAGCGCGAGCGCCGCGACTCCAAGCGCAACGGCGGCGCCGACGGCCACGCGGGGGCCGCGTCGCGGGGCCGGCTCCTCGCCCGTGAACATGACGGTGTTCTCTTCGAGGTAGCGCCCGGTGGAGATGCTGTCGGCGAGCTCGTTGCCGTCGATGTAGCGCTCCTCGGGATCCTTCGCGAGGCAGCGCAGCACGAGCGCGTCGAGCGCCGGGTCGAGATCCTCGATGTGGTCGCTCGGAGGATCGGGCTCCTCGTCCACATGGCTGATCGCGACCGCGGTGATGTTCTCGTGCTCGAAGGGACGCACCCCGGTGAGCAACTGGTAGAGCACGACGCCGAGGCTGTAGACGTCGGACGCCGGAGTCGCGCTCCGACCCGAGACCTGCTCGGGCGAGATGTAGTGGGGCGAGCCGATCGCGTCGCCCGTCGCCGTCATGCGCTCGCCGCCGCGCGCCGCCGCGATACCGAAGTCGGCGAGCTTGGGGTGGCCCTCGTCGTCGAGCAGGATGTTGGCCGGCTTGATGTCCCTGTGCACGACGCCGTTGAGGTGGGCGGCCCCCGCCCCGCGCGCAGCCTGCTCGATGATCTCGAGGGCCCGCTCTGGCATAAGGGGTTGGCCCGCAACGTCGGCGACCGAGCCGCCGGCGACGTACTCCATGACGAGGTAGGGACGGTTCTCGAAGTCGCCGAAGTCGAGCACGGCGACGACGTTGGGATGAGCGAGTGAGGCCGCGCTCTGCGCCTCGGTGAAGAAGCGGACGAGGAACTCGGGATCCTCGGAGAACTCGGGGGCCAGGAACTTGACGGCGACCGGCCGGTCGAGCCTCGTGTCGGTGGCACACCAGACCGCGGCCATCCCGCCGCGCCCCAGCTCGTGCTCGAGCCGATACCGCTTCGCTATGAGTTCCCCCGGCTTCACGTTGGATGAGATCCCCACAAAGCCTCTTCCTCAATCAGCGGCGCCGACGCTCGGCCCCCGCGGCCGATCTCTGGTTCCTGGGTTTCGATCGACGGGATTCCTCGTATTCAGAACGAGTGTGAGTGTGGCTCCCTGGGTTTGATGGTTCGGCCGGAGGCGGGAAGGAGTGGCGCGCCTCCCGGCCGAACTCTCTGTGCTAGATGTATCGGCAGATTCTGCCCTGGAGGTAAGTGTGGGTTTCGCGCCCAGAGGACGGAGACATGCACGAGCGCCGTCCCGGTCCCACCCCAATTTGTCGGTCGTGGTGCGCGCCGAGCGCGCATGAGTCCCAACAACGCGAGCCGACCCGGCATTTATGCGACGGAGCTAGACCTGCGACGGCCCCCTCGGGGAAGGGGGCCGTCATTGGGCAGGGGGTGCTGCGGGGGGGGGGTCCTTGAGGTCTAGGTAGCCGCCTCGTTCACGCGGCCGCGGAGGCGGGGAATCTTGAAGTCGGCGTGCGCCCAGCACTTCTCGCGGGCGTTGTACTGGGACAGCTTGGTCGTGCAGCCGTCCTGCGCGCACTTGCGCTCCTTGAGGTTGCGGCGCGAGGGCTTGGCCGTGAGGGGTGCGGAGCCTTTGTGGGTCTGATTCTTCATGGCAAATCTCCCCGTGAGGTGAGCCTGAAGACCAGTTCACTCCATACCCGGTAAAAGCCCGGTAAAGGATTCCAGCCGCCGCAACCCCGGCGGCGAGGTCGAGCCCGGTGCTCTGTCCGCCGCCGATTGCGGGATACTCGCCTCATGGCGCGGCTCCTCATCGGCTTGTCGATAGGGGCCCTGCTGATGACGGCGTGCGACTCGGGCCCCGAGGTGCCGGACGGGTTCACCGAGGCCGCCGCGGGTCCCGTGACCTTCGCTCATCCGAATGACTGGACCGAGGGCTCGCCCACGGGCGGCGCGGACTCGGCGACGTTGCTCGAGTACTCGTTTGACTCCGAGGGGGCGTCCGTTCACTCGCGTGGCGGGGAGCGAGGACATGCTCGAGGAGGACACTGCGGAGCGGACACTCGACACCCTTAGCTTCAAATAGCTTCAGGTGACGACCGAGACCAGGTGAGCACAAGACGCGTTTCCGGGGGCGTTCTGAGCGTTGAAGAACTCGTCCGGCCGTCGCGGTCGCGCTCTCGAGAGCGCGGGTCTGATGCCCGGTTAGGTCAGGCGGCCCCGCCACAGAAGGGAGGTCAACGCGGCCAGCAGGAGGAGGACTGCGCCGACGCCGGAGAAGGCGTAGGTGATCTCGTCGGGACGGGTCGTGTAGCCGATGCGCTCGCCGAGGCTGTCGTAGACCGACTGGAGGTCGCGCTCCGAGGGGGCCTCGAAGTAGTCGCCGCCTGTGGTCTCGGCGATCGACTCGAGCGTCGCGTAGTCGGGGGGCACGGGCAGAAGCCTCTGGTTGCCGAACTGATCCGGCACGGTCACGACCCCGTCGGGCGTTCCGAGGGCGATCGAGTAGACGGGCACGCCGAGCTCGTGCGCCTGGGTCGCTGCGCTGAGCGGATCCACGCCGGTCGTGTTGTAGCCGTCGGACAGCAGCAGGATCGCGCTGACCCGCTCGCGCTCATCCGGAACCGGCGACGGCGAAGGATCCGGCGACGGTGTGATAGCGGGCGTCGGCAGCACCATGCGCTCGCGGTCGTCCTGGACGAGCTGAATGGATTGGATGAGCGCCTCGCCCATCGCGGTGCCGCCCTCGGCCTCGAGCGAGGCCAGCGCTTCGAGCGTCGAGGCCCGGTCGGTGGTGGGCTGTGCGAGTACGTCGGCGACGTCGCTGAACGAGACCACCGCGATGCGGAAGCGCTCGGGAAGCTTGTTGATGAACGACGAGGCCGCCTTCTTCGCCGCGGTCATGCGGTCGGGGGTGACGTCGGTCGCCTGCATCGAGCCGGAAACGTCGACCGCGAGAATTACGGTCGCCTCGTCGCGCGGCACCGCGACCTCGGCCTGGGGCTGGGCCATGCCCAGAGCCAGCACCAGAAAGGCCAGAGCCAGCAGGCTAACGGGGACGGCGCGCCGCCACGACGACGGCGGTGCGACCGAGGCGAGGACCGCGGTGTTGCTGAAGGAGATCGCGTAGCGCGTCTTGTTGCGGCGCAGACCCCAAAGCCCGGCGAACACCAGAGGGACGGCGGGCAGAACGAGAAGCCACAGCGGCGACGAGAAGGTCACCTGTACTGCTCCCTGCGAGACATGAAGGCGGCGAGGGGCCGCAGCCAGTCACCGGAGGTGTGAAGCACGACGTGCTCGGCCCCCGCGGCGAGGATCTTGTGTCGCACTTGCTCGCGCTCGGCGTAAGCGGCCTCGGCGAACCGGCGACGCACCGACGCGTCGCCCGTGTCGACGCGCACCTCGCGACCCGTCTCGACGTCGACGAAGTAGGTGTCTCCGACGTCGGGAAGCTCCATCTCGCGGCGGTCGCGGACCTCGACCGCGATGACGTGGTGGCGCTCGCCGAGCAGCGCGAGCGGTTTGCGCCAGGCCGACTCGTCGCGCCAGTCGGAGATCACGACGATGACCCCGCGCGTTCTCAGAATGAGCGCGGCCCGGTGCAGGCCGTCCGCCATCGCGGTTCCCATGGGGGCCGGGTCGTCGACCCGGATGCGAGACAACAGCCCGACGACTCCGCCGCGCCGTGACGTCGCCGGCCACATCTCGTCTTTGCGGCCCCCGAAGGTCATCAGCCCGAAGCGGTTTCCCCCGCGCGTCCCGAGATGCGAGGTCGCCAGGGCGACGCCCTCGGCGACGTCGAGCTTGCGGCGATCCTGGGTTCCGAAGGTCATCGAGGCCGAGCAGTCGAGCAGCCCCCAGGTCGTGACCGCGCGCTCCGCGACGTGCACGCGCACGTGCGGCTCGCCGGTGCGAGCGCTGACGTTCCAGTCCATCTTGCGGATGTCGTCACCCGGAACGTAGGGGCGAACTTGTTCGAGCTCGGTGCCCTCGCCGAGCACGGTCGAGCGGAAGTCTCCCGCCGCCAATCCGTCGACGCGCCTGCGGATCTGCGCATCGAGCGCGCGCAGGAGCTGGTGCGGCAGGGGGCCGGGACCCGGCCGATCCGCCCGCGTCGGTTGATTGAACGGCAGAACCTTCACGCGCTCGAGGACTTGGTGGACAGCTCGACGCGCGGCATCGGCACGGACTCGAGAACCGAGTCGAGGATGTCGTCGCTACTGATCCCCGAGGCGAGGCCCTCGTAGCTGAGCACGATGCGGTGGCGGAGAACGTCTTTGGCAAGCGCGCGTACGTCGCCGGGAAGCACGTAACGGCGACCGTGAATGAGGGCCATGGCGCGCGCCGACTTCACGAGGTTGATCGATCCTCTGGGGCTGGCTCCGAAGCTGATGAACTCCAACAGATCGCCTCGTCCGAAGGCCCCCGGGTTGCGCGTCGCCATCGTCAGCGCCACCGCGTATTCGGACACAGGGCGATCGACGTAGACGGTCGCTACGGACTTCTGAAAGGCGACGACCTCTGCGGCCGACATGACCTCGTTGACCTCGACCGCGCCGGCGAGCGAGCGGCCCACGACCTCCATCTCGTCGCCGAAGCTCGGGTAGTCGACGACGACCTTCATCATGAAGCGGTCCATCTGCGCCTCGGGCAGGGGATAGGTGCCCTCGGACTCGATCGGGTTCTGAGTCGCCATGACGAGAAAGGGGCTCTCGAGCTTGTAGGTCTTGGGGCCGATCGTGACCTGCTGCTCCTGCATGACCTCGAGCAGCGCGCTCTGGACCTTGGCGGGGGCCCGGTTGATTTCGTCGGCGAGCAGGAAGTTGCAGAAGATGGGGCCCAGCTCGGTGTCGAAGCTGTGGCTGTCGGCCCTGTAGATGCGGGTCCCGACGAGGTCCGAGGGAACGAGGTCGGGCGTGAACTGGACGCGCTGGAACTTGCCGCCGAGCACTCCGGACAGCGTGCGGATCGTCAGGGTCTTGGCGAGCCCCGGCACCCCCTCGAGCAAGAGGTGGCCGTTGCCCAACAGGCAGACCATGACTCGCTCGAGCATGGCGTCCTGCCCGACGATGACGCGCTTGATCTCGTAGAGCGCGTCCTGGAGCTTGCCGTGAACGTGATCCGGTTCGCCGGCGACGTGGAGCCGTTGACCGTCGGTCATAGAGGTCCTTTCATCCGTGCTCGGAGCTGGCCCTACTCAGGAGCCTCGCCGATCGTGACGCTTACTTGTTGAGGTTGCCCGTTTCGGACGAGCTCGATCGTCGCCGTCGTCCCGGGCTCGGTGGCCCTGATCCTGGCGATGAGGTCGGCCGCGCTCTCGATCGGGTCGCCGTCGAAGCGGGTGATGAGGTCGCCCTCCTCGAGCCCGCCCGCCTCGGCCCCCGAGCCCTCGACGACGCTGGTCACGAGCGCACCAGGAGAACCGCCGCTGCTATCGGTCGGGGTCACGCCGAGGAAGCCGATGGTCGGAGTCTCGCCCTTCTCGAGCGCCTCGGCCACCTGGAAGGCGGTGTCGATCGGGATGGCGAAACCGATTCCTGCGTTGTCGCCGCCCTCGGACAGAATCGCGTCGTTGATCCCGATGACCCGCCCGGTGCGGTCGACGAGCGCCCCGCCGGAGTTGCCCGGGTTGATCGAGGCGTCGGTCTGAATCGTGCTGACGGCGCCGCCGTCGGGATTCTCGAGCGTGCGGCCGACCGCGCTGACGATGCCCGAGGTCACGGACGACTCGAGCCCGAAGGGGCTCCCGATGGCGATCGCCATCTGGCCCACGTCGACCGGAACGTCGACCGCGAGGGTCGCGATCTCGAAGTCGTCGAAGTCTGCGTCGACCACCGCGATGTCGGTGTTGGAGTCCGTGCCGAGCACGGTCCCGTTGACGCGCCGCCCATCGCTGAGCCGCACGATGACGTCGTCGCTGCCCTCGACTACGTGCGCCGCGGTCAAGATGAGCCCACCCTCCTTGTAGACGACGCCCGAACCGAGACCGCCCTCGGTTTCGAGCTGCACCACGGACGGCAACAGGGCGTCGGCCACGGCCGCCACGGGCTCCTCGACGTCGGCCCCCACGGGCCCGTCGGGCCCGGTCTGGAGGCTGCCCGGCGAGGCCTCCTCGTCGTCGACGAGCTGGGCGAGGCCGAAGCCGCCCCCGAGCAGCAGAAGCGCGGCGAGCGCCCCCGCCGCGATCTTGCCGGTGGGGGGTTGACGGCGCGGGGGCGGAGGCTGGTACCCACGATGCGGCAGGGGGCTGGTGGTCTGGGTCGAGCCGTAGGGCTGGCTCGGCTGCTGGTCCACCTCCCAATATGGGCGCTGCGACATCTTCGTCCTCCTGTATGCGGGATGCGGCTTCTCGGCTCGGGGGCCTCACTGGCCTCTACCGCCGTTGCTCTTCCCGCAGTTTGCAGAGAAGGGACTAAAAGGGAGTTAAAGCCACCTCGAAGGCTACTGGTTCGGCGGCGGCTTTGTACCCTCGAGCACGACTAAATCGCCATAGCCGACAATGCGAAAGCCCCTTCCGGGGCGCACGAAAGAATCCTAGGTTTGGGCCCAGTCCGGATCACAAGGAGCCGGGATCTTGGTGCGGACCACATAGGGTCAGTACGTCGATCCCTTCGACCGGGCCGGGCCGATGCGCATCCTTGTGGTTGAAGACGAACACGATCTCGCCGATGCCGTCGCGCGCGGGCTGCGCAACGACGGCTACGCCACGGACGTCGCCTATGACGGCGACGAGGCGATGGCCAAGATCGAGGTCAACGACTACGACCTCATCTGTCTCGACCTCAATCTGCCCGGCGTCGACGGCCGGACGATCGCGCGCAGCATCAGAGCCGGACAGATCCAGTTGCCGGGCGAGCAGCCCCGCATCCTCATGCTGACGGCGCGCGGCGAGGCGTCCGACCGCATCGGCGGGCTCGACGAGGGCGCGGACGACTATGTCGTCAAGCCGTTCGACTTCGACGAGCTGCGCGCCCGGGTGCGGGCGCTGTTGCGACGCGACGCGGGCCGCTCGACCGCGCTGCTGCGGGTCGGGAGCCTCGAGCTCGACACCGCGCGCCACGAGGCTCGCCGCGACGGGCGGCCGCTGCCGCTCAGCCCGAAGGAGTTCGCGCTCCTTCGTTACTTCATGAGCGACCCGGGGGCGGTGTTCAGCCAGGAGGATCTTCTCGAGCACGTCTGGGACGAGAACGCCGATCCCTTCACGAAGACGGTGCGCGTGACGGTGATGACCTTGAGGCGCAAGCTCGAGGCCGAGGGCGACGAGCAGCCCATCGAGACCGTGGTCGGAAGCGGGTACAGGCTGCGCGAGGACACTTAGCTCCCACATAGATTCCGGGCGGGTGTAAGCCAGAACGATGAAGCAGATCGAGTCGGTGACCGGTTCTCTACCCGAATGGGTCCGTTCGGCGCGCTTCCGCCTCACGCTGTTCTACTCCGCAAGCCTCTTTCTCATCGGAGCTCTGTTGCTCGGCGGGCTCTACATGGCGCTGAGCAAATCCATCGGCGACGAGGAACTCTCGAAGGAGCTCGTCTTTCGCTTCGACCCGGCCACCAACGTCCTGCGAAGCGGGGTCGAGCCCGCCATGGAGGACTTCGGTCAGGCCGTCAACCAGAACGCACTGGAGCGGCTCAGGGAGTTCTCGTTGCTGGCGCTCGCGTTTCTGTTCGTCATCAGTTTCGGCGTGGGATGGGTCGTATCGGGGCGCGTGCTGGCGCCGATCGACCGCATCACCGACGTCGCCCGGCGCATCCAGGCGACCGATCTCTCGAGGCGCATCTCTCTCGAAGGCCCCGACGACGAGCTCAAGCGTCTCGCCGACACCTTCGACTCGATGCTCGAACGGCTCGACGAGGCCTTCGTCGCCCAGAGACGATTCATTGCCGACGCGTCGCACGAGTTGCGCAATCCGCTTGCGGTCATTCGGACCAACCTCGACGTCGTGCTCAGCGACCCCAAGGCGGACGAGAAAGCGTTGCGCGACACCTCGGCGGTGGTCGGGCGCGCGACCGAGCGCATGGCGAGGATGGTCGACGACCTGCTTGCGCTCGCCCGCCTCGAATCACCACGGCAACTCGACGAGAGCGTCGACATCGGGGTCGTCGCGAACGAGATAGCCGACGAGTTCGCGGCGGTCGCAAAGTCGAGCGGCATCGAGTTGCGCCGCTCCATCGCGAGCGAGATGCTCGTCGCCGGCGACCGCTTCGCGCTCAAGCGCGCGCTCGCCAACCTGGCCGAGAACGCGCTCCGCTTCGCGCCCACGGAGACCTCGATCACGATCGCCGCCGGCACCAAGGACGAATGGGTGTGGGTGGCCGTCGAGGACCAGGGACCGGGCATCCCGCCCGACCAGCAAGACCAGGTCTTCGAACGCTTCTGGCGCGCCGACAAGTCCCGTTCGCGCTCGCTCGGGGGCAGCGGACTCGGCCTTGCGATCGTGCAGCAGGTTGCCCAGGCGCACGCCGGCGAGGTCACGGTCGCGAGCAAGGTCGGCAGCGGCTCGACTTTCGTGATCTGGATTCCCGCGCTCGGGCGCGTGGCCGAGAGCGAGACCTCCGGCGTCCCCGGCCTCGACCCTGCGACGGCGTGATTCCTTTAGGCGCGTCTTACGTGCGTCGTGATCGGATGTTCGGGTGAGCTTTCAACTTCCGGCGACGCTGATCTTGCTGTTCACGGTTCCGCTGCTGGCCGCGGCTTACGCCGCGCACGAGCGCCGACAGGCCCACAAGGCCGCCGTCTTCGCCTCGCCGCACATGCGTCCGAACGTCGTCCCCTCGCCCCCGCGCTGGCGCCGTCACATTCCCGCGTTGCTGATGCTGGCCGCTCTCACGGCGCTGCTGCTCGGAGTCGCGCGCCCGGGGCGCACGCAGGTCGTAACGCGCACAGGGGGCACCGTGATGCTCGTGCTCGACGCGTCCAACTCCATGAACCGGACCGATGTCGCGCCGAGCCGGCTCGAGGCCGCGCGCGACGCGAGCCGGGTCCTCGTCGCGCAGTTGCCCGAGGACTACAGGGTGGGCGTGGTCGGGTTCAACCAAGAGGCTCAGACCCTCTCTGCTCCGACGTCGGATCGCGAGGCGATCTCGCTCGCCCTCGAATCACTTCAGACCGCCCGGCAGACGAAACTCGGCGACGGGATCATGGCCGCTCTCGCCAACGTGCCGGAGGGCGGGGGCTCCGTGCAACTGGTCGTGCTCAGCGACGGCAACGACACCGGCAGCGAGGTCCCGCCGCTGGACGCGGCCGAGGAGGCGCTCGACATCGACGTCAAGGTCAACACGGTGGTCGTCGGCACGACCGAAGACGAGCGCGCCGCCGACGTTGTGACGCTCGAGGCCATCGCCGAGCACACGGACGGCCGCTTCTTCTCGGCCCCCTCGGCGGACGAGCTGGAAAGCATCTACCGGGACATCGGCGAGAGCGCGTCCGAGAGAACGGAGAGAGTCGAGCTCACGCAGGCGTTCGTGGGAAGCGGGCTGGCGTTGATGCTGCTGGGGAGCGCGCTCAGCGCGCACTGGTTCCGGAGGCCGCTATAGGGGCGTGGAAGGGTTCTATGTGCTAACTTCGGCCCATGCGTTTGCACATAGAGCTCCAGGACGACTTGGTGACCGCTATCGATGACGCGGCGGGGCCCCGGGGTCGCAGCCGGTTCATCCGCGAGGCGCTGGAACAGGCTCTGGCGCTGAGACGCCAGAGAGATCTCCTCCGCTCCGTCAGAGGCTCGATCGACGATGCCGGCGCCGACTGGGGAGCGAATCCCGCCGAGTGGGTCAGGGAGCAGAGACGCGCGGACGACCGGCGGGTCGGATAGACGCGCTCGAGTGTTAGTCCTCGCGGACACCACGGTTCTCATCGACTATCTGCGGAACGCTCCCTCGGCGGAACGCTTGGAGAGTCTTCTAGTCCGAGGTGATGTCGTCTGCACGACGGCGATCAATGTCGAGGAGATCGTCCGGGGCTTGCGGTCTGCCGACCAGCCCGTGGCGACGAGGCTGGTGGCCGGGCTCGTCATCGTTCCTCTCGGTGCCCGTGAGGGCTGGCAAGCCGGCGCCTGGCGCAGTCATTTCGGTGCCCGTGGAACGACACTGTCGCAGGCCGACTGTCTCATCGCCGCCGGTGCCCTGTCCGCGGACGCGCTTCTGGCAACCGGCACTCCCAAGGACTTCCCCATGACTGAGATAGTCGTCGAGCACTGGCCGGTCGGGCGCTGAAGGCTAGAGGCCGGGTGTGGGCTCAG
>Ga0136610_1000750_pt1 | contig 10371 bp, 10 predicted proteins | sample AntDrymUQ1342206_2_FD_104804 | JGI IMG/M metagenome (GOLD analysis project Ga0136610, IMG submission 104804) | Polar desert sand microbial communities from Dry Valleys, Antarctica - metaG UQ134 (22.06) | ecosystem: Environmental > Terrestrial > Soil > Desert | place: Antarctica: Dry Valley...
GCATCGACCCGGCCACGCGGTTCTACTTCGTGCACTCCTACGCGGCAACGGGCAGCGACGGGCTCGTTTCCACCGGATGGCACGGTGAGAGGTTCGTGGCGGCGGTCGAGCGGGGTCCGCTCAGTGCTGTGCAATTTCACCCGGAAAAGTCCGGCGACGTGGGGGCTGAGCTGCTGGCCAACTGGGTCTGTGGGCTGAGATGAGGGCGGGTAGGAAATGAGCAAGGAACGTGCCAAGCGCCGCGCCGAGCGGGAGATTGCCGCTGCTGCCGGAGACGCCGGACAGACGCGGGAGCAGGCTGAGGCGGTACTCGCCGCCCGTCCCGGCGGGCCGGCGCGGCGCGAGCAGCGCTCGACGCCGACCCAGTCACGCCCGCACTCGCACCCGCACCACAAGGGGGTCGCGCAGCCGTGGTGGCGCCGAATATTCCAGCCCCGCCACGGAAGAAGGCGGTTCAGCCGGCGTACCCGGGCGCAGCGGGCCATGGTCGTCTTCACCGTCGTGGCCGTGCTCGGATTGATCTGGTTGCTCGTGGACGACTGGAGCGTGCGGATCGGGCTGAGCCTGGTCGCCGTCGTGGCGACTCCTGCCTTGGTCACGATGGCACTGGGACGGAGCCACCGTTGACCACGTGGCGCAGCCACCAGTGAGCTTTGTCCTGCTGCCTGCCGTCGATGTCGCAGCCGGTCAGGCGGTTCGGCTCGTCCAGGGCGCGGCGGGAAGCGAGACGTCGTACGGCGATCCGTTGCTGGCGGCGCTGGAGTGGCAGCAGGCCGGCGCGGAGTGGATCCACCTCGTGGACCTCGACGCCGCATTTGGTCGCGGCTCCAATCGCGAACTGCTGGCCGAGGTCGTCGGCACCCTCGACGTCCAGGTGGAGTTGTCCGGCGGCATCCGTGACGACGAGTCGCTGGACGCGGCCCTGGCCACGGGATGCGCCCGGATCAATCTCGGTACAGCAGCGCTGGAGCGGCCGGACTGGTGCGCGGTGGCGCTCAGCACCCACGGCGAGCGGATCGCGGTCGGCCTGGACGTGCGCGGGACGACGCTAGCCGCGCGGGGCTGGACCCAGGACGGCGGCGACCTGTTCGAGGTCATGAAACGCCTCGACGCCGACGGCTGCTGTCGCTACGTCGTCACCGACGTCACCAAGGACGGGACGTTGACCGGCCCGAACTTCGATCTGCTCCGAGCGGTGTGCACGGCCACCGACCGCCCCGTCGTGGCCAGCGGTGGAGTGTCCACAGTGGACGATCTGCGGGCTCTCGCGGAACTCGCACCGCTGGGCGTCGAGGGCGCGATCGTCGGCAAGGCGCTGTACTCCGGGGCCTTTTCCCTCCCTGAAGCGCTCGCCGCGGTCCGATGAGCCGAGAGCGAGTGAGCATCGCAGCGAGCGTCAGCGAGCGAGGAGCGGAGCGAGCGGTGCGCGTAGCGCACGAGGCGGGCCGTCAATGAGACTCTCCTCCGGCGGACCGTGGGAGGAGACGGTCGGCTACTCCAGGGCGGTTACCGCAGGTCCCTGGGTGCTCGTCGCCGGTACGACGTCCACAGTGGACGGTGTGGTCACACACGTAGGCGATGCCCGTGGGCAGACGTTGACAGCATTCGGCATCGCGCTCGACGCGCTGGGACGCTGCGGCGGTGGTCCAGCCGACGTCGTACAGACCCGGATGTATGTCACGGACATGGCGCTGCAGGAGGACGTCGGTCGGGCGCACCGCGAGCTGTTCGGTGACGTCCGCCCGGTGGCGACCATGGTCGCCGTCGCCGGGCTGGCGCACCCAGACCACCTTGTCGAGGTGGAGCTCACGGCGTACCGCGAGCCGCTGTGAGTGTGGCGGTCCGGGTGATTCCGTGCCTCGACGTCGACGCCGGCCGGGTCACCAAAGGCGTGCGGTTCCTGGACAACGTCGACGTCGGCGACCCGGTAGCGCTCGCGCGGGCGTACGACGCCGAGGGTGCCGACGAGCTCGTCTTCTACGACATCACCGCGTCCAGCTCCGCTCGGGAAACAACGTACGACGTCGTACGGCGGACCGCGGAGCAGGTGTTCATCCCGCTGACGGTCGGCGGGGGCGTGCGCAGCGCCGAGGACGTGAACCGGCTGCTGCGGGCCGGCGCGGACAAGGTGTCGCTGAACACCGCAGCCGTCGAGCGCCCCGAGCTGCTCGCCGAGGCGGCGCAACGATTCGGATCGCAGTGTGTGGTGCTGTCGGTGGACACCCGCCGGTGCGCGGGTCGGCCGAGCGGCTTCGAGGTCACCACGCACGGCGGACGCCGTCGGACGGAGTGGGACCTGCTCGACTGGGTGCGCCGCGGCGAGGAGTTGGGCGCCGGGGAGATCGTCGTCAACGCCATGGACGCCGACGGCACCCGGGACGGGTACGACCTGGACTCGATCCGGTTGGTGCGTGCAGCGGTCGGCGTACCGGTGGTCGCGAGCGGGGGAGCCGGCGCGCTGCCGCACTTCGCCGCGGCGGTCCAGGCCGGAGCGGACGCCGTACTCGCGGCGAGTGTCTTCCACTTCGGGTCGCTGCGGATCGCCGACGTCAAGTCCCACCTGGCCGGGGCCGGCATTCCCGTCCGCTGACCCCAACACAGCAATGTGCCAGAGCCGCTGGCGATGAATGATTAGCGGGACTAACGAGCGCTGGTAGCATTGGAGTCAATCCCCCGCTGGTCCTCGCTGGAGTCACTGTGTCCCGTCCGTCGCCCTCATCCGGCGCCGTGCTGCGCCGGGGACTGCGGCTGCTCGGCCGGGCGATCAGCGAGCAGCGGGGCATCTTTGCGATCGCGCTCTCGTGCAGCGCCCTGTTCGGCGCCATGACCGTCGCCAACGCGTTCGTCCTCGGGGAGGTCACCGGCCGGGTCGTCCTGCCGTCGCTACGCGAAGGTGCCGTGGCGGCCGGCGCACTCACGGCGGCGGCGCTGGTCATCCTCGGTGTGGCAGGCCTCAAGATCATCGGAATCCTCGGCCGCCGGATCGGCGCGGGGATCATGCAGTACCGGCTGCAGGCGTCGTACCGGCGGCAGGTGAGCCGGCAGTACCTGCGGCTGCCTCTGTCGTGGCACCACCGGCACCCCACCGGCGAACTGCTCTCCAACGCCAACAGCGACGTCGAGGCGTCCTGGAACCCCATCGCGCCGCTGCCGTTCGCGTGCGGCGCCGTCGTGATGCTGCTCATCACGGCGGTGGCGCTGGTGGTGACCGACCCGGTGCTGGCTCTCGTCGGGCTGGTGGTGTTCCCGTTGATCTTCGCCATCAACCTGGTCTACAGCCGGGTGATGTCGCCGCGGGTCAGTCGTGCGCAGCAGCTGCGCGCCGAGGTCAGCGGCATCGCGCACGAGAGCTTCGACGGTGCGCTCGTGGTCAAGACCCTGGGTCGCGAGGCGGCGGAGACCGCACGCTTCCGCCAGCACGCCGAGGAACTGCGTGACAGCCTGATCGCGGTCGGCCAGGTCCGCGGGACGTTCGACCCGATGATGGAGGCGCTGCCGGCCCTCGGGACGCTCGCGGTGCTGTTGATCGGGACGGCCCGGCTGCAGTCCGGGGCGATCGACGCCGGCCAGCTGGTGTCCGTCGCCTACCTGTTCACCGTGCTTGCCCTGCCCATTCGCGCGATCGGCTGGGTGCTCGGCGACCTGCCGCGAGCGGTCGCGGGCTGGGACCGGGTCAGCGCCGTCCTCACCGCGACCGGCCAGCAGAAACACGGCCAGGACCGGCTCGGCCCGTCGTCCGCGCCGGCCCACCTCCGCGCCGCCGACGTCACCTTCACGCATGCCGACGCCGACGAGCCGGTGGTCCAACGGATCAGCCTCGACATCCCGCCTGGGCGCACGGTCGCCCTGGTCGGGCCGACCGGGTCCGGCAAGTCGACCCTGGTCAGCCTGTTCATCCGGCTGGTCGATCCGGACAGCGGCCAGGTTCTGGTCGACGGCACAGATATCGGCCGGCTGCGCGAGGGCGAGCTGAGCACTGCGGCTGCCGTCGTCGCCCAGGCCACGTTCCTGTTCGACGACACGGTGCGGCAGAACGTGTCGCTCGGCGACGAGAGCGATCCGGCGTACGACGACGACGAGATCTGGCGGGCGCTGACGCTGGCCCAGGCCGACCGGTTCGTCCGGGCGCTGCCGGACGGCCTCGACACCCGCATCGGCGAACGCGGTACGACGTTGTCCGGCGGCCAGCAGCAGCGCCTCGCACTCGCCCGGGCGCTGGTCCGCCGGCCGCGGCTGCTGATCCTGGACGACGCCACGAGCAGCGTGGACCCGGCCGTCGAGGCGGCCATCCTGGGCGGCCTGCGCGCCGCCGACCTTGCCGCCTCGGTGCTGGTCGTCGCCTACCGCCGGGCCACGATCATGCTGGCCGACGAGGTCGTGTACGTCGAACACGGCCGGATCGTCGCCCGCGGGACGCACGACGAGCTGCTGGCCTCAACCGAGGGGTACGCCGCGCTGATCCGGGCGTACGCCGACGCCGCTGAACAGCGTCGGCTCGAGGTGGCCGCGGCCGGCCGCGAGGAGGGTGCCGCATGACAACCATGAGCGAGCGCGCCGGGCTCCAATCCGATTCATCCACCGGTGCCATCAAGACGCTGGTGCGCGGCGCCCGGATGGTCCCGGAGTTCCGCGACGGCCTGCGGCTGACGATCCTCCTGGCCCTGCTGGCCACCGCCGGGCGGGTCGTCGTACCCATTGCCGTGCAGCAGACCATCGACCGCGGCCTGCTCGCCGACGACGGCCCGGACTACGGGCTGGTCCGCCTCGTCGTGCTGTTGTGCCTGGTCGCGATCGCGGTAACGGCGGTGTCGGCGTACGCGATGAACTACCGGCTGTTCCGGTCGACCGAGACTGCGCTGTCGTCCCTGCGGGTGCGGGCGTTCCGCCACGTGCACGACCTCTCGATGCTGCACCAGCAATCGGAGCGTCGCGGATCGCTGGTGTCCCGCGTGACGAGCGACGTCGACCAGTTGTCGATCTTCATGCAGTGGGGCGGCATCCTCGGCGTACTCAGCCTGGGCCAGCTCGTCGTCGCCAGCGTCATCATGGCGGTCTACAGCTGGCAGCTGACCCTGCTCGTGTACCTGTGCTTCGTACCGATGATCGCGTCCATGCGCTTCTTCCAGCGTCGGCTGGCCACGACCTACGGGCAGGTTCGGGAGCGGGTTGGGGACATGCTCGGCGCGATCTCGGAGTCCGTGGTCGGCGCGCAGACGGTCCGGGCGTACGGCATCGCGGGTCGCACGGGGCGACGGATCGACGCTGCCATCGACCGGCACTACCGCACCGCGGTCAAGGCGCAACGGCAGAGCGCCCTGTTCTTCGGCACCGGCGAGTTCGTCGCCGCGCTGGCCAACACCGGCGTGATCGTGGTGGGCGTCCTGCTCGGGCTGGCCGGCGGACTGAGCCCGGGAACGCTCATCGCGTTCCTGTTCCTGGTGACGCTGTTCATCGGACCGGTGCAGATCGCCACCGAGGTGCTCAACGAGGCGCAGAACGCGCTCGCCAGCTTCCGCCGTGTCCTCGACGTGCTCGACACCGCCCCGGACGTCGCCGATCCCGGTGCCGCCGGGAGGGTGCTGCCGGCCGGACCGCTCGGGGTCCGCTTCGAGCACGTGCACTTCAGCTACCCGACCGGCCCGGAAGTGCTCACCGACGTCGACCTGAGCATCGCCCCGCGCCGCCGGGTGGCCGTCGTCGGGGAGACCGGCTCCGGGAAGACGACCTTCGCCAAGCTGCTGACCCGCCTGATGGATCCGACGCGGGGCCGGGTGCTGCTCGGCGGCGTACCGCTGTCCGAGGTCCGCTTCTCATCGCTGCGCGATCGGGTGGTCATGGTGCCGCAGGACGGGTTCCTGTTCGCCACGTCGATCGCCGAGAACGTGCGATACGGCCAGAGCGGGCTCGGCGACGCCGATATCGAGGCGGCCTTCGTCGCGCTCGGGCTCGACGACTGGGTGTACGGCCTGCCCCGCGGAATCCACACCCTCGCCGGGGAGCGTGGTGAGTCCCTGTCCGTCGGCGAACGGCAGCTCGTCGCCGTGGCTCGGGCGTACGTCGCCGACCCGGATCTGCTCGTCCTCGACGAGGCGACCTCGGCGGTGGACCCGGCCACCGAGGTCCGGCTGACCCGGGCGCTGGACTCGCTGACCCGCGGTCGGACGACGCTGACGATCGCGCACCGGTTGTCGACGGCGGAGGCCGCCGACGAGATCATCGTCGTCGACGCCGGTCGCGTCGTGCAGCGCGGTTCGCACACCGAACTCCTCAGCGTTCCCGGGCCGTACGCCCGGATGCACGCCTCGTGGGCGGCTCAGCACAGCCGGTGACGTGGGCCGACCCGAGTTTGGCGACCCGACGCGGGGTACGGCGGTGTCGTTGTTCCACCAGACGCACGGGGATCAATTCATGATGCATGCGCTACGCCGCGGCCGGGTCGCCGCGGTTGCTCTGCTGACCGTTGCGCTCGGGGCACTCGTCGCGCCGGCTGCGCAGGCCGAGACGAGCGAGCCGGCCGCGACCCGGGTCGTGGAGCGGAGCGTGTCGTTCACGGTTCAGAACATCAACCAGACAGCGATCGACTGCGCCAGCGACGGTGGGACTATCAGGTCCGCGGGCATCTCGTCGGCCCGGCCGGCGCCCTGGATGACGCCGACGCCGTGACGCTGTACCTGCACGGATTGAGCTATGGGGAGTTCTTCACGAATTTGAGCTGCTTCCCGGCTATGACTTCGCCGCGGAGCGGGCCCGCGACGGGCATGTCTCGGTCGTGGCCTTCTCTCCGCTCGCCAGGAAGGCCGCCGCTCGCGCGACGTTCGAGTGCTTGACCGGCGCTGCCGAGGGCGAGGACTTTTACGTCTTCTCCGGCGCGACGCCACAGGACGTCGTCTCGGCGCACTTCTTCGTCCGCAACGCCGACCCCGTCGTGGTCGCCACCACGGCCGCCGTCCGCAACCGTGACCCGTGCGGTGACGTGCTGTCCTACGACACCGCGGTGGACACGAACCGCCAATGTCGACGAGATCGACGTGCCGACGTTCGTGCTGATCGGCGGGCAGGACCGGATCTATCCGGTGCCGGCTTCCGAGCAGGCGGCCCTGCTCACGGGTTCCGACGACGTCACCGCCGTGACGCTGCCGCCGACCGGGCATGCCGTGACGCTGCACCGCCACGGACGACCTGTTCCAGGCCCAGGTCTCCAGGCGGCTCGACAGCAGGAGCTTCACCAGCACGGGGTAGCCGGATGACCTGCTGATGCCGGCTCGCGTCGTCTAGCCTGTGCGGCGTCGACCTCATTAAAGGTTGGCGCCGTACAGAGGAGAATCCATGTCGCAGCCGCCCAGCTCCTGGAACCCATCCGGGGGGCAGCAGGAACATCCACAGGGACCGCAGAATCCGTACGGCAGCACCGAATCGTTCGCGCAGCCGGCGTACACGCCGCCCCCACCGTACGGCGGCTACCCGCCCGCCTACGGGAATCCCTACGGCCAGCCGAGCTATCCGGCCCAGTACGGCGGCCCACCCGGTGCGTCAGCGGGGCCGGAGCGGCCCGGCGCTGCGCTGGCTGCGGCGGTCCTGAGCTACATCCAGGCCGGCATCGTGCTGCTCTGCTCGTTCTTCGTGCTTGCCGCCGGGACCTCGGTGACCGAACTCCTCCTGATCGGGATCGTGCAGCTGGTCTCCGTCGGTTTACTCATCTTCGGTGCCGTGCAGGTCACGAGCGGCAGCGGCCGGCTGATGCTGCTCGTTGGGAACGGACTCCAGCTCGCCCTCGTCGCGTACTACTTGATCCGGATCTCCACGCTGGGAACGGATTTGGAAGGGGCCGACAGCGAGGGCGCAGTCGTCATCCCCCTGTTCTTCGCCGTCATGCCCGTCGTCGCGCTCGTCCTGGCGCTCAACAGCGCGGTGAGCCGGTTCATCTCCGAGAAGAAGCAGGCGCAGAATCCGCAGTGGAGGCAGTGAGCTCGCTCGATCCGGCGATCGCGGCTCGGCTCAAACGCGACCAGCACGGCCTGGTCCCCGCGATCGCCCAGCAGCACGACACCGGCGAGGTGCTCATGCTCGGGTGGATGGACGACGAGGCGCTACGACGGACGCTGACCACCGGTCGGGTCACCTACTTCTCCCGCAGCCGCCAGGACTACTGGGCCAAGGGCGACACCTCCGGGCATCGGCAGTGGGTCCGGACGGTGGCACTGGACTGCGACGGCGACGCGCTGCTGGTCCGGGTCGACCAGGAAGGCCCGGCCTGCCACACCGGCGACCGCAGCTGCTTCGACGACGGCCCGCTCGAGGCGGTGCCTGGCCGAGCCGGCCGGTGAGCCACTGACAAGAATGGGATGCATGGTCTTCGGCTCGGACACACCTACCCGGCCGGAGTTCGAGGCGCTCGGGGAAGAGCACCGCGTGGTTCCGATCACCCGTCGGCTGCTCGCCGACGGAGAGACGCCGGTGGGGGTCTACCGCAAGTTGGCCGGCGGGTCCGGAACGTTCCTGCTGGAATCCGCCGAGCAGGGCAGGTCCTGGTCGCGATACTCATTCGTGGGCGTCCGCTGTCCCGCGGTCCTGACCGAGATCGACGGCCGGACGGCGTGGGTGGGGCCGGCGCCCGTCGCCCCGGTGTCAGCGGACCCGCTGACGGCGCTGCGGCAGACCACGCTGGCGCTGCGGTCGCCCCGCCGCGCCGATCTGCCGCCGCTGACCGGTGGGCTGGTCGGCTACCTCGCCTACGACGCCGTACGCCGGCTCGAGCGGCTTCCTTCCACCGCGCGGGACGACCTGGGGCTGCCCGATCTGGCGATGATGCTGGCCACGGACCTGGCGGTCCTCGACCATTCCGACGGCTCGATCCTGCTCGTGGCGAACGTCATGCCCGGCCCGGGCGAGCGGTCCACGGCGTACGACGAGGCGGTCGCCCGGCTGGACGCGATGACCGCCGGGCTCGCCGCACCCACGCCGCCGACCGTGTCGACGCTGCACCCGAGGAAGCCGATATTCACCTCGCGGACCGCGGCCGGTGACTATCCGGGCGCCGTCGAGCGGGCCAAGGAGGAGATCCGGGCCGGTGAGGCGTTCCAGGTCGTGCTGTCCCAGCGCTACGAGATGCAGCCGGGCGCGGACCCGCTGGACGTCTACCGGGTGCTGCGTACGACGAATCCCAGCCCCTACATGTACCTGTTGCGTTTCCCGGACGGGACCGACGTGGTCGGCTCGTCCCCGGAGGCGCTCGTCACGGTCACCGGCGGGCGGGCGCTGATGCATCCGATTGCCGGTACCCGCTGGCGCGGGCAGACACCCGAGGAGGACCAGCAGTTGGCCGCCGACTTGCTGGCCGACGACAAGGAACGCGCGGAGCACCTCATGCTGGTCGACCTAGGCCGCAACGACCTCGGCCGGGTCTGCGCGCCCGGGACCGTTGAGGTCCTCGACTTCATGGGCATCGAGCGGTACAGCCACGTCATGCACATCGTCTCCACCGTCGTCGGGGAGGTGGCCGAGGGTCGCACCGCCTTTGACGTGCTGGCCGCGACGTTCCCGGCCGGAACGCTGTCCGGGGCGCCCAAGCCACGGGCGATGGAGATCATCGAAGCGTTGGAGCCCGTACGCCGGGGCCTGTACGGCGGCACTGTCGGGTACCTCGACTTCGCCGGGGACCTCGACATGGCGATCGCGATCCGGACGGCGCTCATCCGCAACGGCGTCGCCTACGTGCAGGCCGGCGCCGGGATCGTCGCCGACAGCGACCCGCTGGACGAGGAACGGGAGACCCTCGCCAAGGCAAGCGCGGTGCTACAGGCGATCGCCACCGCCCAGACCATGACCCCGGTGCAGCAGGCCACCGCATTGCCACAACGTCCGTAGCTTTGGCTGCCATGGCGATCAGCCGTACGGACGTATCAAGCGGTGCACGGCGGGAGCTGACCGTCGCGGTGCTGCTGACGGCCGGCGCCGGAGCGCTGGGGCTGGTCGCGGGCGACCGTTCGTGGCTGGACCTCCGGGTCGTCCGCGAGGCCCCGCTGCCGCCGGTCGCCGAGACGGTTTCAGGGGCCACCGTTGCCCCGCTGGTGCCCGGCCTGGCCCTCGTCGTCCTGGCCGGTGCGGTGGGTCTGCTGGCGACCCGGCGGTGGGGCCGGCTGGCGATCGGGCTGGTCATCCTGGTCGCCGGGGTGGGCATCGTGGCCGCTGCCACGCCGTGGCTCGGCGCAGTGTCCGTCGGGCGAGCACAGGACGTGGCACTCGACGTCGGTCTGCCGGCCGGTGCTCTCACGACGACGGGTGGTGACGGCGCGTTGATCGCCGTACTGGCGTCTGGTCTGGCGCTAGTGCTTGGAGCCGCGACCGTCCTGCGCTCGCGGCGGTGGCAAGCGA
>Ga0136610_1000753_pt1 | contig 10353 bp, 11 predicted proteins | sample AntDrymUQ1342206_2_FD_104804 | JGI IMG/M metagenome (GOLD analysis project Ga0136610, IMG submission 104804) | Polar desert sand microbial communities from Dry Valleys, Antarctica - metaG UQ134 (22.06) | ecosystem: Environmental > Terrestrial > Soil > Desert | place: Antarctica: Dry Valley...
CCTTAGCATCCTGACGCGCTGGAAGAGGTGAGAGTAGCGATGGTACCTTTCGAGCTCCTTTAGTTCTTTGGGATCTTCGGTGATTACCCGTGAGTAGTGTATCTTTGGCATGCCCCCATTATGCCATCAACAAAGCGGAACGGTATAAGCTAGCGGTTTCATAGCTTTGTAGTCGCATGAGATTGTGTCGTCAAAGAGGGAGATGCTGGTATGGGGCGGAATGCATTTCCGGTCGTGTTCGATGGCCACAACGATGTACTGCTAAGGCTCGGTGGGCCGGATGGGGGCGGCTCCGGCGCGTTCTTCGAGCGCGGTGAGAAGGGCCACCTGGATCTGCCCCGGGCACGGGACGGGGGCTTCGGGGGCGGCTTCTTTGCGGTCTGGAATCCCTCGCCTAAAGAGCAGACGTCTGAACCGAAGCCCGCGACCTCTCCGAGGGGGCTTCCACCCGCACTCGATGCCGCTTACGCGTTGCGCCGCTCGATGACCGATACTGCCAGGCTATTTAAGATCGAGGATCGATCGGACGGGAAGTTCCGGGTCGTTTGCACCGCCGCTGAGCTGCAGCGGTGCCTGGACGACGAAGTAATGGCGGCGGTGCTGCACTTCGAGGGCGCCGACGCGATCGATACCGACCTCGACGCGTTGCACGTGCTCTACCGGGCAGGACTGCGCTCGCTAGGGCTTGTCTGGGGTCGGCCGAACGCCTTTGCCGAGGGCGTAGCCGTGCACTTTCGGCGCTCACCGGATACGGGGCCAGGATCTGGCCGAGATGACGCAGCCGGGGCAGCCGCTCTACGGGATCGAGACGACCAACGAAGGTCGGGTCATCAACTTCGCCGGCGGCATCCCGCTGATGCGCGGGGAGGAAGTAGCAGGAGCCATAGGCGTAAGCGGCGGTACCGTAGATCAGGACCAGGAGGTCGCCGAGGCAGGGGCCGCTGCGTTCTGATCAGCTGAAAATCTGACCAGCGCGCTTTACAGGTAGAAGGCGCGGAGGGCGGCGTAGAGGGCGTAGGCGGAGAGTAGCGCCGCGCCCTCTAGCCTTCCGACCCGGCCACGGGCGAAGAAGAAGGTCGCCAGCCAGGTGACCGCGACGAGGAAGGGCCAGTCGAAGGCGACCACCTGCGGGTTTACCCTCACTGGCACGAGAAGTGAGATCAGGCCAAGGTTGAACCACAAGAAGTACAGCAGGGTGCCGACCAGGTTGCCTGCCGAGACCTCTGGCAGGCCCTCCCTGGCCGGGATTGCCTGCCGGATCACCTCCTCGACCTCTATGGCCGCCGGGGTGATGACCATGCCGACCAGAAGCGCCGAGAGGCCGAGGGCGGAGACGAGGCCCTCGGCCCCCACGGTGACCAGCTCGCCGCCGGCCGCGATCACGGCGAGGCCGAGGACGGTCATGCCGACGGCCTTAGGGTACGATCGGCGCTTCTCCCCGGCCTCCCGCACCTCTTCGGACTCCAGGAAGCGGTGGTGGCGGGAGGCCACGACCAGGTAGGCGACGGCCAGGGCGAAGGCCGCGAGCAGCACAACCCCCGCCAGTCGGCCGGTCGTGCCCCCGAGAAGTCCCACCCCGACCGCCAACGGGCAGGCCGCCATCAGCACGAGGAAACCTCGGGGCAGCCTCACCCGCAGCGGGTAGAGCACCGCCCCGAGGCCGAGGGCGACGCACACCAGGAAGATAGCCCCGCCGAAGACAGTCCCAAGGGCGACCTCATCGGCGCCACGCCTGGCCGCCGCGAGACCAACCGCGACGTTCTCGGCCTCGAAACCAGAGAGGATCGCCGCGACGGCGAAGGCTGAGATCCTGAGCAGCCACGCGAGCCCGACCAGCCCCTCAAGGAGGCGCTCCGTCGCCCAGATAAGCAGCGCCACGCCGGCGCCGAAGAGGACGAGCGAGAATGCAACGCTCACGGGCCCGACGGTGCAGGGCCCGCCGAGCCGTGGTCAGCGGCCTCGTACACCGAGGCGGCGAACGAATCCAGATCCTCCCGGCACGCGAGGACCGCCCCCTCGCCTCAGGGGCCGAAGGCGCGCCGAAACGGTCCCGGCAGCTTGTAGACCAGGACGAACCAGCCGCGCCGCTCTTCACCTTTGTCCGTCACGAGAGCAGTATAGCAGCGGCTAGAAAATGGCAGCAACGTCTCTCACAGCGGTGCGAGTGGTCGCAGGGATCCCGTCACGGACGCTGACGTGCGGTATCTCAAGATCTGGCGGCGGCGCGGTCGATGAAGGCGAGCGCGTGCCTCCACATCGCATCTGAAGAGGCGCGATCGTACTCGGGCAGGTCGAGGTCGGCGAACAGGTGGCCCGAGCCCGGGTAGGTGTGCTCCTCGAAGGCGGCCCCGGCCAGCCCGACGGCGTCACTCAGGGCTTCCACCTCCTCAGCCTCCACCCAGGGATCCTCGGCGGCGTAATGGACCTGGACCGGCACCGCCCCAGGCCAGAGTACCTGAACGTACTTCGTGCGTGCCAGACGAGGAGTATTGTGGCGCGAGTGCCTGCGGTTGTGGGCTAGTCCGACGGTTATGTTGCCGTGGGTTGGGGCAGTAGTGAGGCCTGATCCAGCAACATGTAGAGCTCTCGACCGGCGGGCTCCCGGGGAGAGGCGCTGGCCAGGTGAGCACGCGCTTGTTGTTGGTAGAGCCAAACCATCAGGGCCGTGTAGCGCGGGGACCCCGCCGCTGCCAGTAGTTCCCGCACCCCTTCATGGTGTTCCGTTGACTCACGGGCGACCGCGAGTAGCTCTTGCAGTCGCTCGTGCCTTTCCCCGCGCAGGGTGGACAGGGCGTGGACTATGGGGAGAGTGCGCTTACCATTCGAGAGATCCTGGCCGCGTTTGTGGCCCCAGATGTCCTGGGCGTCATTTACTAGCTGTTGGGCAATGCCGAAACACGAACCGAAGGCTGCGTATGCTTCTATCGTAGAGGGATCTTCGGTTGCTAGAGTCGCCCCCGCAGCCGCGAACAAGGCGTATTCCGCCCCGCTCTTGTGCTCTGCCATCGCCCGGCTGTCCTCTATGGACACATTCTCCAGGCTTGGGACGAGTAGATCCTCATACTGGCCGGCTCCCATCGTCAAGCCATAGTCCGCGAAAAGGTGGGCCAGCGTCCAAAGCCTCGCTGGCGGTGTCCCCCCTTCTTGCAGACGGGCGATGGAGATCTGGGGGAGCGCTCCCAGAAGAGTGGTCGCGGCCAGGCTAGCCTCCGACGAGTCGTGGGCCCGCCACAAGGGCGGCAGTTCGTGATCCAGGATGCTGTCGAACAGGTCGGCGCCGAGGTACAGGAGGGTACAGGCCCCGGCCGCGGGGAGAGCCGGCCTCTCATCGCCGGTGATCGCAGCGTGCACCAGAAGCGGCAACTGGATCGACGACATCTGTGGCCAGGCCTCTGCCCGCTCCCTGCCAACCCTCAGATGTACTTGCAGTAACTGCCTGTGGCCCGGACTCACGGGGAGCGACAGGATCAAGTCATCGAGGAACGTGAAGACTCTTTCCACCCGCTCACTTGTGGGGCCGATATCGATGTTCGCTCTTCTGCTACGGCTCTCTACGCTGCCGACCTCACTGAATCGTGTCGTCGTGCGGCCGAGTCTGCCATCCCGGCTGATGGCTTCGTTTCTAGGTCTGTCGCGCGGCGTGCATCTAAGGCTCAGGTATTATCTATAGGCCTCTGTCAGGCCTGAGAAGAGATCTTCGTCCAGGCTCTCGCGAACGGCATAGACGAAGTTCCTTACTTGCGCCATTTCCTGGTCGTTTAGGGCAAACCCGTATCGCTCTAGCGTACCATCAAGGTCATCCCACAGTCCGAGTCGGAACTGCTCGTCGTGGACCGCCAGGATAGTCAGCGCCCTCAACGCCTCTAACCGTATCTCCTCCATGTTCTCCACGAGATCCCTCCCACCAGGTCGCCTTCAGATCCAACCTTCTACAGTTTAACCGGCAATCATCCTTTGACACAAGGGTTGCCTCCTCTCTAGCAGGGGATCGTCGTGTGTGTTGGAAGAAGGCGCCGATGTATCCTCGATGGCGGCGGTCTGTTGTCCTATAGTGGTGGGCAATGAATAGAGTGTTCACCTTGCCCAGCCGCATAGAGTCCCGGCTGACGACCCCTCGGAGGCTTGCAGTGCCGAGTCGCACAGTAGAGCGCGTACGTCCATGACCGCTCCAGAACGACTTGCGCCTTCTGTAAGACGGGGATTGCGGTTTCTCCACGACAATCAACTACCTTACGGAGAATTCAGAACGTACGCCAGCCCTTCCATAGATATGCGTGTAACCTCCTTCGATAGTGCTGTGTTCGTGACGACTTTCGTTCTTTACAGCATCGCGCGTATCGATTGCCCTCGTAGAAAGACGATGACGGACAAGGCCATCTCGTTCCTGACAGAGGAAATTAGGGGTCCCGGCCTGTTTCAGTATTACACCTCGAAGAACACCAACAGCATTGGTTTCGACCTGGATGACACCGCTTGCGCTTCGGTCGCCCTGCAACAGGGCCATCCTCTCGTGGCTGGCGGCAGTAACGTCGAGTACTTTCTGGAGAATCGAAATGAAGCTGATCTCTTCTATACCTGGGTAGGCGACGCAGCTCTGGAGAACGACGTAGACAGCGTCGTCAACGCCAATGTGGTTCTCTATTTGGGCGATCGCGATGAAACCAGGAGTGCATGCGGATACTTGATCGAAACTATCGAGAGTAGCCGCGAGAGCGACTCATACCACCACTATCTCGACGATATGACCCTCTACTATGCCGTTTCACGCGCGTATGCGAACGGTACCTCATCGCTAGGCGGGGCAAGGGAGGCGATCATAGAGAAGGTCCTGCAGCGCAGTAAAGATGACGGGTCTTTCGGCGATGAACTCGTAACGGCCTGCGCGGTGTGCAGCCTGGCGAAATTCGAGTACGACGGTGTCAAAAGGCTAAGGGACGCTGCGAGTTACCTCGAAGAGCGGCAAAGCGCGAACGGCTCATGGCGCAGGGTAGCAATGTTTTTGCAACCAGGCAGGTACTACGGCTCTGAGGAGTTGACTACCGCACTCTGCCTCGAAGCATTGACCCATGTCGCTGGAATGCAGGCAGAGGCTGAGCGCAGGGGAGAAGCACAGCCAGGATGATTGGGGAGTAGGCAGCCCCACGAATGTCGGCTGCAGTGAGGTGACAAGTTCGTCGTCGTCTGTCATCATGTCAAACTAGCGAGCGCCGGCTGAAAGGTACAGGTTAGCTTGGGTCCTGAGCACAGAAGACCGGGCGAGTTAGCCGGTAGGACCGATGCCCTAACGTCCTCCACTTTGGGCGGACGCCGCCTTCTCGTAGCCCGGGTAGGGTGGCTAACGGTTTTCGCGCTGACCGTGGGGCTGTTTCTCGCCAGCATTCCAGCGCAATACGATGCGATTGTCAGCTTCTCCGATTTGGAGCCTGCGACCGTCCGCGCTAGCTTTGAAGCGAGTGAGATCTCCGTTCAGTTCTATGCAATATGCCTACTCTCGATCGCTTTCACTTCGACGGCGGTGTGGGTCGCGGTCGCAGGGGTCATCTTCTGGCGCAAGGCAGATAATTGGATAGCCCTCTTTGCTTCGCTGGCCCTCGTTACGTTTGGCACCTTGAGTCTCCCTCCCATTCTGCCTGCGCCAGCGGACCAGTCCTCTGCCGTGTGGCTACCGATTCATCTATTGGCGCTCATCGGCACGGTGGCACTCTATATGTTCTATCTACTCTTTCCCAACGGACGGTTTGTTCCGCGCTGGACGCGCTGGGCGGCCGGGCTTTTCGCCGCGCACGAAGTGTTCTATTGGCTCTTCCCCAACTCAATCTTCGACATTGCCAGGTCACTCCACGTACTCGATTTTGTCGTGTTATCCACCTTCGCTTGCATCGCCATAGGTTCGCAAATGTACCGCTACCGGTTCGTGTCGTCTCCGGCAGAGCGTCAGCAAACCAAGTGGGTGGTATTCGGCCTGGTGGCGGCCGGGTTGGGGACGGTAGCATTCGAGCTTTCTATCCCTGGCTCTCCACTAGGCCAGTTCGGTCCGCTGCTCGCCCTTGCGCTCGGAGCAGGTTTCTTTGGCTCTCTACTCCTGATCCCCTTGTCGATCGGCGTGGCGATGGTACATGATCGATTGTGGGACATCGACATCGTCATCAACCGTACGCTGGTCTACGGTATTCTCACAGCCACTCTCGCGCTGGTGTACTTCGGTGGCGTAGCCTTGGCCCAGGCTGTGTTTCGCGCGCTCACCGACCAGGAGCAGCAGCCACAACTTGTCGTCGTCGTCTCTACCCTGGTGATCGCCGCGCTGTTCAATCCTCTAAGGAGGCGCATCAAGTCCTTCATAGATAAGCGCTTCTACCGCAGAAAATACGACGCGAGAAAGACCCTGGAGGCGTTCTCCGCCACCCTGAGCCAGGAGACGGATCTCGATGCCCTGAGCGAGGATCTCGTGACGGTGGTCAGGGGGACGATGCAGCCGGCACACGTCTCACTGTGGTTACGCCCCGAGACGGGTACGAAGAGCGAACAGATTGTAGAGACCTGACGATGCCAGTACTCCTTGCCCGCCGTCCCTAACTGCGAAGGGCGGGATGCACGGCTTTCTAACGGCCGGTCAAACCCACTCGTGAGGTCAGGCCGCATCTGATTGCAGAATCAGGATCCCGAATGGCACGGGACATATTGTCCTGCAGATTGTGACAACTGCCTCGTGACGGCGGGACACCTCGCGCCGTAGGATGCTCGTAACTCCTACTAGGAGCCTACAACGCGGGGAAAGGAGCTACTGACATGTCAGCAACGAACATAACCAGGTGGATCGGCATCGGCCTGCTTGGCCTGCCACTCTACGGGGCGCTGACCTTCTGGTCGAGCATGAACCCCCAGCCCGACCCGAGCACTCACTACGAGGCCTGGTCCCGCTTCGTCACCACCGATCACTACGTGTGGACCCACGTGATGGGTAGCATCGTCGGCCTGATCCTGGCAATCTTCGGCACGTTCGCCCTTGGCGCCTTCCTCGCCAACAGTCGCGCCGGACGCCTGGGGTTGGTGGCCATGGTCCTCACTGTCCTTGGAAGCACTCTGTTCCTGCCGGTGATGGGGGTCTCTACCTTCGCCGCTCCCGAAGAAGGGCAGGCGTACCTGGCGGGCATAGAGGAGTTTTCCAAGCTGCCCTCCATCTTCGCGGATACCATGTTGGTGGTGACCTCCCTGCTGTTCGTCCTGCTCCTCTTCGTTGGCAACGTGCTCCTTGGCGTAGCGGTCTGGCGCTCGGAGACGCTGCCAAAGTGGACTGGAGCCCTCTGGGCGGCTGGGGCCGTGTTCATGTATCCCCTGGGTCTCGTGTACGCAGCGACGATTGGAGCCCAGAGCACCCCGCCAACGGTGCTCGTGGGGGCGTTGCTGTTGGTGATAGGCGGGGGCTGGATGGCTTTGAGCGTCCTGCGCCGACCCTCCGCCGAGACGGTGGGCGTCGGAGCCCGACCGAGGGTCCAATAGCCCAGCCTCCCCAGATCGACGTGTGCTCGAAACTTTGACTCTGGCAGAAGGAAGATTCCGGAAGGAGGCATGAAGATGAGTGGGGCAGGGCAGGGCGCAGCCGGCGGCGTCGAAGGAGAACCGACTGTACAAGGGGCCTTGAGCGAGCAGTATTCTCTAGCAAAGATCCTGGGTATCTGGGCACTTGCAACCGTTCCTATGGGCGTGCTGGGTTGGATCGCATTTCCCCTGCTGGCACCAGATATTGGGTCTGATCCCCTCGGGTCGGGCGTCACGAGGCTGGTGCTACTGATGCTGGGTTTGATCTGGTTGTTCGTCCTGTCCATGATCATCGTCCGTCGAGAGGAAGGCAACCTGCGCTGGGCGACGGTCAAGCAGAGGCTCCGGCTCAACGTCCCGCGGGAGCCTACTACCGGCCAAGCTCGACAGAGGCTCTGGTTGTGGGTAATACCGTTCCTCGTTGCGGTCGCGGTAGTAGACCTCGTACTGAACTCCCCGATGGAGAACGCCTGGGTGTCAGTCTTCCCTTTTCTTGCAGAGCCCCCAAGCTATAGCTTAGATGCGATCCTCCAATCGCAAGAGATCCTGGCGCGGCTGGAGGGGGCGTGGTGGTTCTTCGCATTGTTCGTGGTTCAGGCTGCGTTCAACACGATCCTTGGGGAGGAGTTTCTATTTCGGGGCGTGCTCTTGCCCAGGATGGAAGGTGTGTTCGGACGCTGGAGCTGGGTGGCAAACGGCGTACTCTTCGGTCTTTATCACGTTCACCAGCCCTGGGGGATACCGAACTCGGTCGTCACCGGACTGTTGTACACCTTCCCCGCCTATCGCTACAGGAGCACGTGGATGTCCATTATTCTTCACTCCGCACAGAGTGTGTTCTTCGCCTTCCTGGTGCTCGGGGTCGTGCTGGGGTTGGCTTAGAATGCGCTGCACCCAAAAGGAATGCTTCACGCCTTCCTCGTGACAGCGGCCTTTTAGCCGCGTGCAAGGAGTAGCAAGTGTTGCCGGGAAAGGGGATGAACTCATGGCTCACAAAGTAAGGGAAAGGCAACTCGCGGACGGCCTGCCTTGCCTGTCGTTCGGCGAAGCACCTGCGAGGGTCGTTTCCCCCGGCATAGGCATGACCAACGCGAATCCCTCCGGCATCCCAGACGCCCGCCTCGTCCTGTACGAGAACCGCGCGCATGGCGGCACTTTCACCGATCGGCGCTTCGGTAGGGACGTCGTCGATTTTCTCACTGCCCTCCAAACAGGCGTCAAGGAGACAAGGAAGTGACAGAGATAAACCGAAGCACGAGTAGACGAATGACGTACAGCACGGCCCCACGAAAATATGCTCCCAAAGAACCGATCCCAAGAGAGGAGAGTCGGAAATGACGACCACCACCGCAACACCATCCCGCACTGCGACGACGACGAGGGCCTTCCCGCTGAAGTACTTCGTGTTGGCCTTCGTGTTCACGTGGGCCCTGTGGGTGCCGGCGGCGCTCGAAGCGCGGGGCCTGATCCCGCCGCTCCCTGTCCCGGCAGGTTTCCTCGGCATCTTCGGCCCGATGGTCGCGGCCATAGTCGTCACCGCCCAGGAGGACGGACGAGCGGGGCTGCGCTCCTTGCTTGGCCGGATCGTGCGCTGGCGCGTGGCACCCATCTGGTATGGAGTAGCCATCCTGGGACCGCTCGTGGTCACACTGGCCGCGATCACGCTGCACACGGTTTTGGGCGGACAGCCGCCGAGCCTCGGGTTGCTGATCGGGACGCGGCCCACGTTGCTGATATACGTCGTCTACATGATGATCACCGTCGCCTTCGGCGAGGAGGTGGGCTGGAGGGGGTACGCCCTTCCCGCGTTGCAGGTGCGCCACGGTGCCCTCCTTGCGAGCTTGATCTTGGGGGTGATGTGGACCTTGTGGCACCTGCCGGCGTTCTTCAACCCCGACACCCTCTACAGTAACCTGCCCTTCGCCCTGTTCCTGGCCTACATAGTCCCGTTCGCGGTCCTCATCACCTGGGTGTTCAACTCCACGGGAGGAAGCGTGCTCATGGCCATACTGGTGCACGCCGTCATGAACGCCTCCTCGGAGTTGTGGAAGACCATACCCGAGTACTCGGTCAGGCCGTCCACCGCCGCAGAGGCCGTCGCCGTCAACGTGCATACTAACCTTATGACAGCCATCGTTCTGTGGGTTGCGGCTGTCGTGGTGGTGCTCGTCTATGGATCGCGCAACCTCTCGCGCAAGCCCAGGCAGGTGTTGGCGGGCGCCGGAGGCGAACCCCAACCGAGGGTGCAATAGTCAGAGCCTCATGGGAGTGACCTCCAGAGGGTGCAACAAAGGCGATCCGGGCCCACCGACCGAGAAATGAGGAAATCTGAAATGGTAACGGCAGCGACATCTCGACTCGACGACCGTACCCGGCGCCGGGCTCGCCGTGGGTTGAGCATTTATTTCGCCATCGTCGTGGTGCTCTCGGCCGCGATAGAAGCGTTCATCATCAGCAACCCGGAGTTGGACGGGCTGATCGCCGGGCTCATGCTGGTGCCGGCCCTCGCCTCGGTAGTGGCACGGCTCGTGCTCCGCGAGGGCTTCGCGGACGTGTCTTTTCGCATTGGGGGCCGGCGCGGTTGGAGCGCCATCGGGCTTTCGCTGATCTTTCCCGTGGTTATCGGGTTGATCGCCTACGGCACCGCCTGGACGAGCGGTCTGGCCGGGTTCGACCCGCCGACCGCAAGTCGTGGCCTGGTCGCCGCGTTCGTCCCATTCGCCGTTGGGATGATCGTGAGCCTCATCGTGGTCTCCGGCGAAGAGATCGGCTGGCGCGGCTACATGCTCACTCGCCTCATAGACGCAGGGGTGCCCC
>Ga0136610_1000754_pt1 | contig 10349 bp, 7 predicted proteins | sample AntDrymUQ1342206_2_FD_104804 | JGI IMG/M metagenome (GOLD analysis project Ga0136610, IMG submission 104804) | Polar desert sand microbial communities from Dry Valleys, Antarctica - metaG UQ134 (22.06) | ecosystem: Environmental > Terrestrial > Soil > Desert | place: Antarctica: Dry Valley...
AAGCTGCCGATCGACGTCGAGGCGCTGCGCACCGCGACCAACGAGCTCATCGGCCGCAACGGGCTGCGCTCGTGCTACGTGCGCCCGATCATGTTCCGCGGCTACGGCCAGATGGGCCTCAACCCGCTGGACGCTCCGGTCGACGTCTCGATCGCCGCCTGGGAGTGGGGCTCCTACCTCGGCGAGGCGGGCAAGCAGAACGGCATCCGCACGAAGGTCTCGAGCTGGCGGCGCATCAGCCCGGGCTCGCTGATCCCGGCCTCCAAGGCGTCGGGCCAGTATCTCAACAGCGTGCTCGCGAAGATCGAGTCCCAGAAGGCCGGCTACGAAGAGGCGATCCTGCTCGACGACCACGGCAACGTCTGCGAGGGCTCCGGCGAGAACATCTTCATCGTCTGGGAGGGAAGGCTCGTGACGCCGCCGCCCGCGGCGTCGATCCTCGACGGCATCACGCGCAGGTCGGTCATCCAGATCGCCCGCGACGCCGGCTACGAGGTGATCGAGCGCAACATCGCCCGTGCCGAGCTGTACATGGCCGACGAGGTCTTCATGACCGGCACGGCGGCCGAGCTCGTACCGGTGCGCGAGGTCGACGATCACACGATCGGCGATGGCACCCCGGGCGAGGTGACCCGCGCGATCCAGACGACGTTCGAGGATGCCCTGCACGGGCGCGGCGACGCCTACCGCGAGTGGCTGGACCCCGTGCCCGCACCCGCCGAGGTCGCATGACCCGCCGCGGAGCCGTGCCACGGGCATGACGATCGAGCTCTACGACGCCACGCTGCGCGACGGCATGGGCAGCGGCGGCCTGTCGCTGACGGCCGAGGAGAAGGTCCGCCTCGTCCACCGCCTCGACGACCTCGGCGTGCAGCTCATCGAGGCCGGCTTTCCGGCATCCAACCCCAAGGAGGCCGAGCTCTTCTCGCTGCTCGAGCGCGAGACGCTCGTCGGCGCGATGATCGCCTCCTTCGGGATGACCCGCCGGCGCGGCATCGCGGCATCGAGCGACACCGGCCTGCGCGTGCTGGCGAGCTGCTTCGCGCCCGTCTGCACGATCGTCGGCAAGACCTGGACGCTGCACGTCGACAAGGTCGTGCGGGTCTCGCGCGAGGAGAACCTGGCGATGATCGCCGAGTCGGTCGCCTTCCTCGTGGCGCAGGGAAAGCGCGTGATCTTCGACGCCGAGCACCTCTTCGACGGCATACGCGCCGACCGCGACTACGCGCTGGCGTGCCTGCGGGTGGCGGCGGGCGCGGGCGCCGAGCGGCTCGTCCTGTGCGACACCAACGGGCCGTCGCTGCCCAGCCAGATCGCTGCGGCCGTCGCCGACGTCACGCAGGCGCTGCCAGGTGTCGCGATCGGGATCCACTGCCACAACGACGGCGGCTGCGCGGTCGCCAACAGCCTGATGGCCGTCGAGGCCGGCGCCACCCAGGTGCAGGGCACGATCAACGGGATCGGCGAGCGCACCGGCAACGCGAACCTGATCACGGTCATCGCCAACCTGCAGCTCAAGCTCGGCCACCGCGTGGTCTCCGACGAGCAGCTGCGCCGCCTGACGGAGACCGCGCACTTCGCCGACGAGCTGCTCAACCGCCAGCCCGAGGCCGCTCAGCCGTACGTCGGCAAGCATGCCTTCGCCCACAAGGCCGGCCTGCACGCCGCCGGCATCCGGGCCGACGCGACGACGTTCGAGCACATCGACCCGGCGCTCGTCGGCAACCAGCGCGACCTGCTGGTTTCCGAGCTGTCGGGCAAGGGGACCGTCGCCGACAAGGCCGAGAGCGCCAACATCGAGCTCGACGACGAGACGACCGGCCGCGTGGTCGAGCGGCTCAAGACGCTCGAGCACGAGGGCTACCAGTTCGAGGCCGCCGACGGCTCGTTCGAGCTGCTGCTGCGCAAGGAGGCCGGTGAGTACGAGCCGCTGTTTCGCCTGGAGTCCTGGCGCGTGATCGTCGAGCAGCGCGCCGACGGCAAGGTCGAGACGGAGGCGACGATCAAGATCTGGGTCGACGGCGAGCGCTACGTGCGCACGGCCGAGGGCAACGGTCCCGTCCACGCGCTCGACGCGGCGCTGCGGGCAGCCATCACGGAGGCCCATCCGCATCTCTCGGACATCTGGCTGACCAACTTCAAGGTTCGCATCCTCGACGAGACGAAGGGCTCGGACGCCACGATCCGGGTGCTGATCGAATCGACCGACGGCGACGAGACGTGGGGCTCGATCGGCGTCTCGACGAACCTCATCGGCGCGTCCTGGATGGCGCTCGTCGACTCGCTGGAGTACGCCGAGCAGCCCAGCCGCATGCGCGGCGGCGCGCCGGCCTCGTGACCGGCCGCCCACCGGCGAGGCTCCACGAGCAGATCCCGCTCGCCCAGCCGCTCCTCGGCGACGCCGAGGAGCGGGCCGTGCGCGACGTCCTGCGCTCGGGCCAGCTGTCGCTCGGCCCGCGCTTGCCCGCCTTCGAGCGGGCGTTCTCGGCACGCCTTGGGATAGGCCACGCTTCCGCTGTGTCGAGCGGAACCGCCGGGCTGCACCTCGCGCTGCGGGCAGCCGGCGTGAGCGACGGCGACGAGGTCGTCACCTCGCCGTTCTCGTTCGTCGCGAGCGCCAACGCGGCGATCTACGAGCGCGCGCGACCGGTGTTCGCCGACATCGACCCGCGCACGCTGAACCTCGACCCGCAGGCGGCCGCCGCCGCGATCACCGATCGCACGACGGCGATCCTGCCGGTGCACATCTTCGGCTACCCCGCGGACCTGCCGGCGTTCGAGGCGCTCGGGCTGCCGATCGTCGAGGACGCCTGCGAGGCGCTTGGCGCCGTCCACGCCGACGGCACAGCGGTCGGGGGGCGCGGCCATCCCGCGGCGTTCGGCTTCTATGCCAACAAGCAGCTCACGACCGGCGAGGGCGGGATCGTCACGACCGCCGACGCGGGGGTCAAGGCGCGCATCGACTCCGAGCGAAACCAGGGCCGCGCGCCGGACATGGGCTGGCTGGACCACGACCGCCTCGGCTTCAACTACCGCCTGTCGGACATCGCCTGCGCGATCGGCCTGGCGCAATTGGAGCGCCTGGACGACATGCTCGCCGACCGCGCGCGCGTCGCCGCGTCCTATCGCGAGGCGCTCGCGGACATCGAGGGACTCGAGCTGCCGTGCGAGGACGCCGGCGGCGATCGCCGAGGCTGGTTCGTCTTCGTCGTGCAGCTGCCGCGCGGATGCGACCGCGACGCGACGATCGGGGCGCTGCGCGAGCAGGGCGTGCAGTCCAAGCCCTACCTGCCGGCGATCCACCTGATGTCCTTCTACCGCGAGACGTTCGGCCATCGCGAGGGCGAGTTCCCAATCTGCGAGGACGTCGCCGCGCGCTCCGTCGCGCTGCCCTTCTTTCCCGAGCTCACCGCGGGTCAGATCGAGCGCGTCGCGGCTGCGCTACGCGCCGTCCTGCACCGCTGAGCGCGGCGCTCAGCTGCGCAGGTGGCCGCCCTCGTTGAAGGTGCGCACGCGCCAGCGGCCGTCGGGAAAGACGACGAGGCGCGTCAGCGATCCGTTGGCGGCATGCACGAAGGCGAACGGCTCGCTGCCGGTCGCCTGACGGCAGACCTCCCCGATGATGCCGCCGTGGACGATCGCGATGACCGTCGATCCGGGCTGCGCGCGCGCGACGATCGCGGCGATGCCGGCACGCGTGCGCTCGGCGAGATCCTCCATGCGCTCGGCGCCGGGGATGACGTCCCAGCGCTGCTGGGCGAAGACCTCGTCGACGCGCGGATCGCCCTCGTTCACGGCAATCCGGAAGGCGCCGCCGTCGAGCTCGCCGAGGTGCACCTCGCGCAGCTCCGGCACGACGACGGGCTCGAAGCCGGTCATCGCGGCCAGCGGCGCGGCGGTCTGGGCCGTGCGGCACAGCGGCGTGATGAAGAGCTGATCCATCGGCTCGTCGGCGAGGTGCATGGCGACGGAGAGCGCCTGGTGGCGGCCCTCCTCGGCCAGCGGCGGGTCGGCCTGACCCTCCAGCAGCTCGAACGGCTGCCCCACGATGGCCGCCTGCGATGCGCCGTGGCGCACGAGCACGATCTCGATCGCCTCGGGCGGGCGCGAGTAGTCGGTCTGCGGGTACTCCCGATCGCTCACCGCGAGCAGGGTAGTGACCCGCGACCCCGCATAGACTCGCCCGCGATGTCGCGCTTCTCAGAGCCCCAGGACCCGGTGTTCCGGCGCCTCAACACGTCGCTGGGCTTCGACCAGCGGCTGTGGCCGCAGGACCTCGCCCAATCGCGCGCCCACGCGCGCATGCTCGCCGCCCAGCAGATCATCGGCGAGGACGACCGCGATGCGCTGCTGCGCGCGCTCGACGCCGTCGAGGTCGAGCTGCGCGAGGGGACGTTCGAGTTCGCCGGCGACGACGAGGACATCCACATGGCCGTCGAGCGTCGCGTCACCGAGCTCGCGGGCCGCGCCGGCGGCACGCTGCACACCGCTCGCTCGCGCAACGACCAAGTTGCGACCGATGTCGCGCTGTTCACGCGCGACGCGGCCCGCGCCGCGGCCGCGGCGACGCACGCGCTCGCCACCGCGCTCGCCGACGCCGCCGAGCGTCACATGGACTGGCCGTTGCCGGGCTACACGCATCTGCAGCGCGCGCAGCCGGTCTACCTGTCGCACCACCTGCTGGCATACGTCTGGATGCTGCTTCGCGACCACGAGCGCCTGCGCTTCGCCGAGCGCCAGACCGCCGCTCTGCCGCTCGGCGCGGGCGCACTTGCGGGCGTGAACTTCGCGACCGACCGCGCCGCGGTCGCCGCCGAGCTCGGCTTCAGCCGCGTCGCGCCGAACTCGATCGACGCCGTCTCCAACCGCGACTTCGTGCTGGACTACCTGTCGGCCGCCGCGACCTGTGCGACGCACCTCAGCCGCCTCGGCGCGGAGCTCGTGCTGTGGTCCAGCGAGGAGTTCGGATTCGTCACGCTGCCCGACGCCTGGACGTCGGGCTCGTCGATCATGCCGCAGAAGAAGAACCCCGACGGCGCCGAGCTGCTGCGCGCGAAGGCGCCGCGAATCGTGGCGCACCTGGGCGCCCTGCACGGCGTCATGCATGCGCTGCCGCTGACCTACAACAAGGACATGCAGGAGGACAAGGAGCACCTCTTCGACGCGGCCGACACGCTCGAGCTGTGCCTGGCCGCGGCCACGGGGATGATCCGCGGGGCGCGCTTCGATGCGGACCGGATGGCGCAGGCCGCCTCGGACGACCTGATCGCCGCGACGGACCTCGCCGACCTGCTCGTCACGCGCGGCATCCCCTTTCGCGAGTGCCACGGCATCGTCGCCGGGCTCGTGCGCGTCGCGGTCGACTCGGACCGCTCGCTCGGCGAGCTCTCCGACGCGGAGCTGACCGCGGCCTGCGAGCAGCTCGAGCCCGCCGCCGTACGCGAGGTCCTCGCGCAGCGCTGCTGGCTGGAGTCGAAGGTCAGCGAGGGGGGCACCGCCCTGGTGCGCGTGCGCGATCAGCTCGCGGCCGCCCGCGACGCCCTCGGGGCGTGAGCGCCGGGGTCGCAGACCGCCACCTGCGCGCGCTCGAGCTGCCGGTCGTGGAGGCCGCGCGCCTGCTCGTCGGCTGCACGATCGCCCATGGCGACGCCAGCGGCGTGATCGTCGAGACCGAGGCCTATCACGAGCGCGAGCCGGCTTGCCATGCGCACATCGGGCTGACGGCGCGCACGCGAACGCTGTTCGCAGCCCCCGGTATCGCCTACGTGTACCGCTCCTACGGGATCCACGCCCTGCTGAACGTCGTCGTCGAGCCCGAGGGGGTGGGCGCCGCCGTGCTGATCCGCGCGCTCGAGCCGCTCACCGGACTGCCGGCGATGGGCCGGCGGCGGGGCCGCCCGCGCCCGACGGACCTCTGCTCCGGTCCGGGCAAGCTGACGCAGGCGCTGGACATCGGCCTCGAGCTCAACGAGACGCCGCTGCTGACCGGCCCGATCCGCCTCGGGCCGCCGCCCGGCGACCGTCCCGCCGAGCGGATCGTGGCGGGCGTGCGAATCGGGATCACGAAGGCCGTCGAGCTGCCGTGGCGCTTCTGCGCCGCGGGCAGCCGCCATGTCTCGCGCCCGTGGCCTGCGGGCCTGCAGGCGCCGGCGGGCTGACTACGGCGGCGGCGGCTCGCCGGCCGGCGCGGCGCCTCCCGCCTCGGGCACGGGCACGGAGGGCGGGGTCACGGGCCCGGCCGGAGCCGGGGCGGGAGCCGGCTCCGGGACGGGAACAGGGGCCGGGGGCGTCGCCGGAGCGTCGTCGCCGGCATCGGGATCGCCAGGAGCCCGTTCTGCGCCGTCGCCCGGCGTCGTGCGGGTCACGTCCGGACCGGCGGGGGGCGCGGTCGCGCCCGGCACCGCCGACGCGGCCGGCGCCGCGCCCGGGTCGGGCGCGATCCCGGCCCTGACGCAGACTGCCGGCGGCGGGGCGTCGGGCTGTCCCTCGGGCTTCTTCTTCGCGGCGGCGCACTCGCGCTCATAGCGCTTCTTGTCGGCGTCGATCGAGAGGGCGACGAAGTCGTGCCAGATGTGGGCGGGGAACGTGCCGCCTGCGACCGGCTTACCGCGAAACTCGCTCAGCATCGGCTTCAGGCCCTTCGGATAGCCGACCCAGACCGCGACCGTGAGCTTGTCCGTCGCGCCGACGAACCAGGCGTCGCCGTAGTTCTCGGTCGTGCCGGTCTTGCCCCATGCCCGCACCGCGCCGAGGCTGGCGGCCTTGCCCGTCCCGACCCTGACGACGGACTCGAGGATGCTCGTGGTCGTGTCGGCGACGGCCTGCGGCAGCACGCGGCGGGCCCGCCGTTGGTTGCGCCGGCGGACGCTGCCGGAGTCGCGCACCGTGACCTTGCGGATGCCGACGGGGCCGCGCTCACGCGCCCCCAGCGTGCCCGTCACCTGCAGGCCGCCGGTCGCGAAGGTCTGGTAGGCGTGAGCGAGGTCCAGCGGCGTGACGCCCTGACGCAGGCCGCCGAGCGTGATCGCGTAGTTGCTGGACACCGGCGTCCTGATGCCCATCCGCTGCGCCGTCCGCGCGATCCGCTTCGTCCCGGTCCTGATGCCGACCTGCGCGTACACGGAGTTGTCGGAGACCGTCGTCGCCCGCGCCAGCGTGCTGACGCCCGAGTAGCTGTCCTCGTAGTTGTTGACCTCGAACTTCTCGATGCTGTTGGGGACGTCGAAGACGATCTTGCGCGAGGCCCACGTCGAGCCGGGCGAGATCCCGCGGCGCAGCGCGGTCGCGAGCACGAACGGCTTGAACGCCGACCCGGGCTGGCGCTGGCCCTGGGTGGCGAGGTTGAACGGCACCTGCGAGTAGTCCGTGCCGCCGACCATCGCACGGACCTCGCCGGTGTCGTTGTCGATCGCCACGAGCGCCGCGTTCGGACCGATCGGCGGGTCGCCCAGCCAGCGCTTGACGACGTTGTCGGCGGCGCGCTGCAGCCCGAGGTCGAGCGTCGTCTGGATGCGCAGCCCGCCTTCAAGCGCGTTGCGCGCGCCGAAGCGGTCGACGACCTGCGATCCGACCCACGTCGTGAAGTACGCGGCCGACCTCGTCGCCGCCTGCACCTGCGGGGGGCTGACCGCATCGCGCGAGGGGACGGGCTGCACGCGCGTGTCGTCGTGCTCCGCGCGCGTCAGGTAGCCCTGCTTGAGCATCTGGCCGAGCACGAGGTTGCGCCGGCGCCGGGCCGCGTCGGCATCGGCCACCGGGTCGAACGCCGTCGGCGAGGCGACCATCCCGGCCAACAGGGCGGCCTCGTGGGGCCTGATCCTGCGGGCGCAGCGGTTCTCGGGCTTGCCGCAGCCGACGTAGTGGGGATCCCGTCCGAAATACGTGCGCGTGGCCGACTCGATTCCGTACGCGCCGTTGCCGAAGTAGATCGAGTTGAGGTAGCTCGTGAGGATCTTCTTCTTGGACCACTTGCGCGTGAGGTGGTAGGCGAGCGCCGCCTCGCGCACCTTCTCGAGCACCGTACGGCGGTTCTGCGCCTGCGTGGCGTTCTTGACGAACTGCTGGGTGATCGTCGACCCGCCCTGCACGGCCCGGCCGGTCGTGATGTCCTGCCACAGCGCGCGCCCGATGCCACGCAGATCGACGCCGTCGTTCTGATAGAAGCGCTGGTCCTCGATCGAGATGATCGCCTGCTGCATGACGAGCGCGATCTGTTCGGCCGGAACGATGATCCGGCCCTGGTCGGTCAGCGTGGCCAGGTACTGGTTGTGCACGTCGGTGAGCAGCGAGTTCTGCGCCTTTGCGAACTCCTGGCGGTTCTCGAGCTCGGGGAGGTCGGCCGCGACGGCCATCATCATCCCGAACGCCGTCGAGACGAGCGCGAGCAGCGAGAGGCCGAAGAGGATCAGCGCAAGACGCAGGCGCTTGAGCCGCGGACGGCCGAGCGGAGGGTCCGAGAGGAGCAGGATGTCAGGGCGTTCGAAGTCGCTCATCGGCGAGTGCGCAAGGGTCGGCTCGCACGCGGTCGGCTACCCCGGCGCCGTGGAGCGGACCGGCGCCGGCGGACGCCACGGGCGCGCCGGACTCTAGCATTGGCCCCGTGACGGGATCCGAGGCCAGCAGCGCCGCCCACCTCGCCCGCAACGCCGTCGACTGCCTGCCCGAGGGCGGCCTCGAGCGCAAGCTCGCCGCGGGCCGACCGCTGCGCGTGAAGCTCGGGCTCGACCCGACGGCGCCCGACGTCCATCTCGGCCACACGGTCGTCCTGCGCAAGCTGCGCGAGTTCCAGGACCTGGGGCACGTCGTCGTGCTGATCATCGGCGACTACACCGCCCGCGTGGGCGATCCCAGCGGGCGCTCGTCCACGCGTCCGCAGCTCTCGGGCGAGCAGATCGACGCCAACGCACGCACCTACGTCGAACAGGCCGCAAAGGTGCTCGACCGCGAGCGCATCGAGCTGCGCCACAACTCCGAGTGGCTCGACATGACGATGGAGCAGCTCTTCGCGCTGGCGCGCACGACGACGGTCGCGCAGCTGCTCGAGCGCGACGACTTCTCCAAGCGCTACGCGGCCCGCGAGCCGGTCTCGATCCTCGAGCTGCTCTATCCGCTGATGCAGGCCTACGACTCCGTCGCCGTGCGCGCGGACGTCGAGCTCGGCGGCACCGATCAGAAGTTCAACCTCCTGCTCGGCCGCGACGTCCAGCGCGCCTACGGCGTCGACGAGCAGGTCGTGCTGACGATGCCGATCCTCACGGGCCTCGACGGCGCGCGCAAGATGTCCAAGTCCCTGGGCAACCACATCGGCGTGAGCGAGGCGCCGGAGCAGATCTACGGCAAGGCGCTGAGCCTGCCCGACGCCGCCATGGCGGGCTGGTATGAGCTGCTGCTGGGAGAGACCCCCGCGCCGGGCCTGTCGGCGCGCGACGCGAAGCACGCGCTCGCGCGCCGGCTCGTGGAGCGCTTGCACTCCGCCGCGGCCGGCGAGGGAGCGGCCGCGCACTTCGAACGCGTCTTCGTGCAGCACGAGCTTCCCGAGCAGATCGAGGAGGCGAGCTTCGACGCTTCCGCCGGCGCGGTGCACCTGCCCGCCCTGATCGCCGACAGCTTCGGGCGATCGCGCTCGGACGCGCGCCGGCTGATCGGACAGGGAGCCGTCAAGCTCGACGGAGAGGCGCTGTCGGCGGAGCACCTCGACATCGTCGCCGAACGCCTGGACGGCGCCGTCCTGCAGGTCGGCAAGCGCGGGTTTCGCCGCCTGCGACGCATGGCCTAGGCGCCACCTGGACCGCAGGCCGCGACAGGGCCTGCGCCCGCCGGCCCCCGACCGCACGACCTGTCTATACTCCGCGCTGCGCCGGTCCCTGCGCCTCCGACCGGAGCCCTTTCCAAGGGCCCACTCGGAGCGCTATACTGGTGCGTCCTGTCTGCGAGCGGCCTCGGCCGCTCGCTGTAGCGCAGGCCCCGGAGGAACCCCCTCCAAGGGAAAGCGCGACGGTCTTTGAAAACTCAACAGCATGCGCACTTGGATCGCACCTAGCGATCCAGTGTGCGTCCAGGTTCGACCCCTCGGACCGCGTCGCCGGCTTGCCGGCGACGAGATCGCGAGGGGCCTGAGAATGAACCCGTCATAGATCGCGGCACCACGGTGTACTCGGTGCCGCACATAGGTCATGACAGCTCTACGTGACGAGGCCGTGCCCTTCGGGGTCCGACCTCAGCAGTTCTTCACGGAGAGTTTGATCCTGGCTCAGGACGAACGCTGGCGGCGTGCTTAACACATGCAAGTGGAGCGACGAACCGGGGCTTGCCCCGGGGCAGAGCCGCGAACGGGTGAGTAACACGTGGGT
>Ga0136610_1000755_pt1 | contig 10338 bp, 15 predicted proteins | sample AntDrymUQ1342206_2_FD_104804 | JGI IMG/M metagenome (GOLD analysis project Ga0136610, IMG submission 104804) | Polar desert sand microbial communities from Dry Valleys, Antarctica - metaG UQ134 (22.06) | ecosystem: Environmental > Terrestrial > Soil > Desert | place: Antarctica: Dry Valley...
CTCGGCCTCGCTCTGGGTGACCACGAACTCGATCGACTCGGCGGTGTCGATCATCTCCTGCGTCCCGCGGGTCGACGGGTTCGAGAAATGGGAGGCCACCCGCTTGCGGATCGACTTGGCCTTGCCGACGTACATGACGCGCCGCTTGCCGTCGCGAAAGAGGTAGACGCCGGGAGCGTCGGGGAGGCCCCGGCGCTGCTCGGCGAGGCGCTCGTCGCGGCCGGCCTGCTGCTCGATCTGCTCTGTATGCGTGGCGCTCATGATGGGGGCGCCAGGCAGCAGAAGCGCCCCGGGCCCTCATGGATCGAGGATACGCAGGCGGGCGGGCGGCCCGAACGACACCCCGCTCCCTGCTACCGGACCCTGAGCGTGAGAATCGTCACGGAAGGAGCTCGAAGCCGGTCGCGTGGGACGGCACGACGACGGACAGGTGGCGTCGGTCAAACGAGGCGACCGTCGTGATGCCAAGACGCTCAGCCGCAGCAACCAGGGAGGCGTCCACGGTTCCGAGCGGTAGGTCCCGGTAACGGGCGACGAGCTCGGCGATACGCAGCCAATCCGGGGCGTCGACGGGCTCCGGTAGGTACGTGCCGCTGGCAAGATTGCCGAGAAACGCGATCTCCGCCGCTGGGGCCAGACGCGTTGACATCAGGTAGGCGACCTCGGCGGCCACGAGCATCGGAACGAGCAGAGGGCCCGGATGGTTCTCGAGCAGCTCGCGCGAGGCCCCGTGACGGGCATCCCGGACGTCGAAGATCGCGTACAGCGGCCCGGCGTCGACGATCAGCGGCGGCCGCCCCACTCTTCTCGGAGGATCTCCTCGATCCGCTCGGAGACGTCGGATCGCCCGCTGCTGAACTCCCCCGCTCCGGAGATCCGGCGGCGGCTGCCCGCGACGGCCCCGAGATGCGCCTCGAGCGCCTCGCGCGTGATCGCCGAGATCGTCGTCGCGCGGCGGGCGGCCTCGTGGCGCAGGCGAGCGTCTAGCTCGTCGGGGATCTTCACGGTCGTGCGGCGCATGTGTATGCCAGCATATCCAGCTCACTCGACGAGGCGCACGTCGAAGAGCAATCCCGTCAGGTCCCCGGCGCCGCCGAGCAGGCCGAGGATCTTGGCGACGTAGGAACGCGTCTCGGCGAACGGCGGCACGCCGCCGTGCGCAGCCACCGCCCCGGGGCCTGCGTTGTAGGCGGCGAGCGCGAGCGCCACGCTCCCGAAGCGGTCGAGCAGCCCGCGCATCATGCGCGCCTGCGCCTCGATCGCCGCCTCCGCGTCGAAGGGATCGCGCAGCCCGTACGCACGCGCGGTCCCGGGCATGAACTGGGCGATGCCCTCGGCGCCGGCCGCACTGCGTGCAAACGGATTGAAGTTCGACTCGGCGAAGAGCTGCGCGGCGAGCAGGTTCATCGGCACGTTGTGGCGCAGCGCTGCGCGCGCGATCGGGTCGTGGAAGCGCTCGGGCACGAACGCAGGTAGGCCGTGATGGATGCGCCCGTGGTCGCCCCCGTCCGGCTCCCACGAGCCGCGCTCGTACTGGGCCGGCACGTCGCGCGGGTTGGCCCCGTAGCCGAAGTGCCACGGCTCCCAGGCGTATCGCTTGATGAAGCCGAAGCGACGCGCGTTCGCGGCGAGCCAGGCGTAGGCGCGCGGCGGGCCGAGGTCGAGCTCGGTCGCGTAGCGGTGCAGGCTCGTGCCGGGTGGGGCGATCCAGCGCGGGTTCGAGTTGGCAGCGTAGAGACGGCCCTGCTCGGCGTCGGAGCGAAAGCCGCTGTTGATCGACAGCGCGAGACCCGCCTCGCGGTGCGCCGCGGCCGCCAGCCGATCGAAGGCGAGCGCGACGTCGGGTCGCATCGCCCTGCCCATCCGATAGGCCAGCGGCCCGTCGTAGCCTCCGCCCGACGCCGTGCCAGGAAGCGCGAGCGAGGAGCCGGTGCCGGGGGCGAGCTCCGCGCTCGCGCGCGCGCGCACCTCGAGCCGATGGGGGCTCGCGCGCCCCGGCACCTCGATCGGATCGCTTCCGCGCACGGCCACGGTGACCCTGGTGGGCGCGAACGAGAGCACGGGAAAGCGCACGTCGAGCGCGCGCACGGCGACGCCGTTGCGCCGCCCGCCTCGAACGGCCGCCGCGCGCGCGATGGCGAGGTAGCGCCGCCGCGAGAGATGATGCGGGTTGGGGACCCCGGAGGGCAACACGCGCGGCTCGAACAGGCGCGGGTACACCTTGCGCATCGCGTGCCCGGCGGAGACGGCCGCGAGGTCGGCCGCGCGCTGATGTCGTCCCTTGACGCCGAGCGCCTGACCAAAGGCCGCGAGCACGAGCGCGCCGGCGACGAGCACGGTGGCGAGCCCCAGCAGCAGCACCAACGCCTGTCCGGACTCCCCCGCCAGCGCTCGAGCGACGCCGCGCGCATCTACTCGCACGGGAACATCCCACAGCGATCGGCGAGGTCGCGCAGCCCCGGGCCGAAGGCGCCGCGGGTGCCGTGGCCCGCGCCCGCCAGGCGAGCTCCGAGCCGCGTCTCTGGTAGCAGCACGGCCGAGCGACCGTGCCAACGGCCAGGGTCGCGCACGCGATTGACGACGCACACGGGCTGTGGCCCAGCGCAGGCGAGAGAGGCGGCAACGACCGTGGCGAGCGCGGGCTCGACGGCGCTCGAGACGACGAGCAGCGTATGGTCGGCGAGCGACACGGCGTTCGCCGCCTGCGCGCCCGACGCCGCATCGAGCACGAGCGGAGCCACGTCCATCGTCGCCGCCGTGAGAGCCAGCAGGTGCTCGGTCTCGACCAGGCACAGGCGCCCGACGGCGCGCGTCCCAGCCGGGGCGACACGGGAGAGCGTGCGGGCCAGGCGAGCGGCGGATGGCGAACGAAGCGTGCCCGCACCCGAGGGTGCGCGCCCGCACACGGCCGCCGCGCCCGCGGGATCGCGAGCGGCAAGCTCCCTGGCGAGCGCGCGCGCGATCGTCGTGGCGCCGGAGCCACTGCGCAGGCCGACGACGGCGACCACCGGACGCGCGTCTTGCGCCGTCCGCTCCGAGCCGCGCCCGGCGGAGCCCGGCTCGACCGAGCGCAGCAGCCGCCGCTCGAGCCTCGCCAGCACGCCCGCAACCGCCACGCTCGCGGCGGTCACCGGGCAACCGCCGCGTCCGCTCGGACCTCGAGCCGTCGCGCGACCACGGCGAGCGGCGACGGCGGGCGCAGCGCGACCCGCACGCGGCCGCCCGCCGCGGTGACGCGCATGCCGGCCCGCGACCATCCCGGCAACGCGCCCCTGGCGGCTCCGGCGGGGTCGCCTCCGCCCGCGAGCGCCAGCGCGCCGGCCTCGGCCGCCGTGCCGGCGAGCACGGCGGCGTAGCCGACGGCCAGCAGCTGAAGCAACAAGAGCCCGAGCACGATCATCGCCGGCAGGCCGCCGAGCAGCTCGACACTCGCCTGCCCACGCTCGCGCTCGGCCACGCTCAGGCCCCCTTGAGCGCGACGGTCGCGCCGACACGCGCCGGCGACCCGACCGCGTCGAGCGGCACCGGCACCGCCACCTCGACGCGCACGGCGCCCGTTCGGCCGCTGCGCTCCACGGTCAGCCCCGGCCGAAGCGACCGCGGCAGTGCGCTACGAGCGGCCGACTCCGGGTCGGCGTGGACCGCCTCGGCGCGCGCAGCGACGCGCGCCGCGTGAGCGCACAGCCAGGCGGCATGACCGGCCAGCGCGAGCTGCCAGACGACCAGCCCGACAAGCAGGACGGCGGGCAGCGTGCCGACAAGCTCGACGGACGCCTGACCGCGCTCGCAGCGCAGGCAGGACACGATCGACGGGCGCGGCGACATGACGCCACACGCTGCCGCGCGCTGCGTGACGGCTCAATGCCCGCGCGTTACGCCGCCGGGCCGCGCTCGTGACAGTCGGGGCTCGTCAGTCGATGCGGCGCGAGCGCACGAGCACCCAGAAGACGCCGTAGGAGGCGCCTCCGAGCAGCGCCAGCCAGATCAACACGCCCGGCAGGCCGACGGCGAAGAGCAGGCTCGTGGCGGTGAACACCAGAAAGGCGAGCGCCACCGAGCCGTACAGGATCGCCCGCTGGCGCGGCTCGAGCGCGTCGAGCGTGAGCTGGTTCTCGCGGTAGAGCCGGAAGCCGAACAGCGCGATCGCGGCGAAGAAGACGATCGTCAGCAGCATCGCCGCGACGTCGAGCGCCCGCCCTCCCCCCGGCAGCATGACGAAGACGAGCGCCACGAGCGCGACCACCCCGAACTTGAGCGCGGTCTTCACGCCTCAGAGACTAGCTAGATGGCTAGGAGATCAGCCCGGTCGAGACCAGCACCACGACGATCACGCCGAGCACTACCCGGTAGCCGACGAAGACGTTGACGGAGTGGCTGACCAGGAAGCGCAGCAGGAACGCGATCGAGAGGTAGCCCGACACGAAGGCGAGCACCGTCGCGAGCAGCAGCGGGACGAGGGCGGTCTCGCCCGCCTCGGGGCCCCCGAGGATCGACAGCAGCTGGAAGACGCCACTGAGCACGATCGCCGGGATCGAGAGCAGGAACGAGAAGCGCGCTGCCCCGGCCCGGTCGAGGCCCAGGAAGAGCCCGGCGGCGATCGTCGCCCCCGAGCGCGAGATGCCCGGCACGAGCGCAAGCGCCTGGGCGAAGCCGAGCAGCACCCCGTCGCGGAGGCGGATCGAGTCGACGCTGCGGTGCTGTGTCGCGACGTGCTCTGACAGCGTCATCACGGCGCTGAACGCGATCAGCGCCGCGGCGATCACATAGAGCGAGCGGGCGCTCGTCTCGATCTGATCCTCGAGCAGGAGCCCGAGCACCGCGATCGGCATCGTGCCCGCGATGATGTACCAGCCGAGGCGAGCGTCTATCCCGTGGTCGCCGCGCGGCGAGCGCAGCGATCCGAGCCAGGCGCGCGAGATGCGCCAGAGGTCGGCGCGGAAGTAGATCAGCACGGCCGCGATCGTGCCGAGCTGCGTGACGGCGGTGGACGCCGCGCCGGGATCGCCCCACCCGAGCACGGCCGGCACGATGCGCAGGTGTGCGGTGCTCGAGATCGGCAGGAACTCGCTGAGGCCCTGGACGATCCCGAGCACGATTGCCTCGAGCACGGACACGGCCGCGGACCCTAGCGGCGGGCCCCGGCTCGCCCGACGGCGTCCCTACTCGGTGCTCGGCGCGCGCTCGCGGTGGCGGGCGCGCGACGCGTCGATCTCCTCGATCGCCGCGTCGCGGTCGTACCAGCCGTCGACGGTCACGCCCCTCTGCTCGAGGTCCTTGTAGATCGAGAAGAAGTGGGTGATCTCGTCCCGGAGGGTCTTCGGCAGGTCGTCGAGGTCCTCGAGCCAGCTCCAGGAAGGGTCCTCGAGCGGCACGCACAGGACCTTGTCGTCCTCCACCTGGTCGTCCTCCAGGCGCAGCAGCGCGACGGGCTTGACCTCGATCAGGCAGCCCGGGAACGTCGGCTGGGCGACGCAAACCATCACGTCGAGCGGGTCGCCGTCGAGCGCGAGCGTGTCCGGGATGAACCCGTAGTCGGTCGGATAGGAGACGGATGAGAAGAGCAGGCGATCGAGCTTGATCGCCTGAAGCTCGTGATCCCACTCGTACCTGTTGCGGCTGCCCATCGGGATCTCGACCACGCACGTGAGCGGCTCCTGGGGCACGCGCGGCTCGTCGCTGCGCTGCGTCTCCGGGTCCACGATGCGCGAGCTTAACGGCGCCGCAGAGGCCCGGGCCGGCGATACCCTTCGCAACGGTGCGCGCACGGCTGTCGATATCCATCCTGTGCACGCTCGCGACGGCGCTTGCAGTCGCCGCGCCGGCGCTGGCCGAGAACGGTGAGGGCCTGCTCGGCGAGACGGACGACCGCGTCGTGACCTTCTTCGCGTTCGGCGTGCTGGCCTTCTTTCCGCTCGTCGCGCTGATCGGCACCGTCGTACAGGGTCGGCTCGACCGTCGCAAGGACCGCCGCAAGGCGGCGGCGATGCGCGAGCACGAGCGCGCGGCAGCTAGATCCTGAACACCGGCACGAGCCGCTTCTCGTGCTCGGCGTCGATCCGGGCGATCACCTCGACGTGCTGCTCGAGCCCAGACCCGCGCAGCTTGGTGGCCAGCAGCTCGTCGACTTGGAAGATCCCCGAGGAGTTGTTCATCGCGATCTCGATCCGCACCGCGCGCTCCTCGCCGGCCTCGATTCGCACCTCGTCGATCGCCGCGGCCGACAGTGAGTGGATGTTCATCCGCCCAGCCTCGAAGGGAACGCGGGAGCGCCCCTTCGCAAGGTCGAGCGCGTCGGCCACGCGCACGACTCCGGCCTCGAGCGTGAACGGCTCGCCCCTGCGGCGATGCCCGATGATCGCGTGCATCGACTCCGCGACCACGACGGTGCGCTCGGGCTCCGCGTAGGTGTCCGCGAGCAGGTCGTCGAGCTTGTCGGCGGCGAGGAAGAGCGAGTAGGCCTCGTGGTCCGACCTGTGGATCGACATGCCGACGTCGTGCAGCAGGCAGCCGGCGACGATCACGACCTCGGCGTCGCGGGCGCTCATCGCGTGGTCTGAGACCATCGCCGGCTCGACGCCACGGCGCCCGAGCAGCCGGTAGAGCCGGAGCGCGATGTTGCAGACGATCTGGACGTGCACCCACGAGTGATCCGACATCCCGAGGCGATTGGCGTTGACCTGCGCCATGTGCCACCACGCCTTCACCTGGGCGTCCTCGTTGACGGCCTCGATCAGCCCCTCGAGCCGCCGGTTGCCGCGGGTGGGCACGCGGATACGCGCCGGGGCAACCGCCTCGGCTGGGCGCTGGGGGCCGGAGGGCGGAACCTGTGCGGCAGAGGAGAAGCCTTCCACGAGTGCCATAGTCTCAGCCGTGACGGATACGGCGATCGCCGTGCGCGACCTGCGCAAGAGCTATGGCTCGGTGGAGGCGGTCCGCGGCGTGTCCTTCGAGGTCGCCCGCGGCGAGGTCTTCGGTCTGCTCGGGCCGAACGGCGCCGGCAAGACGACGACTGTCGAGATCCTGGAGGGGCACCGGCGCCGCTCGGGAGGCGTCGTGCGGGTGCTCGGCCACGACCCCGAGCGGGCCGAGCCCGAGCTGCGTCGGCGGCTCGGGATCGTGCTCCAGGGCGGCGGCTTCTACCCACGCGTGCGGGTGCGGGAGGCCGTCGCGCACTTCGCGGCCATGTACCCCTCGCCGCGCGACCCGTCGGAGACGATCTCGCTCGTCGGTCTCGAGGGCAAGGAGGAGGCCTTCGCGCGCGAGCTGTCGGGCGGGCAGCGCCGCCGGCTCGACCTCGCGCTCGCGCTCGTGGGCGATCCCGAGCTCGTCTTCCTCGACGAGCCCACCACCGGCTTCGACCCCGCGGCGCGGCGGACAGCCTGGACGGCAATGCGCTCGCTGCGCGATCTCGGCAAGACCGTGCTGCTGACGACGCACTACCTCGAGGAGGCCCAGGCGCTCGCCGACCGCGTCGCGATTGTGAAGGATGGCGTGCTGGTCGCCCAAGGGGCGCCCGGCGAGCTCGGCGCCGGGCGCGATCGCTACCGCGTCTCCTACCGCTCGAACGGCAGCCGCGCGGAGCACGAGACCGACGACCCGACCGCGCTGCTGCACCGCCTGACCGCCGAGGCGCTCGCCCGCGGAGAGCGCCTCGAGGGGCTCGAAGTGAACCGCCCGACGCTCGAGGACGTCTACCTCGAGCTGACGGCCGAGGAGCCCGTGAGGTGAGCGGCGCGCTGCTGGCATGGCGCCAGTTCCGCTTCGAGCGCCGCCTGTTCTGGCGCAACCCCAGCGCGGCCTTCTTCAACTTCATGCTGCCGCTCGCCTTCCTGCTGCTGGTGGCGTCGGTGTTCGCGCGTGGCGATCGCGAGCAGCTCGACGTTCTGGTGCCGGGGATAGCGGGGATGGCCGTGATGTCGACCACCTTCACCGCCCTCGCGTTCAACATCACCTTCCTGCGCGAGCAGGGCATCCTCAAGCGCATGCGCGGCACGCCCGTGCCCGCCGGCTCATACCTCGGCGGACTGCTCGCCTCCTCGGTCATGAACGCCGCCGTGCAGGTGTTGCTGGTGGTGGCGATCGGCCACTGGGTCTACGGGCTGCCCTGGCCCCGTGAGCCGCTCGCGCTGGCCGCCTTCACGGCGCTCGGGGTGCTCGTGTTCGGGGCCCTCGGGGTCGCCTTCTCACACGCGATCCCGAACTTCGACTCGGCGCCCGCCTACGTGAACGCCGTCTTCCTACCGGCGATCTTCATCTCCGGCGTCTTCTACTCCGCCTCGGCGCTTCCCGGTCCGCTCGAGGCACTCGCCGCGGTCCTGCCACTCAAGCACGTGATCGACGGGCTCGCCGGGGCGATCGTGACGGGCCAGGGGCCGCTCGAGCTGCCGACTGCGACGCTCACGCTGCTCGCCTGGGCGGCGGCCGGGCTGGCGCTCGCGGCGTGGTCGTTTCGATGGGAGTGACGTTGGCCGACTCCGACCTGCGCCACGCCGTCGAGCTGATGCGTTCGGTGCACGATGGCAGCTGCGACCACCGCGTCCCCTTCTCGCACGGCACGGCGCTCTTCAACCTCTCGCTGCCGCGGGTCTGGGACCTCAACTTCATGCGCCTGGAGAGCTGGGACGACCCCCCGAGCGCCGACGAGCTGGCGCTCGAGGCCGATCGCGTGCAGGGAGGCGCCGGGCTCGGGCACCGCCGCATCACCGTCGAGCACGAGCAGACAGCTCTCGCCCTGCTGCCGGGCTTTCGCAAGCTCGGCTGGTCGGTGCAGCGCCACCTCGTGATGGCCCACCGCCGGCCGAGCGAGCTGGCCGCGAACGGGACGCGCGTGATCGAGATCGACCCCGAGCGGCTGCGCGCCGAGCGCCACGACTTCCTCGGCGAGGCCCGCATCGGCGTGGACGCCGACGCTGTGAGACAGCTCGCGGACCGCGTGCTCGCGACGGCGCGGGCGACCGAGCTGCGGCTGTTCGCACACGAGCGGGATGGGGCGGTCGTCAGCGTCTGCGAGCTCTATTCGGACGGGCGCAGCGGCCAGATCGAGGACGTGGCCACACGCTCGGCCCACCGAGGCCGCGGCCTCGGCCGCGCGGTGGTGCTGGAAGCGCTCGAGGCGTCGCTACGAGCCGGGCACGACCTGACGTTCATCGTCGCCGACGAGGACGACTGGCCGCGGCGGCTCTACGAGCGGCTCGGCTTCGAGACGATCGGTCGCCTGCACTACTTCGCCAAGGCGCCGGTCAGGAACTGAGGCGGCGCAGCCCCCTCGATGCGGGTCTCCACCTTCGCGAGCGGACCGGCCCGCCACTCGTCGCGCAGCAGCCCGAGCACCGCGACGTCGCGCGGGATGCCGGCGTGCAGGTGCCAAGCGCGCAGCACCCCCTCGTGCCTGAAGCCGAGGCGCTCGAGCGCCGCGATCGAGCGGACGTTGCTCGGGTTGGCCCAGGCGGTCACGCGCTCGAGGCCCAGCCCGTCGAAGGCGAGCGCCAGCACCAGCGCCTTCGACTCCGCGTTCGCGCCCGAGCCCCAGTGCCCGTGCCCGAGCCACGTGCCGATCACCGCGCGGCGGTCGCGGCGGGACAGCTCGCTGAGGCCCGTGACGCCGATCGGGCGATCGCCTGCGTCGACGATCACGAACTCGAGCCGCTCGCCGCGCTCGCGCTGCCCGGCGAGCGAGTCGACATAGGCGATCGCCTGCTCGAGGCGCCGGTACGGGCCCCAGGAGAAGAAGCGCGTCACGTCGGGGTCGCTCCCGAGCTCGAACAGCGCCGGCGCGTCGGCGGGGGTGGCGAAGCGCAGCGACAGGCTCGGGCCCCGGACCACCATCTACAGGCGCAGCGCCGCGCCGTGGCGGCGCAGCCAGCGCTCGTGCTCGCGGCACGCGGGACAGCGCGACTCGAGCAGCGCCCAGAAGCGCCGCGAGTGGTCGGCAACGTCGAGGTGGGCGACCTCGTGCTCGACGACGTAGTCGAGCACCGCCTCGGGCGCGAGCAGCAGGCGCCAGTTGAAGCTCATCGCTCCCGACGACGAGCACGACGCCCAGCGGGTGCGCTGGGCGCGGATCGCGAGCCGCAGGTAGGTGCGACCGGCGCGCCGGCAGGCGACGTCGAGCCTTGCCGCGACCTCGGCCCGCGCGCGGCGGCGATACCAAGCCTCGAGCGCCGCTCGCACCGGCTCGGCACCGGGGCGGCCGACCGCGACCTCGAGCACGTCGGCGCGCAGGCGCACGCCCGCCCGGGCGCGGCCGGGCTCGACCTTGACGCGCAGGTCCAGCAGTCGGCCTAGGTAGGGCACGGCCCCACCGTCCTCGAGACGGGCGGGCGCGAGAGCTTCATCGGC
>Ga0136610_1000756_pt1 | contig 10337 bp, 11 predicted proteins | sample AntDrymUQ1342206_2_FD_104804 | JGI IMG/M metagenome (GOLD analysis project Ga0136610, IMG submission 104804) | Polar desert sand microbial communities from Dry Valleys, Antarctica - metaG UQ134 (22.06) | ecosystem: Environmental > Terrestrial > Soil > Desert | place: Antarctica: Dry Valley...
AAGCGGCGCTGCTGCTGATCTGGCACGGCATCGACGCCATGTTCCACGCGCTGCTCGTCACCGGACTGGTAATCCTTCCGATTGGCCTCATCGCCTTCGGCAGGGCCATGCTCGACGCCCCGGACTTCGGCACACGCATCGGCAGGACGACCATGGGGCTCGGCGTGGCCGGGTTCGCGGCGGCGAGCACCCTGTTGGTGGAGGACTCAGCCATCGCCGCCGTTGTCGTGTTCGCCCTCATCGCCTTCCATCTCATCCTCGGCCGCAAGACCCTCAAGCTGGCCAGGGCGCCGCACTCCAGGATGGTCGCAGGCGCATGACTGGCATCGCCCGGGCGGACGAGACCCCCGCCGCTCGCAACGACGTCGGCGCGCGGAGCGACGGCCGAGGAAAGCAAAGCAGATGATCACCCCCGACGTGGAGTTCGACCATCGTCGAACCGACCGGCTGGTGATCCGGCGATTCGGTTCTGGTGACGCGTCGTCTTTCGCCGCCTATCGGTCTGATCCGACCGTGGCGCGATATCAGGGCTGGGAGACGCCGTTCACCGAGTCGCAGGCGCGTGTTTTCGTCGACGGTCTCGGCGCAGCGCACCCGGACACGCCCGGGGAGTGGTTCCAGTTCGCCATCGCCGAAGCCGCTACCGGCGTCCATGTCGGCGATGTGGCAGCGGGCGTGGACGCCGACGACCCACGGCTGGTGGCGGTCGGCATCACCTTGGCGAGGAGCGCCCAAGGGCAGGGATATGGTGCAGAGGCGCTTGCAGGATTGCTGGATTACCTGTTCCTCGAGCGTTGCAAGCATCGTGTGACTGCCGAGTGCGACACGCGAAACGCGCCCAGCAGCGTGCTCCTAGAACGACTAGGGATAAGACGCGAGGCGCACCACCTTCGGAGCGCTTGGTACAAGGGTGAATGGACCGACGAGTACGTGTACGCCGTCCTAGCATCCGAGTGGACTCATCGTCGCTCGCTGCCTGGAGCCCCTTCCCGGTAGACGATCCCCGGCTCCGCGATCGCCCGCGCGCGTGCCAGCCGAGGCCCTCAGCCAATGCCTTGCTCAACTCGCTGTCCGTAACGAAACTCTCGACCCACAAGACGCTGCCTCAACCATCGGATAGCGGCTGCACCCGGGTGGCCGGTCCCACGGACCGAGACACCCCCGTATCGACTCGCCTGAGATGGCGCAGCAGGACCGTCGGTCGACCACAACACGCGCCGACGGTTAGGAGTGCGTCTCCTTTCGAGCCCGCGTCATGACGCGCTTCGGGACACCGGGCGGGCGCTTACCAGTAACCTGCCCGCGATGGCTGTACCGGACTTCCAGACCGTCATGCGCCCGTTACTCGACGTGCTCGATGATGGAGTGGCTCACACGCTTCAGCAACTGCGCGAGGCCGTGGCCGAGATGCTCGGCGTCACCGAGGAAGAGCAGGAGGAACTCCTCCCGAGCGGAAAGCAGACGACGTACTCGAACCGTATCGCGTGGGCCCTGACACACATGGGAAAGGCCGGCCTCGTCACCCGGCCCGGCCGGGGTCAATACCGGCTTACCGATCGCGGGATCAAGGTGCTGGCCACGCACGCCGACCGGGTGGACATGACGGTGCTCGCCGAGTTCGAGGACTATCAGAAGTTTCGCAAACGGAAGCCGAAGTCGGTCGGTAACGCCGAGGCCGCGGTCCAGATCGCTGCCGATGAGCTGTCGCCGAGTGAGGCGGTCGGTCGCCTTGTCGAGGCGGCCGACGAGGGCGTGGCCGACGACCTGCTCGAGCGGTTACTGGCGCAGCCGCCGGCATTCCTCGAGCGCCTCGCGCTGCGGCTGCTCAAGGCGATGGGTTACGGCGGCCGTGAGTCGCTTCTTGAGCACACCGGCAAGAGTGGTGACGCAGGCCTCGACGGGATCGTGCGACAGGATGCGCTTGGGTTGGACCTCGTGGGTGTGCAGGCAAAGCGGTACGACCGCAATGCGACGGTGAATCGACCCGAGATGCAGGCGTTCGTCGGGGCCCTTCAAGGGGCGCAGACCAGCCGGGGCGTGTTCGTCACGACCGCTAGTTTCAGTTCTGGCGCACGCGCGTTCGCTGAAGGGGTGCCGATGCGCCTGGTGCTGCTCGACGGGCGCGAGTTGACGCGACTCATGGTGCGCTACAACGTCGGCGTGTCGGTGCGCGAGACCTTCGATCTCAAGGAGGTGGACGAGCTCTTCTTCGAGGACTGAGGAGACGTCATCGCGACCACCGGATAGGTCGACGGGCCTGGCGTATTCCTCGACGCGGTTAATCCGGGCGCGATAGTGATAGATGTCCCGCGGCCAGCCGGCCGAAGTTGTGCACGACGGGTGGACGTCGATCGGGTACAGCGCTCCGACGTGGGCAGCTGCGTCGGCCCGGCCCGCCCGCGATGCGGCCGGGTCACAAGAGGTCACTCGGGCCCGTGGCACCAACGGAGACGGGCAGACATCCACGATAACCACTGGGCATCAGCTGCGCTGGTCAGATATCGTATGATCGGCAAAAGCGCAGGTCAGACGGCGTTTCCGGCCAGCCTTTCAAGCCGGCGGCGCGGGTTCGAATCCCGTCGGGAGCACCAGCCAAAAGCCTTTCACAGAGCCGTTTCTGGACTACGACCGCCGCAACTTTACAGCCCTTGTAGCCGTTCGTGCCATCTACGTGCCATAATTGTCCGGATGGCACGAGCGAAACGGCGCCACCATGGCGGCACCGTCCGGCGCTCCCGTCAGGGCGCTGGCAGGTGCGGGTGTACGACCACGCGACGGGGAAGCACGTCTCGGCCGGCACCTTCCCCTCGAAGGCCGACGCCAAGGTGGGGCTCACGCAGGCGCTGGCCGATCAGTCACGCGGGAAGTGGGTCGCGCCGAGTACGCCACTCGAACGCCTCCGCTGATCCCGTACTATCAACAGGATCCAAGCTGGGACCCAAGGGCGCGTGAGTCCGGCTAACGACAACGTCGGCGGGTTGTGGACAACTTCCCGCTCGCTGTCTCATGTGGCGGTTACCTTGAACCTCGGTCGAACAGCCGTTCGGAGGGATCATGAACCGCAAGGAGCGCGAGCTTCACGAGGAACTGCAAGAGAGGGTCGATTACTACCTACGCCGAACTGACATCGCGAGGTCCGTCGAAGGCAACATCTCGGACCTTCTTGAATGGATGGAGGACACCGGCGGGCGCATTGACGAGGTCGACATGCTCGGCGAGCGCTTCGCGCGAGTTGCGAAGCAGGTCGAGCACCCGGACGAGAACCCAATTATCCGGGAGACGGCTCTGGCGCTGAGCAAGTTCCGCCGAAACCGGATGGCAGATCGGCCCAACCCTCCAGGGGAGTGGGAAGGCGTACTTGACGACGTTCGTCGCGCCATCGAGATGGTCATTTGGCCGGAGGTCTCGAAGCGCCGACAGCGAGCCGAGGAGATGGCCGGAGAGGCCGACGAGGAACTCACGCGGCTTGAGGCGCGGCTTTGGCCAGAGGCGTCTTAGCGGTTCAGCGTAGGCGGCGCACCCCCGTCCGCGCCCCCAGCGCACCCCGAACGTGGGGGTACGCGAGGAACCGTAACGGCTCATAACGAGGTTGCGTTTCCGCAGGTCAACCCATGTTTCCGAGTTGAAACCGCAGGTCAGCGCCCGGTCAGATATTCCCCTCGTAATGAATAGGTCCGGGGTTCGATTCCCCGTCCCGGCTCCACTCTCTCAACTTGCTCAATTGCGGCGCTCCCTCGACTGTTGCGCCGGGCTCCCGTCACTCGGTATTGATCGCGGCAATGAGCACAGGCCCGCGTACGCCCGAGCGGAGGGTGCGGCAAGGAATCAGACGAAAGGAACGTATGGGCGTGTGCCGTGCGTCCCCCGGAAAGACGTTCCGGGGTTGCGGCCATGCACGTCCACGGCAAGCTGCCGGCGCCGCCAAAGTCGTCTCCCCACCAGTGAATCTTCTGCTTGAGGACAACTCGCAGCCAATCCGCCATCGCTAACCCCTTGATGTAACCGCCGGGTCACTCCCGTCGTATTGGTAGCCGGACTTCAAACCGGGCGCCGCCGAGATGACTGCGCGACACGGTGACGGTGCCCTCGTGGGCGGCTGCGATGCTGGCCACGATGGGCAAGCCCAGACCCGCGCCGCCCTGGTCGCGGTCGCGCGCCTCGTCTAGGCGGACAAACCGCTCGAACACGCGTTGCCGGTCAGCTTCTGGGATGCCGTCGCCGTCGTCTTCGACGCGCAGCACGACGGCTTCGTCGTCGGCGACCAGTGTGAACGCCACTTGCGCTGTGGCGTGGCGGGCGGCGTTGTCGGCGAGGTTGGCAACCAGTCGCTGTAGTTGCGCGGGGTCGCCTGAGACACGCCCGGCTGACACTGCGGTCGTGTTGATCCGCACCGGGGTGGTGGCGCGGAGGCGGGCGGCCTGCTCGAACACGATGTCGTCGACGTCCACCGACCCCCGTTGGAGGGCAAAAGTCTGCTCGTCGGCGCGGGCCAGTAGCAGCAGGTCTGTGACGAGGTGCTGGACGCGCAGGGTTTCCGCGAAAACGGTGGTGGCAAGGTCGGGGATGGTCGTGTTATCGGGGTGGGCGAGCGCGACCTCTGTGTGCTGGCGGATGGAGGCGACGGGGGAACGCAGCTCGTGGGATGCGTCGGAGACGAATCTGCGCTGGCGTGCCTGGCCCTGCTCGAGTCGGTCGAGCATCCGGTTCATTGTGGCCGCCAATCGGCCGATCTCGTCGTGGACGGGCGGCGTTGGGACGCGCCGGTGCAGTTGGGCGGTGGAGATCTCGTCGACTTCAGTCCGGATCGCGTCGACCGGGGCAAGCGCGCGTCCCACGATGTGCCAGGTCGTCGCGGCCACGATCAGTAACAGCAGCGGCAGGCCGGCTGCGAGCGCGCCGATAACCACTTCGGTGGATTCGCGCACCGTTTCGGTGGTGCGCCCGACCAGCACGATGTAGCGCTCCTCGGGGCCGCGCGCGGCCACTGCGACGATGAGAAACGCGTCGTCGTCATCGCCGATCGGCAGGTTACGCACCTGCGCGGATTGGCCTGGGCGCAGGTCTGCGATCGGCGGTTCACCATCCAGGTTCGGGCTGGCGGCCACGACACTGCCATGCCGGTCGATGACCTGGATGGCAAGGTCGTCATCGTCGTTGACGGCCAGGGCGGGCGGCGGTGTCCCGGATTCCAGGACACTGACGACGTCCTGGGCGCGCAGCGAAGCCGCCGTGCGGACCTGGTCGGTCAATGATCCCCGCAGCATCGCGACCAGCAACGCCGCCCCGGCGATCAGCGCGACACCGACTACCAGGACCGCCGTTGCCGTCGTGCGGACCCGCACGGATCCAGCGCCGCCCAGCGGGGGGGCGCGTGGGGGTTCAGCCGCCATCGGTCGCGAGGCGGTAGCCGGCGCCGCGAACAGTTTCGATCGCCGTGCGGCCAAAGGGCCGGTCCAGCTTGTTGCGCAGGTGGCGGACGTAGACCTCGACGATGTTCTGATCCCCTTCGAACGCGTAGTCCCACACATGATCGAGGATCTCGCGTTTGGACACGACTTCGCCGCGCCGGTGCAGCAGGAACTCCAGCAGGGCGAGTTCTCGGGGGGTCAGCTCGATCTGCTGGTCGGCCCGCCACGCCCGGCGTTGCGCCGGATCCATCCGCAGATCACCGGCGGCGAGCACAGCGGGACGCTCGCGGGTGCCGCGCCGCAGCACGGCCCGGAGGTGGGCGACGAGCACCAGGTAGGAGAACGGCTTGGTCAGGTAGTCATCGGCGCCGGTGTCCAGCGCCTCGGCCTCGTCGAACTCGCCGTCTTTTGCCGTCAACATCACGATCGGCGTCCAGTTCCCTTCCTCGCGCAGCGTCGCGCAGACCTTGAACCCGTTGACGCCGGGCAACATGATGTCGAGCACGATCGCGTCGTAGGGATGCTCACGTGCCATCCACAGACCGTCGGTGCCGTCCAGCGCGACGTCGACCGCGAATCCTTCGGCTTCGAGCCCATTTTTCAACCCCGCCGCCAGCCGCTTCTCGTCTTCCACCACTAGCACACGCATCAGCGACAGCCCCCACCGTCCAGCGGGGCCCGCCGGGCCGACGCGGCCAGCGAGAATTCATCAAAGACCCGCCCGTCCTGGCCGATGGCACGCACGACGAGCTGATCGGCCGTGGCGGCGAGCTCGACGAAGTGGTACGTGGACGCAGCGGTGACGGTGAACTGTTCACGACCAGTGGGGCGCAGCGTCGCTGCCCCGCCTGACACGACGTACGTGACACCGCCGATGTTCTCAGTCCGCTGGTAATCGTGATCGTGGCCGGATAGGACGAGATCCACGCCGTGACGCTCGTACAGGGGAACCAGATTGGCCCGGGAGGCGAGATCACTGCCGTGGTAGCCGGCGGAGTTCGGCGGATGGTGCTGCATCACGACCACCCAAGGAGCAGCACACGACGCCAGTGTCTCATCAAGCCACCGCAACTGCTCGGGATCCTGCGGGCGGGTCGAGTCGACCACGACGACGGCGACCGATCCGAACTGTTGCGCGTACCAGCGACCAGGCAGCCCCAGCGCTTCCGACAGAGGCACCCCATCATCGGTCCGCACGTCGTGGTTGCCCAGTGCCGCCACCAACTCCGTCCGCCCATCAAGAACCGCAGCGAACGGGTCCAGCACCGCCGACCGCAGCCCGACCGGGTCGCCGGAGGGATACACGTTATCGCCCAGGAGCAACAACGCGTCGAACTCTCCGCTGGTCTCAAGCGCAGCCATCGCGTCCGCTGTCGCGTACTCCTCCGCACCCCCAGTGCCCACGTCGCCCGCCGCAGCCAACCGCACTTCCGGTCGGCTTGCCGAAACCGGATAGGGCACTGAAGCCGGCGGCGCCGCCAGATCGAACTGCCCGCCCGACTGCGCCCAACGCCACGCGATGGGCAACCCGACCCATCGGTCAAGGCTCACCCCGGCGACAAGCGCCGCCACCACGACGGCGGCCAGCACACGCAAAGAGCGAGAGGACAACACGGCGGGAACGTACGGGCGGTGGCTGAACGCCCGCTGAAATGCCCGGATGTCGCTGCGGGATGCCGAGCGGCGCCGCGAGCATCACCAACGTCCCCCGCAGCCTGGCAGCAGCGACCACGCCAGTGGCCGCCGGCGTTCTCCTGGCCCACAGCAGCTTCGGATGGCCGCTGGTCATCGCCGGCGTCATGAATCGGCTACGACCTGACGTTACTGGCGCTCTACCGCGACGGCACTGCGACCTCGCATAGCCGCCCCAGGGCGCGGCCAGAGACGGCGCTGGCTGTGGAGTCCGTTTCGATCAGATCCCCCGCGGACCCTCCTGATCTCGGTGCGCTGAACGCAGATTCAGGGTCATTCAGGAAGCGCTCAGCCATGCCACGCCAATCTGCTGCGACAGGTCGGCTCACCCCGAGCGGACCGACGAGAAAGGCAACACAATATGTCCTTCAAAGAACTCTCCAGGCGCCTTGTCATTGGCGGCGCGGCGGCGGCTGGGCTCACCCTCGGCGTGGCAGCGCTCGCCGGCGCCGCCACCACCCCAGACCAGCAGGCGGCCGCCGAGCAGGTCGACGTCCAAGAGCCGTCCTACAACGGGTCCATCGAAGCCCCCGAGGGCGCCGAGTCGCAGTCCGAGGCAGACGAGGCCAAGGCACTTGAGGCACTCGCCACCATCACTCCCGACGAGGCCGAGCAGGCCGCGCGGGCGGCAGTCCCAAATGGCACCGTCAACGAGGTCGAGCTCGAAGATGAGAACGGCAGCGTTGTCTACGGCGTCGAGATGACCGACGCCAACGGCTCAGAGGTCGACGTCAAGATCGACGCCGGCGACGGCACTGTGCTCGGCCAGGAGAACGAGGCTGACGAGGGCGAGGAGGATGAGGCCGACGAAGGCGACGAGTCCGAGACCGACAACGACGACGCCGAGGGCGATGAAGGGCAGTAGCTGACCCGCCCGACAACGTGCACGTGGTCATGGCGGCTGAACGCGTCCGCGTTCAGCCGCCGCTGGCCTCAGTCAATGCTGAATTCGTGGCAACTGACGAGAGCGGGTTTCGCACGGGTGTGCGTGAGTGCCTACCGCAGAGCCACCGACGAACGCTGTCGCCGACGTCCCGCCGCATTGCGACACCACCCACGTACACGACCGCGGGCGGCGACGTCGGTTGCTCAGTGGGTGCTGGACAGGACTGGCGCTGTACGTCCGGACGGTCCGTGGGGGTCATTCTGGCTGTTTGCCGGGCGCCTCGTCGTAAGCGTCGCCGGGGTCTGGGGCCGCAACCCCTCTCATTCTTCCTGCTTCAGGGGCTGTGGGCCGGAGGGGTCAGCTGGTGAGCGTGTCCATCGCGGCGTTGATCTTGCTGCGGCCTCGTCCGCGATGGGGCGCAGCGCCTCGTTGCCGGGCACGTTGACCATCACGTTCGCGTCGAGCGCCTCGACGACCGTCCCGCCTTGGCCGGCTCGCACGACGACGGTGCACGGCAGGAGTAATCCGATGCTGCGGTCGATGCCCAGCGCCTGGTGTGCCAGTTGCGGGTTGCACACGCCGAGGATGACGTAGTCCTCGACCTCTTCGTCGAGTTTGTCCCGCAGCGTGGCCCTGACGTCAATCTCAGTCAACGTACCGAAGCCGTGGGCCTTGAAGGTCTGTTTGACCTTGGCGACCGCCTCGTCGGGGTCTGCTGCAGCTCTGGTTGACATCTCTTACGAGGGACGAGGTTCCTCGGGAAGGATGTCGCTATGCCGAAGAAGTTCCCTCCGGAGTTCAGGCGTGATGTCGTCACGGTTGCCCGTCGTGGTGACCTGACCGTCGCTGAGGTCGCCGAGGATTTCGACGTCTCTGAGGAGTCCGTGCGCCGCTGGATGAAGCAGGCCGATGTCGATGACGGTCTGGTGAACGGGCAGACCAGCAGCGAGCAGACCGAAGTCGTGCAGCTGCGCCGCAAGTTGCGCAAGCTGGAGATGGAGAACGAGATCCTGCGCCGGGCGGCGGCCTACTTCGCGCAGGGGTTGCTCCCAAAATGACCTACCCGCTGGTCCGTGACCTGGCCGCCGAGGGCATCCCCGTGCGGCTGACCTGCGGGGTTGTTGGCTTCAGCCCGCAGGCCTACTACGCCTGGCTCGCCCAGCCCGTCACCGACCGGGACTGGGACGACGCGCACGTCATCAACATGCTGCTCGACGCCCACGCCGATGATGCGGAGTTCGGCTACCGGTTCCTGGCCGACGAGCTCGAGCGCGACGGCCTGGTCGTCGGCGAACGGCGGGTCTGGCGGCTGTGCTCCCAGCAACGGATCTGGTCCACCACGACCAAGAAGGGCCGACGGGGTAGCGGTAAGACGCCCGGACCGGCCGTGCACGACGACCTCGTCCAGCGCCAGTTCACCGCCGCCGCCCCGGACCGGCTCTGGCTGACCGACATCACCGAGCACCCCACCGCAGAAGGAAAGCGCTACTGCTGCGCGATGAAGGACGTCTTCAGCAACCGGATCGTCGGCTACGCCCTCGACGAGCGGATGACCGCCGGGCTTGCCGTCGCAGCACTGCGCGGAGCCGTGGCCCGACGTCAGCCCAGTGACGTCGTGATCGTCCACTCCGACCGCGGATCGCAATTTCGCTCGCGAGCCTTCCGCGCCGTCCTAGGTGCTGCCGGGCACCGCGGCTCGATGGGACGAGTCGCCTCAGCCGGCGACAACGCCGCCATGGAGAGCTTCTTCAACCTGCTCCAGACCAACGTGCTCGACCGGCAGCGCTGGCAGACCCGCGAGGAGCTCCGCTACGCCGTCATCCACTGGATCGAGCACACCTACAACCGCCGCCGTCGCCAGCGCGGACTCGGCAAACTCACGCCCGTGGAGTTCGAGCTCGCCTTCACCCCTCAGAACGTCATCGACGCCGACGTCGATGCAGCATGATCAGTCACAACCGCCGTCAACCGAAGTTGCAGCAGACCCCCACTCGTTGGTAACAAGACTTGCAGCCGCTGCAAGCCTTCTTACAGAGGCTCTACTTGCCGTCGGGAGCGCCACGCTTGCTGGCGCTGCGACGTGCGCATGCCCGACGGAACGGCCATCCTCCACATGCTCCGTCTCCGACCCCTACGCGCCGAATTCGTGTCGAGGTCCCGGTCCACTGAAGCGCGTTAGTCCGGGGGAGCCCTGACCTGTTAGTTGGGCCCGCTGCGGTGTGGGTCGTGAGCCGTCCAAGCGCAACAGCGCATCGCCATGGGGCCGGCATGGCAAGACCACGACTTGGTCTTCAGCACAGGCAAGGGCACGGCGGTCGCCCCAACCGACCTCCACAGGAAGTCCTTCCGAC
>Ga0136610_1000757_pt1 | contig 10334 bp, 10 predicted proteins | sample AntDrymUQ1342206_2_FD_104804 | JGI IMG/M metagenome (GOLD analysis project Ga0136610, IMG submission 104804) | Polar desert sand microbial communities from Dry Valleys, Antarctica - metaG UQ134 (22.06) | ecosystem: Environmental > Terrestrial > Soil > Desert | place: Antarctica: Dry Valley...
CCCCACGCCCCGTAGCCGACCTCGGAGACTTCGAGGCCCGTCCGGCCGAGCTTCCTGTAGTTCACGCAAACCTCCATCTATACCAATCGGCGGATGATCCGCCTTCTTACCACGAGGGGGACGAGGCGAAACAGCGTCCGCGCGGTGTACGTGTCTATAATGCTTGCATGAGAAGGGGAGGATAGCGGTGCGGGTATTGGACAGGCGCCAGGAGGCACTGGTGGAGAGGGAGCGGGCGCTTTTGGGGCGTCTCGCGGACTTTCTCGTCGGCTTCGGGGCGCCGGGGGAGGACGTGGAGATCTCCCGCCGGGCGCTCTCCGACCTTGAAGAGTTGTTCCTGCTCGTCATCGTCGGGGAGTTCAACTCCGGGAAGAGCGCGTTCGTGAACGCCCTGCTCGGGGCGGACGTTTCCCGGGAAGGGGTCACGCCGACGACGGACAGGATCACGCTGCTGCGGCACGCGGAGGAGCCAACGGAGCGGGAGCGGCGGGACGGCGTTTTGGAGCGGGGTCATCCTAACGACTTTTTGCGCGAGGTCGCCATCGTGGACACGCCGGGGACGAACGCGATCATCCGCCACCACGAGGAGCTCTCCCGCGGCTTCGTCCCCCGCAGCGACCTGGTCATCTTCGTCACGTCGGCGGACAGGCCCCTCACGGAGAGCGAGCGGGGGTACCTGGAGCTCGTGCGGGACTGGGGGAAGAAGATCTTGCTCGTCGTCAACAAGGCGGACCTCCTCGACGAGGAGGATAAGGTCGCCCAGGTCCGCCGTTTTGTCGAGGACGGCCTCCGCTCCGCATTGGGCCTCTCGCCCCCCATCTTCTTCGTCTCATCCCTGCTGGCCCGCCGGGCGAAGGCCGCTACGAGCGCGATGGAGAGCAGGGCCCTGCTGCAAGCGAGCGGCTTCGGCGACCTCGAGACCTACGTCCACGACCTGCTGGACGAGGAGGGCCGGGTGCACCTCAAACTCCAGAGCCCGCTGGGTCCCGTCGAGGAGCTGGCGCGGCGCTACAGAGGCGCGGTCGATGAGCGGCTGAACCTGCTTGAGGACGACTTCAGGACCTCCGAGAACGTGGAGTCGCAGCTCGAGGTCTTCGTCGAGGACATGGAACGCGACTTCGAGGCCCGGATGGCGGAGATCGAGAACATCATCCACCAGATGAACGAGCGGGGCGACGAGTGGTTCGAGAGAAACATCCGAATAGGCAACGTCGGCGAGCTGGTCCGGCGCGAGAAGATCCAGGACCGCTTCCAGCGCGAGGTCGTCGCCGACACCGAGACCCTGATCGACGATCGCGTGCAAGAGCTCGTGGACTGGATGGTCGACCGGAACCTGAAGCAGTGGCGGGCCATCGTCGAGTACGTGAACCGCCGCCGGCAGGCGCAGTACGACGAGCACCTGATCGGCGACGTCGGCGACAACTTCGAGTACAACCGCAGCCAGGTGCTGGGTTCGGTCGGCAGGAACGCGACGGCGGTCGTCAGAGACTACGACCGGGAGCGGGAATCGGAGCAGATAGCGCTCTCCTTGCAGGGGGCCGTCGCCCAGACGGTCGCCGCCGAGGTCGGCGCCCTGGGCCTCGGGGCGGTCGTGGCCACGGTCGCCATGGCCGCCGCCGTGGACGTGACCATGACGCTCTCGGCGCTCCTCCTCGCCGGCCTGGGGTTCTTTATCCTGCCCAACCGCCGCCGCAAGGCCCGCCGGGAGTTCCGCGAGAAGACCGAAACCCTGCGCGCGAAGCTCTCCGAGGTCGTGCGCCGCCAGTTCGACTCGGAGCTGGGCCGCTCCGTCGAGCGGATGCGCGAGGCCATAGCACCCTACACCCGATTCGTCAGGACCGAGCACGCCCGCATGGCCCGCGCCCGCGAAGACCTCGCCGGGATAGACGCCGAGGTGGACGCCTTGAAAGGTGAGATCTCCACCCCAGGCCCGGGTCCGCGGGGCAATTCCTGAACCTCCCTCGAAGGCCGTGATGGAACTCCGGATCGGTGCTATGATTCGCCTTCCTTGAGAGATTGAGGGGGGAGAAAACGCACAACATATTGCGGCCCTCGCCGCCGGGCGACGCAACGCCTGGGGTGGGGACAGAGGTTCAACGTGTCTCCAAAATCGCCGTCCCGGGGGGCCAGAGGGCCCGTGGGGTGCGGTTGCCCCGCATGCCGGGGCTCGACGGGCTGCGGGCCCTCGCGGTCGTGGCCGTGCTCCTCTACCACGCGGGCCTGGCCTGGATGCCCGGCGGCTTTCTCGGCGTCGAGGTCTTCTTCGTCATAAGCGGCTACCTCATCACCGCGCTCCTCGTAGCCGAGTGGCGCCAGCGGGGCCGGATAGACCTTGGGGCGTTCTGGATGCGGCGCGCGAGGAGGCTACTGCCGGCGCTGTACCTCGTCGTCGTGGCGACGCTGGCCTACGCCGTCTTGTTCCTGCCGGGCGAGGTGGCGGGGCTGCGGGGGGACGCGCTCTCGGCGTTCGGGTACTTCACGAACTGGTACCTGATCTTCGGCAACGAGTCGTACTTCGAGGCGATGGGACGCCCCTCGCTCCTGAGGCACCTGTGGTCGCTGGCGGTCGAGGAGCAGTTCTACCTGCTCTGGCCCCCCGTGGTCGCCCTCGGGATAAGCCTCGGCGCCCGGCGCTGGCGGCTGCGGCGCCTGATGTTCGTCTCGCTCGCCGTGGCTGGCGGCTCGGCACTACTGATGGCCGCCCTGTACGCGCCGGGGATCGACCCATCCCGCATCTACTACGGCACCGACACCCGCGCCACGGGCCTGCTGCTCGGGGCGGCCCTGGCTTTCGTCTGGCGCCCGGGCGAACGCCGGTCCAGGGAGGCCTGCGCCCACCCGAGGGCGCGCGCGGCCCGTCCCGCCGGGCGGTTCCGGCGCAGGTGGGGCTGGATGCGCCCCGCCTTGCTCGACGTTGTCGGCCTTGCCGCCCTGGGCGGGCTCGTGGCGTTCTGCCTGCGCCTCGGCGAGTTCCAGCCGCTCCTCTACAAGGGCGGCTTCGCCGCGGTCGGGCTGACCACCGCCGCCCTCGTCGCGGTCGTCGCCCATCCCCAGGCGCGGGTGGGGACCCTCCTGCTCGGTTGGCGGCCCCTGCGCTGGGTCGGGGAGCGCTCCTACGGCATCTACCTCTGGCACTGGCCGGTCTTCATGGTCACCCGCCCGGGCCTTGACGTCCCCCTCGACGGCGCGAAGCTCCTCGTATTGCGACTCGTCGTCACCGTCCTTCTGGCCCACCTCTCCTACCGCTACGTCGAGCAGCCCATCCGCCACGGCGCCCTCGGCCGCGCCTGGCGCACGCTCGGGCGTGCCGACCGGCCCCTCCACCGCGGTCTCGGGCTCCGCTGGACCGCCTTCGTCACGCCCGTCGTCGCCCTGTGCGTCGTGGTCGGCGTGGCCGTCGCGCGGGCAGAGGCCCCGGAGCAGCCCGCCTACCTCGCGACGCAGGAGATCCACACGGCGTCAGAGCCAGCCCCGGAGAAGTACCCGGCCGGGGGGGACGACCAGCAGAACGCACCACCGCCGGAGAACAAGAACCGCCAGGAGGCAGCGACGGAGCCAGCCCCGAAAGAAGACCCGGCAGAGGGCGAAAACGAATCCGAGACGGCCGGATCTGACGCGGCTGAAAATCAGGATCCTAAAAACAAAAAGAACGAACAGGAGACCGAGGCTGGCGAGAAGGCAGAAAAGGACGGGGCGGCGGCGCCCGCCTCCACCGGGCCGGTCAGCGCCATCGGCGACTCCGTGATGCTCGGGTCGGCAGGTCCGCTCCAGAAGGAGGTCGAGATCTCCGTCCTCGACGCCGAGGTCGGCATGCAGGTCTTCCATGCCATAGACGTGCTCCGGTCGCGCCGGGCCGCCGGGCAACTCGGGGAGACCGTGGTCATCCACCTCGGCAACAACGGCGCCTTCACGCGCGGGCAGTTCGAGGAGATGATGCGGGTCCTCGCGGACGTGGACCGCGTGGTCTTCGTCAACGTGCGGGTCGCCCGCGCCTGGGAGGCGCCGAACAACGAGGTCATCTCCGCGGGCGTAGGGCGGCACCCGAACACGGAGCTGATCGACTGGTACTCGGCGAGCGCCGGCCAGCCCGAACTCTTCGTCTCAGACGGCGTCCACCTCCAGCCCCCGGGCCAGCGGCTCTACGCGGCCATGATCTCCGAGCGCGTAGAGGCCGATTAGCCCCACACGAGAGCCACGGTGAAGAGAACTCCACCGGAGTCCCCCGCGCGATGGTAGACAATCTCCCACATCAACCCTAGAGGAGGGTACCAATGGCGGACCGCAGCACGAAAGAGCGCAAGCTCATCGCCCTCATGCTGAACGACCTGGCGTCGAGCATGGGCCGCGACGACCTCTCGCAGGCCGAACAAGAGGCCCACGCCCTCCCGGACGACGAGCTCGACCGGGCGCTCGCCTCCAGGCTGGACCTCCCCTATCCTACCGACGAAGAGGCCATGGACGCCGCCCTCCTGCACGTCGCCGAACCGGAGACCAACTCGGGCTCGCCCGGCAACCTGACCGCCGCCCCGGACATGAGCCACGAGCCCGGCCCCGGAGAGCACAGGGACCAGGAGTAAATAGGCATCAGGTATCAGGTTTTGTCGGCGGGTGATGCGCCGTCACTGGGGAAACGTCGCCGACCGTCGTCGATGAGGGAGCACCTGCGCGACCGGCTCCGGCGCGAAGGTATCGACGAGCGGGACGGCCTAGCTTCTATCCCCCAACCGGCGCTCCAGTTCAGCGACCTGCCGTTCCAACTCGGCGATCCGGCGATACTTCTCCCTGTTCTTCTCCCGCCAGCGGTTCCGGATCCTCTTCTCGAACTCCACGGAGCTCTTGAGGATTTTGCGGTACTCGGCTTCCACCCGCGCGCGCTCTTCCCGTATGCGCCGGTCATCCATACCGCGCCAGTGTAGCGTAACGGCCCCCGCGCAAAGCGGAGGGGCCGGCGACTCGTCGCCGGCCTCAGCCTCCCTCGAACGCGCGGCCTAGTTCTCGGAGTTGCCGTTCTCCGGGGCCTCACCGTTGGTGCCCTCGATCTGGATGCGCCTGGGCTCCCGGACCGCGGCAACGCCCGTGATCCTCACCTCCAAAACGCCGTCCTCGAGGCGGGCGTTGATGGAGCTCTCGTCCACGCTCTCGGGCAAGGTCATGCTGCGGCGAAAGCTACCCTATCGCCGCTCGCGCACGTAGAACCCGGAACCCTCCCGATTCTTCTCGGCCGCGTCTCCGCGGACTCGGGCTCCGTGGACGCCTCCATCTCCGTCCGCCCGGACGCGCCGGGCGGAGGAGAGGGTTAACGGTCCATGTCCGGCGCGAGCTCGGAGAGGCGGGCGGTCGGGGAGATCAGGTCCGGGTCCGTCACCACGTCCACGAGCGAGACGCCTTCATCGGCCACCGCATCCCGCAGCGTCCCTTCGAGGTCTTCGGGATCGGTGACGGTGTATCCTTCGGCGCCGAGGCTGCGGGCGAAGCCGGCGAGGTCCACGGGGCCGATCTCGGAGCCCGCGGTCCTGCCGACGTCGCGGGCCTGGTGCATGGCTATGGTCCCGTGCATCCCATTGCGGAAGACGACGACCGTGATGCCGACGCCGTAGCGGACGGCGGTCTCTATCTCCTGGCCTGTCATCAGGAACCCGCCGTCGCCGCAGAGCGCCATGACGGTCCTCTCCGGGGCGGCGAGCTTCGCCCCTACGGCGCCCGGCACACCGTAGCCCATGGCGCCGTTGGCCGCCGCGACCTGGGTACGCGGGTGGTCGTGGCGCCAGTAGCGGTGCAAAAAGACCGAGAAGTTGCCCGCGTCGTTGGCCAGAACGGAATCCGCCGGCAGCACCCTTTGGAGCGCGCCGACGACCTCGGCCGGGTCGATCCCGGCCTCGGACCTGCTCCCCGGGACCTCGCTGAACTCGAGGTAGGCCCCGTGCGCGGCCGTCCAGTCTCGTTCGATCGCTTTCGGGGCGCGCCGGGTGAAGGCCTCTAGGGCGGCGCCGACGTCCGAGACAATGCCGCGCTCGACCGGGACGGTGGCGCCGACCTCGTCGGGGTCCGTGTCTACCTGGACCACGGCCTGGTCTCCGCGCGGGAGGCTGTAGGTCTGGGTGGTGACCTCGCCCAGGCGGGAGCCGACAACGACGATGAGGTCGGCCTCTTCGAGCGGTTCGAGGATCTCGGGCCGGGTCGCGAGGGTCAGATGGCCCAGGTAGAGCGGGTGCCCGTTCGGGAAGACGTCCTGGCGGCGGAAGGCGGCGTAGACCCCGGCGCCGAAGGCCTCGGCGAACCGGACCAGTGCATCACGGGCGTGCCGCGCGCCGCCACCCGCGATCACCACGGGTCGCTTCGCCGCGACCAGCCTGCGCACGACGTCCTCGACGTCCTCGGGATCCGGGGCCGAACGAGGCCTGCCCCGGGAGAGCCGCGATCCTTCATCCTCGATCTCCTCGCCGAGGATGTCCGCGGGGAGGGCGAGCATGACAGGTCCGGGACGCCCGGAGGTGGCGACCCTCACGGCGCGGGCCACGAGTTCGGGGAGCCGGTCGGCGCGGTGGACGGTCGTCGCCCACTTCGTTATGGGCGCGTAGAACGCGGTGAGGTCCACCTCCTGAAACGCCTCCCGGTCAAGGAAGTCCGTCTCGACCTGACCCAACAGGACGACCATCGGGGTCGAGTCCTGCATGGCCGTGTGGACGCCGATGGCGAGGTTCGACGCCCCCACCCCCCGCGTCGCCATGGCGACAGCCGGCCTGCCCGTGATCTTGGCGTCGGCCTCCGCCATAAAGGACGCCCCGGACTCGTGGCGGGTGGAGACGAGCGACGTCTCGGGGTGACGCTCGGCGGCGTCGAGGACCTCGAGGAAACTCTCCCCCGGCACGGTGTAGAAGCGCCGCGCCCCGGCCCGCGCCAGCACCTCGACCGCCAGATGACCCGCTTTCTCTCTCTCACCCATGCGACCTCCTCCAGAGTACCGACCGGCCGCCGTCTATCCTACACGTCGGCCCGGGGGCGGTGGAGGCTGTAGAGTATGTAGACAGGCGGAGGGAGTAAAAGGATGGCGGAAGTCGTGGTGATCGGGTGCGGGGTGATCGGGCTCACCACCGCCGTCCGCCTGCGCGAGACCGGCCTGGACGTCCGCATAGTCGCCGCGGACCCGCCGGAGAGGACCACCTCGGCCGTCGCCGCCGCTATCTGGTACCCGTATAAGGCCTATCCGGAGAAGGACGTGCTGCGGTGGGGCCACAGCACCTTCGAGGTCTTCGAAGAACTCGCCGCCGTGCCGGATACCGGCGTGCGGATGCGCGAGGGCTTCGAGCTCCGGCGTCGCCCGGCCCCGGAACCCTGGTGGTCCGCGGCCGTCCCCGGTGTCCGGCGCTGCGGGCACGAGGAGCTGCCGCCCGGCTACCGCGACGGCCACGCCTTCGTCGTGCCGGTCATAGAGATGCCCGTCTACCTGCGGCACCTGCAGGACCGCTTCGCCGCGGCGGGCGGGACGATAGAGCGGCACGCCGTGTCAGACCCGGACGAGTTGGCAGACGAGGCACGAATTATCGTGAACTGCGCCGGGCTCGGCGCGAGGGGGCTCGTCGGCGACGACTCGATGGCGCCCATACGGGGCCAGGTCCTGCGCGTCCGGAACCCCGGGCTGGACTGCTTCATCCTGGACGAGGACGATCCCGAGGGCGTCACCTACGTGGTCCCGCGCACTACGGACTGCATCCTCGGCGGCACCGCCGAAGAAGGCGCCTGGGACGTAGACCCAAACCCCGCAATCGCCGCCGACATCCTGCGGCGCTGCTCCGCGTTGGAGCCGCGCCTGGCGGGCGCGGAGGTGCTGGAGCACAAGGTTGGGCTCAGACCCGGCCGCACCGAGGTCCGGCTGGAGAGGGAGGATGGCCGGGGCGTCCCCGTCGTCCACAACTACGGCCACGGCGGCTCCGGCGTCACCCTCTCCTGGGGCTGCGCCGGGGAGGCCGCCGCCCTCGTCGCGGAGGCCTTGGGGCACGCCGGATAGCGTAGGTCCTAACCCTTCCGGGCCCGCCACCGCGAAGGTTTGGGGCCGGCGAGTTCCGTCTCCAGCGCGAGGTCCACCTGTTTGCGGGCAGGGCCGAGCTTCTTGCTCACGCGGCGGGCCATGCCCGCCCTGACCTCTTCGTAGCCCTTCTCCTCCACCTCGACGGAGAACCGTTCGCGCATCTCCCGGCTCTTCTGTGCGAAGGCCTCGATCCTCTCGCGGGTCTCCCCCGCGAGCCACATCGAGCGCGGCAGGTAGCACCTGGAGAACAACTCCAGGAGATGGTCCACCTGCTCCCGACGCTCCCGTTCCTCACCGGCGTCCGCCTCGCCGTACAGTGAGGTCCACAACACGAAGCCCCGGTACAGCCTTGCGAGCGAGAAACGAATCTCCTCCACCGCGTACCGGCGGCGTTCCACCCCGATACGCCCGAAACCTATGCTCTCCAAAAGATCATCCCCCCGGATGCGTATGTGCCTTGGTAAAAAGTCATCCACAACCTGTTGTGGATCAGCAACGCAAAATAGCACAACATGGAGCGCTTTTGCATGGGGAGCCCCCTCCGGTCGTCCTCAGCTTCCGCGTCTGAGCGCCCTGGAGGCGCCGAGCACCCGGCCTGAGCGGTCCTTCGCCCTGACGGCGACGTACGGTTCTTCGGTACGGAAGGTAATGGCGGTCTCGAAGCCCTTGCGGGCGGCATCCCCGACGGGTTCCAGATCCCCGGCACCGGGGCCGGCGAGCACCTCCCAGGAGGCGACCTCCGTCGCCCCGTTCCAACTGGCGTAGAGGGTAACCCGGCCTTCGGTCCCGGACTCGCCCACGAGATCCGGGTCGCCCTGCGGTCGGCCTCTCCACGGGAAGCGGAAGGCCCGGTACGACTCGACCTCAGGGGGGAAACGGGCGTCGAAGAGCAGCTCGCCGTCGCGGCCGTGCTCGGAGAGGTAGGGCGCGCTGCCCCAGCCTATGAACACGTTGCCGTTGGGGAGGGTCTGCACGTTGCCCTGGAAGATGGCGAACGTCTCGGTCGGGTGGATGTACTCGCGCACGAGAGTCGCGGTCATGGCATCTTCGTCGAGCTCCAGCGCGACGGCGCGGGAGGGCTCGTCCATCCTTTCGCCCCGGTTGTCGAAGAGGGTGATGGTGCCGTCCGCCTGGCGACGGGCGTCGTGCTGGTAGGCGAACACGGCTTCGTCCTCCATCGTAAAGTCGCTCTTCTCGCCCCCGAGCCGCCAGATCACCTCGCCGCTCTCCCGGTCGATCTTGTAGACCGCCGACGTCCTGCGGGCTGAGACGAGCAGGTTGCCGTCATCGTCCACGTCTATGGAGTTTATGTGGAAGTAGTCGAAGGCGTCCTCGGTATCGGGCGACAGCTCGTAGAGGGACTCGTCGAAGCCGACGTGGTCGAGGCTGTGCCACTCGAAGAGGACCTCGCCGCTCCCTATGTCGATCTCCTGGACGATCCCCTCGAGCACCGCGCCGTCCGTAGGACCTCCCAGAGACGAGAGGTCCCTTCGTGCCTCGCCGTAGATCCCGATCAGCGCGGTGTCCCTTTCGGTGATGAGGAACTCGTGGTGGTCCCCGGCGTAGCCGTTGCCGGCTCGGAACCGCCCCACCTCCTTGTAGGACTCGTCGAAGATGACGAACTCGCCGCGCCCGAAACCGCCGTGGGTACCCTGCCACCAGGTGAGGACGGACTCTCCCCTGTAGCGTTGGACTTTGAAGTCCATGGCGTCCTCGGCCTCTTTCACCACGGGGCGGAACCACACCGGCTGCCCGTCGTTGTCCAGGATCATCGGCCCGTCCTGGGCGGGATGCTCCTCCCCGGGGCCGTTCTTCGAGGCGGCGAAGATGTAGTCCGGGGCCGTGCCGGGGGCCCGCGTGGTCACCTCGACCGGGGGCGGCCTCAGGTCCGGGCGCGAGCGGAAGACCCGCGTCGGCCCCGCCGCCGGCGCGGCGATTGCCCGGACGGGCCGGTTCGGCTCGCAGCCCGCCAGCGCCAAAAACGCGAGCCACGCGCCACCGCCCGCCGCAACCTTGAGAAAATCCCTCCGCGTCCGCCTCACGCCCAACCCTTCGCCACCTCCCCGTTCGCGCTTACCCGAAGCTGCCATCTTATTACGGCAACCCGGGCCGCACACGCAAACCTCTCCGCCCGCCCACGAGGGTCGGTCCCAGACGACGTCCCCCATCGTGCAACCGGAGATCCCACAAGCGAGGAGCCCATGCCCGAACCAACCCCGAAGAGATGCCAGGAACTACCTCTCTGCAATCGAGGGTAATTGCGGTGGCGGGACCGGGATTCGAACCCGGGACACCACGATTTTCAGTC
>Ga0136610_1000758_pt1 | contig 10333 bp, 9 predicted proteins | sample AntDrymUQ1342206_2_FD_104804 | JGI IMG/M metagenome (GOLD analysis project Ga0136610, IMG submission 104804) | Polar desert sand microbial communities from Dry Valleys, Antarctica - metaG UQ134 (22.06) | ecosystem: Environmental > Terrestrial > Soil > Desert | place: Antarctica: Dry Valley...
AAGCTCCGGGACGAGGCGGCTCCAGGCGAGCGGGAGCGCACCTCCATCGGTCATAAGGTAGCCCACGCGCGCGTCGGGCGCCATTGCTCTGATCCCGGCCGCAACCCCTGCGATCTGGGAGTGCAGGCCGCACGCGATGACCGGCATCCCGCCGATCTCCGACACCTGGGCCAGGGCCTCGTGGTGAGGGCTCTCGGGGGCCTCCGCCGCCGCCACGTTCATTTGCCACGGCGTGTAGCGAAGCTTGACGACGTGACCGGGCCCCCTGTCTTGCGGCCCTACTCCATCGAGGTTCCACAGCACGAAACCGACCCCGCCGGTCCCGAGCCCGAGCTCGATCCCGGTGGTGTTGACGACCATGCGGTCTCCGAGATGCAGAGGGCCGAGCATCGAGGGGAAGCCCGCCGCTTCGAACTGCCGGCCGCCCGCCGCCACCCGCACCAGCACGAGCCCGGCGCTTTCCTCAAGGATTTCCAGCACCTCGGCCTCGACAAAGGTAGCCACCTTCAGCCCATCAGTAACGGTCGCGGCCGGCCATCAGCGGAAGGTGAGGAGCTGAGCTCACCACTACAACGAGGCGATGAGCTTCTGCACCCGCTCGTCCTGGGAGCGAAACGGGTCCTTGCACAGAACCGTGCGCTGGGCCTGGTCGTTGAGCTTGAGATGGACCCAGTCGACCGTGAAGTCGCGTCGCTTGCGCTTGGCCGCCCCAATGAATTCGCCGCGCAGCTTTGCCCTGGTCGTCTGCGGCGGATGCTCGGTGGCCCGCTCGATGTCGGCCTCGTCGCAGACGCGCTCCATCAGCCCGCGGTTCTCGAGCAGGTAGTAGAGGCCTCGTTTGCGATTGACGTCGTGATAGGCCAGATCCATCAGGGCGATTCGGGGGTGTGCCAGGGAAAGGTTATGGCGCTCTCGGTACTGCTCGAGGAGCTTTCGCTTGGCGATCCAGTCGACTTGTTTGTCGAGCCTTGACTGGTCCTCCTCGAGGGCGACGATGGCGTGCTGCCAGTTCGCGGCGATCTCCTTGAGCACGGGGTCGTCGCGATAGTCGACCCACTTCAGCGCCTTGTCCAGGTACTCCTTCTGCATGTCGAGCGCAGACGCATCGCGGCCGTTCGCCAACCGCACCCGGCGCCGGCAGGTAGTGTCGTGGGAGATCTCCCGTATCGCCCGGATCGGGTTCTCGAGGGTCATGTCCCTGATCTGGACGCCCTCCTCGATCATCCGCAGCAGCAGCGCGGTAGTCCCGATCTTGAGGTAAGAGCTCCACTCACTCATGTTGGAGTCGCCGACGATCACATGCAGCCGCCGGTACTTCTCGGCGTCCGCATGAGGCTCGTCGCGGGTATTGATGATCGGCCGGGAGCGGGTGGTCGCGGAGGAAACGCCCTCCCAGATGTGCTCGGCTCGCTGGGAGATGCAGAACAGCGCCCCCCGAGCCGTCTGCAGGACCTTTCCGGCCCCGGAGAAGATCTGACGGGTGACGAAGAACGGGATCATCGCATCGGCGAGGCGGCCGAACTCACCGAAGCGGCCCACGAGGTAGTTCTCGTGGCTTCCGTAGGAGTTTCCGGCAGAGTCGGTGTTGTTCTTGAACAGGTAGATGTCGCCGGCGATGCCCTCCTCCCGAAGGCGGGCCTCGGCAGCCTTCAGAAGCCCTTCGAGGATGCGCTCGCCGGCCTTGTCGTGGACGACCAGGTCGTAGACCGAGTCGCATTCGGGCGTGGCGTACTCGGGATGGGAGCCCACGTCGAGATAGAGCCTCGCCCCGTTCTCCAAGAACACATTGGAGGAACGGCCCCACGACACCACCCGGCGGAACAGGTAGCGGGCGACCTCGTCCGGCGACAGCCGCCGCTGGCCCCGGAACGTGCAGGTAACCCCGTACTCGTTCTCGGTGCCGAATATACGCCTTTCCACCCAAACAGGATAGTCGCCAAGCCGGGCTCGGGCCGCCGTCGAGGGGCGGGCGCGGTGGCAAAAACGGACCGAGGACGCCTGACCACAGAAAGCCGTGGGTAAACGCGGACCGAGGACGTTTACCACCGCGTGGGAGCCCGAGGTTGCGCGCCTTGGTTAGCTAGGTTAGCTAGTGCAGCAACTCCTCCAGGGCCTCGCCGCGCAGGCGGCGGAACTTGCGCCGGCCGCGGGTGCGGTCGAGCACCGCCACCTCGAGCCCAGACCCCTCGAGCTCTCGCTCCTCGACCGTTTGCAACGTGTCGAGTGAGATGTGGAGGGCCGCCGAGAGATCAGGGGCCGAGCCCGGATAGCCCTCTGGATAGCGCTGCTCGAGCTCGGTCAAGAGCCGGTCGGAGGCGCCACCCATGGCGACCCAGCCGGAGCGGTCCGCGACCGAGCCATCGTAGAGGATGTGGAAGAGCTCGTTGTCCTCGGTCCTGTCCCCCACCGCACCCACCAGGATCTCGCACTCGAAGGGCTTGACCTCGGAGGTGAAGATGCTTCCCAGACTCTGCGAGTAGGCGTTGGCAAGGCCCTTTGCAGTTACGTCCTCACGCGAGTAGCTGTATCCCTTGATGTCGACGAGGCGGATACCGCCGATCCGGAGCTGTTCGAACTCGTTGAACTTGCCGACACCCGCGAACGCGATGCGGTCGTAGATCTCTGAGATCTTGTAGAGGGTCGAAGACGCGTTGGGAGCGACGAAGAGGATCCCGTCGACGTACTCGAGCGCGACCACCGAGCGGCCCCGGGCGATGCCCTTGCGGGCATAGTCGGCCTTGTCCCGCATGAGCTGCTCGGGAGAAACGTAAAAGGGCATGGGCACGGCTCAGCCCTCCTCTGCGTGGCGCTGCATGTCGGCGGGGGGGCCTTCGGGGCCGCGCATCTCATCCGCCCGCTCGGAGATCAGCTCTTCGAACAACGACCTGATCTCTTCCTCGGGAACCTCGGCGATGCCCGCAATAGAGATCGCGCTGACGGTGGGAAAGATCCCGCGCATGAGGTCGGGGCCGCCGGTCCCAACATCTTCGTCGGCGGCGTCGAACAGTGCTTCGATGGAAACCTTGATGGCGTCTTCGCGGCTGAGGTCGGTGCGGTAGCGCTTCTTGAGCGAGGAGCGCGCGTCCTTTCCGCCCGAGCCGGTGGCGTGGTAGTCGTCCTCTTCGTAGCGGCCGCCGGTGACGTCGTACTTGAAGATCCGGCCCTGGTTCCTGCGATCATCGAAGCCTGCGAACAGAGGCACAACGACCAGCCCCTGCATGGCGGCGGGGAGGTTGGCGCGGATCATCTGCGACAGCTTGTTGGCCTTGCCCTCGAGCGACAGGCGCTCGCCCTCCACCTTCTCGTAGTGCTCCAGCTCGGTCTGAAACAGACGTACCATCTCGACGGCGGGCCCGGCCGCCCCCGCTATCGCCACCGCCGACATGTCATCGGCGGCGAAGACCTTCTCGATCGAGCGATGGGCGATCTGAAAGCCCTCTGTGGCGCGCCGGTCACCGGCCACGACCACGCCCAGCTCGTAGCGCAAGGCGAGCACCGTGGTGCCCTCGGGAGCTTGCAGGCCCCCCGGGAGCTGGCCCGGAGACGAGGATGGAACGCGCGCGCGCAGCAGCTCCGAAAACGAGGTGCCGGGACCATGCACCGGCATCCGTAGGAAGTCCGAGCTCGGGTCCGTCCCGGGCCTCGAAGAGGGGACGCCGAACGCCGAGATCACTGACCGCCCTTCTGGATGTAGCTCCTGACAAAGTCCTCGGCGTTAGTTTCCAGAACCTCGTCGATCTCGTCGAGGAGGTCGTCGACTTCCTTGGTCGCGTCCTCCTTCGTGGATGCCGCCTCGGGCTGCGGCTGGGTATCCTCTTCCTTGTCTCTCCTCTTGCGCGTCTGTCCTCCGCCGGAGCTCATGTCGTCACCTTCCTTGTGTCTCGGCTCCCACTCAACGCGCGGTTGTGCGCTGCACTAGCCGAGTCCTTGGCTGAAATGGTAAACGGGGTCGCCTCGACAGACTGCGCCGCGGTCACGCCCCCAGGTTCGCAATCAGATCGCCCGCCCTGGGACTGGCGTCCAGCAGCTCCTCGACGTGCGCCTTGGTGCCGCGTCCAGGCTCGAGGGTGGGCACCTTGCGAAGAGGCTCCTCTCCGACGTCGAAGATGAGCGCATCCCAAGACGCGGCCACGATCGCCCGGCTGTAGCGCCTGAGGCACTCGCCCCGGAAATAAGCCCTGGTGTCCTCGGGGGGATGGTCGATCGCCCACTCGATCTCTTCCTCGGTCACCAGCCGGTCGATCTTGCCGGCCCGCTCGAGCTTGTAGTAGAGGCCTCGCTTGCGACTGACGTCGTGATACTGGAGATCGATGAGCCTGAGCTTGGGATGGTCCCACCCGAGGCCATCGCGCGCCCTGTAGGCCTCGAGCAAGACGAACTTGGCGACCCAGTCGAGACGGTGGGACTGGGACGTGGGGTCGCTCTCGAGGCCTTCCAGCACCTGTTCCCAGGCGCTCAGAACATCGGCGGCCCCGCCGTCCGTGTCGTTGTCCTCGGAATACTTCGAGGCCAGGCGCAGATACTCCCACTGCAGCTCGATCGCACTCAGCCGGCGGCCGTCCGAAAGCTCGATCGTCGCCTTGCAGGAGGGGTCGTGGGAAACCGTGCGGATGGCCCGCACGGGCTCTGTCAAAGTGAAGTCCTCGGCGATGAAGTCGTCCTCTATCATCCGCAGCACCAGTGCCGCGGTCCCCAACTTCAAGAAGGTGGGCAACTCTGCCATGTTGGCGTCGCCGGCGATCACGTGAAGGCGGCGGTAGCGCTCCGGATCTGCGTGAGGCTCGTCGCGGGTGTTGATGATCGGCCGCTTGAAGGTAGTTTCCAGGCCCACCTCCACCTCGAAGAAGTCGGCCCGCTGCGAGATCTGAAAGTCGACATCGCGCGAGTTCGCCTCGGCCCCCACCTTTCCCGAGCCGGTAAACACCTGGCGAGTGACGAGGAAGGGGATGAGATGGTGGACGAGGTTGGGAAAAGGCGTCTTGCGGTCGACGAGATAGTTCTCGTGGCAGCCGTATGAGTTTCCCTTGCCGTCCGAGTTGTTCTTGTAGATCGAGATGCCCTGCCCGTTCGGCACGATGGCTCCGGCGGCCTGGATAGAGGCCTCGAGGATGCGTTCACCGGCCTTGTCCCACACCACTCCGTCGTGGGGATTGGAGCACTCGGGGCTCGAGTACTCGGGATGGGCGTGGTCGACGTAATAGCGCGACCCATTGGGAAGGATGACGTTCACGAGCCCCGTCTCGTCCTCTACCGCGGCCCCCTCGGCGGGGGCCCGCTCGAACCCGCGGGCATCCCGCAGCGGGTTCTCTTCCTCGTAGTCCCACTTGACCCGCCGCAGCGCAGGCTTGGCGTAGGCGTTGATAAGCAGGGAGGATGCCACGATCGGGTTGAAGTCTGAATGGTCTCGCACCGATATGCCGTACTCGGTCTCGATCCCGCAGATCTTGGGGATGGCCATGGTCGGCTGGTCGGCTACAAGTACTGGCCGGTCTGGACCCGCTCGACCTGGCGAGGGCTTTCCCCGTCTTTGTGCTCGGACACCAGCGTTCGGATGTAGACGATGCGCTCGCCCTTCTTGCCGGAGACCCGGGCCCAGTCGTCTGGATTGGTCGTGTTGGGAAGGTCCTCGTTCTCCCGGTACTCCTGATGGATGGCCGACAGCATGTCTTGCTCGTTGATCCCTTTGGCCTCGCCCGAGATCGCACGTTTGATTGCCATCTTCTTGGCGCGCCGCACAATGTTCTCGACCATAGCGCCGGAGGAAAAGTCCTTGAAGTAGAGCTCTTCCTTGTCGCCGTTGGCGTAGGTCACCTCGAGGAACCGGTTCTCGTCCGCCTCCGAGTACATGCGCTCGACCGTGACCCGAATGATCGCGGCGACGGCGGCCTCGGGGGAGCCGTGTTGATCGATCTCGATCTGGGCGATCGGGATCGTAGTCGTCAGGTACTTGGAGAAGATGTCGATGGCGGCGGTCTCATCGGGTCGCTCGATCTTGATCTTCACGTCGAGCCGCCCGGGCCGCAGGATTGCCGGGTCGATGAGATCCTCACGGTTGGAGGCACCCACCACGATTACGTTCTTGAGGCTCTCGACACCGTCGATCTCGGCCAAGAGCTGGGGGACGATCGTCGACTCGATGTCGCTCGAGATGCCGGAGCCCCGGGTGCGGAACAGCGAGTCCATCTCGTCGAAAAAGACGATCACCGGCACGCCTTCCTCGGACTTCTCCTTGGCTCGCTGGAAGATCTGGCGGATCTGCCGCTCGGTCTCTCCGACGTACTTGTTGAGCAGCTCGGGACCCTTGATGTTGAGGAAGTACGAGCGCCTGTCCGAGCGCCCGTATTTTGCCGCCACCTGCTTGGCGAGCGAGTTCGCCACGGCCTTGGCCACGAGCGTCTTGCCGCAGCCGGGCGGGCCATAGAGCAAGACGCCCTTGGGGGGCTCGAGCTCGTGCTCCTTGAAGAGCTCCCCGTGCAGGAAGGGAAGCTCGACCGCGTCGCGGATCTCCTCGATCTGGGGGGACAGGCCTCCGATGTCTTCGTAGGAGATATCGGGCACCTCCTCCAAGATGAGCTCCTCGACCTCGGGCTTGGGCAGGCGTTCGAGGACATGGCCCGACTTGGCGTCGAACAGGAGGTGGTCGCCGGATCGCAGGACGCCACCGATCAAGGGCTCGGCCAGCTCCACGACGCGCTCCTCGTCACTGCGGGCGATCACCAGAGCCCGTTTGCCGTCCTCCATTACCTCCTTGAGCGTCACAACCTCGCCCTGGATCTCGAAATCGCAGAGGGCGATGACATTGAGGGCCTCGTTGAGCATGACCTCCTGCCCACGCGTAGCCTGGGAGATGTCGACGTCAGGGGAGATCTGGACGCGCAGCTTGCGTCCGCTGGTATGGATGTCGGCTAGGTCTCCCTCACGGGCGAGGAACACGCCGTAGCTGCTGGGCGGTTGGGTGAGCTTTTCGACCTCGCCCTTGAGCGCGGCGAGCTGGTCGCGCGCCTCCGTGAGGGTCGAGGCGAGGCGCTCGTTGTTGTCGCGCGTGCCCTCGAGGGACGCACTAGTCTCTGCCAGGCGTCGTTCGAGAGTGTGGATGTGACGGGGGGCCGCATCGAGGCGACGTCGGGTCAGGGAGAGCTCGTCGGACACCAGCTTTAGCTGCGCCTGAAGCTCCTGCACCTCCCGGTCGTATTGAGCGATCCTCCGCTCGAGTTCTTCAGATGAGACCTTGATCACCTCCCCGGCTGACGGGTAACCCTACCTTGCGGAAACGGACAATCGGCGCATCTACCTACTCGTCTTCTGGAGTGTCGGTTTGCGAGCAGTAGTTATGAAGCCTGTGTGGGCAACCATTCTGTGATCGGGCCGCACGGAGGTGCCGTCCACGTTCCAGGTGCGCACCAGCGCCTCGAATGTGTTCACGAGGACAAAGCCGGCCTCCCGGGCCGCCTCCACCGTCCGCTGCACCTGGGGCACGGTGGGCACGTAGCAGCACAGGATGCCGCCGGCAGAGAGCGTGGTGGTGGTTTGTGGCATCGCCCTCCAGGGCTCGGGCAAGTCGAGGACGATGCGGTCGAAGTCCGGCTCGGGAACGCTCTCGAAGACATCGCCCAGGCGCAGCTCGACCTGTGGCGGGATGGCGCCGTGCCACGAGGTCACGTTGGCCACGGCGCGCTCGAGGTGGTCCTCCCGCAGCTCGTAGGAGACGACCATGCCCCCCGGGCCGATGGCCCTGGCCAGGCCCAGCGTCAGTGAGCCCGAGCCGCTGCCGGCCTCGAGCACCTTGGCCCCCGGGAAGATGTCCGCGTAGGTGACGATGAGGGCGACGTCCTTGGGGTAGATGACCTGGGCGCCGCGCTGCATCTTCAGCACGAAATCGGCGAGCGTGGGGCGAAAGGCCCTCAGGCGGGCCCCGCTCGAAGCCTTGAGCTCGCTGCCGTCGGGCGCACCGATGAGGTCGTCGTGGGCGACGGTGCCAAGGTGGGAGTGGAACTGCTTTCCGGCCGCCAGCATGATCAGGTAACGGCGGCCGCGCGAGTCTATGAACAGCGCTCTCTCCCCCGCCTCGAAGGGACCGCTCACTCCTTTCCTCCCCTCTCGGCTCCTTGGGCTCCCCTATTGCTTCCTCCTGCCTCCTGCTCTCTCCTCCTCCCGGCGCGAGCTCGCTCCGTGCGAGCCTTCATCTTGCAGAACGAGCACCGAGGGTTCCCGTCTTCGGCGACGATGGTCGGCGAACCGCACGAGGAGCAGGCAACCAGCTCGACCGCCTCCGACTCCTCAGCAAAGCGGTGGGCGGCTCGCTTCAGAAAACCGAAGTACATCTGCTGCTTGGTCCCGGGCGAGGACTCCTCGATGAGCGTGATCGCCTCTTTGTAGCGGTGCTGGGTGTTGCCTTCGACCAGGGGGCATTCCTCGACGATGTAGTCGATGCCCCGGAGCACCGCGTAGGCGGCGGTTTCGCGCTCTGCCACGCGTACGAGCGGCTTGACCTTGCGCACCAGGGCGGTCTCAGAGCCGATCACGCGCTCCTCCAGGACGGGGGCCTGGCGGCCGAGCATGTCGGTGTTCCAGTGCAGGACGTTGCCGAACAGCGTGGCGACCTCGTCGTCGAGGTTGTGGCCGGTGACCAGCACCTCGTAGCCCTCTTCGAGCGCGGCCCGGTTGAACTCGTAGCGCTTGTTGAGCCCGCAACCCGAGCACGGCACCCTCCCGCTGAGGCGAGCGAGCGTGGGCACGCTGTAGCCGTGCTCTTCTGACAAGGAGCGGACTATCAGCTTGGCACCCCGGCCGTCTGCGAACGAGATACAGGCGTCCCGAGAACGATCGGAGTAGCCACCGATACCGAGCCCCAGGTAGAAGCCCGCGGTGTCGTAGCCGAGATCCAGGAGAACGTCCCACAAGGCGAGGGAGTCTTTGCCGCCCGACACCGCCACGAGCAGACGGTCGGCGGGCTCGAACATCTTGAACTCGTGGATCGCCCGGGCGACCTGAGAGCGGAAGTGGGAGATGAAATGCTCGGGGCAGAAGGCGGCGTTGTGGCGGCGGACCTCTACCGCCGCGGGGCCGCGGCAAACCTTGCACTTGACGTGGGACCGGCCACGTGACTTCGTCGCCGCCACTAGGTTCCGCCCGAGAGAACCGGGCGCACCTCGACCTCGTCCTCGTCGGATAGCGATTCACCCCGAAGCAGCAGGGTGCCGCTTCGGATGACCAAGACGGCCTCCGGGACGATGTCGAGCCGGCCTAGGAGGTCTGAGACCGCCAGAGGGCCGTCTACCTCCACGACGCGGTCGGGATTGCGCAGCTTTACCTTCACTCCTCCAGCCTAGTCGGCGGTTCGGCGTGTGCTACTGGAACGAGGGCGGACGGCGCTCCAGGCGCACCGTGACCGAGCGGGTGCCCGACGAGCCGAGCACCTCCAGTGAGACCTCGTCCCCCGGACGACGCGCGGCGATCGCCTCGATGAGCTCGAGGTCCGATGCGACGGTTTCGCCACCGATGCCCGTGATGACATCGCCCGATTCGAGCCCTGCGTCCCCGGCGGGACCGCTGCGCACCACCTCCACGACTGCGGCGCCCTCGGTGTCGGCAGGCAGGCCGAGCTGGCTCGCCAAACCGGGATCAACTGTCTGAAGGTAGACCCCCAACCAGGGTCTTTGGCCGGACAAGATCTGGTTGATGGTCGGCAGCACCCGGTCGATGGCGATGGCGAAGCCGATGTTCTCGGCCGCCCCCGCCTGGGCGGCGGCGGAGTTGATCCCCACCAGGCGTCCGTTGAGGTCGACCAGCGCGCCGCCGGAGTTGCCCGGGTTGATGGCGGCGTCGGTCTGGAGCAGACTCTCGAATGTGCTGGATCCACCTGTGGCGTTGGGAACCTGAATCGTGCGGGCGGTCGCGCTCACGATCCCTTGGGTAACGGTCACCCCGAGACCCAAGGGGAAGCCGATGGCGACCACCGGGTCGCCCGGCAGCAGACTCGTGGAGGCACCGATCTCAATGGGCTCAAGGTTGTTGTCGGCGACCTTGACGACCGCCAAATCCGACTCCACCGCAGTGCCGACCACGGTCCCCTGCAGCCGGCGCCCGCTCTCCGGCAACACCACGGTGACACTGGAGGCGCCCTGAACGACGTGATTGTTGGTGACCAGGATGCCGCTGCGATCGATGACCACACCCGATCCGTCGCCTCCCCTCACGCGCGCGTTCACCACCGAGGGCAGCACGCGCTGCACCATCTCGGTGACCTCGGAGGAGGGCGGGGCTTGCTCGCCTCCCTCGATCTTGATGCCGGTGGTGTCGGTTTGGGGAGCGGGGCCCTGGGACTGCGGCTGGG
>Ga0136610_1000759_pt1 | contig 10330 bp, 12 predicted proteins | sample AntDrymUQ1342206_2_FD_104804 | JGI IMG/M metagenome (GOLD analysis project Ga0136610, IMG submission 104804) | Polar desert sand microbial communities from Dry Valleys, Antarctica - metaG UQ134 (22.06) | ecosystem: Environmental > Terrestrial > Soil > Desert | place: Antarctica: Dry Valley...
ATACCCGACGCCGGGCTCGTGTGCTTCGAAGGTGCAGGGCACTTCGCCTACCTCGACGAGCCCGACCGGTTCTGCAGGATCGTGCGCAACTTCTTCGGAGCCAAGTGCCAGTGAGCAGGGCCGATCCCTTCTTCGGCTACGCGTTCGTGCTGCGCACGATCCTGTTCCTCCTGGTGCCGGCCTTCGCAATCGTGCAGCTCGTGAGGCTCGGGCGCGCGCTCCACGTCTTCCAGCTCGAGGGCTACAAGCGCCGACGCTTCCTCGACTGGTGCCGCGCAAATAAGCGGCGAGCCCTGTTCCTTCGCAAGCCGGCGGCCAAGAAGCGCCTCGTCATGACCGGGCGGGCAGGGCGCATCCTGGCCCTCGCCACCATTTTGTCAGTGCTCCTGGTGCTCATCGCCTCTGCGGGGGCGCATCTTGCCGGCGGCGCGCCCTACGACATCGCGACGTGGGCGATCACGACCGCGCTCGTGCTCGTCGGGGCGCCGCTTGTGCTGGTTGCCGCAGACGCCCTCCTCACGCCGGTTCAGTACGCCATCAACCGCCGCTACCTAAGGGCGGCTCGCAGCAAGCTCGATGTCATAGCCCCCCTCGTGGTCGGCGTAACGGGCTCGTTCGGCAAGACCTCGACCAAGTTCGCCATCGAGGCTTTGATCGGCCCCGGGGGTACCGCGCTTGCCACGCCGGGTTCCTTCAATACGCCGCTCGGGGTCTGCAGGGCGGTCAACGAGCGACTCGAGTCGCGCCACCGCTTCTTCATCGTCGAGATGGGCGCCTACGCCGTCGGCGAGATCGCCGAGCTCTGTGCCTTCGTTAAGCCGACCATCGGTGTGCTCACCGCCATCGGGCCCGCCCACCTCGAGCGCTTCGGCTCGATGGACTCCATCCGGCGCGCCAAGCACGAGATCGTGCGCAGCCTCCCCAATGGCGGCGTGGCCGTTATGAACGTCGACGACTCCGAGGTCCGAGCGCTCGCAGATGGGACCGAGCGCGTCCCGGTGGTGCGCTACGGCCTCGATCCCTCGGGGCACCCCGACGTCACGGCGGCGGACGTCGAGGTGACGGCCAGGGGCACGAGCTTCACAGTCGCGGCGCGCGGCGAGAGTCTTCGGGTCGAGACCCGGCTCCTCGGCAGGCATGCGATCGGCCACATTCTCGCCGCGGTCGCGGTTGCGCTCCAAGCCGGGCGCAGTCTCACCGACCTCGGCGGCGCCATAACCGGGCTCACTCCTGTCGAGCATCGTCTCCAGCTCATCGAGGGGGCAGGCGGCGTGACCGTCATCGACGACGCCTACAACTCGAACCCCGACGGCGCCGCGGCCGCGCTCGACGTCCTCGGGGCCATGCCTGCGAGAAGGAGGCTTGTGGTGACCCCCGGCATCGTCGAGCTTGGCCCGATGCAGGCCGAGGCGAATGCACGCTTCGGCGAGCACGCCGCAAGGGTTGCCGACACGATCATCGTCGTGGCGCCCCTCAACCGGGCTGCGCTGGTTTCTGGCGCGGCGCGGGTGGTCGGCGGCACCGCTGTGATCACGACCGACTCTCTAGCCGAGGCAACCGCGACGCTGAGCGGCCTTCTTGCCCCCGGCGACATCGTCCTGTTCGAAAACGACCTCCCCGACCAGTACGAAGGCTGACCCGAAAAGGATTAGGGCTCAGGTGACTGGTGAAGGACGGTTTCCATGCGCGCCTTGAGGTTCGGATCGATCGCCTCGATGATGTCCAGAAGCCGCTCCCGGTCTGACCTCACAGAGCCACAGCTTCGGAGAGCACCCGATCCCGGATGCGTTCCTTCAGCCCCTCTGGAGTAACCAGATCGACATCTCGTCCCAAGAGTTCGGTGAGCTCGGACAGAAGCTCAGCCTGATCTAGGAGGCTTCGCCCCTCTTCGAAATCGACGAGAAAGTCGACATCGCTGTCGACGGTAGCCCGGCCGCTTGCGGTCGATCCGAACACCCGAGGTGAGTGGGCGCCGTGCTTGGAGCAGACCGCCACGATCGCTTCGCGCTTGCGACGCAACTCCTTCATTCGGTCGGCGGGGTCTGATTCGGCGTCTACCGGGAGGAACCACTCGACCGGCCTGTTCAGGACCTGCGCGATCCGGGCGAGCTCAAGCGCCCCGACCGCCCGCCGACCGGACTCGCACTTGGAGATCGCGCTTCTTTCGGTCGAGATCCTCTTTGCGAGTGCGGCCTGGGTGACCCCCGCAGATCGCCTTGCCTCAGCTATGCGGCGGCCAAGGGCGATGCCCCGCGCGCGCCCGATAGGTTGAGCATTCATTGTGCGAAATTAGCACTCCGGGACGGCCCCGTCCCGGCGCGCGGCCAAGCGTTTCTTCGAGGTGCGGTCGATAGTGGGTCTATAGGGTCGGTAAACGACCGCGCTAGGTCCAGGCGGGCTCCCCCGGGCGCTGCGGGGCGCTGCCGGGGGCGGCCTGGGTCGGGGTGCGCCGGGGTTGGTGGGCCCGCCCACTTACACTCAAGCCGTGAGCAAGCTCTCGGTCGGTGTCGTTTTTGGCGGGCGTTCTGTGGAACACGACGTCTCGATCGTCACTGCGCACCAGGCCATGGCGGCCCTCGGGCCCACCTTCGAGGTCGTCCCCATCTACATCACGAAGGATGGCGAGTGGCTCAGCTCGCCGGCGCTCAACGATCTCGAGGTCTTCAAGGCCGGGCGGGCCCCCGAGGTCGGCGACCCTGCGTTCATCCCTCCCTCAGCAGGCTACGGGGGGCTGATGATGCCTGGGGGCCGCCTTAGAGGTTCGCGGAGGATCCCCCTCGACGCCGTCGTCCCCGCCGTTCACGGCACCTACGGCGAGGACGGGACCCTCCAGGGCCTTCTCGAGCTGGCAGACATCCCTTATGCGGGCTCTGGCGTGGTTGCCTCGGCCGTCGGCATGGACAAGGCGGTGATGAAGGCGGCCTTCGCAGACGCCGGCCTGGCGGTCGTCCCGCACCTCCTCGTCGAGTCGGCCAAGCTGCACACCGCCGAGGACGCGGTGCTCGACGACATCGAGGCGCACATCGGGTATCCGGCCTTCGTCAAACCGGCGCGCGCCGGCTCGAGCGTCGGCATCGCAAAGGGCCGCGACCGGGCCTCCCTCAAGGTCGCCCTCGAGGTCGCTCGGGCATACGACCGGAGGATTCTCGTCGAACGGTCGGTGGAGGGATGCATCGAGGTCAACTGCTCCGTGCTCGGAGGCGCAGGGCGCGAGCCGAGGGTCTCCGTGTGCGAGCAGCCGGTGGGCCTCGAGGATTTCCTGTCCTTTCAGGACAAGTACATGCGGGGGGACAAGAACGGCGGCTCATCCAAGTCAGGGGGAATGGCGTCTCTTGACCGCAGGATTCCCGCACCGATCGACGACGACCTCACCACGCAGGTCCAGAGCAACGCGGTCGAGGCGTTCAGGGCCGTTGATGCCGCAGGGGTGGCACGGGTCGATGCGTTCGTTCGTGAGGACACGGGCGAGACCTGGGTGATGGAGATAAACACGACGCCGGGATCGTTCTCCTTTTACCTGTGGGAGGCATCCGGGCTGGCCTTCCCCGAGCTGATGCGGGAGCTGATCGAGATTGCCCTTCAGGCCCACACAGCCAAGTCGGGGCTCATGTTCACGTTTGACTCGGGCATGCTTGCCAGCGCAGGTGCGGGCCCGGCTCGGGGGGACCTCAGGACGAGCCCCGGGGCCCAGGGGGCAAAGACCGGTGGCTGAGGCGACCCGCGCCAACATCAGCGCAGCCGACAAGCTTCGATTCGAGCAGGACACGGCCCCGCTGCTCGACCCCCTCTATGCATCGGCTCTGCGCATGACGAGGAGTCCCGCCGACGCTGAGGACCTCGTGCAGGAAACCATGCTGCGCGCCTACCGCTCATTCGACCGGTTCGAGCCTGGCACTAATCTCAAGGCGTGGCTGTTTCGCATCATGACCAATGCCTACATCAACATCTACAGGAAGCGTCAGAGGGAACCGCAGCAGATCTCGGCCGAGGAGGTCGAGGACTTTGACCTCTACAGGGAGCTCAAAACCCATGACCCGCAGTTCGAGGCCACACCCGAAAACATCGTTCTCGACCAGTTGCTCGACGCCGACATCGTCACCGCCATCGAGGACCTCCCCGAGCAGTTCAGGCTCGCCGTCATCCTGTCCGACGTCGAGGGATTCACCTACGCCGAGATGGCCGAGATCATGGAGGTCCCCATGGGCACGGTGATGTCGAGGCTCCACAGGGGAAGAAAGGCTCTGCAGAAGCGGTTGCTGAACCTAGCCAGGGAAAAAGGCATAATCAAGTCGGGCTCTCGAGGGAGATAGCTTGGATGAAGGAGCACTGTAGGAAGGTCCTCAGGGACGCCTACCTGTTCATGGACCGGGAGCTCCTGACCGACGCAGAGCGGGCGGAGATCCAAAGCCATCTCGAAGAGTGCGCGCCGTGCTACGAGCGCTACGGCCTCGAGGCGCACGCCACGGCTGCCATCGCACGACTGCGGGGGCACGACCGCTGTCCTGAGAGGCTGCGAAGCCACATCAGCGAGCTGCTGAGAGACCTCTAAGAGGGCTCTCCGGTCCTGCTTCGCCCGGTTAGTTCACAAGCTTTTCCAGGTGGGAGGACTGAATCCTATGGGGGGAGTCGTGGCGACCGGATAGGATTGCACGCTCGACATCGATGTCTAGTTCCCCGGAAGGGCGGATGTATGGCCAGAACCAACCTTCATGAGTTGGCAAACCGATTGCTCGGCAAGCTCGACGAAGTCTCACCCGGCGGAACCTTCGACGGAAAGCTACGCGAAGCGGCGGCGGATGCAGGACTTAACTCCGTCCGCAGCGCCGAGGCAATCAAGCTCTTAGAAGACACGGGGCGCATCGCCGTCGTCCAAAGGGGCAGGAGGGGCCGCAACACCGTGATCGACATCCGCTCCAAACAAGCGATCACCCTCGAAGACGCAGAGGCAATGCTCCCAAGCAGGGCCGGCAAGCGAAACAATCGCCTGAGCTACGAGGAGCTCGGAGTGGCAGTGGTCGAGCGCCTCATGTCCCTTGCGCGTGACGATGCCTTGAGGTCCGCGCAGGTGGATGTCTTCGCATCCGAGAACACGCGGCTAAGGGAGCGCAACGCCGAGCTCGAGAGCGCGTTCGAGCAGTCGGCGGAGCGAGAGACCGAGCTTCGCATCAGGCTCAAGGCCGCAGAGGAGGCGCTCGAACGCGGCGAGGAGAACCTTCGCAAGGCGTTCGGGCCGGCGCGCCCGAGTGGGGAAGAGGCGCCGCGCCCCGTCGAGGATGCCGACGCAAGGGCCGTGCTCGACATCCTCCGCTCGGGCCGGAGTTAGCCGGGGGCAGGTTCCGGCAAACCCCCCGCCGTGGGAGGCGTTGCCGGCAGCAGCTTTACTGGGGTTCTGTGCCGAAGAGGCGGTCGCCGAAATCGCCGAGCCCGGGCACGATGTAAGCGCTCGAGTTGAGGCCCCTGTCGACCGCAGCCGTGAAGATGTCGATCTCAGGGTGGGCGCCCTCGAGCACCTTGATTCCCTCTGGCGCGCACACGATGCAGACCATCCGCACCCAGCGCGCGCCGTGCTTCTTCACCTGCCCCACGGCCGCGCTTGCCGAGCCCCCGGTTGCAAGCATGGGGTCGAGGACGAAGGTGTAGGCGTCGTCCATGCGCGGGAGGTTGGCGTAGTACTCGGATGGCTGAAAGGTTGCCTCGTCCCTTTGCAGTCCGAGGTAGCCCACGCGCACCCTGGGAAAGAGGTCGACGACGGCATCGAGCATGCCGAGGCCCGCCCTCAGGATCGGCACGGCCACGATCGGGTCCTCGAGCAGCTTCCCCGAGGCGGCCTCGAGCGGAGTCATGACAGCCGAGTCCTCGGCCGGGATGTCCTTGGTCGCCTCCACCATCAGCACCGTCGTAAGCCTCTTGGTCAGCGCACGGAAGAGTGCAGGCGCAGTGGCTACGTCGCGCAGCGAGAGCAGCAAGTGCTCGGCGAGCGGATGATCGACGACATGGACTCCCACGCGGCCGAGGATAAGGGTTCGGACCGGCCCACCGCTCGACTAGAGCGCCCGGCGGCCTCCGAAGCCTTCCCCAGGGGGGTGCCAGTGGGCTACCTCGAGCTCGCCAAGGCGCCAGCAGAGCCACGCCTCGCGACCTTCGATCGTGGCGGGAAAGTCGACGAGCCCGGTGGCCAGATCCCGTAGCTCGATGTCCCACTCCCTGAGGCGCAGCATCAGCTCGTCGACGCGCTCCAGGGTGCGCGACCACTTGTCACGATCGGACGAGCCGCCGTTGCCCGCTGCGGCGGCCGCAACCTGGGAGCGGATCGCAACGGCCTTTTCGACTTTTTCCCTCAGCTCCACGAGTGTCGGCGCCAGATAGGGCAACAGGGCGTTGGCTTCTCCGACCGTGTATTTCTTTGCGGCCATGGCTCAGCCGCCGAGGGCGCCGAGGAACCATGCCGCGATCGGATCGCCAACGCGGCGCGCCCCCTCTGCCGCAGCCACCCGATCGAAGCCGACGCGCCGGTGCCGAATGGTCATCTCAGGGCCTGTGAGATCGATGACCAGGTAGCAAGCAGTGTCGCCATCCATCGGCAGCCCCACCGAGCCGGTGTTGCAGACGATGACTCCGCTTGCAAGACGGCGGACGAAGGCTCGGTGGACGTGTCCATAGACCACGACCCCGGCTCCCGTGTCGTAGGGCGCAAACTCCCCCGGCGCTGCGTCGGGCATGGGGCCGGCGAAAGGTGATTCCGGCGTGCCGTGAACCAGCAGGATCGAGCCCGGGCCCGAATGGCCGACGGGCAGCGTCATGAGCCACGCAGCCTCATCCGGGTCGATCGAGTGGGCCGCCGCCATGCGCTCAATATCGTTTCTGCCCTCTTCCGATTCGACCGTCTGGGGGTCGCCCGTAACCCAGACATCGGTGTTGCCCCTGACCGTGGTCCAGCCCTCCCGCCTGACCTTGGCGATGCACTCTGACGCCCATGGGCCCCCCCATGCGATGTCGCCGCCGCACCAGATCTCATCCGCAGACTGCGCCTCGAGGTCCTCGACCACGGCCTCGAGCGCGGGCAGATTCCCGTGTATGTCCGAGATCACAGCAATGCGCAAGGTTCAAGCCCCCAACCGTCGATGTGACGTGCCGCCCGGATATTAGCCCCCCGGCCAGGGCCTACCATTCGGAGGTGGCGGTGCTCTCCGAGCGGGTTCAGAGGATCACGCGGCTGTCGGAGCCTGAGGTCGACCACCTCCGGGCCCTGTGCTCCTGCTGGCAGGTGCTTGCCGACCTGTCCTTCTCCGACCTCATGCTCTACGTCAAAAGCGCGCGCTCGGAGGTCTTCGAGATCTGCGCCCAGCTAAGGCCGTTCACTTCTCAGACGCTCTATCCCCAGGACATGGTCGGGACGAGGGTGTCACAGCCGGGGCAGCCGATGGTGGAACGCGCCTTCAGGGAGGGATCGGTATGGGCTCAAAAGGACCCCGTGCTCATGGACGGGGTACCGATACGCATGGACGCCGTGCCGGTCCGATATCGGGGAGCAATCGTGGCGGTGTTGACGAGGGAGGGCAGCCCGCGCATCTCCCGGAGGCTTGGAAGGCTCGAGCGCGTTTACCTCGATAGCGCAGAACGGGTTTCGACGATGGTCTGCGACGGGCACTTTCCCCCGGCCGAGAGCCCTCCCGGTGAATGGCCAAGGGTCGGTGACGGCCTCCTTGTCCTTGACAAAGGGGGCCGGGTGACGTGGGCGTCTCCCAATGCGTTGTCGTCGTTGCATCGCATGGGCGTGATGGAAAACGTCGTCGGACGCGGGCTCGACGATCTCGGGCTTGGCGAAACCCCGGTGAGCAGAGCGCTTGCGCTCAGGTCGCTGCAAGATGGCGAGCTGGTTCACGGGGACGTCGTCGTCGCGCTCCGCGTCATGCCGCTTCTGGAGAGCGACAAGGTGACCGGAGGGCTCGTGATTGCTAAAGACGTGAGCGAGCTTCGTCAGCGAGAGCGAGTCATTTCGGTCAAGGACGCGACCATCCGGGAGATCCATCACCGCGTCAAGAACAACCTCCAAACCATAGCGAGTCTGCTTCGGCTCCAGGGCCGGCGTCTGCAGTCGGAAGAGGCGAAGGCTGCGCTCGAAGAGAGCGTGTTGCGCATCGGCTCCATAGCCCTCGTGCACGAGACGCTGTCGGAGAATCCCTCCGACGCGACAGAGTTCGGCGAGGTCGCAAGGAGGATCGTGCACATGGTCGGCGACGGGCTCGTTTCCCCCGGGCGCACGAGCGAGATAAAGGTGACGGGCTCGGCGGGCCCCCTGAGCGCCGACCTCGCCACGCCCCTGGCCGTAACGCTTGCCGAGCTGCTCCAGAACGCCTTGGAACACGCCTTTCCCGACGGGCGCACCGGCACCGTGGGGGTTGAGCTGTCGAGGGATCATCACTACGTCGCAATGGTCGTGTGGGACGACGGCATCGGACTTCCGCCGAAGCCATCTGAGGGGGCGCGCCTCGGGCTTCAGATAGTGCGCACGCTCACGGAGGACATGGGCGGGAGCTTCGAAATCACCTCGAACGGAGGCACCAGGGTCGAAGTAAGAATCCCAAGCACCCATTGAAAGCGCGTTGCCGATGTGCGGCGCCGGCAAGTAGCGGACTCAGGTTAATATGACTAGTGCCCATGGTCATTAGTCACTTATCGGTGCCCGGAATAACGAGGGGGAGGAGATGGAGATGCGTGAGCGGGTCGTCATGGCCAGCAAGTTCAAGGAGCAATGCCTGGCACTCCTCGATCAGGTGGAGAGAACCAAGGTGACCGTGATCGTGACCAAGCGGGGGCGCCCGGTTGCTCAACTCGTCCCACTCCCGGTGGAAGAAAGGAGGGGCACCATGATGGGCAGTGTGCGACTGCTGGAGAAAGACGATGGCGCCTACTTCTCGACCGGTGAGGCGTGGACCGCCGACGACGCGTAGGCACTCGTCGTGGTTCTCCTAGATACTCACGTCTTGCTGTGGTGGTTCGCAGATGAAGGACGACTTTCGCGGCGCGCGGCGAGGGAGATAGCCAAGGCCGGCACCGTCCTGGTAAGCGCCGTCTCGTTTTGGGAAATCGCAACACTTCTGAGAAAGGGTCGCATCGCGCTTGATAGCGACGTGTATGTCTGGATCGCAGACCTATTGCGCGAGGACCACATTGCAATGGCGCCACTTTCGGCCCAAGCGGCCCTTGATGCGGGGCTGCTGCCCGACGACTTTCGGGGTGATCCGGCGGACCGTTTGCTTTACGCAACTGCGCAAGAGTTGATCGTGCCGATGGTGACCAAGGACATGAAGATCCGCTCCTACGCCGCCCACGCCACCGGCGTGACGGCAATCTGGTAGCCGCGCGGCGAGGGTTATTGCTCTTCTCAAAGCGGCGACGGCCGGACGTCGCTGACGAACCGCGGAATCCACCTTCGGTTGGTTCTCGGAGGTAAGCAGCAACGAAGGTCTCTAGGCGGTCGCCGGGCGCGCCTTTAGCTCGATGACGCCGCTTTGTACTCGCACGTCGTAGGCGGGCTCCGGCGAGCGCGCCGGGCCCTGCAGAACCTCTCCCGTGGCGAGGTCGAAGCGGCTCGCATGCCACGGGCAGATCACCGACCGGCCCTCGAGCGCTCCCTCGTCGAGTGGGCCCCCGAGATGAGTGCAGCGGTTCGAAAGGGCATAAAGCGCCCCCGACTGCCTCACGAGCATGACACCGACGCCGGCTGCGTCGACGAGCTTCGGCGCCCCCTCGGCGAGGTCGGCGTCATCCATCACTGGGGTCCATTCCTCGGGAGGGTGCTCGAACGCGGTGTGGTCGACGCCGAGCCCCATAGCGAGCGACAGGTGCCCGCCGAGGTAAGCGCCTGCGGCAGTCACCCCGGCCCCTGCCAAGCCAAGAACGACGCCGAGTCCTCGCCGGCCGCGGCGCCGGGCCAGGAGGGAAGCGCCGTAGATCATCGACGCCGTCACGTTGGAGGCGGCATGGGCGGTGCCGACCCTGCGTTCGCCGCCAAGGGTGTCCGACCAGTCGGAGAGGCCGCTCCATACCGTCGGGGATGCGGTCAGCAGGCCGACGGCAAGGAGTATCTGCGCCGCCTCGTCCGTCTCCTTGCCGCCCAAGACGTCGAGGACCGACGCACTGAGCCAGGTGCCGATCGGCACGTCGGTCAGCACGGGATGCAGGGAGTGGCCGAGCCACGTCCCGCTGAGCAGGTCCTTGAACGGCCCCGTCTTGATCAACCGGCCCACCACCGTCGCTAGCGAGTCGGCCGCCGAGTCGATCCACTCGGCCTCTTCGAGGCGCGTCGCCATCCGGTAAGCGTCCATGC
>Ga0136610_1000760_pt1 | contig 10320 bp, 12 predicted proteins | sample AntDrymUQ1342206_2_FD_104804 | JGI IMG/M metagenome (GOLD analysis project Ga0136610, IMG submission 104804) | Polar desert sand microbial communities from Dry Valleys, Antarctica - metaG UQ134 (22.06) | ecosystem: Environmental > Terrestrial > Soil > Desert | place: Antarctica: Dry Valley...
CGCTTCGGCGCCCCTCGCGCTTTTGCTGCGTTGGTAGCCTTGACTGCGCCGGGTCGCCACGGGGAATACGGACGCGGAGTCACCGCGTTGTACCGAGTCCGTTCCGATGCACCAAGGAGGCGTCCGTGAGCCAAGCCCAGACCGTCAGCGATCAGCAGTGGGACAGCGAGGTGCTGCAATCCGACACCCCGGTCCTGGTGGACTTCTGGGCGGAGTGGTGCGGCCCTTGCCGCATGGTCGGACCCGTCGTGGAAGAGATCGCCGGTGAGAAGGCTGGCGCTTTGAAGGTGCTCAAGCTGAACGTCGACGAGAACCCCGACACCACTCGCAAGTACGGGGTGATGTCCATCCCGACCTTGCTGGTGTTCGCCGACGGCGTCGAGAAGAAGCGGATCGTCGGTGCCCGCGGCAAGAGCCAGCTGCTGGCCGAGGTCGACGAGTTCATCGCCTGACGTCGCCCGGCGCGGCGGCAGCGTCGCTGCGCCGACCATTCCCGTGGAATGTCCGTTTTCTGCGGCTCGGCGAGGGTTGGTAGCGCTGCCACCTCCTAGACTCCGGCGCACGTGATCAGACTCATCCGACCCGGTGACGCCGGACCCGCCGTCCTGGACGTCCAGCAGCGTCTCGCTCGTGTGCTTGGTGAGCGAGTGGAGACCGACGGCCACTTCGGGCCTCAGACCGTCGCGGCTGTCCGCCACTTCCAGCGCGAGCGCGGGCTGCCTGCCGATGGCATCGTCGGGCCCGAGACCTGGCGGTCGCTGGTAGAGGCAGGATGGACGCTCGGCGACCGCTTGCTGTGGCATTCACGCCGGATGATGCGCGGCGATGACGTCCGCGACTTGCAGCATCGGCTGAACCAGCTCGGCTTTGACGCCGGTTCCGAGGATGGCGTCTTCGGCCCGCTGGCACGGGCGGCCGTCGAGGAGTTCCAGCGCAACGCCGGCGCGGAGGTCGACGGGGTTGCGGGAACCCGCACCATTGCGGCACTGCGTCGCTTGCGACGCGAGCACCAGTCCGGTGGCGTGGGGGTCCGGGCTCGCCAGCGCGAACGATTGCGCACCACGTACGGACAGGGACTGGTGGGAACACGCATCCTGGTCGATCCCAGCCATGGTCCAGGTGACTGCGGTGCCATCGGACCCTCAGGGGTCAGCGAAGCCGAGATCGCCTGGCAGCTTGCGGCACGGCTGACCGCCCGGCTGTCAGCACGCGGGGCCCAACCTGTGCTCTCACGTGGCCCGGCAACGAACCCGGCAGGGACCCAACGAGCGCGCTTGGCGAACGAGCAGGGGGTGGAGCTCGTGATCTCCATAGGCCTGAACGCCCTCAGTGCGCCAGTCGCGTCGGGCTCGGCGACCTACTACTACGGAGTGCCGCGCTTTCTGTCCGAGGGTGGCCTGCGCCTGGCGCACCTGGTGCAGGACGCGGTCCTGCGGGCCGGCGGCGGCCCTGACTGCCGGGTCCACCCCATGAGCTGGTCCATCCTCGCCCAGACCCGCATGCCCGCCATCGTCACCGAACCCGGTTTCATCACCTCCCCGACCGACGAGCGGCGCCTGCTGCATCCAGCGCGCCAGGATCGCCTGGCCGAGGCGCTGGTGGAGGCCTTAGAACGCTTCTTTCAGGGTGAAGAGGTGGCAGACATCGTCCCCGTCGCCACCGGCGCGGTCGGCCGGGCCGCCTCCTAGCGACGGGCCTCCATCGCCGGACGCGCCGGAACCCTTGCCCGCTCACGCCGGCTCAACGCCGAGACCACCCCCTCCAGGGCGTGGCTCACCGACTCCTGCCAGCGGACGGTCTTGCGGAGGTCGAGGCGCAGCAGCGGGTAGTCCCCGTGGTTCCCGAGCAGCTCAAATCCGTTGGCGAGCAGAAAGTCCTCGGGGATGAGACACGTCGACAGGCGACCGCCCGAGGTGAGATGGCGAGCCCCATAGGCCTCCAGGGCCCGGCAGCCGCGCCGGTGCGTTTCCCGCAGCACACTCTGCAACAGCATCTTGGCTGCACCGGTTCCACGGTGGTCGGGATGCACCCAGAGCACCGCCAGCAGCAAGGCATCCTCGGACGGCGTCTGCCCCATTCGCCGCACTCGTGGGAAATGCTCGGGTGGCGCGAAGGTGGCGTAGCCCACGGGACGGTCGTCGACGTACAGCGCCTTACCCGGCGTTCCCCACTCGAGCTGGGTGGCCTGCCACCAAGCCTCCTTGCCGGTGGCCGCCAGCGCCTCCTGCCCGCGCACCGGGCCGCGCCGCCCACCCGCCAGCTCCCAGAACACACACGACCGGCACGTTGGGGGCAGGTCAGCAAGACCTGACAACGACAGATCGTGGATGCGGCGTGCCACGACCGGTGCGCTCAGCGGTCCGCGGCGGCGAACGCACCCGGTGTCGCGGGGCTGCGTCGCGCTCGATCGGGTCGAGGCGTGAGCGCGGCCGCTACCGCGCCGGCAGCCAGGCCTACCAGCAGGCCGACGGCGGCACGCACCATCGGGTTGGGCCCACTGTCCTCGCCAAGTCCCATCGGGTGGTCCGGCGGTGCACCGCCCAATGGGTTGAGCGCAATCACCGGGGCGCGATCGTCTCCCACCTGGCTCCCTTCTCTTCGCCGGACGGCGGACCTGCGCTCAGCCAGCGGCTTCGCCGATCTAGGTCTGTCGGGCAGGTCAGTGTACCGGCATCCCCTGACGCCGGTCCTGTCAGACAAGGCCGTTGTAGGCTCGAAACGCCGGCGCCGACGCGAGAGAGCCCGTGTGACCGAGATCTACCTGGACCGCTTCCGAGCCCGGTACGCCAGCCGCGCGCATGGGATGAACGCTTCGGAGATCCGTGCGCTCTTCGCGGTCGCTAACCGCCCCGAGGTGGTGTCACTCGCTGGCGGCATGCCCTACACCGCAGCCCTGGACTTCGAAGCGCTGACCGAGGTCACCCAGGCCGTGATCCGCGACGCTGGACCGGCGGCGATGCAGTACGGGGAAGGCCAGGGCTTGCCGGCGCTACGCCAGGAACTCACCGAGGTGATGGCGGCCGAGGGCGTTCGGGCACACACCGAGGATCTGGTGGTGACCACCGGTGGGCAGCAGGCGTTGGACCTGGTCGCCAAGCTGTTCTGCGATCCCGGTGACGTCGTGCTGGCAGAGGGACCGTCCTACGTCGGTGCCCTGGGGGCGTTCGCCTCCTACCAGGCCGAGGTGCTGCATGTCGCCATGGACGACGAGGGCATGGACCCCGCCGCCCTGGAGGCCGAGTTACATCGCCTTGCGGCGGCCGGGCGCAGTGCCAAGTTCCTGTACACCATCCCAAACCACCAGAATCCCGCCGGTTCATCGATGTCGATGCCGCGCCGCGAACAGGTCGTCGCGCTCGCCGAGTCGCACGACCTGCTGATCGTGGAGGACAACCCGTACGGGCTGTTGGACTTCAAGGGTGAGTTGCGTCCCGCCCTGCGTTCGCTGGCTCCCGACCGTGTCCTGTATGTCGGAACGCTGTCCAAGATCCTGTCCCCGGGCCTGCGCATCGGCTGGGTAGCGGCCGCCGGACCCGTGCGTGACAAGCTGGTGCTGCTCAAGGAGGCCGCCGACCTGTGCCAGTCCAATCTGACCCAGCACGTGGCGCAGCGCTGGTTCGCCACGCAGCCCTGGTTGCGCCAGGTCGAGGCCTTCCGCGACGTCTACCGCCGTCGCTGCAGCGCCCTGCTCGACGAGCTTGCCGCCAGCTTTCCGCCGGGCTGTTCCTGGACCGCTCCCACCGGCGGTCTGTTCGTGTGGGTCCGGCTTCCCGACGGCGTCGACGCCCGCCAGCTGCTGCCCAAGGCGCTGAGTGCCCGCGTGGCGTACGTCCCCGGAGCCGGGTTCTACGCCGACGGCAGCGGGTCCGCCGAGCTGCGCCTGTCGTTCTGCTTTCCGCCGGCCGATCGCATCCGTGAAGGCGCCCGGCGGCTGGCCGAGGTGCTGCACGAAGAGATAGAGCTGATTGACGCGATCTACGGCGATCGGCGATGAGGCCGGTCAAGGTGGCCGTTCTGAGTGGCGGGTTGTCACTTGAGCGCGATGTCAGCTTGCGGTCGGGCGCTCGCGTCGCCGAGGCGTTGGCTGACCGAGGGCACAGCGTCACGCGCCTGGACCTGGACGATCGTCTCGTGCCGGCCCTGGTGAACGGCGACGACGAGGCCGTCTACCTGGCCTTACATGGCAAGGCCGGCGAGGACGGCACCATCCAGGGATTGCTCGATCTGCTGGGAATGCCCTACACCGGCCCCGACGCGGTAGCGTCGGCTCTGGCCTGGGACAAGGTGGTGGCCAAGGGGGTGTACCGGCGCGGCGGCGTGGACACTCCCGATTGGGTGGCCCTGTCGATCGACGCCATCCGCGACATGGGCGCGGTCCAGGCTCTCGATCGGGTCACCGAGCGCCTCGGCACCCCGGTCGTGGTCAAGCCATCCCACGGCGGGGCCGCGCTGGGTGTGCGGCTGGTACCGGAAGCCAGCGCTCTGCCGGCTGCGCTGGTGGCCGCCTACAGCTATGACGACGTGGTGCTCATCGAGCGCTTCGTCGAGGGCGTGGAAGTGGCGGTGTCCATCGTTGGCGGTGATGTGCTGCCGCCGGTGGAGATCGCACCGCGGAGCGGCCCTTACGACTTTTCCGCCCGCTACACACACGGTGCCACCGAGTTCCACGCTCCCGCGCGCCTGCCGCGCGACACCTTGGCCGCCTGCGTGGCCGTTGGTGAAGCCGCCTGGAGGCTTGCCGGGTGCCGGCATGTCACCCGCGCCGACATGATCGTCGACCGCGGCGGCCGCCCTTGGCTGCTGGAGCTCGACACCTGCCCTGGAATGACCGAGACCTCGCTGCTACCGATGGCCGCGGCCGCCCACGGCTGGTCGTTCGCCGACCTGTGCGAGCGTGTCCTGGCGGAGGCGCTGGCTTCGGCCGGCCTCCAGGCGGATGCCGCCGCGACGCCTTGAGCCCGGCCCGCCTTGAGCCCGGCCCGCCGCCCCGCGCTCTACTCGCTGGCCAGCGCCTGGCCGGTCCCACGACCGAGCACCTGCAGCAGCCGCTGGAGGTCCTCGCTGCCCGCATAGTCGATGACGATACGACCCCGCCTGGCGGTGCCGCGGATCTGCACCTTGGTCGCCAGCGCATCGGTCAGCCGCCGCTGCAGATCGTCATACGGGGTGTGCCGGCGGCGTTGCGCCGACCGGGCCAGCTGCTCCACCGTCGCCGCGGCGTCGGCGCCGGCCATTCGAACCAGCTCCTCGGTGGCCCGAACGGACAGTTCCTCGGCGATCACTCGCTGGGCAAGCCGCTGCTGCAGCCCCTGGTCGCTGGCACCAAGTAGCGCCCTGGCGTGTCCCGCACTGAGGGAGCCGGCCGCCACCGCCCGTTGCAGTTCGGCCGGCAGCGCCAGCAGGCGCAGCGCGTTGGACACCGCCGAGCGCGACTTGCCCAGCCGTCGCGCCAGCTCCTCATGGGTGAGCGCGAAGTCGTCCAGGAGCTGTTGTAGGGCGGCCGCCTCCTCGAGGGGATTGAGGTCGGCCCGGTGGACGTTCTCGATCAGTGCCTCGGTCAGCAAGGCGGCGTCATCGCTATGTCGCAGGATCGCCGGGATCTCCTCCAGCCCGGCCAGGCGAGCCGCCCGGAAGCGACGCTCGCCGGCGATGATCTCGTACTGCCGGTCCCCGATCGGCCGCACCAGGATCGGCTGCAGTAGCCCCACCTCCCGCAGCGACTGCGCCAGCTCCTCCAGCGCCCTCTCGTCGAAGGCGGCGCGAGGCTGCCGGGGATTGGGGTGGATGGTGGACAGCCGCAGACTCACCAGGCCGCTGCGTCCCGGGCCAGCCGCGGGGATCAGCGCCCCGAGCCCCCTGCCGAGTCCGCTCGCTCGGTTCATGCCGGAACTCCTTGCGGGGATTCCGCGGTCAAGCCCACGCGCGCGAGCAGCTCGCCCGCGAGGCGGCGGTAGGCCATGGCGCCCCGACAGGCTGGGTCGAAGGCGCTGATCGGCTGCCCGTAGCTGGGCGCCTCCGCCAGCCGCACCGAGCGGGGAATGCGGGTCCGGAACACTTGCTCGCCGAAGTGGCCGATCACCTCGTCCACCACCTGCTGGCCCAGCCGGGTGCGACCGTCCATCATGGTCATCACGTAGCCGGTGATCTGCAGTCCCGGGTTGAGGTGGTCGCGGATCAGGTCGGTGTTGCGTTGCAGGGTGTGCAAGCCCTCCAGGGCGTAGTACTCGCACTGGACCGGCACGACGACGCCGTCGCCAGCGGACAACGCGTTGACGGTGAGCAGCCCGAGGCTCGGCGGGCAGTCGATGAGGATCAGGTCGAAGTCGGCGGACAGTGGCAGGAGTGCGCGTCGCAGCTTCTGCTCTCGGCTGAAGGCGCTGACCAGCTCGATCTCCGCGCCGGCCAGGTCCAATGTGGCCGGCAGCACGAACAGGTCTTGCACGCTGGTGGGCTCGACGGCCTCCTTGGCGGGCGCGTCGCAGACCAGCACGTCGTAGACGCTGAGCTGGTCGGGCTGCACACGGGCGCCGACGCCGGAGGTGGCGTTGGCCTGCGGATCGAGGTCGACCAGTAAGACGCGCACCCCCAGAGTGGCCAGCGTGCCAGCCAGGTTGACCGCCGTGGTGGTCTTGCCGACCCCGCCCTTCTGATTGGCGATGACGAGGATCTGCGCCCTCGACCCCGGAGTTTCACGTGGAACAGGCGGGAGGGCAGCGGCCGGCCGGGCACGTGTCCAGTAGCGATACCAGCGGGTCATCAGGGCAACGGGGGCCTTCCGAGGGGGGCACCGCGGGGGAGCCCCGTCCGGCGCGGGTACCCGGCAGGCGGGAACCCAACGGCGCGCATGGTAACAAGCCAGGTGGGCCGGATCGTGTCAGGCACCGCGGTTGTGGACACGGACCGGTACCGGAGTATCCGCAATCCTCGGGCCGCTTCCGACAGCTCCGTCTGCCATGCCGGACCCTTGACGGCAGCGAGCCAACCCGCCGGCGCCAGGAATCCACGAGCGAGTTCGGTCAGGGTGCTCAGGGGAGCGACCGCGCGAGCCAGGACGCCGGCGCAGGTGCCGCGAAGGGGGCCGTGGGCCAATTCTTCGGCCCGTCCGTGGACGGTTCGGACGTTGTCGAGCCCGAGCACCGCCACAAAGGAATCGACCGCGGCGACCTTCTTGCGGGTGGCGTCCAGCAGCACCCACTCCACGTCGCGGTGACGGACGGCGGCCACCAGTCCCGGCAGGCCGCCGCCGGTCCCCAGGTCCAACCAGCGACCTACGCAGGGCAACGCGTCCGCCACCGCCCAGCTTTCCAAGAGATGCCGCTGGTAGATGGCGGCGTGGTCGCCCCCCGCCACGAGGTTGTGCGGGCTGCTGCGCAGCAGGTCAGCGAACTCGCCGAGCACAGCCCGATCAGCAGGCGAAATGCGCTCAGCGATCCGCTGCGGCCCGTTCACCTGCCGACCCATGGTCAACCCTGGGCCGGGAATGGCCCTGACCCAGGCTCAGGTTGGACGACGCCGAGGGAGTTTCACGTGCAACACTCGCTTGGGCCATGCACCTGCGCGCCAGAACAGCGGGCATCCGGGGACCCGGAGGCTGAACCACGTCGTTGCCATTTTGCGCCACCCGTGTCAGCGGACTTCGGGATAGATGACCACCCGCCGCTTGGGGTCCGTGCCCTCGCTGGAGGACGTCACACCACCGGTCCTGGCCACCAGGTCATGCATCAACTTGCGCTCGTAGGCGTCCATGGGGTCTAACCGCGCGGGGTTACCGGTCTCCCGCACTTCCGCGATGGCCTCCCGGCAGTGGTCGCGCAACTTGTCGACGTGGCGCCCCCGGTAGCCTTCGACATCGACGCGCACTTGCGATCGTCGCTCGGTTTGGCGCTGGACCGCGCAGCGGACAAGCTCCTGCAGGGCGTCCAAGGTGGCGCCTCGGCGACCGATGAGCAGCCCACTGCCGACGTCTTCAAGATTGACCAGCGCCTGGTCTTCTTGAATCTCGATCTCCAGGTCACCGGGCAGATCCAGCAGGTCAAGCAAACCCTCGACGAAGTCAGCGGCCAGTTCGGCCTCCTCGTCCAACTGGTTCATGCGCTCCTCGGCAGACGGCGCCTCGCTGTCCGCCGAGTTGACGTGTTGACCGCTGTCGGTCTCGGTCATGGTGTGGTCCTCCTGCATCTCGGTTCTCGAAAACGTCTCGGGTGCAAGCGGCGGCACGGACGCAACCTTGCCGGTGACGCGCACCACTGCTGGCTTCGGACCCCCGAAGAAGCCACGCCGCGGTTCGGTCACCACCTCGACGTCGACCTCGTCCTGGCTGACACCAAGCTGGGCCAGCGCCGCAGCTACGGCCTCGGGAATGGTGGCCCCCGTGGCCTGCACCTGTGGCGCTTCGCCTGTCGTTCCTGCCGGCCCGTTCGGCATGAGTGCTCCCACCTTGGTCGGGGTCATGTGCCTCGGAACATCACGTACTGCTGGGCGATGGTCCAGCCGTTGGTCGTGATCCAGTACAGCAGCACGCCGATGTACAGATTGACCGCGAACACCGTGAGCATGACGGGCATCGCGTACAGCATCACCTTCTGCTGTTGGGCCTGCGGACCCGATGTGACCACGTTGGCGGCCATCATCTGCTTGGAAGAGTAGAACGTCGTCAATCCCATCAGCACGATCAGCACCCAGGCGCCGAGGCCGACCTGCGCGGGGGTGGCGGCCAGGTTGTTGACAAAGTAGAAGGAGGCGGTCCGCAGCTCTGGAAGCCGCTCGACATCGCGGAGTACCGAGAACAGGGCGAAGAACACTGGCATCTGCGCCACCAGTGGCAAGCACCCCGCGGCCGGATTGACGCCGTGCTCCTTGTACAGCGCCATCATGGCTTCCTGCTGCTTTTGGCGCTGCTCTTTGTACTTCTCCGGGTTGGACCGCATCAGGCTGCGGTCGGTCTTGTACTTGGCCTGCACCTTCTTCATCTCCGGAGACAGCTTCTGCATCGCCCGCTGCGACCTGGTCTGCTTCACCGCCAGTGGCAGCAGGACCACCCGGACCGCGACGGTGAGCAAGACGATGGCCCAGCCCCACGCCACCGCGTCCCCGAAGATCGGTGATGTCGCGGTGTGAAAGAAGCGCAGCACGAATTCGATGATGTCGAGCAGGCCGTTCCAGAGCGCATCCACGCGCGGTTGTCTCCTTTTTAGATCAGCGTTGGCCCGCCGCCAGTCGGCGACGGCACCGGGTCCACCCCGCCGGGGTTGAAGGGATGGCAACGGGCGAGCCGGCGCAGGATTAGCCAGCCGCCGCGGACGCCGCCGTGCGCCGCGAGGGCGTCTAGGGCGTACTGCGAGCAGCTCGGCAGGAAGCGGCAGACGTCCCAACCTCGCTTGGGGATGGCTCGATAGGCCTTGACCATCACCATCAGTGACCAGGCCAAGGGGGAAGGCCACGGTGCCCTATGACGACTTCGCCAGCGAGTCACGAGGCGATCGGAATCCGGGAGGCCGCGCGCCTCACAAGTCCCGCCAGCTCGGTCTGCAGGGACGTGAAATCGGCGGTCAGGACGCCGCTGCGCGCGACCACCACCACATCGAGCCCCGGCGGTAGCGTTCCGCCCGCCAGCGCCGCCCGTAGGCGCCGCTTCGCGCGATTGCGTTGCACGGCCCCACCAACCTTGCGTCCGGCCACCACCGCCACCCGCGTCGCGCCGCGGCCGGTACCAGCACGGGCGCCACCAGCGCGTCGGGCGCTACCAGTCGCGTGGACGACCACATCCCCACCATGCACCACGTTCCGGCCCGTGAGCACGGCCCGGATGTCGCTGCTGCGGTGAAGTCGAGAAGGGAGCATGGGCGGTGGCGGCACGCACCGTGCCGCTCCGCCCACGATAGGAGGCCCGCCGCCTTGGCGCAGCCGCTGGCCGGACAGGTGCACGGGGACCGCGCGTCCCCACCCAACTACGGGGTTGCGCGCGACTAGCCCCGCCCTGCCCAGCTGGGCTCCGACGCCAGAGTTGTTCAGGCCGTCAACCGCTTGCGGCCCTTCGCCCGCCGCCGCTTGATGATGGTTTGACCGGCCCGCGTCCGCATACGGTGCGTAAAGCCGTGCTTGCGCTTGCGCCGGCGGATGTTCGGTTGAAAGGTGCGCTTCATGCTCTGGATCCCCGGTGTTGGTGGGCTATCGGTCGGCGGCGGGCAGGCAGACCCGAACGCAGCATTGTCGCGACGCTGCAAGTGGTCAACGGGTCCAGGAACGGCGCTGGGCGCCAGGTCAGCAGTGCGGTCGACCGAGTCGCGGAAGACTGCCGGCGACACCTGTGCCCTCTCCAAC
>Ga0136610_1000761_pt1 | contig 10319 bp, 11 predicted proteins | sample AntDrymUQ1342206_2_FD_104804 | JGI IMG/M metagenome (GOLD analysis project Ga0136610, IMG submission 104804) | Polar desert sand microbial communities from Dry Valleys, Antarctica - metaG UQ134 (22.06) | ecosystem: Environmental > Terrestrial > Soil > Desert | place: Antarctica: Dry Valley...
CAGACCAGCCATGAAGGAGAAGGTGTGCACCCTCGAAGCTCGCGACAGATGATGCGGCTCGCGCTCTGCAGCGCGATCTGCGTCTGTGTCCTCTTCGCCGGCGCGGGCCCGGCGCTCGCGGACGACGCGGCGATCACGGTGACCACCGCCGACCGTCAGCAGGATCCTGCCGCCGGCGTTCCCCGCGTGTTCACGATCGCGGGCACGTCGTCGAGGCCCAAGCAGGTCTACGTCAAGTACCGGGCCCCCGGAGGCGCCGCCTGCGCGCCCTCGGCCTTCACGGACACCGGAGAGGTGTTCTTCGGCTCCGTCTACGGCTCGAGCGTGAACCGGTCCTTCAGCCTCTCGCAGGCGTTCACGTTCGGATCGGCCGGCCCGTTCGTGTTCTGCATCTGGATCGCGGCCTCCGAGAGCGCCATCACCGCCCCGATCACCCAGACGATCGCATTCCGCGCGCCGACCGGAACGATCGCCGCGACCGTCGATCCGAGGACCCCGCAGGTCGACCAGCCTGCGACGATCCACGTCGTCGGAGCCAGCGAGGCGCCGGCGCGGGTCTACGCGAAGTTCCGCTCTGCGAGCGCGGCGTCATGCGCTGCGAGCTTCGACGCCGATCCGGGCATCGGCCTGCTGTCCGGCGATCGCGTCAACGGCGCGTTCACGCTCACCACGACGGCGAGGCGGGGCGTGCCCGGCTCCTACCAGCTGTGCCTGTGGCTTGCGATGTCCTCCAGCGACCCGTTCCCGATCGCCGCGGCGCAGGCGCGGGCGTTCAACGTCCTCACGCCGGTGCCGGCGCTGCCGGTGGCCTCGTGCATCGTGCCGCGTGTGACCAGAAACATCCGCGTGTCGACGATGAAGGCGCGCCTGCGCCGCGCGAACTGCACCGTCGGAAGGGTCCGCTACCTGCGCAGCAGCAAGGTCCCGCGCCGCGCGGTCGTGCGCCTGAGCCTCAGGTCCGGACGCAGGCTGCAGCCGGGTACTCGCGTGACGATCTACGTGTCGACCGGCAGGACCCCGAGAACGCCCGGCATCACGACCGAGGCCCGCTGAACGCAGCCGCCACAGACCGTCGTTGCTGCGCCTAGTCCGCCGGCAGCTCGTCGAGCCCTGCGGCGTGCTTGTCCTCCGAGCGGGCGCCGATGAAGTAGACGAGCGCGACGCCGAGCAGCGAGCCGGGGACGGACTGCAGCACCGTGCCGATGTTCGTCTCCTCCTGGCCCGGAACCGAGAAGCCGTTGATCGCGAGGCCGAAGAGGATCGCGCCGAGCACGGAGCCCAGGAACGCGCCGACGATACCCGCCCAGAAGCGATCGGGGATGAAGATCGTGAAGTGCCAGAGGGCGAGGCCCATCATGGTCCATGCGAGCGCGCCCATCAGCGAGGCCTCCCGTGCTTGCCGCGCCGCTTGGCGGCCGCGGAGGTCGTGCGCTTGGGCTTGCTCGTGGAACCGCCCTCGGGGCGGTCGGGCATGCGGACGTCCTCGGGCTGCGCATCGGCCGTCGGATCGGGCACCGCGCGCTTGGGCACCGGCTTGGGCGTTGCCACCGCCGTCGCACCGCGCGCGGGCGGGTCGACGTGCAGGTCGCGGACGAGCTCGTCGAACTCCTCGCGCGAGACGGACATCTCCGGATCGTCGGGCGCGGTCAGGCGCTCGCTGCGGCGCGCGCGCTGCTTGGGCGCGACGTCGACGGCCGCGCCCGCCGTGGCGAACGCCGGCACGAGGCCGCCGTTCTCGGCCGCGATCGCCGCGCGGCGGCGGCGATAGACGGGCTCGCGCTCCTTCCATGCCGTCAGCACGGGACCGGCGATGAAGACCGACGAGTAGGTGCCCGAGATCGTTCCGACGAGCAGCGCGAAGGCGAACGCCTGCAGCGTCTCGCCGCCGAACAGCAGCAGCGCGAGCACCGGCAGGCCGGAGCAGAAGCTCGTCGCCAGCGAGCGCACGATGACCTCGGACATCGAGCGGTTGACGATCTGCGTGAAGGCGGCTCGCGGCATGCGCGGCACGTTCTCGCGGATGCGGTCGAACACGATGATCGTGTCGTACAGCGAGAACCCCAGCACGGTGAGCAACGCCGCGACCGTCGCCGTTGTCACCTCCTGGCCGAAGAGGGCGTACACGCCCGCCGTGATGAGGATGTCGTGCATGACCGCGATCAGCACCGGCACCGCATACTTCGGCTCGAATCTCAGCGCGATGTACGCCGAGATCACGATCAGCGAGGCGATGATCGCGATGATCGCCGACTTCGCGACGGTCTCGCCGAACGTCGGGCCGATCGAGCTCGAGTCCGCGGTGTCCGCGAAGGGGTACTCCTGCTCGAGCGCGGCCGTGATCTTCGTGACCTCGTTGGGCCCGAGCGTGCCTGTCGAGATCTGGAACTTGCTGGCGCCCTTGCTGTCGTTCTCGATCGTCTGGATCTCCGCGGACGCCTGACCGTTCTCAGCCAGCACGTCGCGCACCTGCTCGACGCCGATCTTCTCGTCGAGCGCGACGTTGATGCGCGTGCCCGACTCGAAGTCGATGCCGAAGTTGATGCCCTTGGAGCCGAGCGCCAGCGCGCAGACGAGCAGGATCAGGCCGGACGCGCTGAAGAACCACTTCGAGTAGCCCATGTAGTCCAGGCGGAAGCGCTCGCTGTTCTTCTTCTCGCCCGCGCCGAGCGCCGACGGGCTGGCGATCAGCCGCGACTTGCCCATCGTGCCGAGGATCGCCTGCGTCGCGAGCACCGCCGTGAACAGCGAGACGATCACGCCGAGGCCGAGCGTCAGCGCGAACCCCTTGACGCCCGAGGTGGCGAGCACGAACAGGATGAACGCCACCATGATCGTCACGGCGTTCGCGTCGATGATCGCCGTCAGGCCCTTCTTGTAGCCCGTCGCGATGCCGGCCATGACCGAGCGCCCGCCGCGGATCTCCTCCTTGACGCGCTCGAAGATCACGATGTTCGCGTCGGCGGCCACCCCCAGCGTGAGGATCAGCCCGGCGATGCCCGGCAGCGTGAGCGTGACCGGGATGAGCTTGATCAGGGCGAAGAAGTACAGGCCGTAGATGGCCAGCGCGACGACGGCGATGATGCCGAGCACGCGGTAGAACACGAGCAGGAAGAGCGCGACGATGATGAAGCCGGCGATGCCGGCGATGACACCCTTGTCCAGCGCCTCCTGACCGAGCGTGGCCGACACCTGCGAGTTGGCGATCAGCTCGAGCTTCAACGGCAGCGCGCCGGTCTTCAGCACGTTCGCGAGCTGCTGAGCGGACTTGATCGTGAAGCCACCCTCGATCTGCGAGCCGGTGCGGCCGTCGATGCCGTCGGGGTTTGCGCGGTAATCGATGAAGGGAACCGAGACGAGCTCGTCGTCGAGCACGATCGCGAAGTGCTGGTTGGCGTCGGCGGCGGTCTGGCCCGGCAGCAGGAACGCGTTACGGCTGCCGCGGTCGGCGATCTCGCGCGTGACCTCCTGCCAGAGCTTGCGGCCCTTGTCGGTGAACTCGAAGGTGACGTTCGGCGCGCCGTCGCCGCCGGCGCCCTGGTTGAACTGCTGCTCGGGGTTCTTGATCTCCTGGCCCTGCAGCGCGACGTCGTCCTGCAGCACGAACCACGCATCGGGCTTGCCCTTGGAGTCCGGGTCCGGATCCTCCATGCGGACGATGGCCGTGTTCGGCTTGACCTCGTAGACCTTCGCCTTCTCGCGCATGGCACTGGGCACCGCTTCCAGCGCCTCGGCCTTCGTCACCGCGCCGTAGGTCAGCGAGTCGCCCGTGCCCTTCCCGAACACCTTCTTGGCCTCGGGATCGACGGCGTAGAAGAGGCTGTCCTCGCGCGAGTTGTTCGTCTCGACCTTTCCGGGGCGCTCGGATGCGAGCAGCACGGCGTTGTACAGCGGCAGCGCGCCGGCCCTGCCGGCCTGGGTCCCGCCGGTGACGTTGGGGTCCTCGGGCGCGGGCTTGCCGTCGGGCCCGATGACGTTGACCTCCCAGTCATAGAACGCGAGCTGGGCGACGGTGCCGACCTGCTCGATCGCCTCGGCGAGGTTGTCGACGGCGGGCAGGGCGACGCTGATCTGGGTGTCGCCCGTGCGCTGGATCTCCGGCTCGGCGACGCCGAGCTGGTCGATGCGCTTGCGCATGACGTCGATCGCGAGGTCGACGGCCTCCGGCGTCAGCGGCGAGGCCTTCGTGCCCTTCGCCTCGTAGATGAGCTCGACGCCGCCCTGCAGGTCCAGTCCGCGCTTGGTCGGCTTCGTCACGAGGGCGAACGCCGACGCGATCAGCAGACCGAGGACGAGCAGCAGGACGAAGAGATTGCGGCGGCGATCGGTCACGACAAGGCTTCCGGCAGCCTACTTCGTCGGGGTGAGCACGAGCAGCAGCCCGCCGTCGTCGTCATAGGCGGGAAACAGGTCGGCCGTCGCCGAGGCGGGCAGATCGCCCTCGGCATTGACCTGCACCGGCTTGCCCAGCGCCCGCACGCCCCACTCCAGGACGGTGCTGACGTGGTCGGTCGCGCCGTCGAAGACGAGACCGAGGACGTCGTTGACGTCGCGGCCGATGACGCGCTCGTCATCGAGGCCGGTCAGCTCGAACGAGCCGCGGCCGCAGCCGATCACGCGGCCCTTCTGATCGCACACGAAGAACGCCGCGTTGGGAGCCGGGTAGTAGTCGTCGAGCAGCTCGAACAGGAAGCCGAAGCCGCACTTCGCGCAGCCCTTGGCCTGGCGGCTGAAGCCGGCCGTGCGATCGGTCTCGGCGCTGCGGGTGCCGCAGCTGGGGCAGATGAAGAGATGGGCCATGAGCTGCTCTAAGCGTAGAGAAGCCCTCGTAAAGGCTCGATCAAGCCGGTCACAGCGCGCTCAGAAGAGGCTGTCGACGGCCGCGGCCGGCGCCTGCAGGCCGAGGTGCGCGAAGGCGTGGCGCGTCGCGGCCCGTCCGCGCGGCGTGCGTTTGAGCAGTCCGCACTGCAGCAGGAAGGGCTCGTAGACGTCTTCGATCGTGTCCTGCTCCTCGCCGACCGTCGCGGCAAGCGTCGACAGGCCGACGGGGCCGCCCTCGAACTTCTCGCAGATCGCGCGCAGCAGCGCGCGGTCAAGGCGGTCGAGGCCGAGCTCGTCGATCTGAAGCAGCGCGAGCGCTGCGTCGGCGGCGTCCGCCGTGACGACGCCGCCGAAGCGCACCTCCGCGTAGTCGCGCACGCGCTTGAGCAGGCGGTTGGCGACGCGCGGCGTGCCGCGGCTGCGCCCGGCGATCGCGTCGGCGCCGTCGGGCTCGAGCGCGACGCCGAGGATCTGCGCGGAGCGCGTGACGATCGTCGCGAGGTCCGCGAGGTCGTAGTGCTCCAAGCGATGCTGCAGGCCGAAGCGGTCGCGCAGCGGCGCCGTCAGCAGCCCCGTGCGCGTCGTCGCGCCGATCAGCGTGAACGGCGGCAGCTCGAGCGTCACGATGCGCGCGCCGGCGCCGACGCCAACCGTGATCGGCAGCTGACGGTCCTCCATCGCCGGATAGAAGGTCTCCTCCAGGGCGCGCTGCAGGCGATGGATCTCGTCGACGAAGAAGATGCTGCCGGGCTCCAGCGCCGTGAGGAAGGCGGCGATGTCCGCCTTGCGCTCGAGCGCCGGTCCGGCCGTCATGACGAACGGGGCGCCGAGCTCGGCGGCGATGATCTGCGCGAGGGTCGTCTTGCCCAGCCCGGGCGGGCCGGCGAGCAGGACATGGTCGAGCGCCTCGCCGCGGGCACGCGCGGCCTCGATCGAGATCGTCAGCTGCTCCTTCAGCGAGGACTGGCCGACGAAGTCCTGCAGGCGCTTCGGGCGCAGCGAACGGTCGAGCTCGAGCTCGTCCTCGATGCGCTGCGGGGTCTGGATGCGCGGGGGGCTCATCGGCGAGCGGCGCGCAGGGCGCCGGCGATCAGCGCCTGCGGCGTGTCGTCGGGCGCGTCGCGCAGCAGTTCGTCGGCCTCGACGATCGAGAAGCCGAGCTCGACGAGCCCGTCGCGCGCGAGCCGGCGCGGGTCGTCTGAGCGCGTGATGACGATCTCCTCGCCGCCGGTGGCGCCGGCGACCTTCTCGCGCAGCTCGACGATGATCCGCTCCGCGGTGCGCTTGCCGATGCCGGGCACGGCCTGCAGCCGGGCGACGTCGCCGCTGGCCAGCGCGGCGACGAGCTCGCGCGGCGTGCCGCCGCCGAGGACGGCCAGCGCGACCTTCGGGCCGACGGACTGCACGCCGATCAGCGCCAGGAAGAGGTCGCGCTCCTCCTCGCTCGCGAAGCCGTACAGCGCCAGTGCGTCGTCACGCACGATCAGGTGGCTGTGAAGCGTGATCGTGCGCCCGACCGCGGGCACGCGGCGCAGCGTCTCGGCGGAGACCGCGAGCCGCAGGCCGACGCCGGCGGTCTCGACGACGACGTGATCGCCGCGCCGTACCGCGACGGTGCCGCGGACGAGTGCGATCACGCGTGCATCCGCCCGACGCGGATCTCGGCGTCGTCGCCGGGCAGCTCGAGCTCGCCGTCGCCGGGGACGACGCGGCTGTGCGCGACGGCAGCCGCGTGCGGAGCGCCGTTGAGGTGGCAGATCGCGATCGCGAGCGCGTCCGCGGCGTGCTCGGGGTGCGGCGGCACGTCGAGCGACAGCAGCGACTGGACCATGCGCGCGACCTGGTCCTTGTCGGCGCGTCCGGAGCCGCAGACGGCGTGCTTGACCTGCTGCGGCGTGTAGGACACCACGTCGAGGCGGCGCTGGCCGGCGGCGAGCAGCACGACGCCGCGGGCCTGACCGACGGCGAAGGCGCTGCCCGCGTTCTTTCCGAAGAAGATGTCCTCCATCGAGATGACCTTCACGAGGTACTCGTCGAGGAGCTCGCCGACGCGACGGTGGATCGCGGCCAGACGGATCTGGGTCGGGGCTTCCGGGCGCGTCGTGATGACGCCGCCGTCGAGCGCGAAGAGGCGCCCGCAGCGGCGCTCGACGACGCCGTAACCGGTGTTGGCTGTGCCGGGGTCGATGCCGAGGACGATCATCAGGGGTGATTCTGCGCCCTGCGCCGGATGTCCTGCCGACCGCTACGCTCCCCGCCCGTGAACAACGATCAGATCAAGCGCCGGCTCAACGTCATCCTCGTGCTCGCAATCGTCGACGCCCTGCTGCTGGTGCCGCTGCTGGCGCACCGCTTCGCGGACCTCGACGTCCCCGTGTTCCCGATCGGCATGACGCACGGGCTGCTGTTCATCGCGCTCGTCGGGCTGTGCGCCAAGGGCGCCCTGGACAAGCTGTGGGGCTGGTGGTTTCCGATCGTCACCGTGATCACCGGCGGACCGCTGGGATCGATCATCGGCGAGATCGTGATCCGCGGAAGGCTGAAGCGCCCGCAGCCCGCCTGAGCCTGGATCCACCGATGATCGTGGATGAATCCCTGCTGCCGGCGCGGCCCAGGGTCGATCGGCGGCGCACCCGCAGGGTGGCCCCTTCGAAAGCCGCCGATCGGCGCTGGGCAGTGATCGGCGGCTGGGATTCGCCGCGAGGATCGGTGGATTCAGGCTGAGGACGAGGGTCCACATCGTCGACCCGCGGCCCTCCGCTGGATGAGGGCCGGGGCGAGTTGCTCCGGCAGGATGTCGCTGCGGACGAGAAGAGTCACGCGCTGACGGCGATCACCTCGATGGCCGAGACGGCCGCAACCGCGTTGGCGAGCCGCCCATCGGCCGTGACGAGCTGGGCCTCCAGTGACTCGGCGAGCGCGACGTACACGGCATCGTAGGCGGAGACGTTCTCCCGCAGCGCCCATACCCTCCCGAGCAGCGGCGCATGGGGCCAGGAGACGATCGGCAGGTCGGCCAGGTCAGCGAGGAGCTCCTCGGCGCGAGAAGCCGCCAGCACCCCGCGGGCCACCTGCGATCTCGCCGCGGCGCAGACCTCGATGTCGCAGAGGGCAGGCACGTCGGCCACCGCTCGATCGCGCAGCGCGCGATCGACTGCATCACCGGCGCGCGTGCCAAGCAGCAGTTCGACCAAGGCGCTGGCGTCACAAACCACGCGTCCAGCGGTCAACGTTCACCGCGCGCCTCGTCGATGGCGACCGCGGCCCCCCCGGGGAGCTCGACCGTCTCGCGCGAGCGCACCCGGTCGAGCACCTCCGCCATGCTCGGCCGCTCTGCGAACTCCGTCAGCGCGCCACGAGCGAGGTCCGACAGCGTCCGACCCTCCTGCGCAGCGCGAACTTTGAGCCTGCGATGAACATCATCAGGCACGTTGCGTATCTGTATGAGTTTCATGTGAGTCCAACTTTATCATCGTCAATGCAGGTGTGCATGCGGATGCATGCACTTGCTCGGTCTACGATCACGTGGCCCAGAGACCGCCCCTACAAACCGGCGGCGCGCTCCAGCACGTCGGCGTCGATGTCGAAGTTCGCGTGCACCGCGTCGACGTCGTCGTTGTCCTCGAGCGCCTCGATCAGGCGCATGAGCTTGGCGGCCTCGTCCTCCTCGACCGGCACGCGCACCTTCGGCAGCCAGGCGAGCTCGGCGGACATGATCTCGATGCCGGACTCGGCCAGCGCGGCACGCACCGCGGTCAGCAGCGCCGGCTCGGTGAGAACCTCATAGACGCCGTCCTCGTCGGCGATGTCCTCCGCGCCCGCCTCGATCGCGGGCATCAGGTCGTCCTCGGAATAGCGCTCGGCGTCGATCACGATCAGGCCGCGCTTGTCGAACAGGTAGGCGACGGTGCCGGGCTCGCCGAGGCTGCCGCCGTGCTTGCCGAGCACGTGGCGCACGTCGGCGCCGGTGCGGTTGCGGTTCTCCGTCATCGCCTCGATCAGCATCGCCACGCCGCCCGGGCCGTAGCCCTCGTACATCACGTCCTCGATCGCGGCCGTGTCGGCGCCGGCGCCGGTCCCCTTCGCGATCGCGCGCTCGATGTTGTCCTTGGGCATCGACGCGTCCTTGGCCTTCTGCACCGCGAGCTGCAGGGACGGGTTGCCCTCGAGCTCACCGCCGCCGTCGCGCGCCGCCGTCGTGATCGCGCGCGCGAGCTTCGTGAAGAGCTTGCCTCGGCGGGAGTCGACGATCGCCTTCTTGTGCTTGATCGACGCCCACTTGGAATGGCCGGACATGGGGAGGGATTGTAGAAGGCCCCGCGCGGGCGGCGGGAGGGCGCTCGCTTCAGTTCAGCGGGACGCGGATGCTCGGACTGCCGCTGCCCGGATCGAACTCCAGCGAGAGATCGAAGTTCGCGTTCGGAACCTGGAAGCCGAGGTGCACGCTCGCGCGCCCGCCGACCTTCAGCACGCCGCCGGCGTCGATCAGGCTGCCGGGGATCGTCGCGGTCTCGGGACCGATGACGAGCCCGTCCTCCGTGCGCAGGCGATAGCCGAGGGTTCGCGGACGGAAGTTGGCGCGGTCGACGTTGCGCGAGTGAGCGGCCAGCGTGATCCACCGGTAGCCCGGCCGCAGCTCGCGCTCGCGCACGGCGAACGCCCACCTCGCCGTGGTCGGGCGCACGATCTCGAAGGCGGCGTCCGCGGCGACGAACGGGGTGTCGAACGGGCGCTCGAGGATCGCGCCCGCCGTCCCGTCGGACCCCGAGCGCGTCAGCGCGAACGCGGCGAGAGCGGCGAGGACGAGCACGGCGGCGCCCAGCAGCAGCACGCGCCGGTTGCGAGGTGCAGCGCCGTCGCCGCGGCGCAGCGCCCGCGGCAGTGCGAGGCGTGGCATGCGTCGCGCGCGGCGCGGGCCGGCGGTGGGCGGCGGCTCGTGTTCGAGTGGCTGCGGCTCGTGCTCGAGCGGCTGGTGGACGGGCGCCGGCGCCGGCGGTTCGAACCCTGGCGCAGGCGGCTCCCAGACGGGCGCAGGCGACTCGAATCCCGTCGCAGGCGGCTCCCACCCGGGCGCAGGCGAGAGCGGGTCGTCAGCGCGCGGCGCCGGCGCATCGGCGGCCGCCGCCGGGCGGGCGTGGCCCAAGAGCACGGAGGGAACCCACGGGTTCTCGCCGGCGGGCATCGGCGGCGCATCGTGTGTTGTCGCCTCACCGCCGGCGGGCAGCCACAAATCCTCGCCCGCCGGTGCGGGCTGCGCTGTCGAACCGTCACGGCGTTCGTAGACTCGAGCGTAGCGCTGCTCGGTCGCCTCGCGGACCGCCTTGCCGTTGCCGTTGAGCACGGCGACCGGAGCAGCATCGACGAGCGCTCTGATGATGTCGCGCGCAAGGCCCGGCGGAAGCGGCGCTCCGGCCGCGTTGTCGAACGCCGCATCCGCGTCGCGCAGGCGATCGGGGGGCAACTGTGCACCGCTGAGCTGCACGACGGCATGGCGGGTCGCC